>OKEP01000032.1_pt1 | contig 106800 bp, 87 predicted proteins | sample 1613401 | NCBI WGS metagenome assembly OKEP01 (sample SAMN04436852, study PRJEB24849) | human gut metagenome | biome: human gut; feature: NICU; material: stool | host: Homo sapiens | place: USA: Saint Louis, MO | collected 2011-09-28
TACAGTGGAACGCGTTGCTATTAACTGCGACGATTTTCGCATCCCAGATAATGGGGGCAACCAACCGGAAGATGAGCCTGTTGTAGCCGATGGCCCTAGTGCCTATTTTGCGACATTGCCCATAAAAAATATCGTCAATGCGTTACATCAAAACGGTATTCCTGCTAAGGTCTCCAATACAGCGGGAACCTTCGTATGCAACCACTTGATGTATGGTGTATGTCACTATGCCGCGCAAAAGGGCAATATTAAGGCGGGCTTTATGCACATCCCATACTTGCCATCCCAAGTGGTGGATAAACCAAATCAACCAAGCATGGCTGTTGAAACTGTACGTGCCACATTGGAAACCATCGTTCATGTATTAGCTCATGGTGAAAGTTACAAGGCACAAGATATTAACTATACAACACCTCACGAATAAAAATATTACCAATACTAGTGTTTGTTTAATACAAATAATTTAAATAAAGCTCGAGTTATATCTAGAAACGATATAACTCGAGCTTTTTTATTTTTAATGATCATTATAAAAATAAAAATACCTACTATTGACATAGGTTTTTAAATAATATAATATAGGTTTATATTCATATTAATTTAGTAGGAATAATTGAGGAATATCACAGAAGCTTTCACCATGAAAAGTGGAATAAAGCTAATGGGGATGACCTTTATAAGGAGTATAGAATGAGTGAACACGTAGATGTAAGTAAAATCAAGGATCCTACCATTGCGGCGGCTCGTAAAGAAGTTGAGTTCCAACGTGCTATGAATCCTTGTCCTATCGATTTTTCTGAGTTTCAATCTAGTAACCCTCGTTCTCAAGGGGAGCAGAAGGAGTATGAAGGTAAAGATGCATCGAATTTTAACCGTCGTCAAAAATATTCTGATAGTGAAGAGCCTCAATTCACAACACCTTTTGGCAGTGAACCAGGGTTTCTACCTGTAGAAAAGGACCGTTACCGCCTTGTATGGTCTAAGCATTGCCCTTGGGCCCATCGCATTGCTATCGCCATCGATTTGCTTGGTCTAGATAAGGTGATCTCTAAAGGCACGGTTGATCCATTGCGTCCAGCAGGCGTTATTGCAGACTGGTTCTTTACTCTTGATAAGGATGAGAAGGACCCAGTATTGGGCATTCACTCCTTAGGTGAAGCGTATCGCAAAGGTGACCCTAACTACGATGCACGCTCCACAGTACCAGCTATCGTAGATGTTACGACTGGTGCGGTAGTCAACAACGACTACCATGCATTGACTACAGAATTGGCATTGGGCTTTAAAGATTTTGTGTCCCCTGATGCGCCAGATATTTATCCTGAGGAATTGCGTGCCGACATAGATGCATTGAATGTAATCATCTACGCTGACTTCAATTTGGCTGTGAACTTGGCAGCTCTCGTAACAAACCAAAAAGATTACGAATACTACTATGATCGTATCTTTGCTCGCTTAGATTGGCTCGAAGAACGCCTCAGCAAGCAACGTTACTTGATGGGCGATACCATTACAGACCCAGATATTCGTATTTTCCCAACATTAGCTCGCTTTGATCTCGTGTTCTACCAAAAATACTTGGTGAATAAAAAACGCCTCGTAGACTATCCAAACCTTTGGAATTATGCGAAGGATTTGTATTCCAACCCAGCATTCGGTGGCACAACAGACTTCGACTCCATGCGTAAACGTTTCTACTATGTAGACCATACGCCATTTGAAGACCTACCACGCCTCGTTCCAAAAGGTCCAGATGACTCCATTTGGTTAGAACCAAATGACCGTGCTGAAAAATTTGGTAAATAATAGATTGTATAGATAACTGAAAGAGGGCCCCATGGATTTAGTAACACAGACGATTGTGAACTACATAGAACAAACGGATGTGGCGAACCGTGAGGACCTACTGTCAGTGGCTCGTATTGCCTTTCTAGATTATCTAGCATCCTTAGCACCAGCAGAGAACGAACAAGCCGTTCAAGACTTGGCTCGGTTCATAGGGGCTAAGTCATCTATAGGCTCGGATGTTGGCCATGTTATGAACTCCACTGTTTTGAGTGGCAAGGTTATATCAGAGGGCAAAATTGACTTAGCAATAGAAAATGTATTTAAAGCCGATAAAGCTTTGTATTATGGCTTTGCCTCCCATTATTTAGATTTTGATGATGCTCAGGCAAATCTGGCAGGTCATTTCAGTACTGTTTTATACTCTGCTTTACTGGCAGTGCTCGAGCCGACGGATACATGGCACGAATTCTTTCGGGCCTATATCATCGGTGCCGAGTTAGAAGGGATTATTGGTTCCCTTATCAATCCTGCCCATCGGACCCAAGGATGGCATTCTACGGGGACCGTTGGTGTTATTGGGGCGGCGGCCGCTATAGGCGCTTTGCGAGGCCTTCATGGTGAAAGCTTGGCTCAGCTCCTGTCTTTGGCTGCTACTCAATCGGCGGGCATGTTCTTTCAAAGTGGCACAGATGGTAAGCCGCTCCATGCGGGACTGGCGGCACGCAATGGCGTATGGGCTTACGAACTGTTACAACATACATCACTGCGAACAAGTACAAAACCATTTGACCCTGAACGGGGTTGGTTTAAAACTATCGGTAATATTACCGTTACATCAAATGACATTGCTAGCCGTTGGCTAGCACCAGGACAACTCATTGATCCTGGTTTGTGGATGAAAGTTCACCCGTATTGCTCGGCAGCCATTTGTGGCGCTGAAGCGGCAGAAATCGTGGCACATAGACTATATACATCTTCTTCGTATGTGTCTAAACACAACTACCTTTCACCAGATACAGAGGAACAAGATCAATGTAGATTATGTACCACCCCCGATTTCTCCCTTTGGGATGAGATAGATCGAGTGACTGTTCACTTCCCGCCTGGTGCTGATGCGGCATTGCGTTATACATCGCCAACAACAGGTCGAGAAGGGCAGTTTTCCATAGAGTACATCGTGTACCAAGTCCTCGCGTATGGGGCGGTACAGGATGAATTATTCAAGATAGATATCATAGACTCATCAATACGAGACTATATGTCACGAATTGAGCGTGTTTATGATTTACCGAAGGTATCCCAAACAGAGCGGATTACGAAAGTAACCGTTATATTGAAAAATGGAGATACTTTCACAGAAACGGTGAACAATCCGAAAGGATCACCGAATAATCCTCTCACTATGGAGGATATACGCATAAAATTAGGCCTTACCTTGAAGGCTGATCAAATAGATAGAATCATTGAAGCTTTTACCCATACAGATGAGGTTGAGCCATTCCTGCAAACATTGCGAAAAGAAGGAGTTTTACATGTTTAATACAAAGAAATTGACGAAATTATTCGCCATCGGCGCATTGGCACTAGGCGTGCTCGTTGTAGCTGGTTGCGGCGATGATACATCCAAGGAAGCAAAAGTAAATCCAGATGCTAAAGTGATTAACGTAGCTACACGTGGTACAGTTCGCCCCTATTCCTACACAGATGATAACGGCAACCTTACAGGTTTTGACGTAGAATTGTTGAAAGAAATTGAACGTCGTAATCCAGACCTTCATTTCAACTTCAAGCCAATGGCCGTTGATGCTGCCTTCGTAGCAATGGATGCAGGCCAAGTGGATATGATCGCGAACCAAATGCGCCGTAACCCAACTCGTGAAGCAAAATACTACTACACAAATGAGGTTAACAACTACTCTACACGTAAATTAGTAGTTAAAAATGACCGCAACGATATCTCTAAACTAGATGATTTGAAAGGCAAGAAAATCGCCGTTACTACATCCTCTGAGTTCAACGAGTTAGTAAAACAATTCAACGAAACAGCAAATCCTCAAATCGAAGTTATCTATACAGATAAAGCAGGTGCAGAAACATTAAACCTCGTTGCTACAGGCCGTGCTGATGCAGCAGGTGAGTACGAATACGTAATTAACTCTGCTATTAAAGACCGTGGCTTGCCACTCAAAGCCGTAGGCGATGTATTGGCAGTAGTACCAACTTATTTCTTGTCTAAACGTACAGATGACATGAAACAAGTAAACGAAAAAATTGATAAAACTATGAAAGAAATGCGTGCTGATGGTACGTTGAAAAAACTTTCTGAACAATATCTTGGTGGGGATTACACATTCGATCCAACACAAAAATAACGGATAGGCCGCCTTGGCGGCCTTATTCTATTATGTCTAGAAGCGAGGTGTTACTGTGGGCAAGTATTTTGATGTGTCCTACATGATTCAAGCGTTTCCACAGCTCTTGAATTATGTGCACGTAACGGTGCTTATCACCGTTATTTCTGCCATCTTAGGTGTTATTTTAGGCTCTATTATAGCCATCATTCGCCTCAAGAAGGTACCAGTATTAAACCAATTATTTATTGTATTTATCTCCTTTATGCGCGGTACGCCGTTCTTGGTACAGCTTTTCCTCATTTACTTTGGGGTACCAGAAATCATGTCCCACATGGGGCTTAACATGAAAAATGTGCCAGGCCTCGTATTTGTGTATGCCGTGTTTACCTTACATATTGCAGCTTACAGCGCTGAAATCATGCGCTCCAGTATCGATGCGGTCTCTCCTGGTGAGAAAGAAGCCGCTAAAAGTCTTGGTATGACTGAGTTCCAAAGTTATGTGCGCATCATCTTGCCGCAGGCTTTCACCATGAGTATTCCATCGTTGACGAACCTCGTTATCGGCATGTTGAAAGGAACGGCGCTTATCTTTAACGTCGGTGTTGTGGATATGATGCGTAAAGCGGATCTCATGGGCGGCAATAGCCAGCGTTATCTTGAGCTATTCGTCGATGCGGCCATCATTTATGGTATTCTAATTATCATCGTGTCACTCTTGGGCCGATTGCTTGAAAAACGTTTTACCGTTGCGGGCAAGGAAACGCAACGCATTTTGATCAGTGAGGAGTAGGGGCGTATGGGACATATAATCGATTCAACCTATATTTATGGCACCTTCTTTGCTGTCATTCCCTATGTGAAAGTTACCCTCATGATTACCTTCCTCAGCGTTGGTTTGGGTACAATCCTAGGATTATTAAGTTGCGTGCTACAACAAAACAAAGTACCTGTGCTCAGTCAGCTCAGTTACTTGTACGTATTATTGTGCCGTAGTATTCCGAACATGGTTCTCTTATACCTCGTGTACTATGGTTTACCAATTCTCTTCCTCGCATTAGAGGATCAAACAGGGGTGCATGTGCCCTTTGAAAAGGTGCCAGCTACCTTCGTAGCCGTTGTAGGCTTAACCTTGCACACAGGGGCCTATTTGAGTGAAATCTTTCGGGCTGCCTTACAATCGGTACCGAAAGGGCAAATGGAAGCGGCTCAGGCCATCGGTATGACTTGGTTCCAAGCGTTCCGCCGCATCGTGTTGCCACAAGCGACAGTCTTTGCGTTGCCACTATTTACGAATCAGTTTCTTAACACCATGAAGAGTACCAGCATTGTATTCGTTATCACCGTTATTGAATTGTTCGGCGCTGCAAAGTTATATACAGAGGAAAATTCACAGTATTTTGAGGCCTACATCGTGGTGGCCGGTCTATTCTGGGTGATGGGGATTGTCTTTGAATTTATCTTCCATCGTTTAGAAATCTATGCAAGCAAGTATAAACGAGGTAATGCATTATGATAGATATTAAACAAGTTCACAAATCTTTCGGGAACCGTGAAATTTTAAAGGGCATCGACTTACATGTGCCAACGGGATCTGTAACGGTTATCCTTGGACCATCTGGCAGCGGTAAGACGACATTCCTTAGAACGCTTAACTTCCTTGAAAAGGCCGATGCAGGGACAATGCAATTAAATGATATTTCTGTAGACTTACATAAAGCGTCTAACAAGGAAATCCTAAACGTACGCCGTAACACATCCATGGTCTTCCAGTCTTATAATTTGTTCTCTAATAAGACAGTAATTGAAAACATTATGGAAGGTCTTGTAACAGTTAAAAAGATGAAAAAATCTCAAGCCCGTGAAATCGCGCAACGCTTCCTCAAGGAAGTAGGTATGGAAGGCTATGATGATTACTATCCTGTACAATTATCTGGGGGCCAACAACAACGTATCGGTATCGCTCGCGCCCTTGCGATGGACCCAGAGGTTATCCTCTTTGACGAACCTACATCTGCCCTCGATCCTGAACTCGTAGGGGAAGTATTGGCTGTTATTCGCAAGATTGCTAAAGAACTCAAGGTTACGATGATTATCGTAACTCACGAAATTGGCTTTGCCAAAGAAGTAGCAGACCAAGTGGTATTCATGGAAGGCGGCGTCATCGTAGAACAAGGGGACCCTAAGGTTGTTCTTGAACATCCAAAAGAAGAACGAACACGCAAATTCTTGAGCCGTTACCTTACACTTGATAGTGAATTGCCTCTTGATAGCGCAGCGTTATAAGGCTCTACTAGTTCTGTTTTTAAAATACTAGTATTATATTAAAAATGTGATACTGTATTGATATAGCTAATTCTAATGTGCAATCTAATGACGCAGTTAGTTTATGATTAGAGCATTTTGAACGAGGTAAATAGATGAAAGAATTTAGACAATTAACCGTAGATGATGCGGCTGAATATCACGAGGTGTTAATTGCAGGATATGCGGAGAATAAGAACTATCCTATATCCTTTGATGCTATCAACTTTAGCCCAGAAGAGTCTCGTGCATGGATTTTAAAATATCCTGTATATGGTCTCTACGTAGATGGCTCCTTAGTATGCTCTATTTCATTCCGCATGCCTTGGATTCCAAAGGCTACACCAGACATATATCCGCATATAGCTCACTTTGTGACGGCCCCTGAACATAAGGGGAAAGGCTATGCTCGTGAAGTCCTCGCCGAAGCAGAAGACCTATTGCGCAACGTATATAAAACACCGGCCGTAACACTGGGCACTGCCGCAGAACACCCATGGCTTGCTAAAATGTACGAAGGCTTTGGCTTTAAAGAATATAAACGAACACAACTACCTGGGAAGGTACATACGACGATATTCTTTAAGAAAACATTGTAAAGATAAGAAAATTAGTATTAATTTAATATTCTAACTAAAAGAGTCGCATCTAATTGGTGCGGCTCTTTGTTATTCTATAAGATGTTACTACTACAGTATTAATTTCAAGAGTACTTTGGACTTTTTCATATATGGTTATCATGTTCTCTAATTTTGATATAGGTTAATATCTATAAGTCAGACTGCCTAGTGGATAGATACTAAAAAAATGAATATTTATTTGCTATAATAATGCTATATTAATGGATAAAAAGGAGATACATATATATGGGTTTCCCTAAAGAAATAAAAAGAATCAGACAACGTTCATTTTTAACACAGCAGGAATTTGCCAATGTAATAGGTGTGGCTTTTTCTACTGTAAATCGTTGGGAATCTGGACGTGCAAAGCCAAACCTAAAAGCAATGAAAAGTATTAATATATTTTGCTTAGATAATAACATCCCATATGACGTACTAGAAGAGTCTTGGCTCGACTATCAAATAGAAAAATAAAGGAGCACTATTGTTATGACAGATAAAGAATTAAAACAGTTAAAAGATACGCTATGGCACTCTGCTGATGTGCTTCGAGCTAGTGCTCATTTAGCTGCGAATAAATATGGTCAGCCTATTCTTGGGCTTATCTTCCTTAGATATGCAGATATTTTATATAAACAACATAAGGATGAAATTGAAGCTGAATATAATCGACTTAAAGGTAGTCGTATGGAAAAATCCATGAAGGAAATTTCTTTAGAAAAGTGCGGTTTCTATCTTCCAGAATGTGCTTATTACGACTTTATCAATGATGCACCGGATGATGCAAACAAAGCTATCATCGTAAAGGAAGCTATGGAAGCTATTGAAGATGAAAACCCTAGAATGGAAGGAGTTCTTCCTAAAGAAGTATATGCTCAGCTGGTTCCGGAAGAGGAACCAGAGCTTCTTTCTAACATTGTACGTATTTTCAAGGATATTCCTGAAAACAGCACTGTTGACATCTTTGGTGAAATTTATGAATATTTCTTAGGGAACTTTGCACTTGCAGAAGGTAAGGATGGAGGAACATTCTACACACCTGCAACTGTTGTAAGATATATGGTTGAAGTATTAAATCCTCAGCCAGGTGAAAAGAAGTTCTTGGATCCAGCATGTGGTTCTGGCGGCATGTTCGTTCAGGCCGCCAGATACATGCATAATCACAATGCCAGCGAGAGTGAACAAATGAAATTTCGTTGCTATGGTGTTGAAAAGGAACCTGATACAGTAAAACTGGCAAAGATGAATCTTCTTCTTAATAATATTCGTGGTGACATTACACAAGCTAACTCATTCTATTCAGATCCGTATAATGCATTTGGGCAGTTTGACTATGTAATGGCAAATCCTCCCTTTAATGTTGATGAAGTTGTGTTTGAAAAGGTTTCTGATGATGCCCGATTCAATACATATGGTGTACCAAGAAATAAGACCAAATCAACAAAGAAAAAATCTGATAAGAAAGAAACTGTGCCTAACGCAAACTATTTGTGGATTGGCTACTTTGCTACTGCCTTAAATGAGAATGGTAAGGCAGCACTTGTGATGGCTAATTCTGCATCTGATGCATCTGGTTCAGAATATGAAATCAGAAAGAAAATGATTGAAGAAGGTATCATCTCACAGATGGTGACACTTCCTTCTAAAATGTTCTCATCAGTTACCCTTCCTGCGACTCTTTGGTTTTTTGATAAGCAGAAGCCAAATAGTGATAAGAAAAATGAAATCTTATTTATTGATGCAAGAAATGTTTTCACACAGGTAGACAAAGCACACAGAAAGTTCTCTGATGAGCAGATTAAGAACCTTGGAGTTATCACAAAACTATATCACGGCGATACACAGGCTCTTGTTGAATTGCTTGATGAATACAAAATAGAACTTGCTAATGCTCCGGAAACATCTGATGACAAGGAAGTTCTTACAAAAGCATATTGGCAGTCACAGATTGACTGGTTAACTGAAAGATTCCCTGACGGTGTATATGCTGATGTTATCGGTCTTTGTAAGGCAGCACCTATGGATGGTGAAGATGGAATCATTGATCAGGATTACTCACTTAATGTAGGCCGCTATGTTGGGGTGGTAATTGAAGATGATGGGTTAACACAGGAAGAATTTAAGAGAGAAATATATTCACTTAATTCTGAGTTTGCATCTCTAAGTGCCGAGGCAAGAGAACTTGAAAAACTCATTGCAAATAATCTGAAAGAATTGTTGGGTGAGTGATATGGGGAAGATAAAAGATTATTTTGAATTAAACCCACCTAAAAATACAAATAATTATACTGATTATATTAATTATATTGATACATCATCAGTAACTAAAGGTATTTTGTACGATATTACGTATCTGGATGGTAACTTTCCTTCAAGAGCGAATCGTTGTGTAAAGTATGATGACATACTATATTCCTCCGTAAGACCAAATTTAAGACATTATTATCATTACAAATCAAACTATGAAAATGTAGTTGCGTCTACAGGATATGTTTTATTAAGAAATAAAAATAAAGAATTATATTCAAGTGAATTTTTATACTATTTCCTGGGAACTGATTCTGTTGTCAAGTATTTAAGTAATATTGCCGAATTATCCCAATCAACGTTTCCTTCGTTTTCAGCAAAAGACTTAGGAAAAATTGAGTTACCAGCATTTGACTTTATAGATCAAGAGAAAATAGCTGATATTTTAACAACTTACGATAACCTTATTGAAAACAATAACAAGCGTATTAAGTTATTGGAGCAGATGGTAGAGAATCTATATAAAGAATGGTTTGTTAGATTTCGCTTTCCTGGATATAAAAATGTAGAGTTTGAGGAGAAGAAGCCTAGAGGTTGGCAAGTTGGCACAGATGATAAAAAGCACTTTGCTCCTACTATCTTCAAATATGATGAGTTAAGAAATATAGGAAGCTTTACAAGAGGAAAAAATATTACTACAGCAAAGATGATTGAAGGTGATATTCCTGTGATTTCAGCAGGATTACAGCCTTCCGGATACCATAATGAAGCTAATGTATATGGTGCAAGCCTTACAATCAGTGCTTCAGGTGCTAATGCAGGATATCTTCAATATCATATGAAGGATATTTGGGCTGCAGATTGTTCCTACTATCAGGATGATGCAACAATTTGGTTTGTATATAATACGCTTAAATATTTACAACCAGTTATTAGTAATTTGCAATGTGGAGCTGCACAACCCCATGTATATCCTAAAAACATCAATAGGCTCTGTATTTTAATTCCACCAGAAGAATTGATTCATAAATATAATGATTATGTTAAGCCATATTATGATGAAATCAAAATGCTTAATCAGCAAAATCAATTACTTACAAAACAAAGAGATATGCTATTACCTCGACTAATGAGTGGGAAACTTGAAGTGTAATAAGGAGGAACTCATATGCGAAATTTTATATCCGAAGATGATATAGAACAGGCTATACTTTCAAAATTAAAAGCAGAACCGTTTAAATATGATATCCTCATTTGTGATGCTGATCCGAGTAAGCGAGACGATTTGAATGATGGCACGGGAAGAGCTTCTAAGAAAGAATGTGTTCTTCCCAATGTTATGCTGTCTTCTCTTAAGCGTATTAATCCAACTATCGCAGAAGATAAAATTAATGAGACAGTCAAGACATTAAGGCAAGATTATTCAGGAACGGATATTGTAGATACGAACTACAAATTATATAGACAAATCCGTAATAATATAAAAATCACAGTTCGCAAAAATGGCAAAGAAGACTTTGATTTTGTAAAGCTAATCGATTTTGAGCATCCAGAGAATAATACTTTTACAGCGGTGTCTCAGATGTGGATACAAGGTAAGGTCTACTACAGGAGACCGGACATTCTTATCTTTGTCAATGGAATGCCAATAGTGTTCATTGAACTGAAGAACAGCATTGTTAAGATTGAAGAAGCATATAATAAGAATTTACAGGATTATTTACGAGATATTCCTAATCTATTTGCATTCAATCAGATTTGTGTTCTTTCAAATGGTTTAGTGACAAAGTTGGGCGCCTTTAAAGCAACCTATGACTATTTTTTTGAATGGCTTAAGGTTGATAGCGAAAAGGAAAAACTGGATCGAGCAGCAATTCTTGCTGCGGATAATGTTAAGGATAGCTCTGTCAGATATTTTGTTGATGGTCTTCTTAACAAAGATAGATTCATTGATTATATAGAAAACTTTATTCTCTTTGAAAATCAGAGAATAAAGATTATCGCTAAGAACCACCAGTACTTAGGTGTAAATAATCTAATGGAATCAGTGGAGAATAGAAAAGAGCTTAACGGTAAGCTTGGTGTCTTCTGGCATACACAGGGTTCAGGAAAATCCTACTCTATGGTTATATTTGCCCGTAAAGTGAAGCGTAAGATTCAAGGCAATTTCTCGTTCCTCATTATCACAGACCGCGAAGATTTGGATACACAGATTCATAAGAACTTTGTGCGTACAGAGGTTATTGGTTCTAAAGAAGAATGCCAGCCAAAGGACAGCAAGCAGTTAAGAGATTTCTTGACTACCAATAAGGCTTTTATCTTTACACTGATTCATAAGTTCAGATACGATAAGACAAAGAAATATCCAGTGCTTTCTACTCGTGACGATATTATTGTTCTTGTTGATGAAGCACATAGAACGCAATATAAGGATTTAGCAGAGAACATGAGAACTGCACTTCCGAATGCTAACTTTGTGGCATTTACTGGAACACCTCTTCTTGGCTCTAAACGTCTTACAAATCAGTGGTTTGGTGAGTATGTATCAGAGTATAACTTTGCCCAGTCTGTTGAAGACGGTTCTACAGTGCCTTTATTCTATTCTAGACGAGTTCCGGAAGTTGGGCTTGAGAATGACTTCCTTGACGATGACGTTGTAGATATTATCGAAGAAGAAAATCTTAATGAAGATGAAACTCGTCTCTTAGAGAATGCATCATCACGTATCCTTGAAGTTATTAAGAGAGATGATCGCTTAGATAAAGTGGCACAGGATATTGCCTACCACTTCCCAAGACGTGGATTTCTTGGAAAAGGTATGGTTGTATCTGTCGATAAGTATACTGCTGTCAAAATGTATGACAAGGTTCAACATTATTGGGCTATAGAAAAGCAGAACATCATGAAGGAGCGAAATACAGCTGACACTAAGGCAAAACGTGATCAGCTCACTCGCATTCTTACTTATATGAATAAGGTTGAAATGGCTGTTATCATTTCAGAGGAAAATGATGAAGAAACGAAGTTTGCTAAGCAAGGATTAAAGATATCTGAGCATCGTGCAAAGATGAAAGAAATCACACCGGATGGAAGAGATATTGAGGATAGATTTAAAGATCCTGAGGACTCACTGCAACTTGTGTTCGTTTGTGCCATGTGGCTAACAGGATTTGATGTAAAAAATTTATCTACACTTTATCTTGATAAGCCAATGAAAGGCCACACGCTGATGCAAGCCATAGCTCGTGCCAATAGAGTGTATCCCGAAAAACCTGTCGGAATCATTGTAGATTATGTCAACGTGTTTAAATACATGAAGAAGGCATTAACCGAATATGCCACTGGTGATGACGGAACAGAATTCCCTGCAAAAGATATTGACCAATTAATCAGCTATATTGACGGTACAATTGATGAAGCAGATTCTTTCTTGATATCTCTTGATATTGATTTAGAAAAGATAATTGCTGATTCTAATACACTGGATAAATTAGATGCATTAAGAAGTGCTTATGACACTATCGTGGCAAAAGATGATGATAAAGAAAAATTTAAGGTTATCCTTAATTCTTTGACAAATCTATACGAAGCATCAAAGCCAGAAATCTTTGAGAAGCATTGGAACAACGATAAGTTTGCCCCGCTTGTGTATTTGCATGGTCTCTTATATAACACTGTTAATGATGAAAAGGTGGCTCGTGCTAGACAGAAAATGAATCAGATTCTGGATGGCAGTGTTACAGCAAGTCAAGAGTTCGTTAATTATGTACGGGAAAAACCTGCACAGTACATGATAAAAGGCACAAAGGCTATTGATCTTTCTAAGGTTGATGTTGAGCAATTGAGAAAAGAAATCAAGGTAGCTAAGTATAAGGCTATTGAGATTAACGACTTGAAGGAATACATTGAGCAAGCACTCGAACAGATGCTTAATAGAAATTGCACAAGAACCAAATTCTCCGAACGTTTCAAACGAATTATTGACTCCTATAATGCAGGTGGTACTGAAAATGAAGATTACTATGAGCAACTTGTAAAACTTCTTGAAGAACTTCGGCAGGAAGATAATCGTGCAAATACAGAAGGCCTTACAGAAGAAGAACTGGAAATCTTTGATTTGCTTATTGCTGGGAAAAAGGTGACAAAGGATGAAGAGCAAAAAGTAAAACTCTCTGCCAAGAATCTTTATAAGAAGCTAGTCGATAATCGTAATAATCTTCTTGTAGTAGATTGGTATAAGGATGAACAGCCAATTGCTAAGCTAAAATATGAGGTGGAACTATCCTTAAATGATGATTTGCCTGAAAGTTATGATAAAGAATCTTTTGATTCTAAGGTGTCCTTACTTATGAATCATTTTATGGATATGGCAGTACAAGGATATGGTTGGATTGGGTCTGTCTAATTTCCGGAATAAGTATAGATTGAGTTTTTATTTTAATAAGTATTGATAATAATAAAAATGACCACACTAGAGTAAATACATACCCTAGTGTGGTCATTTTCATTACCTTTCATTAGTAAGATTAATTATTTGTTACTATTTTAATAGGGAAATAGACTTAAGAAGGCTTTCGGAAAAACTTATAACTTCTATTATATTCACAAATACAGTGCTATAATAAATCAAAATGTTGTTTGTGGAGTGTGACATACTATGTATGAAATCGTAAATGAACCTAATTTAATAATTGCTTTTGATATGGATACAGAATTATCTCAATTTGGTGTATTTGGCGTATATATTAAACGAGGTTATAATATCTGTTCTGGCTATATTGATCCTAGCGATTGGTCCGGGATTCGCAAAGGCTATCAAGAATTGGTTAATTTGTATGAGAACTGTAAAGGCAAAGCAACCTTTACCTATGTATTAACTGGAGAAGGGGATATTCTTACATTCTCGTTAGATCAAAAGGGTGCTTTGACGATAGATGTTACTATCTGTACTACTTACAATTACAAATGTAATATGACAATTGAAAGTTTAGACCAAACGTATTTACCAAAGTTTATTGAGTTCTTTAAAGTGCTTTTGGAACGAGAGCCAAAATAAAAAGAGTCGCATCAAAGGATGCGACTCTTTTTTGTACCCAGTTTCTATTTACAATTATTTTGTAACAACTTTAAGATCTACAGGGATTTTAGCTTCTACTGCTTCGCCTTTGATCACTTTTTGAGCTGTATCGATAGCGATTTTACCCATTTGGTCTGGTTGTTGAGCAATTGTTGCAGCCAATGTGCCGTCTTTAACAGCTTTGTCTGCATCAGCAGTACCGTCAAAGCCTACGATGAAGATTGTTTTGCCTGCGGATTTAGCTGCTTGGATAGCGCCTAATGCCATTTCGTCGTTATGAGCGAAGATAGCTTGTACATCAGGGTTAGCTTGCAAAATGTTTGTTGCTACGTTTAAACCTTTTGTACGGTCGAAGTCAGCACTTTGTTTTGCTACTACTGTTAAGTCTTTGTCAGCTACGTTGTGGAAACCTTGGCCGCGTTCACGTGTGGCGGAAGCACCAGGGATACCTTCGATTTCAGCTACTTTTGCAGCTTTGCCTACTTTATCAGCGATAAGTTGAGCTGCCATTTCGCCGCCTTTAACGTTATCGGAAGCGATATGAGCTACTACTTTGCCTTTGTCAGCAGAGCGGTCAACAGTGATTACAGGAATGTTTTTAGCATTTGCTGCTTCTACGGAAGTAGAGATAGCTGCAGAGTCTACAGGGTTGATGATTAATACGGAAACGCCGCTTTCAAGCAAGTCGGAAATATCGTTTGCTTGTTTAGCTGGGTCGTTTTGAGCATCAACGATTTTAACTTTAAGACCAAGCGCTTTCGCTTGAGCCTCAACGCCTTCCTTCATAGTTACGAAGAATGGGTTGTTCAATGTGGAAACAGAGAAGCCGATTGTGCCGGATTTTTTGTCGCCGCCGTTATCAGCGCTTTTACCACAGCCTGCTACAAGACCGATAACCATGATAGCCATCGCCAACAGTAACAATAGTTTTTTCATAGGAACCTCCTAGGCTTTCTTGCGGTCTGCAAGAACCGCCAATAAAATGACAATACCTTTTACAACTTGTTGATAGAAACTGGAAACGTCGAGAATATTTAACCCGTTGTTGAGGGTACCGATAATGAGGGCACCAATTAATGTGCCAACGATATGACCACGACCACCAGCAAGGCTTGTGCCGCCAAGAACCACCGCTGCAATAGCGTCAAGTTCATAGCCTGCACCTGCTGTCGGTTGTGCAGAGTTAAGACGAGAGGTGATGATTGCACCGGCGATACCACAGAGCATACCTGTTAAGGCATACACGAAGATTTTAACGCGGTCAATCTTGATACCAGCAATGTAACTAACCTTTTCACTACCACCTACAGCGTATGTTTTACGGCCTAACGATGTGCGGCTCAATACGAACCAGAGGATGATGAAAGCTAGGAACATTGTGATGGCTGGAACTGGAAGACCTGCAATATCCCCCTGGCCAAAGCCGTGGAATAGAGGATCTTGGGTAAGACCAGAGATTGGGTTACCATCGGTGAATACCAATGTCGCACCACGGTAGATGGTCATGGTCGCCAAGGTAGCGATAAATGGAGCTACGCGGCCATAGGTGATAACGAGACCGTTAATACCGCCCAATACTAGGCCCGCACCTGCGGCTAATACGATAGCCAATACAGGGTCAGTACCAGTTACGATGAGGTTTGCCATCACTGCACTAGAGAGGGCAAGGATGGAACCAACGGATAAGTCGATACCGCCAGTTAAGATGACGAAGGTCATACCAAAGGCGATGATCGCATTGATGGATACTTGGCGCAACAAGTTACGCAAGTTAGAGAATTCAAGGAAACTGTCGTTCATGACAGAGATAATGATAAATAATAGGATGAGGCCGATGAGGGGGCCTAATTTTTTTACATATTGTAGAGCTTTGCTGTCCATTATTGTCCTCCTGTGGCTAATGTCATAATCGATTCTGGTGTTGCATCGCTACGGTCCAAGATACCTGCTACGCGACCTTCATGAATGACCATAACGCGGTCGCTCATGCCGAGCACTTCAGGTAACTCAGAGGACACCATGATAATGGACACACCATCGTTCGTTAATTCGTTCATTAAATCATAAATATCACGTTTCGCGCCGATATCGATACCGCGCGTAGGCTCGTCCATGATGATAATGGATGGCTTTTTACCAACCCATTTTGCGATAACCACCTTTTGTTGGTTACCACCGGATAGGGACGATGCGGGTTCGTGAATAGATTGTGTTTTAACGCCCAGTTTTTTAGACAATTCGTCAGCAAAAGACGTAAGTTTGCCCTTATCTAGTACATGAGAGGGGCAAATTTCGCCAAGATTCGGCAATGTAATGTTAGAACCAATGGAGAAATCGAGGATCAAGCCTTCGCTCTTTCTATTTTCTGTGATGAAAGCAATGCCTGCCTTGATGGCATCTTCTGGTTTTTTACAGTTTAGAATAGAGCCGTTTACTGTTACGGTACCACCTTTGTGTTTATCTACACCGAAAATGGCGCGCATAATTTCTGTACGGCCAGCGCCCATAAGGCCTGCTACGCCGAGGATTTCACCTTTGCGCAAGGAGAAGGAGATGTCGTTGTCGAAACCTTCTGGTTTGAGGTTATCAACGCTCATCACTACTTCGCCTGGTGTTGTAGTGCGAGCAGGGTAGAACTCGTCGATAGAACGGCCTACCATGTGGCGTACTACTTCGTCTACAGAAATCTCAGATGTTGGTTTAGTGATGATGGTGTGACCATCACGCATAACCGTAATTGTATCACATTCACTAAATACCTCTTCCATACGGTGAGAGATATATACGATAGCAACGCCGCGTGCTTTCATTTTGCGCATCATATTAAACAATGTCGCCGTTTCACGCTCTGTAAGGGCTGCTGTTGGTTCGTCCATGATGACAACCTTTGCATCTAACATCAAGATGCGGAGGATTTCTGTCATTTGTTGGTGACCAACGGAGCAAAGACCCGCCTCAGTTGTGAGCGGCAACTCGATGCCTAGTTCGCGACATGTATTTTCCGCCTCAGCGAGCATTGCCTTTTTATCGAGCATGCCAAATTTATTGCGCTTTGGTCTCATTAAATATAGGTTTTCTAACAATGTTAGGTTTGGCCAAATGTTGAGCTCTTGGTGGATGAAAGCCACACCGTTTAGCTCGGCTTCTCTCGGGTTCGGGAAGGTGCGCTCTACGCCGTTGATGGTGATGGTACCAGCGTCTGCCTTGTGAATACCCGTAAGGATATTCATGAGGGTGGACTTGCCAGCCCCGTTTTCGCCCATCAAGGCGTGAACTTCGCCCTCCTTGAGGGTAATACTTACATCGCGCAGTACTTGGTTCGTACCAAATGCCTTCGCAATGCCTGACATAACAATTTCCATAACTACTCCTATATGATTGGTGAAAGTATCTCTAATCAATTATTCTACGGACGATCGCTGAAAATACAATCGGCGCGCAAGATAATGTTTGCATACGGAGATGCTTCACCAGTTCGAATGATGCACTTGCATTGTTTTGTGGCTTCTTTAAAAGCTTCATGGCTTGTTTCAATCCATTCGTATTGACTGGATGGGAAGGTAGACTCCAAGAAGTCGTAAGCCTCAGGGTTGTTTTCCTTAATTTCTTTTGCCACATGAACTGCTTCAGATTTCATATGCTTAGCGATGATGGATACTACTTGCTCGAAGCTTGGTACACCGAAATCTAAAGCTAAGTCGATTTTTTGAACTCCTTCAGGTACTGGCAAGCCACAGTCTGAGATACAAATTGTATCTGTGTGACCAAGGTCGGCAAGCACCTTAGCGATATGGCTATTTAAAATGCTGTGTCGTTGCATAAATAACTCCTTTTATATTCTGATGGCTGAGGTTTAACACCTCGGCCATTAACTCTCTTTTTTTAATAGAGGGCAGATACATTCGTTATATGAGAATGTATAGTTTGTATTCAATAGATTAATTTTCTGCTAAGAATGCATCGACCTCATCCTTTGTTGGCATGCCGCCTTGGGCACCCAAGCGTTGGATGGAAAGGGCTGCAGCTGCGTTACCATAGTGCAGAGCATCGGCTAAGCTTTTACCATTAACGATAGCCGTTGCAAAGGCACCGTTGAAGGTATCTCCTGCGCCTGTTGTATCTACTGGTTCGACTTTGAAGCCAGATACGGTGTGGATTTTGCCATTATCTGCGTAGCCTACACCTTTACTGCCAAGGGTAACGATGATTTTATTTTCGTTAGCTAGTAAGGTCTCCTCTGTAGATTGGTTAGGGTAGAGCGCAGATAGCTCATGTTCGTTTGGCGTAATATAGGTTGCTAATTTTAACCATTCCGAATCGAGGTCGGCTGCAGGAGCAGGATTTAAGAGGACTTTCACATTCGCCTCGTGACAACGACGAACGATGTATTCAATAGTTGGAATAGGAATCTCGTTTTGAACCATTACAAGATCGGCTTGCTCAATGGCAGACCAAGCGTTATCTACTACGGACTGGTCTACCTTAGCATTAGCTCCTGCAATCACGATGATGCTATTATCGCCTTCAGCTAATGTAATGTGTGCTGTACCGGTTGTAGTATTCGGTACCGTAACGATGTAATCTGTATTGATGAAATTTTCTTTTAAATTATCTAAAATCATTTGGCCGTATGCATCTTCACCGATACAGCCGACCATCGTGACCTCTGCACCTAGACGAGCCGCAGCCACCGCTTGGTTTGCGCCCTTGCCACCGTGAGCGATGTGCAATTCGTTGCCCATAATTGTTTCGCCTGCAGTAGGGCGTTTATCCGCGAGGACTACAATATCCATGTTGCAACTGCCAATAACAACAATGCGATTCATAATAACTCCTTAATAAGCCTCTACCCTAACTGGGACTAAAAATGACCATCATTTATTTTTATACATAAAACTTAGGGTGTTTTATACAATAAGTTGCATATATAAATATAATTGATAATCTAAGAGGCATTTGCTTTCACATACCTATAAGTGTATATTAATCATTTATTAGTATAGCGTAAATACGTGAGTTTATCTATATAAATATCTATAAAATGTAGGAATAAAAAAGGTATACCCAAAATCTATGTTACATGAGTAAAAATGTACCGATTAGATTTAGGATATACCACTTTGAAGGGTATTTAATTTTTAAAGAAGCACTGGTTTAGTTCAAATGTTATAATCCGTTTAGTATATTTACATAATCCTGTCGTTGATCAAGTATAGAGATTAAATAAATAGTTCTAGTTTCCTCTACAACTGTGTAGAAAATAATAAGCTTTTCTAAAATCAACATTCGAAAGTCACTGTCATTAAGTGCTCTAATTTTAGGTGTAGTCCCCATATATGGATGGTTCATAAGATTTGAAATTGAATTTTGAATATTTTCTTTTACTTGTATAGCTGTTTCTTTTGAAAACTGCATAGCTATATAAAGTATTTGTTGATGTAGCTCTTTATTGAACTTTTCAGTAGGAATGATTGTGTAGGGTTGGGATTTCATAGAGTTACCCCATTTGATCTAGCATTTTATCGATACTGTTGAAAGCTTCATCAAGTGTAGTGGTGCGACCTTGAATGATATCGTTTTGTCCTTCTACAAGAGAGGATAATAATTCTATTTTTGACTTTAACATATTATATGTATTATAGCCGAGACTTACGGTATCTCCACGACCATTTACAGTAATAATGGCAGCCTCATCTTTAAGTTGTAAGGTTTTAGAAATTTCAGGATACTTATTTCGTAAATCAGAGGATGGACGAATTGTTTCGCGTAATATTCCCATAGTTATCTCCTTATAGTTTTAAAAGTATTTGTTCATCATTCTTATACTGTAATTATATCATTTAAACGATATAATTGCAGTATACAAATATATATATGAGATATTTAATTCAAATGAGGTTAACTAGATACTTTAATCATAAAATGATATATAAAAAGACTATCTTCAAGCGTATTGAAGATAGTCTTGTATTGGTATATAGTATTTTCTCTTTTTTACAAAATATTTATTTATATATTAGTGAAAGCTTGGTTTGTCATAGTGTGTACCTGGTTCACCTACACCGATGCTTGTGCGGTGGAAAGGCGTTTCATCCGCAGCGTGTAAGATATCAAAGATGGCTTTTACCACTGCTTCGCGTGAAACCTGGGCATCGTTGAATTGAGCTCCTTCAGGGATGAGTTCGTAATCGGTTTTCTCTGGATCATTGTAGAGCCATGTGAGGCGCAAGATGGTGTAATTTAAATTGGATTCGCGCAATACGTTGCGTGCTTGGCGCTCACCTTGAACATAGCTAATCGGTAAGTTGTCGAAGGTCCATTTTTCAAGTGCTACAGGGAATTCACCAGAAAGCCCAGCCATGGACACACCGATAACACGGCGTATATTTTTGCGGCTCAACGCTTTCACGATGGACGCCATATCACTGCCAGACTCCATAGCACCTACAAATACAACCTCCGCATTTGTTACAGCTTGTTCTAATTTTCCAGGATTTTGGAACGAACCTTCAATCACTGTAACGCGTTCATGGTCGATAATCTCTGGAGGTATACGTGTTTTCAACTGACGACCATATAATGTAATGTGCATATCTGTATATGTTAATAGTGTAGCAGTCAACTTTTGAGCTATTTGGCCCGCAGCTCCTAAAATCGTAATATACTTATACATAAAAAAGACCTCCTATGTTCGGGCATAAATATTTAATGAAATTTTAACATACATATATGACAAATACGTGAGAAAAAATTATAAAAATCTTTGTATTATTTTCGTAATTTAATTGATGCTTAACATTTCATTTGTTGTTTTTAGCTGTGCAAATCGATTCCGCCAAATCTTTTCTTTGTAAAAGGATAGGATTGTATCGGCTGGTAGATACTCATTATCAAAGGTTGAGATAGCATCTTCGACGATGGTGATATTATAACCATACTCAAAGCCTACTTTCACAGATGTATCAATGCAAAATTCCACTTGCATTCCTACAAATGTTACATCGGTAATATTTTTTCGGTTTAAATATTCCTTTAATTCAGTATCCTTGAAGATGCTATTGTAATATTTATTGAAAATCTTTTCGTTTTCTTGCGGTTTTAATTCGTGATAGACTTGCCAATTATCACTACCCGTTGCTAATAAGCCTTCATCTTCAGAATGCCTGATAAAAATGACTTCTATATTTTGATCTCTAAAATGTTGAATGATTGCTTTTGTATTTGAGATAAAGTTTTTCGCATTGTAAGGGTTTTCCTTAACTAAGCCTTCTTGAATATCGATTACGATTAATGCCTGTGCCATGATATTTCCTTTTTTATTCGTAAATAAGTATCTATGCGCATTATATCATAAGTATATAACAAGAAAAGGGAGAATGAAGAAAGAAGTATCATAGATGTTGATATTAATTTTAAAGGATGCTGTAAAATTTAATGTTGAATTTACGCGATAATTTAACTACAATAGTGATAAGAAATTAGAAAAATGAGTAGTATATCACTAAAGTATTCTGGAGGTGATAGTATGCCGAATATAAAACCTATTTCAGATTTACGAAACTATTCTGAAGTTTTACGTGATGTTACTATAGATAGTCCCGTATTCTTAACTAAAAATGGTAGAGGCCGATATGCAATTATGGATATTCAAGATTATGAACGTCTAATGGCTACGATAAAACTTATGGGCGCTTTAGAGACAGGGCGTAAATCTGGTGAAGAACAAGGTTGGATTTCATCAGAGCAACTAAAGAGTGAATTGGGGATTTAATTATGAATAATCAAATTAGCTATGCACCAAAAGCACGAGAAGATTTGCTAGAAATAAAATCTTTTATAGAAGAAGAAACCGGTGATATTGAGTTAGCTAAGAAAACCGTTTTGGATATAGTAACTACGAATGACTCGTTGAGTATATTTCCAGAAATGGGGCAGCGATTATTGATTAATCTAGGAAGCAAAATTGAATACAGATATTTACTTTGTCATAATTATTTAAGTTTTTACCGTTATTTAGACCGGACTGTCTATATTGATAGAATATTAAACAGTAGACGTGATTATCTTAGAATATTATTAGATGAAGTACATTAGTTCTTAAAAGCACTATCATTAATAGATGGTGCTTTTTTATGGACTTTACTTGAAGTCCCTTGATAGTCTCTAGGCTTTCACAAATTCTCGAAGAATGATAAAATAAATCCATATATATTTTTATAGAAATGAGGCTATTATGGAACGGATTCAGGATCTTGTGTACACGCATGTGCAGGGTGGCCAGTTTAGATGGGTTACTGTTAGCACATTGATGCTCGCATTGGGCACGATATTGCATTTGGTGAGCCCTAGTGTGGCTGGGGTAACGCCGAACTGGACGATTGCTACGTACTGCGTAGCTATTTTATTGACTCGTCCTAGTTTGAGTCAAACCTTGGGGATTGGCCTCGTGGCGGCCCTCATCAACGTATTGACGTCTAAGTCAGCGTTCCCTTATGGCAACTTGTTGTCTGAGCCAGGCGGTGCTTTGACGGCGGCTCTCGTAACGCGCGCTATGTTGTCCATGAAGTTCCGTAAAATTGGTGGTTTTGATTTAACCCCTGTCGTGTCTGGCTTCTTAGCAACTGTTGTATCTGGCGGTATCTTTGTTACTATTCTGTGGCAAGTGCTTGGGTTGCCAAATAATGTGTACATGTACGGCATGTGGCCATTGGTACTCATTGTAGGGGCCTTAAATGGTGCCATTACGCCAATCTTGTATATTCCGGCACAACGTTTATTTTCTAAACGTGGCATGTTGCCAAATGCAGATCAATTGACATCTGATCATAGTCGCTTGACTATTTTGCCTGAGCGCCAAGCTAAAATCTCTATTGAGCACGTTAATTACTATCATCCAAAGGCGACTACACCATCCCTTGAAAATATCAATCTCGATGTAAATGAAGGTGATTTTCTCGTTGTTACAGGCCCTGCCGGTTGTGGTAAAAGTACCCTTTGTATGGCGATGGTAGGGGCAGTGCCTAAATTCTATGGTGGACGCCTAGAAGGCATGGTCTTCGTTGATGGTCATGCGACTACGCAAATGGAAATCCCAGAACTAGCGAACCATATCGGTGTAGTTCTGGCCGACTACGATACACAGCTCGTAACGATGACAGTTCGTGAAGAAGTGGCCTTTGCTATGGAAAACCGCGGTTATGACCGCGAAACTATTAAAGCTCGTTCTGAAGAAGTGTTTAAGCAAGTTGGACTTGTAGGCTTAGAAGATCGCAAGATTACAAGTTTATCTGGTGGTCAACGCCAACGTTTGGCTATCGCTTCTGTATTGGCTACGAATCCAACCGTACTTGTTCTTGATGAACCGACAAGCTCTCTCGATCCAGATGGGACCGCAGAATTATATCGCCTCGTAGGCGATTTGAACCAAAAACACGGTATCACCGTTGTCGTTATCGACCATGATTTGCATGCCGTATTGCCGTACGCTAACCGCATGGCTCTCATGGTAGATGGCTCTATCGCCTGTGATGACGATGTACCGACTACGCTTCGTTACATGTACGAGCACAACATTCACGTCGATGCATTGCCATCCGTGTTTACTACGTATATGGAATTGGAACAAGCCGGCTTCCACAGTGATGAACCTTGGCTCAGCATCGAGTCTGCTATCAAGGGCTTGCACCAAATTGAAATGGCTCATGCTATTCAAACCGAGGTGCATGGTAAAAGCAACTCTCCAGCTAATCAAAGAAATACAGTAGATAATCTTGCTGATCAATCTAATATAGTAGAAAATAGACAACCAGTTCAACGTGTTGATGATGTACCAGGAAAGGACGGTGGCGCTCATGCTTAAGGTTGAAAACATCCGCTTTGGCTATGTGCCATCCGTAGATATTTTCCAAAACGTGACTTTCACCATCGAAGGGGGCGAATATATCGCTATCGGTGGTCGTAATGGTTGCGGCAAAACTACTATTACGCGATTGCTTGTCGGCCTCGAAAAGGCTAGGGAAGGCCACATGTATTATAACGGTAGGGACATTACGTCCATGCCGCCGTCTAAACGGGGACAATTTATCGGCTACGTATTTCAACAGCCAGATCGCCAAATGTTCAGACCTACCGTAGCCACAGAGGTTGCCTTCGGACCTGAGTCCTTGGGGCGCAGTAAAGCCGAAGTGAAGCGTATCGTTGATGAAGTATTGGCGCGCACAGGCATCGGTCATTTGCGTGAAGCCTATCCTCCAACATTGCGCCGCGGTGAAAAGCAACGTGTTGCCATTGCTTCTGCGCTGGCTATGCAGTCTAAAATCCTCATACTTGACGAACCAACCAGTGGTCAAGATGGTAAGGAAACTAAAGAGCTATTAGCACTATTGCGTCAGCTTAATTCAGAAGGTATCACAATCCTTCTTATTACCCATGATATGGAAATCATGGCTAGCGAATGTAGCCGTGCTATCATCATGGGCAACCAAACCGTTGCCTTTGACGGCAGTCCAGAAGAATTATTCAAGAAATCTACGGATGAATTGCAGGATTTAGGCCTTACAAAACCGCCAAGTGTGGAACTTTCACTAGCGGTACCATCCTTAGGCTATTGCAAATCTATGGATGAATTGAAATCTAAGTTAGTGGCTCAGTTGAGCGGAAAATAGGAGGGACATATGGAACGTTTAGTACCGTTAACAAAAATCTTGATGACCCTCGCTGTATCCGTATGGGCCATTCTCTTGCGCGACTGGGCATCGCTATTGGCATTAGTCGTAGTAGAACTCGGTGTACTGTTTTTGGCAGGGTTGTTATTCAAACAACGCAAAGCCGTGTTGGCATTAACTAGTTTCGCTGTATTCCTTGGCCTCATCCAATTCCTTGGCAGCGGCGATGTAACCTCTGCCATCGTATCCGGCTTACGAATGTTGGCTATGACACTTGTCTTTATAGGCTTGTTGGCAACTACAAAATTACAAGACCTTACGGCCGCGCTCGTAACACAATGCAAAATTCCTTATGAATATGCATTTATGTTCACTGCTGCGCTCCGCTTCGTGCCTGACTTTATTGCTGAAAGCCATGCTGTACAAGAGGCGCAAGCTTGCCGTGGCTTATCTCTAGAAGGCAACTTCATTAAGCGTATCAAATCCTATGCATCTGTTATTCAACCATTGCTGTTGAAATCCTTGGGACGCTCCGAAACAATGGCATTATCCTTAGAATTACGTGGATTCGGTGGCCCCACACACAGCTTTGCTGCATCCGTAGGATTGAAAAGAATCGATTATACTGTGATTAGTGCTTTAATTGCTATTACAGTACTTTTATTTGTTATTGTGTAATTTTCTTATAAATCAAGTAAGAGTATGTTTTTGCTCCTATAGAAATGTATTAGCTCTAATAGTCATAATAAAAAATATGATGAGAGTATATAAGTAAAATAAGAGCTTTTTACTTATATATGCTTCAAAACGTATATGCTGAGTGGTAAAATTTACCACTCAGTTTTGTTGTATTGGGCATATAGATGTAAAATATGTAATTCTTACCTCAAAAGATGGAGAAAAGTGAAATGGTATGTTATACGAATAGTTCGTCCTTTTTCTTGCGTATGTGGGCTATTTTTATATATTATGTTAAATAGAAATAATATTTTTAGGATACCTACAGTTTTGAGGAATACTTATGAGTGAGTTAGTAATACGACCAATTACAAGGAATGATATAGCCCCTTGTTTAGATATTTATAACTATGAGGTTGTGAACGGCGTAGCCACGCTTGATCTTGAACCCCGCACGTTGCCAGAGTGGCAGGAGTGGTATGAGTCTCATAGTGATGAACACCATCCTATTGTGGTAGGTACCATTGATGGGCTTGTAGCAGGCTATGCATCGCTTTCACCATATCGACCTAAAGAGGCCTATAAAAGTACCGTCGAATTATCTATCTATATCCATCAAGATTATCGCGGTAGGAGAATCGCTACACAGCTGATGGCTCATATTTTAGAAATAGCAAAAAATGATCCGTTATTGCACAATGTGGTATCCGTTATTACGGCTGGCAATGAAGGCAGCACCAAGTTACACGCGCGATTTGGCTTTACCTATTGTGGTTTAACGCCTCAAGTTGGATTCAAACATGGTAAATATCAGGATACCGAAACATACGCATTATTGGTATAATAATTAGTATAGTAAAAGATAAATATTAATACGTTATACTAATGATGTATAGATTATAGATAAGGATTCGCCAGGGGTTAGGGCGAATAGGGGTGATTGAATGAACATGAAAGATGAACGGCAGTTCGTTGGATATAGTAAATATCGTAGCCGTCTCGTGGACGGTCATGTGCATACGGAGTTATGTCCACATGGTAGTGGGGACCGAACTGCGATGATGATTGAGAAGGCCATCGAGTTGCGTATCGAAAAGGTATGCCTTACAGAACATGCACCATTGCCAATAGCTTTTGCTGCAGAATATGGTGGTGATAAAAAGGCCTATGACACAGCGTCTTTGAAATTAAATGAAGTTGATACTTACTTAGAGTTGGGTCGTCAATTACAACGTGCCTATGGCACACATATCGATATTTCTCTCGGTTTTGAAGTCGATTATATTCCAGGCTTTGAATCAGACATTCAAGAGTTCTTGGATCGCTATGGTCCGTTGACGGATGATAATATTTTATCCGTTCACTTTATGGAAGGCGTTAATAATGCCTTTTACTGCTTAGACTACAGTCCTGAAGAATTCGAAAAAGGCTTCGGCCCGTGGATCGAAAAACAATATGAGTTATATTACAAGTATTATTCTACAGTGCGTCAAGCCGTGCGTGCTGACCTCGGTGAATATACACCTAAACGCATAGGTCATTTTGATTTAATCAAGAAATACCAACATCACTTTGGATTTGAACGTCATTTAGATCGTCGCAATGCGCAGGTGGTGAGCGATATTTTGCATATCATGCGCGTTCAAGGTCGCGAGCTAGACTACAACATGAGCGGCTTCTTCAAATCAGATTGTCGTGAAATGTACCCAAGCCGTTTCATTCAAGGCATGGCGGCTATCATCGGTGTGCCATTTGTATTGGGGTCTGATGCACATAGCGTGGCAGATATAGAAAACGTTTGGGGCTAGTATAAAATCATTATTATAGTAAATACATGAAATATTAACGGTTCTATTGACAATTCTATAGAACCGTTATATTATGATTTCATACTTTAATAAATTAAAGCGATAAAATAGAAAAGTATCGATATAGGTAAATTTTTTCTCATAGTGTATTGGATAGCCACATAATCCCAATGATAGTACAGAAATATGGCTTTCACAGGCGTGAGAAATAATATGAATCAATTGATAGAAAGGATGTTTACGATGGTACAGCAGCAATTACCTACTGGTTTCCGCGATGATATAGGGATTGTAGCAGAGCGCAAGGATGATGTGAGTCAATATGTACTCGGTCTTTGTCGAAATCGTCAATACACAAAGATCTCTACGCCTCTCGTAGAGTACAAAGATGTATTCAATGGCTATGCAATGGGGCGCGGTCAACATATGTACGAATTCATGGATAGTTCTGAAGTGTCCGTCGTAATTCGTCCTGATTTGACAATGCCTATCGGTCGTTTCTTGGCGACTACAAATATTGAATTGCCTCGCACGTTCTACTATTTGGGCGATGTGTTTATGAAAAATAAAAAGCACCGTGGTGATGTTAACCAAGTGACGCAAGGTGGCATCGAGATGGTAGGCTACGAAGGGCTTGAGGCTGAGCAAGAGTGCTTCAAGATTATTAAAGAGGTGAACGAAGCTCAGTTGGGTAATCATTTGTTGCTCGAAATTGGGGATGCTCGTTTTTCTCGTGCTATTACCGATGCTCTAGGACTCAGCGATGATGAAAAAACGGAGCTCTTAGAGGCGTTATTCACTAAATATTTGCCACGATATAACGAGTTGATTTCTGACTTTAAAAATAGTGCGCTATATCCTTTCTTAAATGTATGGCCTCGCTTGTTTGGTACGGTTCAAGATATAAAGGATGAGCTTAATCAAATTATCTTGCCTGCAGCGGCACAGCGCATTTTAGATAATCTTGTAGATATGGCAAATCAAGTGGAAGCAACGGGGCAACAGGTTCGCATCGATGTATCTACGGAACCGCTTCAATCCTATTACACAGGCCTTACTTTTAGAGGCTATGTGGACGGCGTGTCTCAATACATCGTCAGCGGCGGTCGCTATGATGGCTTGCTATCTAGCTTTGATGGTACGCCGATGCCGGCAGTAGGGATGGCTTTTAATATCGACGTCTTGACTGATATTACCTTGCAGGGTGAAAGCAAAGCTCAAGATAACGATACATTACGCATTGCTCTTACGAAGGGGCGCGTAGAAAAGGATTTTATTCCACTCCTAGAAGCATGTGGCATTGATTGCGAGCCATTACATAATAAGGCTCGAAAGCTCATTATCTCTTTGGGCGATTCTATGGAGGTCATCCTTGCAAAGGGGCCAGATGTAACGACGTACTTGAAAAATGGTGTTGTTGACCTTGGTATCGTGGGTAGCGATGTCTTAGATGAACAAGATGACACGAGCTATGAAATGCTAGATTTACAAACGGGTAAATGCCAATTTATCTTGGCGTCCTTAGCGGGCTATGATCCTAAAGAAGGTCGCCGTCAACGAATTGGTACGAAATATCCAATTGTTACAAAACAGTACTTTGGAGCTCAAGATGTGGAAATCATCAAGATTGAAGGCTCTGTTGAGCTGGCCCCACTTGTAGGACTAGCAGATGCTATCGTAGATATTACGGAAACGGGTACCACTTTGCGTGAAAACAATCTAGAAATCTTCGATTGGCTACAGCCCATATCTACACGCTTAGTAGCAAATCCATTAGCATTAAAACAAAAGCGAAATACCATTTTTAAACTCATAGATCAGCTTTCAGAAGCAATTAATAAAAATTAATAAATAAGATGTAGAGTGAATCATATATTTAACTAGCAATATGGATAGCTCAAGTAGGAAGAAGGATGACAGATGAAAATATATAAGGAATCATTAGAGGCGATGCTTGCTATCGTACGGAATTACACACAGCAAACCACAGATATGGAGATTGAACGTCGGGTGTACGATATCATTGCTGATGTCCGCACTAACGGTGATGCAGCGCTCAAATCGTATTCTGAAAAATTTGACGGTGTTTCCATTGAAGATTTCAAGGTGCCTCAAGAGGAAATCGACGCAGCTTATGAGTCTTTATCTGATGATTTGAAAGCCGCATTATTAAAGGCAAAGGCGAATATTACAGAATTCCACAGCCGTGAAATCGAGCAGGGTTTTGTGGATATGGATACACCGGGTATCATCCGTGGTCAAAAGGTCATTCCTTTGGCTCGTGTTGGTCTTTACGTTCCTGGAGGTACAGCCGCGTATCCTTCGACCATTATCATGACTGCTTTGCCCGCAAAGATTGCAGGCGTAAAAGAAATCATCATGGTTACGCCGCCTCAAAAGGATGGCATTAATCCTGCCGTATTAGGTGCTGCAAAGCTTGCCGGCGTTGATGCGGTATATCAAGTGGGCGGTGCCCAAGGTGTGGCGGCCCTCGCTTATGGTACGGAAACGATTCCAAAGGTAGATAAAATTGTAGGTCCTGGCAATATTTACGTGGCTACGGCGAAACGTCAAGTATTTGGCCAAGTCGATATCGACATGATTGCGGGCCCAAGTGAAATCGGTGTTATCGCCGATGACAGCGCAAATCCAGTTCATTTGGCAGCAGACTTGTTATCTCAAGCAGAACATGATCCTCGTGCACGCGCTATTATGGTGACTACTAGTGAAAGTTTAGCAAATGCCGTATCTGATGAGGTGGAACGTCAACTTAAATTGTTACCTCGTGAAAGCATCGCTCGTCCAGCTATTGAAAACAACAGTTACATTGCTATTATGGACAGCATTGAAGACATGTTCACGGTGATGAACGAAGTGGCGCCAGAGCATTTGGAAATCCAATTGCCGAATCCAATGAACTATATGAGCCTCGTTCAAAATGCAGGCTCTGTATTCCTTGGCGCTTATGCGTCTGAGCCGTTGGGCGATTATGTAGGTGGTACAAACCACGTATTGCCTACTAGTGGTACGGCGCGATTCTCGTCTCCGTTAGGCGTATATGATTTCGTGAAACGTACATCTTTCACACAATTTACAAAAGAACGTTTAGAAGAAGTGGCAAAACACATTACTACATTGGCTCGTACGGAAGGTCTCGAAGCGCATGCTCGTGCCATCGAAGTACGATTTGAAAAATAGATTATAAAAAATATTAGAAAATAGATTTGGCATCTATATTTATATGTGTATTTAAAATATACAGTGAAAATATAGATTAGAAATATAGATTATAAAAATAGATTTGAAGTATAGAGGTCGTTATGATACGCACAGGCACGGTGCAACGCACCACTCAAGAAACAGATATTACAGTAGAAATTACCCTTGATGGGGCACAAACAAGCTCCATCTCGACCGGAATAGGCTTCTTTGACCACATGTTGACGCTATTGGCGAAGCACGGCCGTTTTGGCCTTGTGGTAGAGGCAAAGGGAGATACATATGTGGATGCTCATCATACAGTTGAGGACGTTGGACTTGCCTTAGGGCAGGCCTTGGTGAAAGCCCTTGGCGATAAGGCTGGTATCGAGCGCTATGGCGATGCTTGGGTCCCTATGGATGAAGCATTGACGCAAGTTGTCATCGATTTGAGTGGTCGCCCGTACCTCGTTTTCCAAGGGGAATGGAGTACGCCGGTTTTAGGTGGCAACTTTGAAACAGAGCTGGTGGAGGACTTCTTCCAAGCTCTTGCGATGAGCGCTGCTATGAACTTACATGTGCGCAATTTGTATGGTCGCAATACACATCACATTATTGAAAGTATGTTTAAGGCAACGGGTCGTGCATTGCGCAAAGCAGTTACTATCAATCCGGATATCCAAGGAGTTAACTCTACAAAGGGAGTTATTTAATAAAGGAGAATGTATGATTTTTCCAGCTATAGATTTACAAGAGGGGCGCAGTGTTCGCCTGTATAAAGGCGATTTCGCACAGGAAACGGTCATCAACCCTGATCCAGTAGACCAAGCGAAACAATATGAAGCAGCTAAGGTTGGAGCCTTGCACCTCGTTGATTTAGATGGTGCCAAGGCGGGCAAGCCTGTAAATGTAGACATTGTAAAAGCAGTGCGTGCAGCTTTCACAGGTATCCTTGAAATCGGAGGCGGCATCCGAGATAAAGAGGCTGTTGACCTCTATTTGAGTTTGGGCGTAGATCGGGTTATCTTAGGATCTGTAGCGCTTAAAAATCCGGAACTTACAAAGCAAGTTATCGCTGAATACGGTGCGGAGCGCATCGTTATCGGTGTAGATGGAAAAAATGGCAAGGTTGCCGCTGAAGGTTGGCTCGACCAATCCGACGTGCCGATGACCGATTTAATCGGTGCCATGGTTGAAGGTGGGGCAAAGTATTTCATCGTTACCGATGTAGACCGAGACGGTACGATGCAGGGTGCCAATGAAGAGTTACTTGGTAATTTGCAAAAAGAATTTCCTACAGCACGCATCGTTGCCTCTGGGGGCGTTCGCAATTTGGCAGATATTAAATCCCTTGAACAAAAAGGTGTTAAGGATAGTATCGTGGGTAAGGCTCTGTACGAGGGCACGATTACACTAGAGGAAATCACCGAGTACAATCAGCAGAAATAATAGAAATGACTGTGATGCTCTCAAATTAATTATTGACCTCAACCAATGGAATATATTGAGTGACACTCGATGGAAAGGAGCTTTATGTTAGCGAAACGGATTATCCCTTGTCTTGATGTAGATGATGGGCGGGTAAAAAAAGGGGTTAACTTTGTTAATCTCGTAGACGTAGGCAGTCCAGTAGATATTGCGGCCTCCTATGAGCAGCAACAAGCTGATGAGCTCGTATTTTTAGACATTACGGCCACCGTTGATGCGCGGACCACTATGCGCGATGTGGTTCAAGAAATCTCCACACAAGTATTTATGCCACTCACCGTGGGTGGTGGTATCAAGAGCATTGATGATATGACGGCTTTGTTGAAAGCTGGTGCGGACAAGGTATCTTTGAACTCCGCGGCTCTCGCTAACCCTGAGCTCATCACAGAAGGGGCTCAAAAGTTTGGCAATCAATGCATGGTTGTAGCTATCGATGTGAAAACCGATGAAGAAACTGGTGAATGGTATGCTTACACTCATGGTGGGCGCAACCGTACAGAGTGGAAAGCTCTAGACTGGGCTAAAGAGGCCGTAGCTCGTGGAGCAGGGGAGTTGCTAGTGACAAGTATGGACAAAGATGGCACAAAATCCGGCTTTGATATTGAACTATATAAGGCTCTAGAGTCCGTCGTAAATGTACCTATTATCGCCTCTGGAGGGGCAGGTAAGGTTGAGGATTTTATAGATCTCTTTAAGCAAACCAGCGTTACCGGTGCACTGGCGGCATCTATATTCCACTTTGGAGAAGTTAAAATTCCTGAACTTAAACAAGAACTACGAGCTCACGGAATTACAGTACGCTAAAACAGATTTAAAAAATTATTATCTCTCGTAAGTTTTTTACTAGTCTATATGTCCAGAGTTAGTTAAATAGTTTATTTATAGATAAACAGAAAATAGAAATAGCAATAGATAGAGATACAAGCTAATATAGGATAACAGATTATTGATTACTTTTAATAAAGGATAGAATATGAAACCGGATTTTGAAAAAGGAAATGGCTTGTTGCCAACGGTTGTGCAGGATGCGGAAACTAAGGACGTCCTCATGGTGGCGTGGATGAACGAGGAAAGCTTTCACAAGACACTAGAAACAAGGGAAACGTGGTTTTGGTCTCGATCTCGTAAGGAGTTATGGCATAAGGGTGGGACTAGCGGTAATGTGCAGCACGTGGTGAGCATGGCCTTAGATTGTGATGGAGACACCTTGCTCATTCAAGTTAAGCCTGAAGGTCCTGCCTGTCACACTGGGCGTACAAGCTGTTTCTTTAATAAAGTAGAACGGAGTTAAACATGGCACAGCAAACACTGAACGAATTATACGAAATTATTAAAAACCGCAAGGTACAGCCAAAGGAAGGTTCTTATACGAATTATTTATTCGACAAAGGACTCGATAAAATCTTGAAAAAAGTTGGTGAAGAGGCTACAGAGGTAGTAATCGCCGCAAAAAATGAAGATCCACAGGAACTGATTTACGAAACGGCAGACGTGTTATATCACTTGCTTGTGCTATTAGCGGAGAAAAATATTCCATACGAAGCCATTGAAGCAGAGCTTGCGAGCCGTGAAGGGGTTGTTAGCAAGACTACGGATCGCCCAGAAATTACAAATTTATAATGTATATCCTATTATGAGCTCAGACATATGAGCTCTGGTGGAGTTTATATGTGTTTTTTTAGTGTTATATGAGTTATATGCGTTAAGGAATAGATAGAAAGGATAGCCTATGAAAGAGATAATTCGCACATTGAAACCTTATATACCTGAGGAGCCGGCTGAAGCGGTGAAAGAGCGCCTTGGTGTAGAGCGATTGGTACGCTTGTCGGCAAATGAAAATCCCTACGGCACATCGCCATTGGTACGGGAGGCTATCCTTAGCTATGTAACTCATAATGATGCTAACTACTATCCAGATGGCAACGCCTCCGATTTGCGTATGAAACTCGCTGACTACTGGCAAGTACAACCTGAGCAACTCGTCATCGGCGTAGGTCTCGATGAGGTCATCGCCATGGTCAATAAAACATTGATTACCGCTGGTGACTCCATCGTAGTAAGCGTGCCAGCCTTCTCGGAATATGCCTTGAATGGCCTCGTGGAAGGTGCTGAGATCCGCGAGGTGCCAGCTGATTTTGAAACAGGACAGTATGATTTTTCTGCTCTCGTGAAAGCTGTAGATGAAACGACACGCCTCGTGTGGATTTGTAATCCTAATAATCCAACGGGTACCTATGAGTCTGTTGAAGATATCCGCAAACTTGTAGCAGCTATACCAAAGGAAACCTTGGTCATCATAGACGAGGCGTATATCGATTTTGTTACCTCTGTAGCAGTTCCTACGGCACGTGCGCTCTTGGATGAGTTCCCTAATGTGGCTATCATGCGTACCTTCTCGAAAGCCTATGGCCTTGCCAATTACCGTGTAGGTTACATGATGACACCTATAGAATTGGCAAATTATATGCAAACCATTCGCTTGCCGTATAATTTGAATACCTTATCTCAAGTGGCTGCAGAAGCCGCTTTCGGTGATCAAGAATTCGTGGCGAGAACGGTCTCTCAAAATGCAGAGGAACGGTCAAAATGGGAAAGCCTTTTTGACGAGCTAGGTATTCACTACTATAAGAGTGAGGCTAATTTTATTTTTTTTGCAGCGCCTGATGCGGAAGGTCTTGCAGATGCTTGGCTCAAATCAGGTTACCAAGTGCGCCGAGGTCAACGTGAAGGATGGTTGCGTCTTACGATTCCTATGTCTCAAGATGGGGATGTTATGCGCAGGATATTAAGAGATTTCATGAATTAATTCGTACAGAATAACATACAATTCGTAATACGTTTTGTTTAATCTTATCGTGTTTTACCCTATAGAATGGAGTTTATTATGATTGCCATTATAGATTATGATGCAGGGAATACCTTCAATGTTCAGAAAGCATTAGCTTATATCGGTCTTGATGCAGTGCTAACGGCAGATCCTGAGACCATACTAAATGCTGATGGTGTTCTCTTGCCAGGTGTAGGCGCATATGCACCGGCGATGGCAGTTCTAAAAGAACGTGGTTTAGTCGATGTCATCTATGAAGTAGTAAAACGTGAAATACCTTTATTAGGTATTTGTTTAGGCATGCAACTTTTATTTGAAGAATCTGAAGAATACGGCCCAACGCTCGGTTTAGGCCTTATTCCCGGTAAGGTAAAAGAAATTCCTCGCAACCTTGGCCTTAGCGTGCCTCATATGGGTTGGAATAAAAATGTAGTACACCAGCCTCATAGTGCTTTTAGCAATGTAGATGATCAATATACATATTTCGTTCATTCCTATTATGTGGATACAGATCCTGAATATATAACATCTACTGCAAATTATGGTATCGATGTACCTGGCATTGTAGAACGTGGTAGAGTGTATGGAATGCAATTCCATCCCGAAAAAAGTGGTGTCGTAGGTCTAAATTTGTTGCGTACATTTGGGACTATTACAAAAACTTATAGAGCAGCAGCAAAATAGGGATATAGCTATCTTTCATTACAGATAGGAATAAGTCATTCAGTAACCAATATATCTAGGATAATAACGGCATCTCATAGGTAGAGGATGCCGTTATTATGCTTTATAGTTATACTTAACTTTCAAAATGAGAAATTAATAATTGACACCTTGTTGATTAGTTATACAATAATGTTGTAAGTACTAACATTTTAGGAAGCCATTGTGGCATGGATACGATACATAAGTTTTATCAGTAATATTCATATACTCCATGTCACGTGATTATTGGAGGTGTTTATATGGTTATGAATGGTATTTACTTAGTTATTGCCTCCGCGTGTATTCTAATTTTAGCGTACCGCTTTTATGGGGCTTTTATAGCGGCTAAGGTACTGACATTGGATCAATATCGTCCAACGCCAGCCATGGTTCACAATGATGGTCACGATTACGTGCCAACCAACAAATGGGTAACCTTTGGTCATCACTTTGCAGCAATTGCTGGTGCAGGTCCACTTGTAGGTCCTGTTATCGCAGCACAGTTTGGGTATTTGCCTGGGGCATTATGGATCCTAATTGGTTCCGTATTAGCCGGTGCTGTACATGATATGGTTATCTTGTTTGCTTCCGTTCGTTACGATGGTAAATCGATTGCGGATATTGCTCGCGAAGAAATCAGTAAACTTGCTGGTTTTGGTGCTATGCTCGCTACCTTATTCCTATTGATTATTACCCTTGCTGGTATGGCTGTAGTAGTAGCTAACGCATTGCATAACTCTCCTTGGGGATTCTTCTCCGTATTTGCTACCATTCCAATCGCTATTTTTATTGGTATTTATTTGAAATGGTTGCGTCCTGGTAAAATCCAAGAGGCGACTATTATTGGGGTAGCCTTAATCTTCGCAGCCATCATCTACGGTCCAAATGTAGCGGCTAGCGAATATGCATCTTGGTTCACATACGACTTGCAAACCATTGAAATTATGCTTGCTGTGTATGGTTTCTTTGCAGCTGCATTGCCAGTATGGTTGTTACTTGCTCCTCGTGACTATTTGTCCACATATCTTAAAATCGGTACAATCGGTGCATTGGCGCTTGGTATTATCATTGTAATGCCTGAAATTCAAATGCCAGCTGTAACTCCTTACATCTGGGGCGGCGGACCTGTATTGAAAGGTTCCGTATTCCCTTACATCTTCATTACTATCGCATGTGGTGCGTTATCTGGCTTCCATACTGTTATTGCTACAGGTACAACACCTAAAATGCTTACTAATGAAAAAGAAATTTTACCTATCGGTTATGGTGCGATGTTAACAGAAGGCTTCATCGCTATGATGGCGTTGATTGCTGCCACTGCATTGCATCCAGATGATTACTTTGCGATTAACTCCACAGTTGAGTCTTTCAAAGCTTTAGGCCTTAAAGTTCATGAATTACCAGCATTGTCTGCAATGGTTGGTGAAGACTTGATGCACCGTCCTGGTGGTGCCGTATCCCTTGCAGTAGGTATGGCTCATATATTCTCCAGATTGCCTAATATGGATCACTTGATGGGTTACTGGTATCATTTCTGTATCATGTTCGAAGCATTGTTCATCATGACATTGATCGATGCTGGTACTCGTGTAGGTCGTTACTTACTTCAAGAATTATTAGGTCATTTCCATCCTAAATTCAACGACCAACACTGGGCTCCTGGTGTGTATGGTTGTGCCGCTTTAATTTGTATCTTGTGGGGCTACCTAGTTCTACAAGGTAACATCGGTATTATCTGGCCTCTATTCGGTGTATCTAACCAATTATTAGGTACTATGACATTGGCTGTAGGTACTACAGTTATCATGAGACTTGGCCGCAAACGCTATGCATGGGTAACAGGTATTCCTTGTATCTTAATGGCTATCGTGGCTATCGCTGCAGACTATGAAAATGTATTCTACAGCTATATTCCTGCTGGTAAATGGATTCTAGTAGCATTTAGTGCTGCTATGTTCCTCATGATCCTTATCGTATTAATTGAAGCTGTACGTAGCTGGATTCGCTTGTCCAATATTCCTCAAGACTATCGGACTCAAGCTGAAATCGAAGCTGAAAGCCTTGTAAAATACGGTAAAGAAGTAAAAGCATAATATTGATTATTGCAATATATACAGTGCACTCACATTTGTGGGTGCACTTTTACTCTATAAATTTGCTGCCTTTTTTATAAAATAGTTAGGTAACGGCGCCTTGCATGCAGAGTTTTCTGTGAGCAAGGCGCTTTTTATATGGAAAAGAGTTTCTTATGGTCAATATATTTGATACAGGCAACACCGCATTGGTATTGTTATTTGAACATGCTATAATAGGGCTATGAAACATTATATACGTTCTTATTGGACAAAATATAAACAATTGTATAAGAAAGGCCTAAAAGGCATTGCTGCCTTTCTTGCCATTGGAGCGATTATAGTCTTTGTACTAGCAACCATTGCTAGTCGTGGAATGGGCGTTATTTTTAATGAGGTTATGGCTCGACAAACTATGATGCGCGGTACGGTTACTGTTGAAAGTTTATCTGCTACACCATGGGGAACTTTGACTTTTACAGGCCTTGTTTGGAAGGACCCAGAAGGGCATGAGTTGCTCAATGCACCAAGTGGGAAAGTCCGCGTCAATATGTGGGATGTGGTGACACGTAATTTTAAGTCCTCCGCTATCAAGGGCATTGAATTAGATGATGCGGTTATAGTTATTGATTTAGACGATAATAATCGGTTAGATTTCGCGCCCATATCTCCAGATGTAAATAAACCAATTAATGAGGTAGAGCCTCGTCCGAAAGCACCTAAAAAGACCACACAAGAACGGCAAGAGGAACTAGGTAAGAAAGTACGTAACTTTAATTGGCAAGGTCAACATTTAGATCTTAAGATTACAATTAGAAATAGTCAGTTAGAGGTCTTTAATAGAAATCGCCATTATGTGATAAAGAATGTAAACTCAAAAATTGATCTTGATAGTAAGCGAGCGATTCGTATCGATATGGAGACGGGCAAATTTGGTGGTACCGCCATAGGGGATGGTCTCGTATTAAAAGGTCGTGTAGATTTAAAGGATGTTTTAAAGCAGCGCATGCCTCAACTGGATCTACAATTTGATGTGAAAGGGGTGGATCCATCATCACTAGGCTTTGGTGAGAATATTCATGATGCCATGACCTTGCTTACAAAGGTAACAGGTGATTTTAACCGTCCTTTTGCTAAAGGGCGTGTGACGATGCCTATTTTACGCATTCCTGCACTTACTTTTGAGAATGTAGTAGGAGATGTGACGTACCAAGATGGTATTTTGAATTTTGAAAACGTTAGTGCCAATGTATACAGCGGTAAATTGGAGGCTAAGGGTGTATATAATTTGGACACTCGAGCCTATACGATTACAGGCGTAGCAAAGGATTTAGACAGTAGTGTAGCCCTCAAGGCTCCTGAGTTTCTCGTGCCCGTATCGGCAAATTTGAACTTTAAAAGTGAAGGCCAACCTCGAGACATGGAGGTATGGGGTAACTTCTGGTCTGGTGAAGGACATTATATGCTGATTCCGATTCAAAGCATTACGGGAAACTTTCACAATAAAGGGCGGCATTTATCCTTTAGCGATGTGAACGTACATACGAAAATCACCACTATCACTACGGATGCTCTGCGTATCGATGATGGACAGCTCACGATGGGGCCGCTTAATATTACGTCTCACGGAGGCAGTAATTTTATTCTGTATGATGAGTCATTTGATGAAATTGATGAAAATATGACTCGCATTAAAGACGATATGAAACAAGCTAGGGAAAATAGTAGGCGTGCCTCTGACTCTGCAAAGGGTATCGACAAATCTGGCCTTACAGCGCCGGACATAAAAGAATCCATGAAGGATCTGAAGCGGAGTATGGACTCGGCAAAAGATAGCTTAGATAATCTGTCAAAAAATAGTAAGCAATAAACTGTATTGAGACGTAAAGGGTAAGAAGAAACAATAAAGTAACAATATAAAATAACAAGAATAATAAACTAGCAAAAATCATAAAAAAAGGCAATTCATCATGGTGATGAGTTGCCTTCTTTAAGTTATAAGGTGCTAAATTGTATGTAGCTATATGAAAGATTTTATTATCTGTTTAATCCGTTAGAGCGTACATATTCGGTATTCTCTGTGTCTTTGGTATCTGTTTTGGTGTTAGTTCGTTTTACCGTAATAAGAGGTTTCTTTTCTTTGGTTTCCTCTTCTTCGTATGGAATTACTTTATCTCCTTGATCCGGTAAGAATGTTTCGATACCGTTTCGTTTGCCTTTTTGCGTGTTAGTGTCAGCGGCCAATTGACTTTGTTGTGGAACGATGTATATTTCGTCTTTATTGATGGTTACATCATTTAACAAGAGTTTGAATGCGTTCGGACTTACATACAGAATTCCATCTACCATACGTGCTGCAGGTAGTAAAGATTCGGATGTATCGAGGTTGATGATTTGTAATTTACCCTTGCGCACGACTTGTTTAGAGTCCGGTTGTGCCGCTAATGTAGCAATGTTCATGTCGATCAATGCTGTTTTAGTAGGTGCATCCCAAGACACTTTGTAACCTAATGCTTCTGATACTTGACGTAAAGCTACGAGTGGCTGACCGTCAACATAGATGACATTTGGTTTATTATCTATGGGCTCCAATAATATGCCGTCTACATTGATATAATGCTGTGTCGTTACTGATGCAGGCCTCTTTAAACTTTGCATCGGTGCAGGTGTATCCATACCGACTGCTGCCTGTGCAGGCTGTACCACTCCGCTTGTGAAAGCTAGCGCCCCTAAGGCTATACCGGACAAAATAAGTTGTTTTAATTTCATGGTAACCTCCATTGTGTATAAAACGTCACGATAAATCATAATTGGTAATATAACATGGATATATGAATATTATATTATGAATTTTAATTTTATAAAACTAAAAAGAAGAAATGTATTTATACTTTACAACAAAACTTTAATTATGCTATTCTGATGATACGTATTTCATGAACTTATCATGATTGGTGCTATTTGAGTATGTTTATAGGAGAGTTTCGTGAATAAAAAACACTTAGTTCTTCTGAGTTTAGGTATATATAGTCTATCTATGCCTTTAATGGTTCAGGCTACTGATCCAATTATACCTATAGCTCAACAAGAGCAATTACAACAAGACCGGGATACTCAACGAGAACGTAGCTTACGCTTAGATGAAGAGCGTGTAGAGACTGTTGCTAGTGAGCCGGCACTTATAGACGTACCTTCTGATCAGAATGGTGCGTCTTTTTATATTAAACAAATACAGTTAGATGGTATGCCTAAAGAATTATCTTTTCTAAATAAGCTTACCCACAAGTATGAGCAAAAAAATGTAACTGTATCAGATATTACTAATATTCGTAATGCCTTTCAACGTAAATTGTTGGATAAGGGGTTTGTAACATCTCAAGTCTATATTCCAGAACAAAATTTAAATGATGGAATATTACAATTGATGGTTATACCTGGTCGAGTGGAAGATATCCGTTATAGTGAGTCTTCGGCTCATGGACCTTGGCGAACTGCCTTAGTTGTACGACCTGGAGATATACTTAATATCCGTGATATTGAACAAGGTCTTGAGCAGATGAAACGTGTATCATCTCAATCCGTGACAATGAAGTTACTCCCAGGTAAAGCTATAGGTACATCTGTTATTGAGCTATCAATCAAACAAGAAAAGCCAGTATATGGATCGATTAGTATTGATAATAGTGGTCTGGAATCAACCGGGATATATCAAGGTAGCTTTACTACCTCTTTTGATCAAGTTTTTAGAGCTAATGATACATTTACTATGTCATTATCAGGTGATCTTAGTGGATCAGGTAGTATAAAAGGAACTCGTGCAGCCAGTCTTAATTATATTATACCTCATGGAAAGGATACCTTTAGTTTTAGTTTTTCTAAATCACGATATCATCAAATGATACAGTCCAATCCATATGACTTCACATATAGTGGTAAGTCAACTACTATAAAGGCAAAATGGAATCATGTTTGGTCTCGTACACAGCGTGAGAAACGTGCATTTGATATTTCTATCAGTACACGTCATAATCATCGCTTTGTTAATGATACGGAAATTCCGGTGCAAGCATTACGTACTACCTCAATGGAGTTTGGTGTTTCTAATCGTAAATATATTGGTAATGCTACCTTGTATTCTCGTTTAGGATTTCAATGGGGCATTGGTGCATTTGGTGCACAGCCCGAACATACAGCATCTGTTGCAATGGGGGGGCCTACATCTAGATATCATATGTGGCTTGCTGATGTCGATTATCGTAAGCCATTTGTTATGGGCCATCGTCCTGCATCCTTTACATCTTCATTTCATGGACAATGGGTACAAGGCGGTAAAAGGGTATATAGTGTAGACACTATAAATATTGGTAATCGGTATAGTGTCTATGGTTTTGATGGTGAATATACACTTATGGGTGATAGTGGGTGGTATTTACGTAATGAGGTAGCCTCTGTTATTCCTCATCTTAATACAGAAGTATATCTTGGTTTAGATGTAGGCGCGGTATATGGTAAAAGTGCAGAAAAATTGGTAGGTAAAGCCATTGCAGGTACTGCAATCGGTATAAGAGGTAATTATGCATCAGGTTTATTATTTGATGCATTTATCAGCACACCTTTATATAAGCCACAAGGATATCATACGAAGAAGTTTTATAGCGGTTTTACCGTAGGATATAGATTCTAATCTAAATATAATTAAGACTTAATAAGTGTTGAACTATTATTTATATAATTGGAGAGTTATATGTGTAAAACGAATCAAGAACGACGTACACTAGGGCGTAAGATTGTATCCTGGCTAAGTTTTGGGGTGTTTGTAGCATCTCAATCGATGGTACTGGCTTCGCCAATTATGCCAGATAATAATGCTGTTATTACTGAACGACCATTAGTTCAGGAAACTGCTAATCAGATACCTTTAATTAATATTACGGCACCCACTAATAAGGGCGTCTCTATGAATAAATATGAGCAATTTAATGTAGAGAAACAAGGGGCTATTTTAAATAACTCATATGTAACGAGTAAAACAGAACTTGCTGGTTATGTACAAGGTAATAGTAACATGGTGAATGGTACTGCAAAGGTTATCGTAAACCAAGTTACATCAGGTACACCGACATCTATGAATGGTTATTTAGAAGTGGCGGGGCAAAGAGCTTCAGTTGTGGTCGCAAATCCTAACGGCATTACAGTTAATGGTGGTGGGTTCCTTAATGCAGATCATGCTGTGTTAACTACAGGTAGAGCAGAATTAAATGGTGCTGGAAATTTACAAAATTACCGCGTAGAACAAGGGAAAGTTGCTATTGAAGGCAAAGGTCTTGATGGAAAAGGTGCAGATTCTGTATCTATCTTGGCAAGAACTATTAATGTAAATGCAGGGGTTTGGGCAAACAAACTTAATACTCGTACCGGACAAAATCACATTGATGCTAACAACTTAAAGGCTACAGCTTTAGAGTCTTCAACTGTTGAAACAAAACCAATGATTGGATTAGATGTGGCTGCAGTAGGTGGGATGTATGCTAATCATATTACTATGGTTGGCACTGAAGCTGGTGTAGGTGTTAATCTTAATGGTGTAGTTGCAGGGTCTCAGTCTGTTTCAGTAGATGCTAATGGTCATCTATCTGTTAATGGTACGCTTCAATCCGATACAAGTCTCGTGGCTAAAGCAAATTCTATACAGAATATAAAGACAATTGCTTCAGGTGGAAACTTGGATTTAGAAACAAAAGAGTTAATTAATGCAGGGAATATTACATCCGTTAAAAATGGACATATTAAGGTAGAAGAAACTTTAACTAACAAAAATACAATGGCAGCTGGTGCCAATACTCAAGGCGCTGTGACAGGTAATGGCTCCTTGTCTGTTGAGGCAGGTACTATTCGTAATACTGACGCAGTGATTGTATCTGGTGGTACTACTAGAATTAATAGTAAAGAAGTACATAATATAGAGAATGGTCGCATTTATGGTGGAAAAGTAGCGATACAAACTGAGGTACTGGAAAATCGTAAGAATGTGGCGTTAGAATCTAAATTAGATGCTGCTATGGCAGATATGAAAGCAGCAGAGGATAAGCTTGAAGCAGCTTATGCTATAGATACTACAGCTTTTACATCAAAAACTGAACAAGATGAATATTTGAACCGAATCAAAGAACTATCCCAAGTATATGATGAAAAGCTTAAGATTGTTAAGTTAGTACAAGAGGAATTATCTGCTCATAAAGGGAGTACTGTTGCAGGTCGAGATGATGTAACTATTGAGGCGGATTCTATCTTGAATAGAGAGAAGTCTCTTGTGTATAGTGGTGGCACTATGACATTGGATGGTCGAGACACTTTGCACAATATCGGTGGTACTATTGAGGGAATTGGAAAAGGTGTCATCCGAAGTAAAGACTACCAAAATAAGAACTCTTCCTTTACAGCAAAACGTGTTAGCCCTGAAATTGAAAAAGGTCTTTCTGGTGCAAGTAATGACGCTATGCTGACAGAGCAAGAAGATCAAATCCTGATTACAGATAAAAATCATAGTGAGCATGGTCAAGTTTTTAAAAAGTCTGAATTTACTTCTTTAAATAGTGGCTATGGCGCACTCCATAGTTACGGAAAATCCCCAATGCCAATATATGAGGCTGCAGAATATGTTACGGTAGAACAAATTACGCCAGAAGAGCAAGCGGCAGGTGAAGAGTTAATTCCAGCAGAATATATTGGTACACAAGTACCTTCGTACGCTTATGATGATCCTATTTTTAAAGAGTTTGGCATTACATCTATGACAACAGAGCGCCCACTAACGTCAGGTCCTGAACAAGAAGCGTGGGATGCACAATATAAGCCAATTTTAGCTTCATTAAATGAAAAAATTAAAGCTCATAATGCAAAGGCTGAATTACATAACCAAAAAATTTCCGGAGTAGCTAATGAAAAAATAGACAATTATACTATTATTCGAAATAAAACAATGACCTCTAAAGAAGAGGTGAAAAATAGTACGCCAGGTGTTGTGCGCTTTGGTGGGGATCTGTCATTCACGGGAAATGGTACTAATGAAAATAGTCAAATGGTTGTAGGTGGTACATTAACTACTACGGGTGCTATTGATCAAGTAGCAAAAGAAAATCAAGAAGTGACTAATACATTTGGTACTACAGAAGCTTCATATACCTATAAAAGAAGATGGCCACATAAATCTAGACGAAGAGGTTATAAGGGTCAAGTATTTATGACTCCACAAGTAAATAAAGAAAATCCAATATCACTTGGGGTGGCTAAGAAAGAAGACAAAAATGGTAAGGCAAAAGGTGAGGTAGGGGATAATCACCGTAAAGAGGTACAAGACTTCTTAAATCCATTTGCACAAGATAGCAGCAATGATGCATCTAAACCAACTGCAGGAACTAATATTTTGGCATTGCCTACAGAATCTTTGTATAGAATACATCCTGAAAGCACTGCTAACTATGTAGTTGAAACAGATCCGCAATTTACGAATAAAAAAGCCTTTTTATCTTCCGATTATATGTATCGAGAGATGAAAACAAAGCCTGAAAATATCGAAAAACGACTAGGTGATGGTTTGTATGAGCAGACCTTGGTTAGACAGCAGATTGTATTTGGAACAGGGTATAGATTCCTTGATGGGTATACAGATGACGAAAGTCAATTTAAAGCGCTCATGGATGCCGGTATTGTCTATGCTAAACAACACGGTATTGCTCCAGGTGTAGCACTGACAGCAGAACAAGCAGCTAGTTTAACTAGTGATATGGTCTGGCTTGTAAAAGATATTGTTATGGTAGAGGGAAAACCTGTTGAGGTGATCTATCCTAAGGTATACCTTAAACAAAGCAATGGTTTACAGTTACATACTGATGGAACACTAATAAGTGCTAATACATTGGTTATGAATGCAAAGAAACGTATTCATAATGAAGGTGTTATTCAGGGTAAAACAGTAGTTCTCGCATCTAATCAAGATATTATTAATAACGGTCATATTAATGCAGACAAAGTTGGTTTGCAATCGGATACAACTATTTACCAACAAGGTCAAATTGTTGGTCGTGATGCTGTAGGATTACAAGCAAAAGAGAATATCACTTTTAACAATTCTATTGAGCATTTAACAAACCAAGATGTTTTACATAAAACGGCGGGTATTGCTATAAGCGGTGATACAGGCGTTATGATCGTATCTGCTGGCAATGACGTAAACCTAGGTGGTGCAACTATTGAAGCATTAGGTAAAGAAGGGGCTATCACTATTACCGCTGGACATGATATTAATAGTACTACAGATATTCTTACTGCTAAAAAAGATATGACTCAAGATGGGGATAATTATTTACGAACCTATCGTCAAACTGAACTAGGAACGACAATAGAGGCTGGTGGAAATGTATCTATTGGCGCCAAAAATGATATTAAGGCTCGTAATTTGACTGTTAGCAGTGATTCTGGGGCGGTAAAAGTAATTGGTGAACATGACGTATCCATTGAAAATGGATACAGTGAATCTAAGGATGCATTTGCGTTAAAATATAAAGAAAAAGGTCTTCTTAATAAAAAAGAAACTAAAATCAAAACGAATGATGAATCTAAAAATGCATTAATGAGTACAGTTAGTGGACATACTGTAATTGTTGGTGCTAATAACGATGTGACTCTTACATCCTCTAATGTGGTGAGTACTGCTGAAACATCCGTATTAGCAGGTCATAATGTAGTAACTGATGCCGCATCAGAGCATACACTAAGTACGGCCTCTAAAGATGTAAAAAAATCTGGTATTATGGGTGCTGGTATGGGTATCATGATTGGTAAAAAACAATCTAAAGATAACTATTATATCGATGAAACTACTCATAAAGCCACTACTTTAGGATCTACTGATGGTAAGGTTACTGTACAAGCTGGTGATACAGTTCATTTGACTACGACAAATGCGGTAGGCAAAGATGGTGTTACCATTGTAGGTCAAGATATTCTATTAGATGGTAAAGATGACGTGTATAAACAAGAGGAGCGTCATGAGCGAAAGTCTTCTGGTTTAACGGTAAGTTTAGGTGGCAGTGTTGTTGAAAAATTAGATAGTGCTGTCAAAAAACAACATAGTGCATCTAATAGAAAAAATAATCATTTTAAATCATTAGAAGGTAAACAGTCTATAGATCGATTACTCTCTGCTGTTGGCGAAGCAAAGCAAATTGTTGATAGAAGTTATAATGGTCAAATGAGAGCTATTAATTCACAATTGGAACGTGTCAATGCTGATATAGTCAATACACCAGAAACTGACTCAACTAAGTTAGCAGAGCTTAAGGCTAAACAAGAGCTTTTATTGAAAAAACGAACTACTTTAGAAGAGAATAAAGGAATTGTTGATAAAGCCACTGATAGAGCAGTAGATAGAGCTGTTAATATACAAGTTGGCATTGGCTCAAGTAAAAGTGTAGCTGAATCGAAATTAGAACGCTATACATATTCTAGTGGTGCTATTGATTCTGATGGAACTATTTTACTTCATGCTAATAGTGCAGATTCAATTAAAGGTAATATTACAGCAATTGGTGAACAAATTAAAGGTAAGAACGTACAACTAACTGCTTCAAATAATATTAATTTGGAGGCCGGTTCAAATACGCAACGTGTTGAAACAAATAGTAAGTCTAGTGGCTGGAATGTTTCTGCTAATATTGGTATGAGAACTGGTGGACTTGTAGGTTGGTCAGCTTCTGCTTATAAAGGGACAGAGAATGGGGTAGAAGATACTACTACTCATACTGGTACACATGTTGTAGGTTCAAACAACGTATTTATTACAAGTGGAAATGATACGAACCTTATCGGTTCTACTATTTCTGGGAAAGGTGTAGCGGCGAATGTAGGTAATAATCTAAGTGTAAAAAGTTTGCAAGACAGTCAGATCTATCATGAAACATCCAAGAACAAGGGGATATCTATATCTGGTGCAAACTTTATATCTCAACCTATGATTAATGGTGCTAATGTAAAAGGCAATATTGATAGTACTTATAAGAGTGTTACAGAACAATCTGGTATTCATGCTGGTAGTGATGGCGTAAATATTGTTGTTGGCGATACGACAACATTAAAAGGAGCCACTATAACTAGTAAGGCTACACCTGAAAAAAATAAGATTTCTACAAAATCTCTAGTTATGGAAGACATTCATAATGAAGCTTCTTATAAGGCTAAAAAATCTGGTATAGCCATGAATACATCTGGATTGACAGCAAAAGGTATTCTCGGTAAAATCAACCCATTAGGGCTATCTCCGGTAGTTTCTATTCCAGTATCAGATGAGACCAAATCAACTACTAAATCTGCTATTAGTGATGCTATATTAGTAGAAGTAGAGCGTAACCCTCTTACTGTTATTAACAGAGATACTGAACATGCACTCAATAGTATTAAACCCATATTTGATAAGGCTGATGTAAAAGAACGTATGGAATACGTCAATGCTGTATCTGATGAAGGCTTTAAATTAATTGGAGATATTGCAATGAAACAAGCTCAGAAGTATGAGGAAAAAGCTGCTAACGCTTCTGATGAAGCTCTAAAAAAACGATACCAAAAAGAATCTGATAAATGGAAAGATGGCGGTATTTATAAAGTTGCCTTACATGGTGGCTTTGGTGCAGTAGTCTCTAATATGGCTGGTGGTTCTAGTTTAGAAGGTTTTGCAACTGCTAGTGCTAATGAGGTGATGGTAGGCGCTATTTCTAAAGAATTAGCTAAACACGCTAATACTACAATAGACGCTAATGGTGAGTATGTTGATAATTCTGATGTATATAAAATTGCTAGTTTGGTTTTGGAAAAATCCTTTGTAGGAAGTAATGCTGGTAGTGGAATTGCAAGTAGTGCCACAGAGAATAATTATTTAACACATATACAGATTAAACAGTATTTAAAAGAGTATAATGAGGCTTTAGATGATGAAGAGAAAGCCTTAGTAGATAAGAAGTGGCAGAATATAAGCTTGGCACAAAAAGCGCAGATGATTAAAAAGCTAAAGGCCTTAAGTGAATCTATTTTTAAAAATCAGATTGATTTTCATAATCCATTGAAACAATTAGCCTATCAGAAGGCTTATAAGAAGTTATTGAATGATTTAGGTTATTATAATAAAGAGTTTTTTGGTAATAATGATATTATGGGGAAAGGTAAATTAATGATTTCTATTGCTCCATACTATCCTATTATTGAACGAAAAAAGCTTAGTGAATCTGAAAAGATTATATATAAAAAAACATTAGCACTTGAAAAAGCTGCTAAAGAAGAATTACGTAAGAAGGGGCTGAATCCTGATGCTGTATCTAGTATACCTGAGCTAGCGAAGGTATATGATAGACTTAGATTGAAATCAATTAATGAATATAAGCTCAAAAGAATTAATGATGGAGCAATAATGCCTTCTCAAAAAAACGCCTATGCAGTGGATAAGATTTATGGTACAGAGACATATCTTGTTAGGCGTGCGAATGCGTGGGAACGGAGTGGCCCTGATGTTGGCGGGCCTTCTGGAGTTGCTACATTGGGGCTGGGGACAGCTACATTGGGGAAGATACAGGGCAATGCAGTTGATATAGGTTTACGTTTTGAACATGAAAATCGTTTATTGGAATCTGTAGATGGACATTTGGGAGGGGTTCAAGGTAAAGCCGAGGTTAGTATTACAAGTGATAAGGTGGGTGTAGAAGCTGGAGGAATGATTTATGCTGGTGCTGTTGAAGCTAAGAGTGTTCCATTAAAATTGGGAGCCATGCAAGTATCTCTTGAGGCAGAAGGTTACGCAGGGGCTTTGGGCGGTCATTTAGAAGCTTACGGAGACAGAAAAAAACGTAAACTAAAATTAAAAGTTGGTCTAGCAAAGGTTGTCGGTGGTTCTATAGGAATAAATGTTGAAGAAAATGAAGATAGAAAAAAAGAACGAGAAGCGCTTGATAAGCGTTAGCATATTGTTGAGGTGAAAATGTTTTTAAAAATATTTAATTTAATCTTTTGGGTTGGAATGATTTTTTTTCTAGGAGGCATTACATTTATGTTTGTTATGGATCCTGAGGTTACTAGTGACGAGTTTTGGATATACTTTTATGGTAGTGCTTATATTATTAGTGGAGTATTTATGTTGGGATGGTATTTTATATATAAACTTTTAAAAAAATGATTATATTTGAATTAATTTTAAGGTTATGATTATTTAAATCTGATAGGACGTTATAGTCTAATATTCAGTAGCTTTAATTACTGAATGATTTAAGACTATAGCGTCCTTTTTTTATTTAGTCATTTGCAGTATAAACGAATGTTGTAGTTATGTTAGTTGTAACTTTCTATTTAATCCTATTTTACATCAAGACTTTTTTAGCACTACGTATGATATAATTTATTTATATCGAATGATTTCGCAGAATTTATATTTTATAGAAAGAGGTTCCTTATGGCATCCGGCAGATCTGAAAAAGAGTTACAAGGGGTAACGATGTTAGGTCACAAGACCGATTATCCTACTGATTATGCGCCACAGGTGTTAGAGGCGTTTGATAATAAACACCCTGATAATGACTATTTCGTTAAGTTTAATTGTCCTGAGTTTACAAGTTTGTGTCCTATGACAGGTCAACCAGACTTTGCCACAATCTATATTTCTTATGTGCCAGATAAGAAAATGGTAGAGTCCAAGTCTTTGAAGTTATATCTGTTTAGTTTCCGCAATCATGGGGACTTTCACGAGGACTGCATCAACATTATCATGAAAGATCTTGTGAAGCTGATGCATCCTAAATATATCGAGGTGTGGGGTAAGTTCACGCCGCGCGGTGGCTTGTCCATCGATCCATACGCAAATTACGGCAAGCCTGGTACAGAGTGGGAAAAGACGGCAAAAGAGCGCCTTCATTTCCACGACATGCAGCCAGAGCGAGTAGCATACCGTTAATATGGCATACGAATATTTAACAATGGTCGCATCCTTTATTACTTGTTTTATGATGGGTGTGACCTTGTCTTTACAACCTGCGTCAATAATCGTAGGGACTCACACTCATTTAAGAGAACAAAGTAAATGGACTCGCTGGAACGGATATATCATGTTTGTGTTGCTCCTATTTGTGCTAGATGTGCTCGTAACGAATGGTATATATATTGCGTTTCACGATGTATATGGTAATCTTTTGAACATTGGTTATCTTGATTTCGATCTGATGGATATGTTCTTTAGTGAAAGCTTTCAAATAGGTGTTATTATAGTCTTTTCGCTTGTGTTATTTCAAGTGTTAGGGCTCGTTGATTTAGCTCATGGAGAACGGGATGTATCCTTTTATTATGACCAAGTAGATACGGGTAAACAGAAGTCATCTTGGATGGAGCGGTACATGGGGAGTCAAAGAGGCTTTCTTGGAGCGAGCTTGGTGGGCTTGCTCTATGTGCTGAGAATGACGATAAAAACAATGTGGCCTTATATCGTGTGCCTAGTATGGTTTAAAATCCTAGCTATACTTGTAAATGTATTAGTGTCTCCGAGTATTAACCGGATTATGCATGCTGATAATGAGATGACGACCCTAATCATGTTCGACCCATACATTATCACCTATGCAGTTGCTGGTTTCTTATGGGGCCATGTAGCATTACATCATGATGTAACTAAAGTATTGCGCTTAGCTAACAGTATAGCTATATCTCTTATTCCTCGTCTCACAGTTTTGGTAGGAGCGGTTTTCTTTATAGGATTGGCCCTTGTCATTATAATGGTACCTATCACATGGGATGGGGTACTTGACGCACTTACAAAAAAATAGATAAAACTAGTTATTTCCTGTATTTTTAGGGTTTTAAAAGTCGTTCTCATTCTCTTGACAATGAAATGATTCAAATGTTAGAGTATGGTTGTATTAATTGGAATACATAAACGGTTATACCCCGTGTATGGTGAATAACAAGGTGCAATATAATATCGTCCTTGGGATGTTCCTAAGGGCGATTTTTATCATCTATTGCTAGAGGGAGAATTAGATGAGTATAGTAACAAACCAAACAACTGAACTTATTGGTAAAACACCGATATATCAATTGCCAAATACCAATATTTATGTAAAGCTTGAAAAATATAATGTAGGTGGTTCTGTAAAAGACCGTGCCGTGCTTGGTATGTTACAGGCTGCAAAAGAGCAAGGTCGTATCCACGAGGATAGTATCATTGTAGAAGCCACAAGTGGTAATACGGGGATCGCTCTTGCTATGGTAGGCGCTATTCTACATATTAAAACAGTGATTATCATGCCTGAAAGTATGAGTAAAGAACGCCGTGAGCTTATTAAGGCGTATGGGGCGCAGCTCATCTTAACACCAAAAGAAACAGGTATGAAGGGGGCTCTTGAGCGGGCCAATGAAATTTTAGAGAAGTATCCAAATGCTTTCACCTTGGGGCAATTCGTAAATCCTGCAAACCCAGATATGCATTACCGCACGACGGGTACTGAAATTGTAGAACAAGTGCCGAATGTTGATGTATTTGTAGCGGGTATCGGCACGGGTGGTACTTTCACAGGCGTTACAAGACGATTGAAAGAACATAATCCTAATCTAAAAGCCATTGCTGTAGAGCCAACGGGATCTCCTGCTATTACCGAAGGTAAGGGCGGCCCTCACAAAATTCAAGGGATTGGGGCTGGGTTTATTCCTGAAAACTTTGACCAAACATTGATGGATGGCGTGCAAACTGTAAGTGACGAAGAAGCTTTTAGCGAGGTGCAAACCTTTATGCGTGAAAGTGGTATTTCTATTGGCCTTTCCGCGGGGGCGGCCATTGTAGCGGCAAAACGGATGGCTCGTGAGTTACCTAAGGCGAACATCGTTGTTATTGCACCTGATGGAGTAGAGAAATATTTATCCCTCTTGGACTTCGGCAACAACGAATACGTTAAATAATAGATTTTAAATAGATACAATACGGAATTTTGGATTGGTATAAGAATAGGTTCTATATAGATATAAAGCCTTATATATAGGAATATAGACCAAATATGTTGTATACTAGATATATCTATATTTCTGTAGAATGTAAGTAGAGTTATTTGAGATGGAGTCACTATGATGCAAGGTTTGCGCGAATTATGGGGCAAAATTCAATATAATATTAAGCGTGTAATGGATTCTGACCCAGCTGCCACAAGTGTATGGATGGTTATATGGACATATCCGCATATTACGGCTTTGTTCTGGCATTTCTTTGCCCACCGTTTATATAAGGCGGGGTGGCCCATCTTGGCTCGTCGTGTGGCTCTCCATTCTCGTCATGTAACGGGCATTGAAATCCATCCAGGTGCGACGATTGGTCGCGGTCTCTTTATCGATCACGGTATGGGGGTTGTTATTGGTGAAACGGCTATTGTAGGTGATAATGTAACCTTGTTCCATCAAGTAACACTAGGTGGGATGTCTTCTAAAAAGGTAAAGCGTCATCCGACCATTGAAGATGATGTACTCATCGGTACGGGTACAAAAATTTTAGGGGATATTACGATTGGGGCGCGCACGAAGATCGGTTGTAATCTTGTTATTAAACATGATATTCCTAAGGATATGGTAATCTTCGAAACGGATCCAGAAAATATGTATGTCCGTAAACCTAGTCGTAATGCAACTGCTGCGCAAGCAGAGGAGAAGAAAATCCCTGATAATTACATAGAATACTATATTTAATATAAAAACGTATTTAATATATAATCATCTTTAATATAGAGTCATATTGAATATAGAATCATACAAGCCTCTAACTATTAGAATAACTAGTAGTTAGAGGTTTTTTAATGATTCGTAGAAGCATGATTCCGTGAATTATTGGATTTAGATTTGCTATGGATTGTATTGTATTGGATTGGGGATATGTTTGATTTAGTATGGTTATGATGTTTTCATTAAACTTTTATACAAAAATATCTATTCATATATTGACATGGAAAATCATTATTGATAGAATATAAACATAATCAATATTGATTATAAATTAAATAAACGAATTGATGGCGTAGAAGCCAACTGTACTTGTTCTGGTTTTAGAACAAATTATAATTGAGAATTAAGTGAAAAAAGGAGTTTTATTATGAAAAACGTACAACAAGTAAATCAATATTTAGCAGATCTTTCCGTATGGAATGTAAAATTACATAACCTACACTTCAATGTAACTGGTCCGCAATTCAAATCTATTCATGAATACTTGGAATCCATTTATGATGAAGCCTTTGAATACTTTGATGCCGTAGCAGAACATGTGAAAATGCAAGGTCAATTTCCATTGGTAAATTCTGCAGAATACGCAAAATTGACTAAAATCGAAGAATTGGGACAAGAAGACATCCCTCAAGCAAAGGTAATTGATATCCTTCTTAAAGATTTTAAATACATGAATGATCAAGCTGTAGCAATTCGTGCAGCAGCTGATGAAGAAGGTGATTTCTTGCTCGTAAGCATGATGGAAGATCACGTTGCATACTATGTAAAACAGATCTGGTTCATCGAATCTATGCTGAAATAAGACGATTGACAATGCCTTATTGGGTATGATATGATTACCCAGTAAAGCATGGAGGATTACTCAAGAGGCTGAAGAGGACGGTTTGCTAAATCGTTAGGGCGGGTTACCGTCGCTAGGGTTCGAATCCCTAATCCTCCGCCATGTAAAGACCTCACATCACTCGATGTGGGGTCTTTTTGTATAATATAGTGATTTGTTATATTATTTATATAGGCCCAAAATTTGTGAGGATTCGAGTGAGTCCAAGGCTTTATTAGTATTGAATGACACAGGTGTGTAAGGTTATAGAGTTGACGTATGTCTAGGGGTTTCATATAATAGATTGTATAAAATGTAATTTTAAGGAGACTCTTATGAATACAAAACATACACGTCAAATGAATCGTATCCGTCGAGCGTTAGGCATTGGTGCATTATGCCTCGTTGCGTCTGTTGGCTTTAGTCATGCTGAAAGTATTGCCATCCCAAGTGCACGTCCTATGGTGGATGGTGTAAGTGCTGATATAGAGACTGTTAGTAGTTCTAGTAAAGGACAACAGCATGTGAACTCAAATGTTATTACGCCTAATGATTGGACATATACAGCGTTACAAAGGCTCATTAAACATGGTGCCATTACAGATACCCATGGATTTACTTTTGATGGTGCTAACTATACAAAGGATGAGCTTATGCCGCTTATCGATGAGGTAGTCACAAAACGTGAGCAAATGAACGACAATGATCGAGAGTATGCACTGCGTATTTACCAAGAAAATATGCGTGATGTAATGGATTACCGTATTGCTCGCGATAAAAAAGCTACTGATGAGCGCCGTCAAAAACTAGATGAAAAGCGTGCTGAAAGGGCTAAAAAATCTGGTAAGACATATCAAATATCCAAGGAACAACAAGAGGCCCTTGATAAAGCTGGCGATGAAGTAGCAAAACCGGAAGAACGCGCTTTAACAGATGAACAAATCAAAGAAAAAATGAAGAAATTCAAAATTGATGATTCTCGCGTTAAAGTAAATAATGAAGTGCGTATTCGTTATGCGGACTCCAAGGATAAAAAATCCAAAACAGATGCTCGTATGCAGACGGAGATGACGTTCACTCTATAACTCTTAGTAAGGGGTTATAATGATTGATTTTTTAAAGAAACAATTGTTTACTGTCCATCAAAATGGTAAGCAGCAGGTAAGTGAGGTCTTTAAATATATAGGACCTGGTATAATCGTAACCGTTGGATTTATCGATCCGGGCAACTGGGCTGCTAACTTGGCAGCTGGTGCTAGTTATGGTTACGAATTATTGTGGGTAGTCACACTATCTACGATTATGCTCATTTTATTACAACATAATGTGGCGCATTTAGGCATTGTACGCGGTCAATGCTTGTCGGAATGTGCTTATGAGTCCTTACCGCGTTATGCATCTCGCTTTGTGCTTAGCACGGCAGGAATTGCGGCGGCAGCGACAGCCTTGGCTGAGTTTATTGGCGCCGCTATCGCCTTGAAGATGCTCTTTGGTATTCCTATCTTGATAGGTAGCATTTTGACGGCTCTTATCTGTACGGTCATGCTCATTACGAACTCCTATCGTAAATTAGAGCGAATCATTGCTGGTTTTGTATCCCTTATCGCATTGGCGTACCTCGTTGAGGTAAATATGGTCAATGTGGATTGGGCAGCGGCTGGTATCGGTTGGGTGGATCCTAATATTCCTAATACATCGATGCTCGTTATTTTGAGTATATTAGGGGCCGTAATTATGCCTCACAACTTGTTTTTGCACTCTGAAATCATCCAAAGTCGCCAGTTCAATACACAAGATCCAGCGATTATGAAACGGCAGTTACGCTATGAATTCCTCGATACTTTGTTATCTATGGGGATTGGGTGGATGATTAACTCCGCCATGATTATATTGGCGGCGGCTGTTTTCTTTGCTCATGGAATTGAAGTAACAGAGCTTGAACAGGCTGAGGAGTTGTTGCGACCACTCATTGGACCCGCAGCGGGTATTATTTTTGCGATAGCATTGTTATTTGCAGGTTTTGCCTCATCTGCTACGGCAGGTATGGCGGGGGCAAGTATCTTTGCAGGAATGTTTGGCGAGTCTTATGATATGAAAGACTTCCATACGCGATTAGGCTTGGCACTAACATATATTCCAGCATTATTATTGATCGTGTTTATTACAGATTCCTTCCAAGCATTATTGTTCTCTCAAATGTTCTTGAGCTTGCAATTACCTATCACCATATTCTTGCAACTTTACATGACAAGCAGCCACAAGGTTATGGGAGAATATGCGAACCGTAAATTTACAAATATTCTCTTGTGGGGCATAGGTATCATCGTTACAATTATGAATATTTACTTATTGATTGTAGGCTAAGAGCATATTCTTTGTTAGTTACCAAAAGGTTTATTATAAAATCATAATTAGAATACAACATTAGAGTACAGCATTAGAATACAAGATTAGAGTATAACATTAGAATACAAGATTAGAGTATAACATTAGAATACAAGATTAGAATACAAAGGACCGCTATGGCGGTCCTTTTGTCATGTTGCTAACGTATCTATTATGTAAAACGCGTATCTTTGAATACCCAAGAGGGGTATAAAATATGGTACAATTAAGAATAGTATAATATAAGAATCATATTTTTAAGGATAATATAATATCTGTTGGGAGTATTCCTTAGCAGTGTGATATATGGAAAACTAGGAGGCCCTAATGGCAAAGGAAATCAACGTACAAGAGACAATACAATCTGATTTTAGTGTTGTGGTTAACGACATTGCTGAAGAGTTATTGACGCGCCTCAATATGGATGAGGATGGTTCTGTTATCGATATGTTCCAAACAGGCTCTTTTGATCCTTGGCAGTTATTCGTATTTTTTGGTGCTTTAGAAAAAGCCCTTATTGAGTTCAGAACGGATAAACGGAAGAAAACAGTTATCGTTCATGCACAACCTGAGGCTCTTATCGGCATTGGTCGCGTAGTGACACCTGTATCTACTATGCTTGAGCATGTATTGATGTCTCGTTTGAACGATATGAGTGAAGGCCGCTTGGAAACCGGCATGCTTACAGTATCTGCTGAAAGCATCGATTATGAAGGTGTAAATCTTAAAGGTCGTCACGTGGTTATCGTATGCGATCTTGTAGATGAAGATTCTAATTATCTCAAAGAATGCATTAAATTATGTAAAGAATTGAAAGCAAGCCACGTAGTGGCGGTGCCTCTCATGTTGTGGAACCCTGAATTGATCGACAATTTGACAGAGGAATCTATTAAGGCGGAATTATCCCATGAAAATCGTCCTCTCTCCTAGTAAGACAAAAACGATTGCCGATGTTGCTAGCAACGATGAGGCAGTACATCATGCAGTCCGAGACGGTCAATTTCAGCCGAACATCACGAAAGAAATTGTAACACATGTACAATCTCTTGATGTAGCAGCTCTTGGAAAGGCGCTAAAGCTAAAGGCTGATAAGGCACAAGCTCTCTTTGATTTTTACCAGTCTTTTGAGGCTCAGCCCGTAGGTTGTGCTTGTGAAAGTTACGATGGCATTGCTTTCAAATATTTGGACTGGTCGAACTTATCTGACGAAGCCAAGGCCTTTGGTGAAAGCCATCTCGTTGTGCTGTCTGCATTGTATGGCATCGTTGAACCTAATATGGGGGTGCGCGACTATCGACTCGATATGGTCGATAAGGTGGGCATTAATCTATACGATACATGGCGTGAAACGGTGGACGCATACTTTCACAAGGAAGATTGGATCCTAAACCTAGCATCTAAAGAATATGCAAAAATGGTGAACCATCCAAAGGTGGTAACCGTTGAATTTTGGGAATTACGGGGCGATAGGTTTAAGCAGATGAGTACGTCCTCCAAAATGAGTCGCGGTGTGATGGCTCATGAATGTTTAACTCGACAAGTGAAACATGTGCGGGACTTGCCGCGCGAAATCAATGGATTTACCTGTGTCTCTGACATTGAATCCATTACCATACCAAGCGAATCGATGACGATTCGTTACGAAAGGAAGTGATTGTTTGCAAGTGCAAGACATTCTTGCAAAAGACCTCGTCGGCGATGAATGGCTGACCGAGGAGGAATTGCGATTTCTCATGTCTGTAACTGATGAAGAACAGTTGCAGTTGATATATAAAAAGGCCTACGAAGTGAAGGCAAAATACGTAAAGCCTGTAGCATACTATCGCGGCCTCATCGAGTTCTCAAACCGATGCATTAAAAATTGTAATTATTGCGGTATCCGCCGTGAAAATGATAAGACGGAACGCTTTGATATGAATCGTGAAGATATCATCAAGATGGCACAGTGGGCGTACGATCATGAATATGGTTCCATTACACTCCAATCTGGTGAACGCTGTGATGATGCCTTTGTGGACTATGTTGTGGATTTAATTCGCGATATTAAAGCCATTGGTGATGGTTCTCTTGGCATAACGATGTGTGTAGGGGAACAAAGCGAAGAGGCGTACCGTCGCATGCGTGAAGCTGGTGCGAGTCGTTATTTATTACGCATTGAAACAACCAATACAGATTTATACCATAAGATTCATCCTCGTGATGAATTACATTCCTTTGAGACGCGCGTAGAATGCTTACGTCGTTTGCGCCGCGTAGGCTTCCAAGTTGGCACAGGTGTTATGATTGGTCTACCTGGGCAAACAGAAGATGATCTCGTAAATGATATCTTGTTCTATCGCGATATGGATATCGACATGATCGGTATGGGCCCTTATGTGGTGCATCATGATACGCCTCTGGGCCAAGAAGCATTGGCAATGGGCATTGATGATGAAGAGGGTAAGTTGCGACGAGTTCAACTGGGCCTCAAGATGATTGCCCTAACTCGTTTATTCTTGAAAGACGTAAACATTGCGGCAACTACTGCCTTACAAGCACTAGATAAACTAGGCCGTGAAAAAGGTTTAGCGGCTGGGGCGAATATCCTAATGCCTATCATCACCATTCCTGAACACCGTGCAAAATATTTGCTATACGATAATAAGCCATGCGTGGACGACAATGCAGAACAATGTAAAGACTGCTTGACTCGCCGAGTAATGTCCATCGGTGATACAGTGGGTTGGAAACAAAATGGGGACTCTAAACACTATGGCAAACGGACGGGAGAATTTTAGTATTCTATGTTCGAACTAAATTATTTAGTTGACTATATCTTTGTCCTTAGTATTGCCTATATATAGATGGGGCCCCGTTACATAACGACAACTTAATTAAAAAAGACGGTCTATACTTGCTTGCTTCTCGTTCCTAATGTCGCTACACAAGTACAGACCGTCTTTTTTATAACTTTGTAAGGGCACTAGTCCCATCTATATATAGGTTATACCGATAAGGTTATATTAATAATTTAATTAAGCTTAGGCTCTACATAGAAATACTAAAATTATATAATCCTCTTTTTGGAGAAATTTTTCTCAGAAAAAGAGGATTTTTTTATTGTAGTGTCGAAATGTATTAGCAAAGCCGTAATTTGCCAGTAAGGAGGCGATTCCAATGAAAGAGTACAGTAGTGATAAAATTAGAAACGTTGCTGTTGTTTCCCACGATGGTGCGGGCAAAACAGCTCTTGTTGAATCCTTGTTGTTAACTTCTGGTGCGGTTGATTTCGTAGGTAAAGGTCAAGATAATAAACATATTATGGACTTTGAACCGGAAGAAATTAAACGTAATGTAACTATTCAATTGGGCATGGCGCCATGTGAGTGGCATGACCATAAGGTTAACTTCATAGACACTCCAGGCTATAACGAATTCCATGGCGAAGTTCGTGCCGCTTTGCGTGCTTGTGATGGTATGTTGATGGTGCTATCCTCCACATCTGGTGTAGAAACTGACACAGTTCGCGCATGGGATTATGCAGTTGAATTACAAATGCCTCGCATGGCATTTATCAATAAAATGGATGTCGATGGTGCTGATTTCTTTGGCACTATTGAAAGAATGCGGGAATTATTTGGCAAAGGCATTATGCCATTGCAGATTCCTATCGGTGAAGGCGCCGATTTTGAAGGCGTTGTAGACGTAGCGAAAATGACTGCGTTTACTTATAAGGACGGCCAACCAACAGAGGTCGCTGTACCAGCTCACCTTATCGAAAAGGCTCAAGAAATTCGGGAAATGACCGTAGAAGCCGCGGCTGAAGGTAGCGATGAGTTGTTGGAAAAATATTTAGAAGGCGAAGAATTATCCTTAGAGGAAATCCGCCAAGGCTTGCGTGAAGGGATGATTAGTGGCCGTGTGTGCCCAATCATGTGTGGCAGTGCCACATCTCGTATTGGCTTAGATCAAGTATTGGATCGGATGATCCGTTACATGCCGGATGCAACTAAAAAAGTGATGACCGCAACTGATGCGGAAACCGGCGAACAATGTGTTGTACATGTAGATAAACCATTAACTGCATTCGTATTTAAAACATTGTTAGACCCATTCGCAGGCAAACAAAGCTTTGTACGTATCTTCTCTGGTGAACTGAAAGAAGGCGATCGCCTTTATGATGTAAACCAAGGTGTAGAAGAAAAATGGGGCAAGATGGTTACCCTTATCGGGAAGCAACAAATCCCTGTATCTGCTGCAAAAGCTGGCGATATCGTAGTGATACCGAAATTGGCCAATGCTAAGACCGGCGATACATTAACGGCTCCTGACTTTAAAGTGACATACGATGCTATCCGTTTCCCTCAACCTTTGTATACAGTGGCTATGGAACCAGTGAAAAAAGGTGAGGAGGAAAAATTAGCTAGTGCTGTTCTTAAAGTGGCGGAAGAAGATCCTACTTGCGTAGTAGTGAAAAATGCTGAAGCTCGCCAATTACAAATCGATTGTATGGGTGAAGTACATCTCGAGCATATCCTCAACAAAATGGACCGTAAATACGGCGTACAAGCTAAACTTGTGGCTCCATATATTCCATACCGCGAAACCATTAAAGGCTCTGCTGAAACCGAGTCTAAGTATAAGAAACAAAGTGGCGGTCATGGTCAATATGGTCACGTTAAGATTCAAGTGGATCCATTATATGATGGTAGCGAATTTGCATTCGTAGACAAAATTTTTGGTGGTGCTGTACCTAAACAATACATACCAGCAGTGGAAAAGGGTGCCAAAGAAACCCTAGATAAAGGCCTAATTGCAGGATATCCTATGATTGGCGTGCAAGTGACACTCTTGGATGGATCTTACCACAGTGTAGACTCCTCAGAGTTAGCATTTAAAGTAGCTACGTCACAGGCTATCAAGGATGTGATTCCTAAGGCGAAACCAGTCCTATTAGAACCAATCTATGAGGTCAACGTGTTTGCACCAGATGCTTTCATGGGCGACATCATGGGTGATTTGAATAGCCGTCGAGGTCGTGTATTAGGCATGGAACAAAGTGAAAGAACAGGTATTTCCGTTGTTAAAGCACAAGTACCATTGGCTGAAATGTCCGATTATGTGACTGCATTGCGCTCCATTACACAAGGACAAGGCGTATTTAACCGTCAGTTCTATACCTATGAAGAGGTTCCCCATAAGCAAGCGGAAGAAATTATCGCTGCTCATAAAACCCAAGAATAAGGTAATGGCCACATGCTGTATCTAATACAGTTTGAATCATTACAACTGAATAGACAATTGCATAATGTAACAATTTAATACTGTAACAATTTCATAGTGTAATAATTGACGAAAGTCATAAATTTGAATAGTATTTTACTGAGGCCCTCCATATATGTAGCGTATGGAGGGCTTTTACATAAGAGAATAGCTAGTTCTTTATGTATATATGTGCTAACATAAAAGGTAATATAATTAGTTTATTGTGGTGCCATATCCATAGATATTGTGAAAGGATTGTGTATGTTTTTCTCTAGTATTACCGCAGATTATACAAAAATGGGCTATCCTAAAGCCATCGTGCGCGCTTTGGATTTCTTGAAAAACACAGATTTGAAAACATTGCCTGGAGGACGTCATGCCATTGAAGGCGACATGATGTATGCTAACGTAGACGATGTAGAAACAAAACTATTTGAAGCTACAAAACCGGAATCGCATCGTAATTATGTAGATATTCAATTTATGGTGAGCGGCGAGGAAAACATGGGCTTTTTCGTAGATAAAGGTCTCGTTAAACCTGTGGAGTCCTATCCAGATCGAGATTGCTATTTTTATCCTAACGAAGCTGTTGATGAAGGGCAAATCCATTGCCCAGAAGGGTACTACACTGTATTCTTCCCGTCTGATGTTCATCGGCCCTTGCTTGCTGTAAACGATAAACCTATCAAAATCCGTAAGGTGGTTGTGAAAGTTCACGTATCTTTGCTCGGTGAGTAGTATGAAACAATATGAAGTTATTGGTGTTATTATAACCCTATTGGGGGCTGTTTTATGGGGTGTATCAGGTGCATCCGTACAGTTCTTAAGCAATTTCAGAAATATGAATTTGGAATGGCTAGTAACTATGCGATTGATTACAGCAGGTTTACTAACTGTTATTTATGCATGGTTTAGATTTGGAAATTCTATCTTTAATGTATTTCATAGTGTAAAGGATACGCTAGGACTCATTGTTTTTGGCGTATTTGGTATGGCCTTATGTCAATATACATACTTCAGATCCATTGCTTTAGCTGGAGCTGGCATTGCAACGGTTTTACAATATCTGGCGCCATCTATGATTATTATTTACCTGCTAGCTCGCTATGGTAAACGACCGTCTAAGGGCGAGATTGTTTCTGTTATACTTGCTTTAGTGGGGACCATTTGTTTAATGGGCAATGATGATGGCCTTTCTATTGAAAGCTTCCCTCTAATGGTTCTCGTATGGGGCCTTTTATCTGCTGTAGGTGTAGCCATATATAGCATTTCTCCTGTTGATTTACTCTACAAATATGGTACATTACCTATTGTAGGATTCGGGATGCTCATTAGCGGTATTGTAGCCGCTATATTATTTCATCAACCGAACTCATATGCAGTGTGGGACGTATGGACTGTTATTGGTTGTTTTAATGTCATATTTCTCGGGACGATAGTATCTTTCAATGCCTATTTAGAAGGGGTTAAACGAATTGGGGCCGTACGAGGATCTATTTTGTCATCTATTGAACCTATTTCGGCGGCTTTCTTTGGGTGGGCTTTTTTAGGAAATGAATTTAGTCTATTAGGACTAATTGGTATGGCTACGATTATTGCTACCGTTGTTATCATCGCTTGGGATAGACAACGAACTATTAAACGAGAAGTACTGGCAAAACTGAATAAAACAATATTAGAATAAATCGATAAGAACACATATATCACAGAAATCATTTCGTGGTATATGTGTTTTTTGTTATAACATAAAGTATATTTTAGATACTGTATACATGCGCTATTTAGTTGACTATTTACCTATCTATTCATATAGTAAATGTATATGTGATTATTAGTTTGTTAAGGAGGTATTTATGTCTGTAAAAGATTTTGTGCAACAACGACGTGATGCGTTAATCGCTATGCGTCGCGACTTTCATATGTACCCTGAGCCTGCTTGGCTTGAGTACCGTTCTGCTGCGAAAGTGGCGGATACGCTTATTTCTTTGGGCTATGATGTGGCGTTAGGCGCAGATGTACTCGATTTAGATTCTCGCATGGGATTGCCTAGTGATGAGGTTATGAAAGCCGCTATGGATCGCGCCATCGAAGAAGGTGCCAACCCTGAATTGGTAGAAAAGATGGGCTATGGTAAAACGGCCATCGTCGCCACTATGAAGTTTGGTGGCGAAGGTCCCGTAGTAGCATTTCGCGTAGACATGGACTCCAATGATGTCATTGAAGCTAAAGAGGATAACCATGTACCCGCAAAGGGAGGCTTCCGTTCTTGTCATGATAAGGCGATGCACGCCTGTGGTCATGATGCACATATGACGATGGGGCTAGGCTTAGCGGAATACTTGGCTGCTCATAAGGATGAATTCAAAGGCACTATCAAACTCATCTTCCAACCAGCGGAGGAAGGCGTGCGCGGTGCTAAAGCGATGGCGGAAGCGGGCGTTGTGGATGATGTAGATTTGATGTTCGGCATGCATATTGGGTTTAATGAAAATCTATCCAATTGTTTTGCATGTAGCGATCATGGCTTCTTAGCGACAACAAAACTTGATGCGGTGTTCCACGGTTATTCTGCTCATGCTGGGGGCTCTCCAGAAAAAGCACAAAATGCAATGCTCGCAGGTTGTACTGCGGTGCTTAACTTACAAGCTATCGCTCGTCATAGTCAAGGGGCCTCTCGCATGAATGTAGGTGTTTTTGAAAGCGGTACAGGTCGCAATGTGACGCCTGATGTGGCAGTTCTTAAACTGGAAACTCGTGGAGCTACTACGGAAATCAATGACTACATGATTGAACGAGCAAAGACTATCATTAAAGGTGCTGCAGAAATGCACGATTGTACCTTTGAAATCACAAAACAAGGTGAAACTCCTGCAGGTCGCATCAGCGATGATTTAGCTCGTGAGGTGCAAGCTATCGTGGAGCCACTTGGTATCTTTAAAGAGGTTCCATTCGATTACAGCGGTGGGGGAAGTGAAGACTGTGCGTACTTCTTGAACCGTGTCATTGATCGCGGCGGTAGAGCAACCTACATGGTAGTAGGTTCTGCTATTAAAGCGCCACATCACAATCCACTCTTTGATATCGATGAAGAGGATATGTTAAATGGTATTGTCGCATTGGGTACTATTGCGGCTCACTATTTAAAATAAGGTTTACTGACTAGCCACCATATAGTTTGTCGGTAAATGATGTAGTGGATTGTGAGGTGTTATATGATTCAACGAGAGCGATTAGTTAAAGATTTTGATGCTATGGCCCAATTGACAGCACCTGGTGAGGGCATTAATCGCCTTGCTTTCACCGATGCAGACTGGGAGGGGCGTCAATATATTATAGATCGCATGATTGATGCGGGTTTATCCGTTGAAATAGACGATTTTGGTAATATCATTGGCTATAAGATTGGTAAGAAACCAGATTTACCAGTTGTCATGGTAGGGTCTCATACAGATAGCGTACCCAATGGAGGCAATTACGATGGTGTGGTGGGCGTGTTATCTGCCCTTGAAGTAATTCGTAGTATGATTGACGATGGTTATGAACATGACCATACCATCGCTGTGGTATCCTTCATGTGCGAAGAGTCCGGTCGCTTTGGGGATGCTACACTAGGTAGTAAGGCCATGCGTGGTGAATTAAGATTACAAGACTTACACCGATTGGTAGATAAACAAGGAATTTCCTTATACGAAGCATTGAAAGGTCGCAACTTAAATCCCGATGGGATTGAAGCAATGGAATATAAACGACCTGTAAAGTCTTTCACAGAAATTCATATAGAACAAGGAAAGGTACTGGAGCACGAACAGAAAACGATTGGCATTGTGACTGGTATTGCAGCGCCAGAGCGATTCTATGTGACCATTCGGGGCAATGCCGATCATAGTGGCGCTACGCCGATGAATTTACGCCATGATGCCCTATGTGGAGCCTCAAAAATCATCCTCGGCATCGAGGAGATTGCATCTATGCAAGAGGAACCACCCGTGGTGGGAACTGTTGGCGTTGTGGAGGTTACACCAGGGGCGATGAATGTCATTCCTGGTGCTGTAAAGCTAGGGGTAGACATTCGTAGCATATCTAAGGCAGCTCGTAATTCTGTAGTTACTCTTGTTAAAGAATTTATTGACATTACTGCCGAGAAACGTGGATTATCGTATACAATTGAAACAATTGCACAGGACTATCCAGTGGAGATGCACCCAGCGATGATTCGAGAAATCGAAGAGGCTGTTAAGTCTGTTGGTGTGGAGTACATGACAATGCCTAGCGGTGCCGGTCATGATGCGATGCATTGGGCGGAGGTAGTTCCGACGGGAATGATCTTTATTCCATGCCGTGACGGCATCAGTCATAATCCTGCAGAATTTGCTGAAATGGATGATATCGTAACGGGTGCAGCGGTGCTTGATAAGGTGCTTAGAAAACTTAGCTTGGAAGAAACAAAGCTTGTTTAATATACTTCTTTATGTAGTTATGTAGTTATGTAGTTATGTAGTTATGTAGATAAGTAGTTATATAGTTATATGATTATACTGAATATAATTAAGTGATTACTTTTACTATTGTTAGGCCTATTAGGTGTAAGACATAGATAGGATTATTGTATTTAGTGTTGTTAGTTGTGTATTGGGTGTAAAGTGTTTATAGAGGGGATATAGCTATCTTGCATCCTATGTACACGGATAGGAGAGTTATGGTTATTACAGGTATTGTTATCGTAGTAGCGACGTTTATCGCTATTATTAAACAGTTTGAAACGCGGCTCGTTTTATTATTATCAGGCTTATTAATGTGCTTTATTGGTGGGCAGCTTGGCGCTGGTACGACGGCCTTTGTGAAAGAACTTACAAATCCAGGCCTTGTGCCTACAATCTGTACGGTGTTAGGTTTTAGCTATGTTATGGAATATACAAAATGTACGGAGCATATGGTGTATTTCATTTCTGCAGGGCTTAAAAAGATGACGAAAATCATCATCCCAGGTGCCGTTATTATTACATTCTTAATCAACATTGCACTACCTACAGCGGCAGGTTGTGCTGCGGCTGTAGGTGCACTCTTAATTCCTGCCCTCATTCGTTCTGGAGTACATCCAGCAATGGCTGGTTCTGCTATTTTTTTAGGCACATGGGGCAGCTCCTTGAGTCCAGGCCTTATGTTTAACCCTCAAGTGGCACAACTGGCGGGGGTAGACGTAATGACAGTTATTGCCAGCTTCTCCATGCAAGCAATTATCGGTATCGTAGTAGCCGCTATTTTGCTTAATATTGTAGCTATCGTTAAGAAGGAGCATACAGGGTATGTAATGAAAAACGATACTGTAGAGGAAGGCAAAGAGTTCAAAGTAAATTATTTCTATGCAATCATTCCAATTATTCCTCTTGTTTTACTTGTATTAGGTAGTAAACAGGTAGCGGTGATTCCAGAAATCTCCGTTCCTGTATCTATGCTCATCGGTACTGCTATTGGTATCATTGCCGTGCGTCCTAATGTGGCAGAAGCTGTTAAGAAGTTCTTCCGTGGTACTGGAGATGGTATGTGTGATGTAGTGGGCCTTATGGCTGCAGCAGCATGCTTTACAGCAGGGATGCAACTCATTGGACTTACAAGTGCCCTTATTGATGGAATGAAGAACTCTCAACAAATCGCCCAAATCGGGGCAGCCTTTGGTCCGTTCTTATTGGCGGTTATTTCTGGTTCTGGTAATGCGGCAGCTCTTGCCTTTAACGGTGCTGTAACACCGCATGCAGCAGACTTTGGTTATGGTATTATGCAACTTGGATCCATGGCTCAAATCGGTGCTGGTATCGGTCGAAGTATGAGTCCTGTAGCAGGAGCAGGTATCATCATTGCGGGACTTGCAGGTATCAACCCTATGGAAATGGCGAAACGCAATGCCGTCCCATGTATTATTGCGACTGTAGTCATCATGCTATTGTTACTCTAGTTCAATAAAACTATATTGTAAAAGAAAACCCGTCATGATTGTTGTGATCATGACGGGTTTTCTTTGTTATAACTTTTAATAGCCAATCAATATATTTGTATCAAAGCACCAATTCATATGATTTAAACTAGCATGGTAATCAAGATGATTGTATATAAGAGACTAATCAATTGATTATATGTAAGCGGCTAATTATATGATTTTTACGCATATATTGAAAGTTGAGATATAAGTAATATTTATGGATACCAAAGAAAAACGCAATTTGTTTTTATTGCATTTTCATAATATATTATATGTATTAAAGGAATAGTTACTATACCTTTGTGTCAGCCCATGTTTTCATAAATGAGTAAAAAGCCTGTACTGGCTTGGACTCAAGGGCACTATGACGGGTGTACATCCACGTATCCCGAGTCATGATATGACCATCAAGAGCTTTCATGGTTTCCTTAAATAGGTTAGGGTAATCATTACCACAGCTTTGGGTGAGGATGGTAAAACCAAGTCCTTGGTTGACGAGCTTCATACATGTATCGATGTCGTTCACCTCAATGGTGCGCATTGGAGGTTGTGAGTAGTGGGAATACCACCAATCATCAATGGTCTGCTGTAGATTCGGATCTGTCTGATAGTGAATATATGGCAAGCGAGGTAAATCCTCTACAGCACATGGTGTTTTGTTGAAGAAACAAAATGGTTCAGACCAGATATGTTCTTTCGACTCTGCCCAAGTGTGGGCACCGCGGATGATGGCAGCATGTAGGTGACCTTCGAGGAAGTCGTGGTACAGCTTATAGCTGAGTCCAGTATACATGATGATATCGATGTGTGGATAGGTTTCTTTAAAGGTGGATAAGATATGGGGGATATGATACTTTGCGAATACATTTGAGCATCCTAGGTTTAATGTACCGCGTGGTTCACTACCCATAGCTAATAGCTCTTGGCGTACCGAAGTATAGGAATTGAGCAAATCTTCGGCGTATCGTACAAGGCGTTGACCTTGATAGGTAAACTCTACACCACGAGTTTGTCGGTTGATGATGGGACAGTTAAATTCCTTTTCTAATTTTTTTATGCGCTCACTCAATGCAGGTTGCGTCATAAATAGACGACGCGCCGCATAAGTAATATTATTTTCCTCTGCTAAGGTTTTTAAAATTGTACAATCTTTCGTATCCATAAACTCTCCTTTACATATGTATTATTGTACTCTATCCCATAGAGTTGGTACAGACGAGGGGACGCTAGGGCTATACAGATTAGATATAACTAAAGACTAGGTACTAGTAAGAGGAATGGAACTTTCACCAATAAACATGGTGAAAATATAGTGTTTGTAAAGGTTTACACATGCCTGAAAGTAATAAAGGAGTAAGTCATGGTTAAGTTAATTTCAAATGGTGTATTTTTATATCACGGTACGGATATCGTTCCTGCAGATTCTAGTACAGCCCTTGATCAACAAGAAGTTTTTAATAAAGAGCGCGCCTATAAGGAAACGATGGCGTACCGTATTTTAATGGACCACCAACAACATGAAGGTGATCAAGATTTACGCATCAAATTCGATGCCTTAACATCTCACGATATTACCTATGTTGGCATCATTCAAACGGCGATTGCCAGTGGTCTTGATAAATTTCCAATTCCTTACATTTTGACAAACTGTCATAATAGCTTGGCAGCAGTAGGGGGCACGATTAACGAAGACGACCATGTATTCGGCTTATCCGCAGTTCAACGCTTCGGCGGCGTGTATGTACCTCCTCATCTTGCAGTTATTCACCAATATATGCGTGAAACAATGGCAGGCTGTGGCAAAATGATTCTCGGTTCCGACAGTCATACTCGTTACGGTGCTCTTGGTACTATGGCGATTGGTGAGGGCGGTCCAGAGCTTGTAAAACAATTGCTTGGCCGTACGTATGATGTACAACGTCCAGAAGTTATCGCTATTTACCTCGATGGAAAACCTAAACACGGCGTAGGTCCACAAGACGTGGCACTCGCTATTGAAAAAGCTGTATTCGCAAACGGCTTTGTGAAAAATAAAGTAATGGAATTCGTAGGCCCTGGTATTGAACATTTATCCATGGACTTCCGTAACGGCATCGATGTAATGACTACAGAGACTACATGCCTTACAACTATTTGGAGAACAGATAGTACAACGAAAGAATTCTTGACACTTCATGGTCGCGGTGATGCGTACAAAGAGCTTAACCCTGGTGATGTAGCTTATTATGATGGCCTAGTAAAAGTTAATCTTAGGGAAGTGGAAAGTATGATTGCTATGCCATTCCATCCAAGCAATGTATATACAATTAAAGAAATCAACGAAGGTGGTCGCGATTTATTAGCAGAAATCGAACGTCAAGCGGTAGAGCAATTAGATAATAAATCCTTGTCTTTACAATTGCCTGAAAAACATTTTGACGGCAAATTGCATTTAGATCAAGGTATCATCGTAGGGTGCTCTGGTGGTTTATATGAAAACATTATGCAAGCGGCTAACATCGTACGCGGTAAGAGCGTAGGTTCCGGTCGTTTCGCATTTAGCGTTTATCCTTCTAGCCAACCAATTTACTTAGAACTTATGAAAAATGGTGCTCTTGTAGATCTTATGAGTGCTGGTGCCATCGTGCGTACAGCTTTCTGCGGGCCATGCTTTGGTGCAGGTGATACACCTAACAATACTGGACTCAGTGGTCGTCATGCGACACGAAACTTCCCGAATCGCGAAGGTTCTAAACCTGGTAACGGACAAATTTCTTCCGTTGCACTTCTCGACTCCCGTTCCGTAGCGGCTACTGCTATTAACGGTGGTGCATTAACTGCGGCTACTGATATCGATTATGATGATGTAGTACCAGCTTACCACTATGATGATAAACCTTATGAAAGCAAAGTATATAGCGGCTTCAATGAGCCTAAAAAAAATACTGAACTCATTTATGGACCATCCATTAAACCTTGGCCAGCTATTAAAGAATTGACCCCAAATGTATTGCTCAAAGTAGTTGCCTATATCGATGACCCTGTAACGACTACGGATGAGTTGATTCCATCTGGTGAAACATCTTCCTTCCGTTCAGATCCATATGCATTGTCTGAATTTGCCTTGAGCCGTAAGGTTCCTGAATATGTAGGTCGTGCTAAAACCGTTCGCGATTGGGAAAAATCTCGTCAAGAAGGTGAAAGTACAGTAGAGTTAGTCGCTGCATACGAAGAGGTTAAGCAAGCTCTTGGCTTGTCAGAATCTGTAGAAGATATGGCTAAGTCTACAGCTGTTTCCAGCATGGTATATGCTAATCGTCCGGGTGATGGCTCTGCTCGTGAGCAAGCAGCATCCTGTCAACGTGTATTGGGTGGCGGTGCTAATATCGCTATTGAATATGCTACAAAACGTTATCGCAGCAATGTAATTAACTGGGGCATGTTACCGTTCGTAACTAGCGAAGAAGACTCTAAAACTATGGTCGTAGGCGACTATGTATATGTGCCAAATGTGCGTGACCAATTATTCTCTGACTCCGATGATTACACAGCATATGTTATCAGTGGAGGTGCGAAGAAAGCAGAAATCACATTACATTTAGGGCACCTCAGCGATGAAGAAAAAGATATTATCGCAGCAGGGTGTCTCATCAACTACTATGCAAATTGCAAAGCGTAAGTGGTGAACATAAAGGAGTAAGTTATGAACGGGTATAAAGAAATTCCTGTTACTTATATGCGCGGCGGTACTAGTAAAGGGGCGTATCTGTTAAAAGATACGCTTCCAACTGACCCAGCTGCTCGGGATCGTATGATTTTAGATTTATATGGCTCTCCCGATGCGCGTCAAATTAATGGTATCGGTGGTGCCGATCCATTGACGAGCAAGGTAGCTATCGTAAACCCTTCTGACCGCGATGATGCGGATATCGACTACGCCTTTGGTTATGTCGGTATCGCTGATGCGGTGGTAGATTACGAAGGTAATTGTGGCAATATTTCTGCTGGTGCAGGGGTATTTGCTATTATGGAAGGCTTTGTGAAAGCCGTAGAACCAGAAACAGTGGTTCGTATCTTTAACACAAATACAAATAAGGTTATCGAAGCTCACGTGCCAGTCCGAGATGGTAAACCTGTTATTGACGGTGATTTTGCTATCGATGGTGTACCTGGTACAGGTGCTCGTATTACATTATATTTCTTGGAACCTGGCGGTTCTAAGACAGGTAAGCTACTACCAACAGGCAATGTACAAGACACAATTACATTGGCTGATGGTCGCACAATCCAAGTCAGTCTCGTAGATGCAGCTAATCCAGCTGTATTTGTAAAGGCTACAGACCTTGGTTATGAAGGCACGGAATTACCGGCTTTCACAGAAACGGATGGCGGTGTATTACTCAATACACTTGAAGATATTCGCACTACTGCAGCTGTAATGATGGGACTTGCTCCATCTAAAGAGGCTGCTAGTCCTGCAGTTCCAAAGGTATGCATGGTGTCCGCACCACAAACCTACGTGGCAAGCGATGGTCGAACTATCAAGGGGAATAGTATAGACATCGTGGCGCGTACAAAGGCACTAGCTGTAATGCATAAAGCGTATGCTGTTACAGGTGGTATTTGTACAGCTACAGCAGCGCTTATTACGGGTACGGTGGCGAACGAAGTAGTGAGCGAACGTGCTAAAGAAACGAATCAAGTTACTTTAGCGCATCCATCAGGGAAATTTGATTTCGAAATATGCCTAACCAAAGATAAGGGTTGGCATGTGGAGAAGGCGGGCGTCGCTAGAACGGCGCGACCGATTATGAAAGGCATAGCTTATGTTAAAGGAGAGTAAGAATGAATAAGCTACTTAAAATTGCAATTATGTTTGCCATTCCTCTGGCAATGTGGTTCATTACACCGCCAGAAGGTTTGAGCGTTGGAGCTTGGCGACTGCTAGGTTTCTATTTAATGGCTATCGTTGGTCTTGTTGTTAAACCTTGGCCAGCACCAATTATCTTGTTATTATCTATTGCAGGTTCTGCAATTTTCTTGAATGCTACGAAAAACGTATTGTCTGGCTATGCATCTACCACAGTATGGTTAGTATTCTCTGCGTTCTCCCTCAGTGTGGCGTTCGTAAAAACAGGCCTTGGCCGTCGTATTGCGTACCTATTGATTAAATCCTTAGGTCACACTACATTGCGTCTTGGCTATGTAACTGCTTTATTAGATCTTATTATTTCCCCAGTAACACCTTCCAACACAGCACGTTGTGGCGGTATCGTGTTCCCAATCATGAACTCTGTAGCAAAAGCGTTAGGTTCTGAGCCTGGTGAAAGCGCTAAAAAAGCTGGTTCTTACCTCATGGTTAACACATACATGGTAACTAAGGTAACAAGCTTGATGTTCGCTACAGCAATGGCACCAAACTTATTGGCTGCTGACTACATGAACAAAATCCTCGGTGTAGATATTAACTGGGGCCTTTGGGCATTAGCACTCGTAGTACCAGGTCTTGTAATGCTTCTCATTACACCTGCTTTGGTATACTACTTAGACAAACCATCTATTCAACACATCGACTCTCATGCGATTGCTGATGAAGGTTTGAAAGAACTTGGACCTATGTCTGGTCGCGAGAAATCTCTTATTGCTATCTTTATTCTTGCCTTAGTTGGCTGGGCGTTGCCTTCCATCTTGACGCAAGGCTTTGGCATTAAATTCTCCCTTGATGCAACAGCAGTAGCTATCGTAGCCATGGTAGCAGCGCTTGTAACAGGCGTAATCAAATGGGAAGATATGCTTGAATCCAAAGGTGCTTGGAACACATTGATCTGGTTCGGTGGTATCATCGGTATGTCCAGTGCGTTGTCCAAGGTTAAATTCTTTGAATGGTTAGCTGACTTTATGGGGACACACTTCAACTTCGGCGACAACCCGATGTTGGCTCTTATTATCATCGGCGCTATCAGTATCGCTGTTCGTTACTTGTTCGCTTCTGGTAGTGCGTATGTAGTTGCAATGCTTCCAGTATTCCTTACTGTAGGTAAAGTAGCGGGTGTAAACCCAATGGCGTTGTCCTTGTTACTAGCTGCTACAAACTCCTACGGTGGTGCGTTGACTCACTACGGCGGTGCAGCGGCTCCAATCGTATTTGGTGCTGGTTACAACACAGTTAAAAGCTGGTGGATTATCGGTGGTATCTTCGCTATCATGTGCTTCATCGTAAACCTTACAGTGGGCTACGCATGGTGGGAAATTCTTGGTATCCTATAATACCTAACTAGAGACAATAGTTATTCTATACATATAGAATGATCATCCCCTAGATAGTGAAAGTTTCTATACTTTTACAAACAACATAATAAAAGAGCTGTTTCGGAATCAGTACACACACATCTGAGTTCTGAGAACAGCTCTTTTTATTTGTTTATATAGTTTCTTTAATGCATTTGCACTATTTTCGTTGTATTACGGCATTACTTTAGTTTTAACGCAACCCATAGTGCAGCGCCGATAAAGGTAAGGCTACATGCCCAGAAAAGGGTTGTGAAGCCAAATTGAGCGGCTACAATGGAACCACCAAAGGAGCCTAGAAAGTAACCCATAGACAAACAAGACTGATTGTACGAGAATATTTGTCCCGTATATTCCTTAGGTGTTTTTGATGCTAAATAGGTATTGAGCGCAGGTAACATACCACCTAGCCCAAAACCTTGCAAGAAACGGATAAACCCAAGTACATACACAGAGTCCACATAGGCTTGCGGTATATTGAGTAGACCTACATAGATCATCGAGTAGATGAGCACCTTTCTAGGGCCTATACGGTCTACTAATTTCCCGAGTGGAGAGCTACTAAAGAATTGGGCGATACCCATGGCAGAGAACACAGCACCAGAAATAAAGGCTATATTTTCCGTATTGCTTGGTAGCATTCCTTTAATGTAAACCGTCATAATGGGGGAGATGGCGGTAACCGAAATGGCATACAGGAAGGAGGTTGCAGATAAAGCGACTAAACTAGAAAACTCAGGTAAGTGAGTTTTTAGATTTCTAAAGGTTTGCTTCTCAACAAGTGGCTTTGGAACATAGTTTTCATGTACCAGCATTGCCGTCAAGCCAAAAGAGATAAGCATAAGGGCCCCGATGATAAAGAAGTCATTTCGAATACCTACTACATCACTGAGATACCCTCCTACAAGCGGACCGGCTAGTGAGCCTGCAAGGCTAAAGGATCCTATAATCCCTAGAGCCCAACCTGTATGGTTTTGCGGTGTTTCTGACGCGATAAGTGTTACCGATGCGGGGTAAAAACCGCTTACTAACCCTTGCAATGTACGAACGAGGAACACACCTTCTGGTGTAGTCTGAAAGCCCAATAATATACTACATATAGCCATACCAAGACTAGAGCGTATGAGGGTAATCTTACGTCCCTTACGGTCTGCTAATCGGCCCCAGAAGGGAGCTGCTAAGCAGACAATGAGGAAGGTGATGCCCATGGAGGCACCGGACCATTGTGCTATCGATCCTGTATCGCTTAAGCCCATTTCATGGAAGTATAGAGGAAGAATAGGGCTTACCTGACTAACCCCGAGGGACATGAAGAATATGCAGAATGCGCAAATGTACACCGTTCGTTTCCACGTTTCCAAAGTATCCCTCCTTTAGTCTTTCTTTTTAACTTCTTCCCAATCGCTTAAGTCCGGCAGTTTATTGCTTGTTATAGATTCTTGAATCCAGTAGTTAATAGAGGTTAAGTTGCTAGAATCCCGTTCAAAGCCATATACGATCTCGTCTCCTATGTCGTCTTCTGTAGTGATATAGAGGCGAATGTGTAAGTTTTTACCTTTTCCGCGCTCGATGAAGTAGCTAATACCCGGATCGTCGAGGTTGGATGGGCGAACCGCAATGATATCGTACGTGCCATTGGCTACGCCTTCTAAGGCATCCTTAATCATTTGATTGGAAAGTTCATATTGATTGAGGTAGAAAATATCGTTGTCGCAAGTTAATACATATTCTCGAGGTGGCGTAGTATTTTTGTACTGTTTCTCCCAGCTTTCATCAATCACAGGCAATGTAGCATGATCATAGAATTCTTTAATTAAACGGAGACCTTCAGAAATAGACATCTCCTTAAAGTCTCTTATTTCATATATCGTAGGCTCCAAGGTTTCATCACATTCCGCAGGATCCTCGCTGTAGCCGTATAAATAGATATTACAAGTGTTCTTATCTTCATTGTGGAACATAACGATACTGTATACATCGTAAATTACGTTTTCTATGGATTGGCGATTATCGTAGATGATAAAACTGAGGTATTTTTGTGTATCCCATTCGCGTTCGATGAACGGCCAGTCGTATTTATTGGTACGCCAACCAGTAGTAGAGTCCTCGAAAATTTCTAATACATCTACGGAGTTTTGAGGCCATGCAGGTGGCATAGGATTACACGTTGTAGAAGATTGCGTTATCCCTTCTTTGTACTGATAATGTCCATCAACGAGTTCAAAGGCTTCTAATCGCTCAGATGCTTCGTCAGGAATTGCCAACGGCTCACCAGTGCCTAACCAATTATCGTTTCTTGTGTTGAGACGATTGATGCTTTCACGAGCATGCTCGTAGAACGTAACGGCTTGGTCTAAATCGGGTTCTTTTGTAATGGCACCAATTTCGTAGCAATAGCCGGCTGCTAGTTGCCATAGATGGTCCGCATAGTCATAACTACCGTATCTATCGAAACATTTGCTAGCCTTATTAACGCACTCTATGGCGGTTCTTATGGCAGGGGTATTACCTTTTTTGAAAGTAAATACATAAGCGAGATACGGCCAAATCGCATCGAGAGTGTAAATCGCTGGTTGTTGTAATAAGTGAGCGATGCGAGACCAGTCTTGGGACTGACCATCGATATTCAATGTGCGAAGAATGATGGCTTGCATGGTAACATAAGCATGGTCATTAAAGTCTAAATAATTTGGGCTTATAGCAGCACGCTCGTAATATCTGAGGGCCTTTTGAATATTCTGAGGGATTCTTTTGTTAGACTCACATGGTTTTGCATAGTACTCGGCAGCTTCACGCAAACACATGCCATTATTCATGGCGGCACCGCGCTCAAAATATTCGAGTGCTCGTTCATGCTCCCCGCGAGACTTACAAATATCGCCAGCTAAATACATCATGAGTGGCAAACCTGCTGCAGCCCCTTCAAAAATGACTTGCTCTTCCATCTTCCTATTATCTTGCTCTATATAGGTAATGCGCAAGTTGCGGTATGCAATAACAAGGCCTGCTTCAGCGGATTTACGCAACCATTGCTGAGCAATGGCAGTTATTTTATTTGCGAATCTACGTTGATCTGCTTGGGCAAACAAGCCTTTTAAGAAACGGACAAAGGAAGATGGTTCACCTTCATTAGCCACCTTTTGAGCCGATGGCAAGATGTGGTAATCCCCCCATTGGAATACATTGGCAATGGCATAGGCACAGTAGGAACAACCCTTTTGGGCGCCCTCATAGACGCGCTGGAAGGCTTGGTCCTTTGTCATAGGCAACTCTTTTTCAATCGTTGGTGTAAGGGCACCAGAGGTACGCATAGCTTGTAAAATAGCGATGGCACTGCCTTTGCGAATAGCTGTATGTAAATAACTATACGCCTTTGTGTCATCCTCAGGAAAGCCTGCTTCAATCCAGGTGAACTGAGGGCCAGAATAGACGCGCGCCAAAATAGCGTACACATCGCCAATACCAGGAATCTTTTGGCCTTCCTCGTCAAGTTTCACAAGGGCATCAAGCTCAGCCTTACCCTCCCAAGCGATATCTTTATTACATTGATGGAATATTTTATTGAAAGACTGCTGTATTTGATCAGTAAAATAAAAACTCATGCTCTCTCCTCCGCATAATAATCAGTAGAAGCTGATAACATATGTAATTTCAGTATACTATTATTGTTTAGAGGAAAACAATATAAATTATCGATTGCTTGAGGAATAATATATTCAATTTTAATTATTTATATTAGAATAGATAGAAAACTGGGTGTGATATAACAATAAAAGGTATGAATATGAGAAATATAAATTTTGATATGATGATTGCAGCCTTAGTTATGTTGATTCTTAATTGTAGAGGGTATTATAAGTACGTTATGGGCAAGCAACTCTCTGAGCGTGAAGTAGCTAGGAGAGAATGTATGCTATTTCCCAATTTATATAAATGGGTCTGTATATGTAGTTCGTTATTGATAGCTGTTGTGCTGTTCTATTATTATATTGAAGGTCTGACAGCAAATTCCTTTAGATTACTGTTAGTTACGGGTATTTCTTTTGGTATTAGTCAAATTTTACAGATTGCTCAAAGGAAAGAATCTAAGTACTACAAGAATAGCTTAGTTGTAATTGTATATTTGAGTCTTATCATTTTACTGTTTATCTATATGTTTTTTAATTGAATTTTATAGTTGTGATGTATAGATATAATTAATCCTGAGAGAGAAGAGAGCTTTATTTTAATGTGGTTACATAATGAAATTTCACTATTTAAACAAAATATAGAAATGTTGCGAGTGAATCAAAGGATAGGCAGACTAGCATATTTGTGGGGTGTGCTTGGCTTAATGGTTAGTAAATTTTTATCCTATCTTATATTTGGTTTATTGGTAGTGCTTATTCAAGGTCGTTCACTGCAAGATAGTCAGTATTTGTCTTATATTTATTTTGGATGTCTACAGATTATACATGTAATTGCAACTATTTTTATCCTCAAACGTAGACTAAATGACTGTGGTTCATCCTTGTGGTATATGATCTTAGTACCCATAGCATACCTAAGTTTGTGGGTGTATTGGGGGATGAGTTTCAGTTGGGAATCTATATCTGAAACCTTTATCAATGCAGGCTTTTATTGGGAAGGATTTTTCTGGCAGTATTTTATCTTGGCTTGTTTTGCGTTGCCTCTTAGTGTGCCAGATTCTAATAAGTATGGTTTAGATGAAGGACGAGATAGATATAATAACTATATTATTGCCTATACTCGAAGTTCCACGATTACTAAAGCTACAAATAATAGTAAATTTGACTATATTTGTAGCTGTATATGGGATGTTTTATTTGCTAAGCCATTTGATATTAAAGGAAGAGCTTCCGTATTAGCTTTTTGGGTTGGTCTTGTAGGATCTCGTCTTTTCATGGATGTCATTATGTATATGGCTATATCCGTAGTATCGTTAATTGTTCAGGTTGGTATACCTCTTTATATACCACAGTGGGGCTTTATGGTTATCCTGATATGGCCAGCTTTAGCAATGATTACATTAGGCATACGTAGACTTCATGATTCTCTATTAAGCGGGTTGTGGATTATTGGACTTTTTGTTCCGTATATTAATATTTTTGTTAGTTATTATCTTTTGTTTAAAAAATCTTGGCGTATTGAAAGTTAAGATTTTCCTTGACTTTCATTCTATAGAAACATTATAATCAGATTATAATTTTATACTCGCCTAAAAGAAACCGATGAGGTGGAGATAAAAATAGGAAATGCACTCACAGAGAGCGGGATTAGCTGAGAACCCGTAGTACGCAGCTTATTAAATGGACCACCGAGGGCGCATGGAAAAGAATGAACTTTCATTCCTAGTATGGTGCGACGTCACACGAGCGTTAGTCGTGAGGGATATGTTAGTATCCTGCGAAAGGGGAATGCGTTGCATTCAAACAAGGTGGTACCGCGATTTATAGCATAATACAAGTATTTTCTAATACTCTTGTAAAAATAGAACTATAGACTCGTCCTTGACGTTACATTGTCATGGGCGAGTTTTTTTATTGGCAAACGCCAGATGGAGGTTCTCATGATTTTCCCTAGTCTTGACCGTGTGAAAGCTATCGCACCGGGCTACGATATCGTGCCTGTATATATGGAAATTTTATCCGACGTACGCACACCGATTAGCGTGTTGAAAGCGTTAAAACAAGTGAGCAGTCATACGTACTTGCTTGAAAGTGCAGATAATAGTAATCATTGGGGCCGTTACTCCTTCTTGGGCTATGATCCTAAGATTGAGCTCTTCTGCAAAAACCATAAAATGACTATCAAAGACAGTACAACACGTACCTTTGAGTGTTCTGACCCAGCTGCAGAAATTCGCAATATTTTGAGCCAATACAAAAGCCCTCGCTTAGAAGAGCTACCAACTTTTACAGGTGGCTTTGTAGGCTACTTTGCTTGTGAATACATCCGCTATATCGAGCCAACCCTCGATTTCCCCACACCAGATAATGACTCTGCTATGGTCAATGATGTAGATCTTATGCTCTTTGATAAGGTAATCGCCTTTGACCATTATAAAAATAAAATCTACTTGATTGCTAACATCAGTACAAATGATTTAGAACGTAACTACAACAAGGCTGAGCTTGAACTTAAAGCATTAGCTGACCTCGTAGTAAACGGCAAAGAGGCGGACATTCCAAAAGGCATCCTTAAAACAGAGTTTACCTCTGAGTTTACAAAGGATGAGTTTGAAGAGGTTGTTAAAAAGACACAGCACTACATTAAGGAAGGGGATATCTTCCAATGTGTTGTATCTAATCGTCGTGAAGCTGAGTTTGAAGGTAGCTTGTTAAATGCATACCGCGTATTGCGTACGTTGAACCCATCTCCATATATGTTCTACTTATCTGGTGGCGATGTAGAGCTTACAGGTGCCTCTCCAGAAACATTGGTAAAATTAACGGACGGCAAGATGTACACCTTCCCAATTGCAGGCACTATGCGTCGCGGTAAAAACGAAGCAGAGGACCTCGCTATTGAGGAAAAACTCATTAATGACGAAAAAGAGTTGGCTGAACATAACATGCTCGTTGACCTTGGACGTAACGACTTAGGTAAAATTTCTAAATTCGGTTCCGTAAAAGTAGAGGCGTTACACATGTTGCAACGTTTCTCCCATGTTATTCACATTACATCTACTGTAAGCGGTGACATTCAAGATGGTAAAGATGCTCTCGATGCTATCGGTGCTACATTGCCAGCTGGCACATTGTCTGGGGCTCCTAAAATTCGTGCTATTGAAATTTTACATGAACTAGAAAAAAGCCCGCGCGGTGTATACGGCGGCGCTGTAGGTTACATCGATTTCTCCGGTAACATGGACGTATGTATCGGCATCCGCATGGCCATGAATAAAGGTGGTAAGGTTTATGTTCGAGCTGGCGCTGGTATCGTTCGCGATAGTGTTCCTGCTAGTGAATATAACGAAACCTTGATCAAAGGCCAATCCATGATTTCCGCAATTACAGATGCACAGGAGGTAGAATAATGGTACTCCTTATAGATAATTACGATAGCTTCTCCTTTAATTTATACCAATTAGTAGGCTCTATCGATCCAGATATTAAAGTCATCCGCAGCGATGAATTAACAGTTGAAGAAATCCGCGCGTTGAAACCAGACTATGTGATACTTTCACCAGGCCCTGGCAGACCAGCTGATGCGGGCGTATACGAAGACCTATTGCGCGAATGCAAAGGTGAGTTCCCAATCCTCGGCGTATGCCTTGGTCACCAAGCCATCGGCGAAGTATTCGGTGGCACCGTATCCTACGCAAAACAAGTGATGCACGGTAAACAAAGCGTAGCCAAACAAGTACACCCATCCAAAATCCTTAAGGGCGTACCAGAACAATTTGAAGTGGCACGCTACCACTCCTTGGCGATTGTAGACGAAACAATCCCAAGCGAACTCATCGTCACATCCATTACAGACGACGGCGAAGTAATGAGCGTAGAACACAAAGACTACCCAATCTACGGTGTGCAATTCCATCCGGAATCCATCATGACGCCAAACGGGGAACAAATGATTCGCAATTTCTTAGAAAAATAACCTCTGTTTGTATTCGAGGGGCTATTTATAAGTCTTAGAATGATAGAGCGGAAATAAGGTCTCTCGGAACTCCAAGTGGCCACCACCCCACTACGTGAGGCCGCCAAGTCGTTCCTTAAGACCTTATTTCCTGCCAACTCAACCTTGGCATTACTTAATAAATAGCCCCTCTATAATACATATATCGAACAGTAGCTATATTTTCTAAAGAAATATGCAAATCAGAACCCCTAATATAGAAAAAGGTGGTGCAAAGCACCACCATTCCACTCTCCCTATAAAGGGATGACCTGTGCGTTACTCCATATAATGCGCAGGATCATTTGATAATAGTTTATATGAGGGATATCTATTAAATTGGTATGATTTTTAGCTGATAGGTGCGATTGGGTTATGTGCGAAGCCGACTTGGCGCCCCGCATAGCGGGGGGTGGCCAATTGGAGGCTGAGGGCATGACCCAATCGGTACCGACTAGGTAGATATGGTATCAATTTAATAGATATCCTCAAAAGGAGATATAAATGATTAAAGACGCATTATATGCAGTAACGCATGGTCAAGATTTATCCTACGACCTTGCTAAAGATACAATGAATAAGATTATGAGCGGCGATGTAGCCGAGGTGCCTATGGCAGGTTTCTTGTGCGCTTTGGCGGCAAAAGGACCTACTGTAGATGAGGTTACAGCCTTTGCAGAGGTTATGCGCGAGAAGGCTGGTTCTGTGCTCCATGAAGGTACTGTTGTGGAAATTGTAGGTACTGGCGGCGACGAGGCTAATACATTCAATATTTCCACTACATCTGGTTTTATCATTTCTGCCGCAGGTATTCCTGTAGCAAAGCATGGTAACCGCAGTGTATCCAGTAAATGTGGTGCTGCTGACTTGATTGAAGCATTAGGCGCTAAATTAGAGCTTAATGGTGAACAAAATGAGGCAGTTCTCAATAAAGCCAATATGTGCTTCATGTTTGCTCCTGTATACCACCAAGCGATGAAATATGCAGGCCCTGTACGTAAAGCATTGGGCGTTCGTACTGTGTTCAACATCCTTGGACCATTGGCGAACCCAGCAGGCGCTACTGTGGAGTTGATGGGCGTGTACGATAAATCTTTGGTAGAACCGTTGGCTCGCGTATTGGCTAATCTTGGCGTTAAACGCGGTGCTGTGGTACACGGTTTTGACGGCCTTGATGAAATTACAGCTACCAACAAAACGTACGTATGCGAAATTAATAATGGTACTTTTACAAGCTACGAATTCGATCCTAAGGACTATGGTTTCGAATACGCTGATAAAACTGAGCTTGAAGGTGGCGATGCTACGGTGAACGCTGAGATTACTCGCCGCGTTCTCGGTGGTGAGCAAGGCGGTAAACGCACTGCGGTTGTTCTTAACGCGGGCATGGCGATTTACCTAGCAAAAGACGGCATTACATTGGCAGAGGGCATCGAAGAGGCGAAACATATAATCGATTCTGGTAAGGCGCTTGCGACAATGGAACAGTTTGTGAAAGCAACCCAAGAGGTATGACCATTGATTTTAGATAAGATTATAGAGGCTACCAAAATTCGGGTAGCCCAAGAAAAACAGGTGGAGTCTCCTGAGGCTGTGAAAGCAGCGGCTTTAGCGTTACCATCTGATACAGGATTTCCTTTTGAAGCAGCCCTTCGTCAGCAAGACTTCAACTTTATTTGCGAAGTAAAGAAGGCATCTCCATCTAAGGGAATCATTGCTGAGGACTTCCCATATTTAGACATCGCTAAAGAATATGAGGTTGCTGGTGCAGCGGCTATCTCTGTATTGACGGAGCCAGACTTCTTTAAAGGCGATAAAAAATATTTGCAAGAGATTGCAAGCACCGTAAAAATTCCCGTGCTTCGCAAGGACTTTATCATCGATGAATACCAAATCTACCAAGCGAAGGTTTGGGGGGCTAGTGCCATCTTATTAATCTGTGCATGCCTCGATGTGCCAACATTAACAAAGTTCCGTGAGCTAGCTGATTCGCTTGGATTGTCCTCTTTGGTAGAGGCTCATGATGAGCACGAAGTACAAATGGCCATCGATTGCGGTGCGCGTATTATCGGCGTTAACAACCGCAATTTGAAAGACTTTACTGTAGATGTACAAAACAGTGTACGCTTGCGGAATCTCGTTCAAGACGATGTGATCTTCGTATCTGAAAGCGGCCTTGAAACACCAGAGGATATTCAAGTGTTGCGGGATAACAATATCGGCGTAGCCTTGATGGGTGAAACCTTTATGCGTTCTCCTAACAAGGTGGAGAAATTAGCATATCTCTATGGTCCAACCTACTACACACCAAAGGTTAAGATGTGCGGTATCTCCAAAGTGGAAACAATCCCTGCTGTAGTAGAAGCAAAACCAGACTACATGGGCCTTGTATTTGCATCAAGTAAACGACAAGTCACTGTAGACCAAGCTAAAACATTGGTTGAAGAACTACATAAGCAATATGGAAATCTATATAGTCGAGACGAAGTACAATGCAGTAATGATGTAGTACAAGATGGAGCAGTAATTGGTGCTGTGCAAGAAGGAACAGCAACTGGTGATGCGCATGAAGGGATACTGACTAGTACAGAAAATGCAAGTCCGACGCTTATACATCAAGAAGCTATTAAAACTGTCGGCGTTTTCGTCAATGAAACGCTAGAAAATCTCGTTACGATTGCTACAGACGCCAATCTTGATGCGGTGCAACTGCACGGCGACGAAGATGAGGCTTTCATCAAGGCTCTCAAAGAGAAAACAGATGTAGAGGTGTGGAAGGCTGTTCAAATCCGTAGCTCTACAGATGCTGAGGCGTGGATCGATAGCAGTGCCGATATGTTGCTGTTTGATGCATACCATAAAGATGAGCGGGGCGGTACGGGCGAAGTGTTCGACTGGTCTTGCTTAGATGAGTTTGAACGTCCGTTCATGCTCGCTGGTGGTATCGATAGCACCAATGTGGCGCACGCTATTCGCACGGTTCGCCCTTATGGCATCGATATTAGCAGCGGCATCGAAACAGATGGTGTGAAGGACGATGAGAAAATTAAAGCTTTCACCAACATTGTGAGAACAATAGCAATGCCATAATATGGCGTGCTAGTAGGAATGGTATATAGAAAGGTAAGTTATATGAGTGAACAAAGACATGGCTATTTTGGCTCCTTTGGTGGCCAATTTATGCCAGAAACATTGATGAATGCAGTCATCGAATTAGAAGAGGCGTACAACAAGTACAAAGATGATCCTGATTTCGTACACGAACTTGAGGATTTACATAAAAAATATACAGGTCGTCCATCCCTTTTATACTATGCAGATCGCATGACAAAGGACCTTGGAGGTGCCAAAATCTATTTAAAACGTGAGGACTTAAATCATACTGGTTCTCACAAGTTGAATAATGTAATCGGCCAAATGTTATTGGCAAAACGGATGGGCAAAACTCGTGTTATTGCTGAAACCGGCGCAGGTCAACACGGTGTGGCAACGGCTACTATCGCTGCGTTGATGGGCATGGAATGCGAAGTATACATGGGTGCAGAGGACTGTGAACGTCAAGCACTTAACGTATATCGTATGGAATTGCTAGGAGCTAAGGTACATCCTGTAACAACAGGTACTAGTACATTGAAAGATGCGGTTTCCGAAGCGTTGCGCGAATGGACAAACCGCATGTCCGATACGCATTACGTACTGGGATCCGTTATGGGTGCTCATCCATTCCCTATGATTGTACGCGATTTCCAATCCATTATCAGCCGTGAAGCGCGTGAGCAAATCCTCGAAGCAGAAGGAAAATTACCAACAGCTGTTATGGCTTGTGTAGGTGGCGGCTCTAATGCGATGGGCATGTTCTATCACTTCATTCCAGATGAAAGTGTTCGTCTCATCGGTTGTGAAGCGGCAGGTCGTGGCATCGATACAGAAGAACATGCGGCGACAATCGCAAAGGGTTCCGTTGGTATTTTCCACGGCATGAAATCGTACTTCTGCCAAGACGAAGATGGACAAATCGCTCCAGTATACTCTATCTCTGCAGGCCTCGATTACCCTGGTATCGGCCCTGAACATGCGTACTTGCACGATAGCGGTCGTGCTGAATACGTGCCTGTTACAGATGACGAAGCAGTCGATGCCTTTGAATACTTATCTCGCTTGGAAGGTATTATTCCAGCCATTGAAAGTGCTCATGCGGTGGCACATGCACGTAAAATTGCTCCTACTATGAGCAAGGACGACATCATTATTATTTGTTTATCCGGTCGTGGCGACAAAGACGTGGCGGCTATGGCGAAATACAGAGGGGTGGATCTTCATGAGTAAAATTAAAGACGCTTTCACAAAGGGCAAGGCATTCATCCCGTTCATTAGCGCTGGTGACCACGGTATTGAGAATACAGAACGTTATATTCGTATTATGGTGAAAGCCGGTGCGGACATGGTAGAAATTGGTATTCCCTTCTCTGACCCAACAGCGGAAGGCCCAGTTATTCAAGAGGCAAGCACGCGTGCGCTTTCTACAGGTGTAAAAATCAACGATATCTTCGATATGGTGCGTCGTTTGCGTACAGGTGAAGAGGCAGTAACAGTGCCACTCGTGTTCATGACCTATTTGAATCCTATTTACGTATTCGGTCGTGAAAAATTCTTTACCCTCTGTGAAGAGGTAGGAATCTCTGGTGTTATCGTGCCAGATATGCCATTTGAAGAAAAAGGCGAGCTCGCTAGTGTGGCTCATAAGCATGGTGTTGAAGTGGTATCCTTAATTGCACCAACATCTGAAAATCGCATCGAAATGATTGCTAAAGATGCAGAAGGCTTTGTATACTGTGTATCTTCCCTTGGCGTTACAGGCATGCGCAGTGAAATCAAGACGGATATTAAATCCATTGTTGAAACGATTCGCAAATATACGGATATTCCTGTAGCTGTTGGTTTCGGTATTTCTAAGCCAGAACAAGCGGAAGCTATGGCGCGCGTATCCGACGGTGCTATCGTAGGCTCTGCCATCGTTAAAATCGTGGCAGAACACGGTGAACATGCGGACAAAGCGTTGTTTGATTACGTACAATCCATGAAACAAGCTGTTCTAAAGGCTGGCGCATAACATAATAACTCATATAGCCTTGGGAAAAATTATATAGGGGGATAACACAAAAGGACGTTATACAATGTATAACGTCCTTTTCATTGGTTGGTTAATTTAGTTTTGTGTTTTTAGGGCTAGTAATATGTATTATGCGCAAGGCTTAGTCATTAGAGGATTCAGAACGTTGATGTCGTTCACTGCGTTTTGCTGTTGCATTTTTATCATGCTTTTCACGTTCAGATATTCTATGCTTTCTGTGCTTTTTCTTTTTATCATTTACTTTGTACCATGGATGATCGCTGCTATCTACTGTGCCATCATCATTTTTTACCATGCGATGGTTTTCACCAATTTTGAAGTGATAATCTTTGGCTTGGGCTACATTGGCACCAATACCAACTGTTAAGAAGGCACCTAAACTGGCCAAGGCTACAGCTTTAATTAATTTAGCTTTCATAATTATCTCCTGTATAATTAATTGTACGAATTTTAGTTGTAAGAAATATGTCTGTAGTATAGGTAGATTTCATGAATAAAAAATGAATCAACTAAGTTGATAAATCATAGTATAATAGGAATATCTATATATGCTTATTATTTAATATTATCTAAGATTATAGTAGGAGCTTTATGAAACAGAGAGTATACGAAATCCTCTATCGTGAGCTAGTGGAAAACTATGCAAACAGTAAAGGACGTACAAATACAGCCGATTTTTGGCTCACCATAAGTGCTATATCCTTTGTATATGGCTTAATTATATGTATTACAGGTCTTGCAACCTACATACCGTACGGATTTCTTTATGCTGTCTCTATCGGTGGCGGCGTATTAGTTGTATTGTCCATCCTGTTATGCTTGCCGAAGATTATGCTAATGGCAAGACGGCTACGAGACTCTAATAATGATCCAATGTTGATGATTTTACTATTGGTTCCTTTTTTAGGCTGGCTTGCATTATTGTATCTATTCTGTAAGCGCACATCACCTATATCTAATGAATTAGAGGAAAAACGTTCCGTATCGGGCCTCTTTATTGTGGCCATATTAGTATTAGGATGCGTAGCCACTAGTGCAGGTAGTACAATGATTAATCATAATTTTATGGTAGAAGAGACTGCGTATGGCAATTTGGAACCTAGTTCGTTAACGAAACAAGCTAATCGTCTTTTGCAAAGTGAAACGGCTACAACAGAGGGGCGTACTGTGGTAAGTAATTATTATAAAGCCCTCAATAAAAAGGATTATCATGGTGCATATCGTTATTTGAGCGCTCGTGCTATGGAACGATATGGTACCTTTGAACTATGGGAACAAGCCATGACTAAGGAAGAGGTTCCTAAGGTGAAAGCGATACAGCTTGACTATGTTTCTCAAGACCAAGATGATGATATTATTGTAAACTATATGGGCTTTATCGTTACCTTTGAAGATAATCTAGAGCCTCTATTAGTTCGTTTGCATAATGAAGGCAAAGGCTGGGGCATTGTTGCTATTGAAGCCGTGGAGGAGGATTAGGTTATGTCAACCATAAATATATATGATTTGAACTATACTGATGCCTTCAAATTAGGTATTAGGAACTATGCTAATTTTAACGGTCGTGTTAGCCGTAGTGAATATTGGCGATTTGTGGCAGGCGTTACATTGATACAAGGATTACTTGGCATTTTAGCTTTACTTTGTAGTATCTTGGGCTTCCCTAATTATGAAACGCTTATCGATAATGTTGCTGTAGGGGTATCCCTTTTCTTTATAGTTCCCAATATAGCTATCACAGTGCGGCGTATGCATGATATTGGCCGGAGTGGTTGGACGCAACTAATTTCATTTATTCCTGTTATAGGATTCTTTATATTCCTCGTTTACGAATTGCGTCGTGGTGATGAAAGAGAGAATTCATATGGTGAAAGAACCGGCTATACACCTATTACTCCTGAGGTTAGCAAGGCTACAGGACTAGAAGAAACTCCATCCCATCGCCAAGATTGGGTGATGGGGATTGCCATCTTTATTATCCAATCTATTATTATTGCTGATATCATTAGAGAGATATTATGGTATGGTATTAATGGGAATGGATATATGTAATAAAGATCTGCATTTATTAACAATCTCATTATTTTATTTTATAAAAGTTTAACATCTCCTTTATAGACAATATAACACTTTGTAGTAAAATGAATTTCAGATGAATTCAAAAATATAGATATTAATAAATAAAAAATATCTAAGTTGTTATATGTGTTAAGTACAGCAGGACTTCGTAATCTTTGCTGATTCCTGTTTGTAACTAGAAGGAGTTTATTATGAAATCTTGTCCCTATTGTGGACATGAAGTGTTAAAAACAGATTGTTACTGTCCAGAATGTGGGCATGTTAGTAGGCCACAAATCTCGTTAGATAAATATAATCTAGGCTTGATTGAAAACTTTAAACAATGTTTGGTTTATAAATATGCTGACTTTGATGGTCGTGCAAGTCGTAGTGAATATTGGCATTTCTTTTTAGTCTATCAATTGTTGTTTGTGGCCATTCTGTTTACCTGTGCTTTTTTGAGCTATATTAGCCCACTATCTAGCGTAGTAGGCGTAGGTTTTGGCTTGGTCATTCTTGTTCTTTTGTCTGTGATTATGGTTATTCCTGGTGTGGCCGTTTCAGTACGACGCTTACACGATCAAGGCCGATCAGGCGGACTTGTATTTATTGGATTCATTCCGGTGGTAGGGACCATTATCCTGTTGATCCTTATGGCTCTACCTGGTGAAAGCCTATCAAATCGCTTTGGTCCCCCTACAGGTCAAGTGGTTGTAACAAAACAAATGGCCCGTGAATTAGGTCTTATTGATACTACGCCATCTATGGGACTAACTGCAGGACTATTCTGCGCTATCTTTGTGCTCTGGTTCTTGGTGGACAAACTACTTATGACTAGTGCGATGTAGTTTATGATGTATCCTATAATGAAATATAAAGCATAAGTTATTCCCAAAACATATAGACATTCATTTTCAAAATCGTCAACAGTAATGATATAATATTTTCAAGAAGAATTTATTTGTTATTTCTAGAGGAGAGAAGATTATGACTGATTTGTCTATCAAAAATCTTTCGTATGTAGATAATTTTAAACATACGATTATGGGTAATTATGCTAATTTTAAAGGTCGTGCAAGCCGCAGTGAATATTGGCGTTTCTATGGTATCACAATTGTTATTGCTGGTATCTTCAATGTATTGAGTGCTCTTGTAATGGATACTGCGCTAGCAAGTGTTGTAGGTCTTATTTCTATAGTATATAATCTTGCAATTCTATTGCCTTCCATTGGTCTTGCTGCTCGTCGTTTACATGACATTGGTAAAAGTGGTTGGATGCTTTTGATTAGCTTGATTCCATTTGGTATTATCTATGTTATTTATCTACTCGCTCAAAAGGGTGATGAAGGTGATAACCAATACGGATCTCCAATGAGCTATGAAGTAATTACTGCTGAAGAAGCCGCTCGCACTGGTCTTAAAGAAACTCCAACTGACGACATGGATCGTAAATTCATGTACGTGTGCATTGCAATTATTATTCTTGAATTAATTCTCATGAGTGCCATCTAATAATTGTATATACAATAAAGCCTACGTAAGTAGGCTTTTTTTTTGCTTAATAGGTGATGTAGGTTCTGTTAAATTTAGAAATGAAGTATTTGACAATTTCCCCGTTTGAGTCCTATAATTATCTATTATATGAATATTGCGTTGAAAAAGACGGCATGTCTCAGACGGATTTAGTAGAGACCAAACTCATAGGCTGAAAGGTTTGGAAATCTAGAGATTTGCGGATCACTTTGGAGCAAGCAGGAACCCTGCCGGTGAACACCGTTATATGTTTAAGTGGCTTTCACAAGTAACGAGAGTCAGTAGGGTGGTACCACGGATATGACGTCCGTCCCTTCGGGGGCGGGCGATTTTTTTATGTAAAAGGAGCACAGCATGGATTACGGTAAGACGTTACATTTGCCTGAAACAGAATTCCCAATGCGCGGCAATTTGCCTAAGCGCGAACCAGAAATCTTACAATTCTGGGAAGATAACAAGATTTATCAAAAACGTTTGGAATTGCGTAAAGACGCAAAACCTTTCATTTTGCATGATGGTCCTCCATACGCAAATGGTAAATTGCATATCGGTCATGCCCTCAACAAAACGTTGAAGGACATCATCATGAAATACAAGACTATGACAGGTCACTATACTCGCTACATCCCAGGTTGGGATACACACGGCTTGCCAATCGAGCATGCGGTTATTAAGAACACTGGTCTTAACCGTCATGAAATGGCTCCATTGGACTTGCGCAATAAATGTAAGGAATATGCATTGGAGTGCGTAGAAGCACAAAAACAAGACTTCATTCGTTTTGGTGTATTAGGCGAATGGGACCGTCCGTATTTGACATTGCGTCCTGAGTTCGAAGTTAAACAACTTGGCATCTTCGGCGAAATGGCAAAACGCGGTCACATCTATAAAGGTCTTAAAACTGTATACTGGTGTACGCACTGCGAAACTGCATTAGCAGAGGCAGAAATCGAATATGCTGAGAAAAAATCTTTCTCCATCTACGTAAAATTCCCTTACGTATCCGAGAAAAAGGTTACATTGCCAGCTGGCGTAGATCCAAAACAAGCATACTCTGTTATTTGGACAACTACTCCTTGGACAATGCCTGCCAACGTAGCTATTTCCGTTAATCCTGAGCTTGAATATGGCTGGGTGAAAGCTGGCGACGAATACTACTTGATGGCTACTGAACTTGTTGACGCAGCTATGAAAGATATTGGTATCGAAGACTACGAAATCGTAAACCGTTTCTCTGGGGCAGACTTAGAATTGGCTGAATTTAAACATCCATTTGTAGAACGTACATCCACTGTGTTGTGTGGCGACCATGTAACACTTGAAGCAGGTACTGGTTGCGTACATACAGCTCCTGCACACGGTGAAGACGACTTTAACATCGTTATGCGTTATAACAAGGAAGGAAAAACTGAACTTCCTATCGTATCCCTTGTAAATGAAACTGGTAACTACACTAAACAAGTAGACGACAACCGTTATGGCGATACTGAATTCCCATTGGCTGGCGTAGAAATCCACGATGCAGAAGTGCCTGTAATCAAAATCTTGGCGCACAACAATGCATTGCTTCATAAATCCAGCTTGCGTCACCAATACGCTCACTGCTGGCGTTGTAAAAATCCTGTCATCTACCGTGCTACAGAACAATGGTTCTCCTCTGTAGATGGGTACCGTCAACAAGCTCTTGATGCAATCGACAATCAAGTGCAATGGATTCCTAAATGGGGCCATGACCGCATCTTCAACATGGTGCGCGACCGCGGTGACTGGGTAATTTCTCGTCAACGTATTTGGGGCGTGCCAATTCCTATTTACTATTGTGAAAGCTGTGGCGAGCACATCATCAACGATGATACTATCAAAGCTTTACAAGAAAAAGTAGCCGTAGAAGGCTCTGATGCTTGGTGGGCTCACAGTGCAAAAGAATTGTTACCAGAAGGTTTCAAATGTCCTCATTGCGGTCATGATGAGTTCAAAAAAGAAACAGATATCATGGACGTATGGTTTGACTCTGGTTCCTCTTGGTCTGGCGTACTTGAAGTTAACGGCTTAGATGTGCCATGTGCTATGTACCTTGAAGGTTCTGACCAACATCGTGGTTGGTTTAACTCTTCCTTGTTAACTGCAGTAGCAACAACTGGTAAAGCACCATACAACTCCGTATTGACTCACGGCTTCGTTGTGGACGGCGAAGGTCGCAAAATGTCTAAATCTGTAGGTAATACAGTAGCACCTAGCGACATTATCGACGTATACGGCGCTGACGTTATGCGTTTGTGGGTATCTTCCGCGGATTACCAAGCAGACGTACGTTTGTCCAAAGACATCGTAAAACAATTATCCGAAGTATATCGTAAGATCCGTAATACATTCCGCTTCTTGCTCGGTAACTTGGATGACTTCAATCCGAACACCGATAAAGTGGCTTACGCAGACATGTCCGAATTCGATAAATGGGCATTATTGCGCTTAGAAGAAGTACGTCAAAAGGTTACTGATGCGTACGAAAACTATGAATTCCACATGTTGTACCATGCAATTCATAACTTCTGTACAGTAGACTTGAGTTCCATCTACCTTGATGTAATGAAAGATACTATGTATGCTGAAAGCAAAGATAATGTAGCTCGTCGTTCTGCTCAAACAGCGATGTATGAAATCTTGAAAACATTGGTAGCCATGGTATCTCCAGTACTTTCTTTCACAGCGGAAGAAGTTTGGAAATACATGCCAAAAGAAGAGGGCATGCGTGAATCCGTTATGCTTCAAGATTGGCCACAAGGTCATCCAGAACACTTCAACCAAGAATTGGCTGACAAATGGAACCAATTGTTAGACTTGCGTACATCCGTACAAAAAGCATTGGAACTTGCTCGTCAAGATAAAACAATCGGTCATCCATTGGATGCATCCGTTACAGTATATGCTGAAGGTGCTGCATTCGATGCATTGAATGCCCTTGGTGAAGAAGGCTTGGCTAAACTTGTTATCGTATCCGAAGCGCACATCGTAAACGGCGCTGCACCGGCAGAGGCTGTAAAAGACGAAGAAACAGGCGTTGCAACAGTTGTTGTTGCCTCTGGTCTCGAAAAATGCGAACGCTGCTGGATTCATCGCGATACAGTCGGCCAAGATAGTGCACATCCTACACTTTGTGCACGCTGTGCCGACGTTGTAAAAACATTATAATAAAAAAAGACCATCCTGTTGAACTTCGCTTCCAAAAATTGTGTCCAATTTTTGGGGTACAGTTCACTGGGGATGGTCTTTTTTATGTTTGTAAATCCTTTGGCACTGTTAACTGTTTCCAATTATCTAGTTCAGGGATTTCCAAGGTATTTATCGTTTTTTGAATCCAATAGTTTAAGGACACTTCGTTTCCCACATATTGTTCAAATAAGTAGGTCTTACCAGGCATGTCTTGTTGGTTTCCATCGTCATCGATGGTATGACGGGCGGACTCTTTTAGATAGAGCTGCACCCTAAATGGGGCCGACTGATTGCCTTTAAAAATGAAATAGGATGGGCCTACAAAGTCATGGGTGCGAATATTAATTTGTTCGTACTTTTTCTCTTTTAATCCTTGTAATGCAGCTTGAATCATAGCGTTTGCATCATCGTATTCCTCTAGCAAAAACGGCTGTTGATCCACATCGAGCACGTAATGCCAGGTTGGCTTTTCTTCGTTCTTTTCAATAGTCCAATTACCTTCGAGGCTAGGCAATTGATGATTATCGTAAAGCTCTTTCAATAGGCTTATGGTATTCTCTTTGTCGTAAATGGACTTGTAGATAATTTCGTGTCCTTCTGATGGATCATAACCATGTAGCCTTATTTGATAATGATTTCGTAGCATCCGTTTTACATCGATCTTAAAGATATTACGCAATATATCTGGAACGGATAGGAAATGATTGTAAAAGCTGAGCTTCATTTCTTCCTGTGACTCTAAGGCCGTTTCAATGGTTTGCCAGTCGTACAGTGTCGTATCCCAGAGAAAGTCGTCCATAGTTACAGATAAGCGGGCCGCATTTTGAGGCCAGGTGGTAGGTGCAGGGCGCACCGTAGTAGTGGATTCGGTAATACCTTCTTTGTATTGCCAATGACCATCGACCTCTTCAAAGGCTGCTAAGCGTTCTTCTGCTTCGTCATCGATAGGAATATCTTTTAGCTCCGGATCCAAATTGGCTTTATGAGACAAGATATATTGATGGGATTGCTCGTAATAGGATACGGCTTGAGTTAAATCTGGCTTGCCTGTTACATAGCCTTTTTCGTAGGCATAGCCCAAGGCAACACGTGTTAAAGCGCGCGTAATATCGTAGAAAAGAACGCGATTCTCCTCTTCAAAGGCTCGTTGTTCCTCGTCTAAGACACGTAGTAATGATTGCACACCAAAGCGTATGTTTTTCGTCACCCCTAAACCGTGGATTCGCATGTATCCGATATAGGGCAAGGCGAATATGAAGCGATCTTTTGTAGCCGCCATATGTGTTAAATCTGCAATGAGTCCCCAGTCGAGAGGCAGGTGGCCTATGTGAAAGATATAGCCAAAGGCCGCCTGTAAGGCGGTGTAGCCCGCATCACTAAACTCTTTCGTTGCCGCACGGCGGTAGAGACCTATGGCTTTTACCGGATTATAGGGGATAGTACAACGTAAATTTTTGGCATCATAGAAATGATAGTAATAATCCGCTAATTCTGCGATGCTTTCAGATTGACCTAAGGCGGCACCTTTAGTGAACCACGTGAAAGCCTCCTCGAATTTACCGCTTTCGTGGCAGTCGAGGCCTGTATATAGCATCATGGCAGGGTTGCCAAGTTCGGCCGCAGTCTTGGCGACGCGGCGCGCATTGGAAAAGTCAGCTTCGTCGATATAGATATTGCGCAAGTTTCCTTGGAACATGGCAAGACCGTTGTCGAGAGCCTTATTAAACCATTCCTTAGCCAGATTAGATGCATTTTCTTGCAATGTTTCGTCTGGCACAGTGCCTTGTAAGGCGGCAATACGATCCTGCACAGAGTTTGCTGTAAGGCTTCTTTGAATGCGTTTAGTCCAACTCATAGGCGGAGGTGTTAGCATAGTCTCAGCGGAGCTGATGCGATTGTCATCACGCCAGAAAAAGACATTGCCTATAACATATTGGCAATAGGCATCGCCTTGGTTTGCGTAATCATAGACAATGCGAAAGGCATCGTCGAAGGAAATTTGCATATCCTTTTCCACGGTAGGGGTGATGGAACCTTTGATGCGCAAAGCTTGTAATGTACCGATAGGGCTACAGCGACGAATGCTATCGTGTAAGCATTGATAGGTGCGCATATTATCCTCTGGGAAGTTAAACTCTTCCCAGGTAAAACGAGGGCCTGCATAGACGCGTGCCAAGAGGGCATAGGCGTCACCTAGCTCTCGCGCCTCTGGATCATTGGCTATCTTGAGAGCATCCTCTTTAGTGTCTATATCACTTTCAAGACGGCTTGTCTTGTCGTTTCGTAAGGCTCTATCTTTTAGCTGACTAGGATTTTGCTGATTATTGACGATGAGCTCCAATTGACGTAAGCCTTCTTGAGCCATTTTTTGATTATAGGATGTAAAAATCATGTGGAAGACCTTTTGCAGGCGTTCCGTAAAGTACTGTGCCATTAGGCCTCCTTTTATACATGTATACAGTAAATACATATTTATTATATAACGAACGCGAGGTACCGTAAAAGAGGCAATACTAGTATATCTGTATGTTCTCCATTGATATCATACTGCTATCAGTTACCTGCTTTCATAGTATACTAGCCTATTTTTACTCTATATCTATGCATAATACAGAATCTTAGGTATAAATTGGATTTAAGCACAAAAAAATCCCCTCTGAAGAAAATCTGCTGTCACAAATTTTATGTGATGTCTGCAATCTTTCAGAGGGGTTATTATGTATCCTAGTTCTTAGGAATACATATTATTTTTTGTTGTAATCGCCGAACCATTTGTCGTAGATTTTTTGGTAAGTGCCGTCTTCTTTAAGTTCTTTAAGAGCTTTGTTAACAGCTTCTTGTAAAGCTTTGTTGCCTTTTTTCACGCCAAGAACTGTACCTTCAGCTTTAGTAGGTTCGCCTACGAGTTTAAGGTCTTGATCAGCACCTTGTTTGAGGTAGTACATAGCAACTGCATTATCGATGATAGCACCGTCGATTGTACCAGCTTTCAATTCCATGAAGATATTAGCATTAGAATCGATTTGTTTTACAGTTGTACCAGGAATTTTTTGAGCCATTTCAACCGGGATTGTACCGATTTGAGCGCCTACAGTTTTACCTGCTAATTCATCCATGTTGTGGATTGTTGTGTTGTCTTTACGAACAACTGTGATGAAACCGCCTTGGTCGAAGTATACATCGGAGAAGTCCAATGCTTTTTCACGTTCAGGTGTAGCATTGATGCCTGCTGCGATCATGTCGATATCGCCAGATTGAACTGCTGGAATCAAAGCATCGAAGCCCATGGATTTGAATTCCATTTTTAAACCAAGTTTTTTAGCAATTGCTTCGGACAAATCAACGTCGAAACCAACGTATTTGTCGCCTTCAGTGAATTCGAACGGTGGGAATGTAGTTTCAGAACCTACACGCAATACACCTTCTTGTTGTGTCATTTTAGGTTTGTCGTTGCCACAACCAGCCAATAAACCCATTGCTGCTACCGCTACGAGGGCGATGGCTGTCAATTTTTTGAACTTAAACATAGTATCCTCCTCAAACATCCATATACATGGTTTATACATTTCTGTTTATATTGTACGGAATTTTACACCAATAGGCAATAACATTGTATAATTAAGAGTAAACGAGTTTTCTATTCTTTATTGTAGAGTATCATAATCCTTTACAATAATGTGGTTATATACATGGAGGCAATATGTCCCTTACAACTACTTTTGCTGATCTTTGTAAAAGCTTCGCACCTGATGCGTTTGCCATTAATTACACATTAGCCAAGAATCCTGAGATTTCCAGTCAGGAGTTTGAGTCCGTCAAAACCATAGGCGCTGTTCTCGAAAAATATGGTATGGACGTAACCTATGAATTCTGTGATTTGCCGACTGCTTTCAAGGCGTCTGTTGTGAAAGTAGACAATCCAAAAGGCCGCTTGGCAATCCTCTGTGAATATGATGCATTACCAGAGGTGGGCCATGCATGCGGTCACTCCGCCAGCGGCTCTATGAGTGTGTTAGCTGCATTGACACTACATAAAATGCAACAAGAAGGCGTAGCTTTCAACATGGACATCGATATTATCGGTACACCAGACGAAGAAGCGATGGGCTGTAAGGTGGATATGTGCAATGCAGGGGTGTTCAAAGAATACGATTTTGCCATTATGGTGCATCTCGACGGCGAAGAAACGCGTCCTAACTCACAATTCTTGGCACTCGACTGCTTCCGTGCTAAGTATCACGGTAAACCAGCCCATGCAGCCGGAGAGCCTTGGAACGGCATCAATGCGGTAAATGGTGTGCAACTCGCTATCCATGCTATGGATATGATGCGCCAACAAGTGCGCCCTGAAACGCGCATCGGCACGTGGATCATTGCGGGAGGTACCGCATCTAATGTGATTCCTGCCTTCGGTGAATTAGAGGTCACTGTGCGTCATACGGAGCGTGAGTACTTGAATGGTTTATCTGAGCAAATCAAAAAAATCTTTGAAGGGGCGGCCCTTTGCACAGGTACAACTGTGGATGTAGAGTTTTATGGCAATCCGTATGATGATATGAACCAAAACCACCGTGGCACAAAGCTTATCGAAGAGGTAATGGCCGACATGGGCCTCGATTTTGAACCTGGTCCGGCAGCCCTCGGAGGTAGTTCAGATATTGGCAATGTAAGCTATCAATGTGCAGCACTCCATCCTAAATTGCGCCTCGCTGGCGAGCCGAAGGTGTGCCATTCTAAAGAATTTGCCGGTGCCATGTTAGAGCCTACCATTGAACAAACTATCATCGACGGTGCAAACATCATTGGTGGCACAGTATTGCGATTGGTAGAACATCCAGAAATCTTAGAAGAAATCGTAGCCGAATTTAATTATTCTAAATAGAAGGAATAGAAGGAGAATGTATGGCCTCGACTGAGACATTAGAAATAAAAAATTATATAGGCCTTACTGGGAATAAGCCCATTCGATTTATCGCATCCGATGTAGATGGTACCTTAGTAAACGATGCAAAGGCGATTCCTGAGGATGCTATTGAGGCGATTCGTATCGCTCGTGAAAGTGGCATCCGCGTAGCCATTGCTTCTGGCCGTGCTTGGAATGAGATGAATGATGTCATAGAAAAACTGCCGTGCTTGCGCTATTTTATGTGCACCAATGGTGCTTACGTAATGGATAAGGACGAAAACCGCACTCTATTCCACGTAAGTTTTGATAAAGAACAAGCACTACATTTGCTGCGCAAACTATTAACCTATGGCGTCTATGTAGAGGCCTATGTGAAAGACCAAATCTTTGGCATGTATCCGCCATCTAGATGTATTACACCTGAACGCTTAGGAGTATGCGCTAGCGAGCGTGCTGAGGAAGATAAAAAGACTGTACATGGCATAATGGATAATCATCTGCCTATTACAAAAAATCAGATTTCTGGTACAGGGGACACTCGTCTGCCTGGAGCAACGTACGATCACTATGCATTGGCAGAAGGCAACGAAGCAGCAAAGGTAAAGATGTCTGAATGTGAAATAGAGCAATCTAATTTCTTCTTTAGGCCCAATATTCGTCCATTTATTTTGGCTACGCGGACCATGGTATGTGATTTACTAGCTCATATGGAATCCTTAGACGAAGGGCCTGAGAAGATTCAAATCTTCTACGGTGATGAACCGATGCGTCAACGTATCTTGCAAGACTTGCGCGATGAATACCAAGGCCTATCCCATGACGGTACAGGCCGTGAACGATTCTATGATGTGCTGCTCTCTAGTGAAGGCAATTTAGAATTCGTCTTGCCCCATACTACAAAGGGCACAGCCGTAGAAGCCTTGGCAAAACATTGGGGCTTAAGCCCTGACGAGGTAATGACATTAGGGGATAGCGAAAACGATTTATCTATGCTACGCTTTGCGGGTGCTGGTGTAGCCATGGGCAATAGCAAGCCGAACATTAAAGAAGCGGCACGATACGAAACGACAGACAATAACCACCAAGGCGTGGCAAAGGCAATCTATTCTGCTATTGCGTATAATGGTGAATTAAATAAGAAAAAACAATTATAATAGCTGTTCTTGTATTGAAATATTTTGAATATATTCTTGAGCTAGCGTGATGTTTGTGATCTTATATATTTAAAATATGAATTCTACTATTTAAAAGTAGATAATATTAAGCTTGGCACAGATAAAGAATGCATAGGAGGTGATGTATAATGGGAAATCTAAAGTTTAATATTGACGACACATGCGTTAAGTGTGGTGCTTGTGCTGAGGATTGTCCTGTTCAATGCATCACCGAAGGGAAAACTCGATTTATCATTGGGAAAGGCTGTATCAGTTGTGGTGACTGCTATTCCATCTGTCCCGTGGGGGCTGTAAAAATGTATAAGCGAGAGGCCCCTAAAAAGTGATAGCTAGAAATCTTTCAACATTGTCAGTAAATTGACTTACATACGAAAAGATCCTAAAGAGTGATAGTTAGAAATCCGAACATTAAAGATTTATTTATAATCTACATACGGAATATATGGAGTCGTTATACTTCCTATGGTATAATAAAATGAAATGAAAAATTAGCGTTTGGCTCGGAAAAACGCGCCCCAGTACAGATATGTATGGGCATAATAAATAGTGAATATACTTTCACAAATAGATGCATATGGAGGAAGGCATGGAAAACAAGGAATTTGTAATTGTTGTTGACTTTGGTGGTCAATATAACCAATTGATCGCGCGCCGTGTTCGTGAAAATCACGTATACTGCGAAGTATATCCATACAACAAAGCGCTGGAAAAAATTAAGGAATTAAAACCGCAAGGTATCATCTTTACAGGCGGTCCTAACAGCGTGTATGAAGAAAACTCTCCAAAAATTGAAAAAGAGATTTTTGAACTTGGTATTCCTATTCTTGGCATGTGCTATGGTATGCAGTTTATGGCGCATACATTGGGGGGCAAAGTTAAATCTGCGGATAACCGTGAATTCGGTAAAACACCTACTAAAGTGGATACTACATCTCCATTGTTCAAAGGCTTGGACGAAGACCAAGTTGTTTGGATGTCTCACGTTGACTATGTAGCAAAGGTTCCAGAAGGCTTTGAAATCGTAGCACATACTAAGGATTGCCCTGTTGCATCCATGCAAAATAAAGAACGTAAACTATATGCTATGCAATACCATGCAGAAGTATTGCACACTGAACATGGCAAAGAAATGCTTCATAATTTCTTATACGAAGTATGTGGCTTCACAGGAACATGGACAATGGCAAACTATGCGAAATCTGCTATTGAAGACATCCGCAAAACCGTTGGTGACGGCAAAGTATTGTTGGCATTGTCTGGTGGTGTAGATAGCTCTGTTGCGGCAGCTCTTATTTCTAAAGCTGTGGGCGATCAATTGACTTGTATCTTTGTTGACCATGGTTTAATGCGCAAAAACGAAGGTGACGAAGTAGAAGCAGCTTTCAAAGATTCCGGCATGCATTTCATCCGCGTAGATGCAGAAAAACGTTTCTTAGATAAATTGGCTTGTCTTGAAGATCCAGAAGCTAAACGTAAAGCTATCGGTGAAGAATTCATCCGCGTATTTGAAGATGAAGGCCGTAAAATCGGTTCCGTTGATTTCTTAGCGCAAGGTACAATCTACCCTGACGTTATCGAGTCCGGTACTGGTGAAGCGGAAGTTATCAAATCTCACCACAATGTAGGCGGCTTGCCTGCGGTTGTAGACTTTAAAGGCCTTATCGAACCATTGCGTAACCTCTTCAAAGACGAAGTACGTGAACTTGGTTCTGAATTAGGTTTGGCTGACTACCTCGTATGGCGTCAACCATTCCCAGGTCCTGGTCTTGCGATTCGCGTAATGGGCGAAATCACGAAAGACAAACTAGACATCTTGCGTGATGCGGACTACATCTTCCGTGATGAAATTGCAAAAGCTGGCCTTGATCGCAGTATCAACCAATACTTTGCAGTATTAACATCTACACGTACCGTAGGCGTTATGGGTGACTTCCGTACATACGATTACACATTGGCATTGCGTGGCGTAACAACAACAGACTTCATGACTGCTGACTGGGCACGTATCCCTTACGACGTATTGGATACAATCTCCCGTCGTATCGTAAACGAAGTACAACACATCAACCGTATCGTGTACGATGTTACATCTAAACCACCTGCTACAATTGAGTGGGAATAATTTAAAGTTATAAAGTTAGGCTGAACTTATTGAATATTTTAAAGTTCAGCCTTATTTTATTAGAGTGTATAATTAAGTTAGTAATTTTAAACTCATCGTGATTTCTTTTTAAGTAAAATAATATTTAATATAATTTAGATTGTTTATTTTAGATGATTAGGAGAGAATAAAATGTCTAATACTATTCAGGCAATTATTAATTTAATAAATAATCCACAATTAGAACTTGTAGACTATTATAATTCAAGACATCGTGCTAACTCTGAAGGGGGTAGCCTTGAGGAATATGTAAAAGATCTATATGCAGGTACATTTGATGAAACTGATGAAGACCGAAGGAAAGAACAAATTGATAAAGTTTTTTCATATTTAGGTAATGACTCAAATCCACCAGATGCAATGCTTAGAGGAAGTGATGCAATTGAGGTCAAGAAAATTGAAAGTGCTAAAGCTGATATTCAATTAAATAGTTCCTACCCAAAATGCAAATTAGAATCTACCAGCTCCATGATATCCCAAGATTGTAGAAACGCTGAAGAAAGCGAATGGGTAAAGGATTTACTTTACATTGTTGGACATGTAAAAAATAAACAGTTGAAATCTATGTTTATGGTTTATGGTGATGACTATGCTGCTTCAGAAGAAGTGTATTTAGGTGTAAAACAAAATATTAAAGATGGTATCTTGAATACACCTGGATTAGAATTTGTAGAAACAGAAGAACTTGGACGGATAAATATGATTGATTCATTATGTATTACGAGATTAAGAGTTCGAGGAATGTGGATATTACAAAATCCATGGAAGGTATTTGAATATGTAACATCCTTAGATACTGGAAAAGAATTTGAATTTTGTGCAATAATTAATAAAATGAAATATGAATCTTTTCCTGAGCATAAAGCATTAGAGGCATTAGTAGGGAAAAAAGAGGGATTAACAATAAATGATATAAAAATTAAGAATCCAAATAATTCGAAATTATTTATTGATGCAAAGATGATTAGATTTTCTATATAAGGATAGATAGAATGAAAGTAATTAGCTTGTTTAGTGGTTGTGGTGGATTAGATTTAGGATTTGAGCAAGCAGGATTTGAAGTTCCTGTGGCTAATGAGTTTGATTCAACAATATATGAAACGTTTAAGGTTAATCACCCAAATACACATTTAGTAGAAGGGGATATTCGAAAGGTTACTCGAGACGATATTGCACCATATATTTCTGGCGATGTTGATGGGATTATTGGGGGACCCCCATGTCAATCGTGGTCAGAAGCTGGTGCACTTCGAGGAATTGATGATGATAGAGGACAGTTATTTTTTGATTATATTCGTATTTTGAATGAATTCAAACCTAAGTTTTTCTTAGCTGAAAATGTTAGTGGTATGTTAGCTAATAGACATAACGAAGCTGTGAAAAATATTTTTAAACTTTTTGAGGATGCTGGATATCAAGTATCAATGACCTTAGTTAATGCTAAGGATTATGGTGTGGCTGAAGAAAGAAAACGTGTATTCTATATTGGGTTTAGGAAAGATTTAAATATTAACTTTACGTTTCCTAGAGGCTCTACAGCAGATGACCATAAGAAATTGACATTAAGGGATATTATTTGGGATTTACAATATACTGCTGTTCCAGCAGGAGAAAAAAATCGCTATAATCCTGATGCAATTAATAATAATGAGTATTTTACAGGTGCGTTCTCACCAATTTTTATGAGTCGGAATCGAGTTAAAAGTTGGGATGAACAGGCGTACACTGTTCAGGCATCGGGACGTCAGTGTCAATTACATCCACAAGCGCCTAAAATGGTAAAAGTTGATAAAAACATATACCAGTTCGTTGAAGGCAAAGAACATCTTTACCGAAGAATGACAATTCGAGAAGTAGCAAGAGTTCAAGGGTTTCCTGATGATTTTAAATATATTTATACTAATACTAATAATGCATATAAAATGATTGGCAATGCTGTCCCTGTAAATCTTGCTTATGAAATTGCAGTGGCGATTAAATTACATCTTGAAGGAAATGGGGATAAAGTGGTAGGTATTAAACAAGTGATTTAATCCTTTACTAAATATGATTTCAATGTAGGCTGTTATATTATTGGTACAATATTATTCATAATAAAATCTTATTAGGTAATTTTTTATTAAGGTGTGATTTTCTGCTTTATATATTATTTGTGTATATATTAGGCGTAAATTGAAAACTAACATATTCCAAGAGTATCTTGTAAATATAAGAGATAAGCTTGTTACTAAAGATTTGTTGGTATTATATTTATTAACAATCTTTGTATGGATATATTGAACAATATGTAACAGGTTTCAAATATGATAATTTAGAGGTGATTTTATGAATATAGAATTATATGATTTTGAAAAAAAATTAGTGACTGCTAATAATCAAACTCCCAATGAAACTCCAAGTGATGAAGAGATAAATAAGAAGTATGTTGCAGGTGAAGCTAGGGTTATAACTGAAAATGGTTCTATAAAACTTCCTTTATTAAACGGGATGTTTAAAACTAATAATTATATATTAAAACCAGATTATCAAAGAAGATTAACTTGGACGAATAAAAAAAGATCAAAGTTGATAGAATCTTTTATTATGAATATACCTGTACCACCAGTATTTTTATATGAAACTGAGTTTGGTGTTTATCAAGTAATGGATGGATTACAGAGAATTTCTACTATTATAGCTTTTTTTAATAATGGATTTAAATTAGAAGGTCTTCTGGAATGGAATGAGTTGAATGGTAGATTTTATAATGATTTACCACAAAAAATTAAAGAAGGGATAGAGAGACGGCAACTCAGTGTTATAACTTTATTAAAAGAATCTGCTAAAAACTCTGAACAAGAAGCTAATATGAAAAAAATGGTTTTTGAAAGGTTGAATACTGGGGGGGTTAAATTAGAGCAACAAGAGGTTCGAAATGCATTGTACCCTGGACCATTTAATAATCTGTGTCATGAGCTTTCTGAAAATGATATTTTTAGGAAGTTGTGGGGGATTGAGGTTAGTAATGCAGCTAATACTTTTCAGTTAGAAGGTACTGATGTTGAATTAGAGGATAGTGATATCGAGTCTGATGATGTATTTGCTGAATCAGATGATATGAGCATTAGTAATAAAAGTAATAATAAATTATTTGTAAGGATGTATGATGTTGAGTTAGTACTTCGATTTTTTGCCATGAGAAATATTGAAAACTATAATATACAGTTATCTAAATTTTTAGATTTGTATTTAGAAAATGCGAATAAACTGAGTGAAGGTAATCTTGAAATCCTACGGCAAAAGTTTATTTCTTCAATGGAAAAAGTTAATTATTTATTTGGTGATAAGGCCTTTTGTAGATATGTACAAAATGGAGAAAGATCAGGTTGGACAAAACCTCAAAAGATGATATTCGATCCCTTGATGCTCGCAATTGAAAGTGTCGATATTGATATAAGTAATACTTCTAAAGAGCGTAATATTGCGATTTTGAAAAATATGTATAAAAATCAAGGTACCAAATTTAATGGGAAAAAACAATCTAAAGCGGAAATAGAGGAAAGAACAGAATTTTTTATTACCGTAATTCGTGAGATTATATCAGCTTGAGGTTGTTTATGTATGATTTTGAAGAAATTATAAATCAATATATAAAAAGATTAGAAGAGATAAAAAAACACATAGAATTTATTTCATTACAGAAGGACTTATATAATGAGATAAAAAAGAAATCTAACATGCAATTATATTCCTCTAAGTTAGGAGAAATTATTAATTCTACTGTTCAATATAATTCTATAATAATTTGCTTATATGGCTGTTTTGAAGAGTTTATTGATAGTATTGCTGTTGAATATATTAGTAGTATTAATGAGTTGTGTACTTCGTATAAAGATTTGCCTAAAAGCTTAAGAAATAAACATATGAGTAAAGTCGGGGATTTTTTATCTAATCCTCAACGGTACAAAGGCTATGGACTAACAGTTGAGGAGTGTATAAAGAATATTTATATGAGTATATATTCCGCAGAAGAACGAACCCTTAATACCGAATTACTAATATCTCATGGTGGAAATTTAAAAGTAGATAAAATATATGATCTATTTAGAGATTTAGGAATAAAAGATTTAAAAACTGAACTTGAAACAAAAATAAATAAAGTAAAATTAAAACTCTTAGATGATTTGATTGATCAGAGAAATGTTATTTCTCATAGTTGGGAAGTTGATCAAAGATTTGCATTTATAAAAATTAAAGATGAAATTATATCTTTATTAGTCGAATTAGGTAAAACATTAAAAGAAGTTTTGTTAGATAAAATTTTCTTGTTTATAGAGCTCAAAGAAGGATTAGAGCGTTTTGGAAGGCCTATTAAGGTAATTAATAATAGAATTTTATGCATCAATAGTAAGAACTCATACTTAAGAATAGGTGACTCTATTTTACTTTGCAAAGGTAACGGTAAAAAAATAAGAGTAGAGGTTTTAGAATTAAGAGTTGACGGAGTAAATAAAAGTAAAATAGAAGAAAAGAATATAGACGTAGGTATTAAAGTAAATAAAAATATAAAAGAAAATTGGACATATTATTATGTAAGGAAATAACGTAGTTGCTTGACTCTAATTGCTATCTGAAATTTAGCATGTTAGAATTTGAAACTATAAAAGGATAGTGATGTCCATTGATATCATCTCAATTTTTTTAGGTTGGAGACTTCAGATTAT
>OKEP01000063.1_pt1 | contig 78106 bp, 70 predicted proteins | sample 1613401 | NCBI WGS metagenome assembly OKEP01 (sample SAMN04436852, study PRJEB24849) | human gut metagenome | biome: human gut; feature: NICU; material: stool | host: Homo sapiens | place: USA: Saint Louis, MO | collected 2011-09-28
GAACTTCAGCCTTCCAAGCTGACTACGTGGGTTCGATTCCCATCACCCGCTCCATAATGGAGTTAACACACTTACTAAGTAAGTGTGTTTTTTTGTATTATTACCTAACTGACAGCTTTCTTTTTTCAATAACAATTGCTGATATAATTAAAACAAGTGAAAGTAAAAGGGAATAAATTATTCCTGAAGTCGGTAAAACGTTTTTGTTTTCTAGAGCTGAAAGCGTAGTCATAACTTGTTTTTGAGGGAAAAATTGAACAACATAATTAAAAATTTCATTATTTGTTACTTGAGTGATCCCGCCAGAGACAATAGTTCCAATAATTGCAAACATATTTCCAAACATCATGCTTTCTTCCAAAGATTTTGATAAGACATTACTCCAAAGACCGAATGAAGTTGCAAAGAAACATAAAAGTGCTAAGATTAAAATGAATTTCCAGAGTGCAATCGATAAAGTGATCTTAAAAACAAAAAGAGCACTGCAAATGACTATCGTGGCAGGAATAAAAAGAAAAATATAAACAACAATAAAATGACTCAATAAATACTGGTAACAACTTACTGAAGTACTCAAGATGCGTTTTTGATGCCAGTTCGTTCATCAAAGTAATATTTATAAATTTGTCCGCCAAGAAGAAGTATCACAATCATTAAGAAGCCTAATATATTTGAAGCACTGCCACGCTGATTATCATTAACGGGTAAGCTGTTTATTTGACCATTTACTAAGAGGGTGATAGTTTGGTTATACGTTTCACCTTTAGTGGATAAGACATCAATATTTTTATCATCTTGGACTATTATGGCATCATATTGATTTAAGACAAGTTCGGAGGTACTAGGAAGAGTATCTAGATAAGTATATTTGATCTGAGAATTTTGAGATGTGTCAATATCTCCCACGATTCCTATTTGTATTGTATGAGAAATGCTGTTGGTAAAGTATATTGCAAGTGCAATGATAATAGGAATCAAAACAAGATAAGTAATTAGAAATGCTTTGTTGTGCTTGATTCGATATAATATTAGTTTTATGAGTTTGTACATTCTTTTTCCTCCTAAATATAGTCTTCTGGACGATAGTTTTTGTGGACAACAAGTAGTAAAAGTGAAGATAGTGTCAAAAGAGCAAACATGTTCCACCAGTAATTAGTACTTTGTCCATCGTAAATTAATTGAAAAATACAATCGACAGTCCATTTGATTGGTGAAAAACTTGCAATCTTTTCAAAAATAGCACCTAAACTCGCGATTGGGAAAAAGATTCCAGATAGAAAGCCTAATACAGACATTGAGTTTGATAAAATAACATTTGTGAGTTCTTCACTATGAAGAGTAACACAAATAGCACTGCTTAATATTGTAAGGAATAGAACAAAGTTTATTATTAAGAGAATTACATATCCGATTTTATCACTACCGAAGTTTACCAATGATATCGTATCAAAAATAATGATATTGATTGTTAAGGCAAGTGCCATGAATAAAAAACATGTGAGAATCTTTGAGCTGTAGATCGACACGCGAGATACAGGGCTGTAAAAGATTCGGGTATTTCCGTTTTTGATATGCTTTTCTAGAAAAGCATTAGCAGGGACAGTAGCGCCCATCATCGCAATAAAAAATATCATTGTTACACCGTAAAAATCATAGGAACTGATTATAGTTGTATGATATAAATTATCAAATAAAACCCCCATTAATAAAATTAAGATTGTAGGAAAAATAAGAAAAACAGATAAGGTACCTGGGCTGGAAAATTATCAGCATAGATGGTGTAGATAAGAGTGTCTTTATATTTGGCTAAAAGTTCTTTTAATGTTCCTTCGGCGATCTTAGTGCCTCTATCCATAATAACGATTCGATCAGCGATTTCTTCAACTTCTTCCATATAATGGGTCGTATAAATAATAGTTGTACCTTTTTCTTTTAACTCCTTTAATGAGGATAAAATATAATTTCGTGATTGTGGATCAATTCCTACGGTTGGTTCATCTAGAATTAATAATTTAGGATTATGGGCAATTGCACAGGCTATATTTAAACGTCGTTTCATTCCACCACTAAAGGTTCTAGGATCATCATTTTTTTTATCGGATAAGCCGACAAAAGTTAAGGCATTCATTACTTGTTTTGGTAAATCTTTCTTTTTAACACCGTATAATGAAGCGAAAAAGGCTACATTATGATAGGCTGAAATATCTTCGTATAATGCAATTTCTTGAGGGACAATACCGAGTTGAGCTTTTATTTTATTAGAGTGAGATGTTAAGGGCAAGTTAAATATGTTAGGTGCCAGTATCACTGGTTAAATGTGTTGATAGAATATTGATTGTGGTACTTTTACCAGCACCATTAGGCCCTAATAAGCCAAGAATCTCACCATCATAGACGTTGAAAGATAAGTTATTGATAGCCTTGTTATGCTGGTAGCTTTTATTAATATTTTTAACTTCTAAGATTTTTTTCATATTATTTCCTCCTATCTACAATATAGCTAATTTAGTTTGTAGAGACTACAAACTCTACTTTGCTTTTAAGGAACTATTGGTTGCAAAGCTGGTTGCGAATAAAAAAATGATATTTTTTATAAAAAAGTGTTGCAGATCATATAGTGATAATGTTAATATATATAAGCAACGAAAATGAAATGCGGGTGTAGTTCAATGGTAGAACTTCAGCCTTCCAAGCTGACTACGTGGGTTCGATTCCCATCACCCGCTCCATAATGGAGTTAACACACTTACTTAGTAAGTGTGTTTTTTTGTGAAATGATGCTAATAAGATGCAATTTTGATGTACGATGAAAGTAATAGAGGTGATACTATGAATAAAATTTTGATCGTTGAAGACGAACAGGCAATTTGTAGACTAATTAAGATTAACTTATCAGATGCTGGATATAGCTGCAAATGTGCTTATGATGGGAAAGGAGCAATTGAATTAATTGAGTATAATCAATTTGATTTAATTTTACTAGATATTATGTTACCAGAAATTAATGGCTATGAATTAATGGAATATATTCGTCCTTTAGAAATTCCAGTGATTTTTTTAACGGCTAAAGGTGATGTAAAAGATCGGGTTAAGGGATTGAAACTGGGAGCTGAGGATTATATTGTTAAGCCTTTTGAGATTATTGAATTAGTTGCTCGGGTAGAAACGGTACTGCGCCGTTATCATAAAACATCAACAGTTTTAAGTGTTTATGATATTAGTGTAGATACACTTTCACGAGTAGTGAAGAAAAATGATCAAGTAATCAACCTAACAGTAAAAGAATATGATTTGCTACTGTTGTTTATTCAAAATAAAAATATTGCTCTTTTCCGTGATCGAATTTATGAAGCGGTATGGGGTGATTATTATATGGGAGATAGCCGAACTGTTGATCTTCATGTACAGCGAATGCGAAAAAAGCTTGGATTGGAAGATAAAATCGTACCAGTTTACAAAGTTGGTTATCGTTTGGAGGGAGATTGATGAATTTTTTTTGGAAGCTGTATTTTAGTATCATGGCAATAACGCTCACCTGTTTTAGTGTGGGTGGCTATATGCTGATTCAAACGAGCTTCGATAATTCCTTCGAACGCGAAGTGGAGGCTGTATATCAAGAAAATGATATTTTAGTTAATTCGTTAACTTTAGAATTGCTCCCACATCTAGAGGAACTTACGATAAAAGGCGGAACTTTTCAAGAACGGCTTGATTTGCTTAAAAACTTAGTTTCTAATATGACAGTTGAGACATTTAATGGTAATGTTTCGTTTTGTATTCGAGCGGAAAATGGAGATGTAGTATATCAAAATGATACTTTTAATGATGACCATAAATTGTTTGATAAAATATCTCAAAATGAGCGGGGGTATATTGTTCAAAAAGATAAGGAGCATTATAAGTTACAATCTCTTCGAATCTTTTCTTTGAATGGGACTAAGTTGTATTTTGAAAATGCGCGAGATATTTCTGAACTTTTTTTAAATCGTGAAAATCAATTTGGAACACTGTTTTATTATACGATTATATTATTATTAGCTAGTGGAGCAGTTATTTTTGCTGTAACTAGATGGTTGGTTAGCCCAATCAAAAAGCTGTCTAAAGCTACTAAAGGGGTGGCTGATGGACATTTGATTGTTCCTGTAGTAGTTAGCAGTGAGGATGAGATCGGTCAGTTAACAAAAGATTTTAATACTATGACTGAGCGTTTGAGTACAACGATGAAAGAACTGCATGAAGCGGTTGAACGTCAAGAAGTATTTGTCGGAAATTTTGCCCATGAATTAAAAACACCTCTGACGTCGATCATTGGTTATGGTGATATGTTACGTTCGAAACGTTTGAATGAAGAAGAAGTTATTGGCTATTCTAATTTGATTGTTGAAGAAGGAAGACGTCTTGAGGCAATGTCAATGAAACTGCTTGAATTGATTGTTTTGAAAAAACAGGATTTTAAAATGTATTGGGTTACAGCTGAGACATTTTTTCAAGGAATTGTAGATACTGTAGATTTATTGATGAAAGAGCAGCAAATTGAGTTTATTATTGAAATTGAGCCTGGAAAATTGTATATTGAACCAGATTTAATGAAGACAGTGTGTTTAAATTTACTTGATAATGCCCGTAAAGCAGTTGGACAAAACGGTAAAGTATATTTAAGAGGAAAGGGATTGGCAACAGGGTATCAGTTTGTTGTCAAAGATAATGGTTGTGGTATTGCAGCAACGGAATTGAGTAAAATTAAAGAAGCATTTTACATGGTTGATAAATCACGTTCACGAAGTGCTGGCGGGGCTGGGTTAGGTTTAGCGATATGTGAACAGATTATTGAACTGCATCATGCATCAATTAATTTTGAAAGTGTTTTGGGACAGGGAACTACTGTAACCGTTGTTTTAGAAGGAGTGAAAGTTGATGAGGTATAGTAAAAATATTATTAAATTTGCAGCTGCAATAATTTTGTTGATCATCATTCCGTTAGTTCCGTTAACAGTTTCTAAAATACAAGATGATAAATTAATTGAGCATCTTCAGGTCGAAAAAATAAAAAGTGATAATAATGAAATTCAAACAAGTAAGTTGACGGTCGTTGAAAAATTAGAGTTGATTGGTGACTATGAAAATAAGGAAAAAAATATTATTACTACGACACAAGTTCAAGATATGAGTGATGAAAATATTACGAGAATCCGAACGATCATTAATGAGCAATTAGTTATATTGAAGAATCTTGGTATTTTAACTGATTTTAATTTTGACGGAAATTATGTGTGTTATAATTATACATTAAGACGCTATAGTAATGTGATTGATTCTAGTAAAAGTGTCAGTGTTTATCAGGTGAATTTTACGAATGAAGAAGGAATCTTTAATGCCACTATAGATGTTGATACGCACTTAATATATCAATATAATTATTATAATAAAAAATATATAGCAAGAAATTATGAAGTGATTTATACTTTTGGAACAGCATATCTTGGTTTGACTGAACAAGAAACTTATAAGTATTTATTCGGAATAATTGATAATCGCACCGATTCAGTAAGTGTTTCTAGTTATAATGATATTTATTGATACAACTTTGATGCTTCTTTGGTGATGTTTCTATGCATCTCTTTTATACACTTGAAAGTGTAAAAGAGATGTTTTTTTATTGAAAGGGGTAAGGTGAAGTGAAACAGATTAATAAAATGAAAGTGTTAGTAGTTACTTTGTTGATGATTGGGTTGGTTATGAGTTTATTTATTTTAGTTAACGATCAAGTTAATCAAAGTAATAATCAGCTGATAGCTGCTAATAAGGTTAAAACTAACCAAAATAAATCGGCTAATAGTGTGGTTAAAGATGAATTATTAACATTGGTTAATTTTGAAAATACGATACCTAAAGATTGGAAAGTTGATTTAGTGCAATTGAATAATGGGCAATCAGTCGATCGGCGAATTTACGATGATTTAATAGCAATGTTACAAGCGGCTAAAAGTGAGGGATTAAATCCATTGATTTGTTCTTCCTATCGGACAAATGAGAAGCAAGAACAACTTTATCAAAATAAAGTAAGTGAATATTTAAGTCAGGGATATTCAAAGGTGGAAGCTAGCGATAAAGCAGCTTTTTGGGTGGCAAGACCGGGAACTAGTGAACATCAGTTAGGTTTAGCAGTAGATATTGTTTCAACAAAAAATCAGCGTCTTGATCGTAGCCAGGAAAACACAGTTGAACAACAATGGCTAATCCAAAATAGTTGGAAGTATGGGTTTGTTTTGCGCTATCCGACTAATAAAAATAGTATTACAGGGGTAGGGTATGAACCATGGCATTATCGTTATGTTGGGAAAGAACACGCTAAAAAAATAAATGAGCTGGGTGTGTGTTTAGAAGAATATGTAAAATAAAGGAAAATGATAAAAGTTTATATTGAATTCACATCAGTGTATAATATTTATACGTGAGGTGATATAAGTGACAAAAAGATTTGAGTTTGATGATGATTTAGAGGAGTTAGATATAGATGAGCCAGAACAAGATGAAGCGGTGGAGGAGACGGGAAATAAAAAGCAACGTCGTCCAAAAACTAAGAAAAAGAAAGTAACAAAAACAAAGCGAAAAACAAAGACTAAAACTAAAGTGAAAAAGGAAAAACAAGGACGTTCTAAGTTTTCAACTTTTATTTTATCATTATTGATCTTGCTTATTATTACCGGAGCATGTGTTGGCGGTTATTTTGCTTATGAATATTACATAGATCAACAAAAGCAGATTGATAATTTGCAAGAGCAGTTAGATGATTCCAAGAAAGAAAATAATTCTACTAAGCAAAAAGAAAATAAGAATGATACTAAAAAAAAGGATAATCAACAAAGCGATGATGCTGGTACTGATGAACCTCCAGTTGAAGATAATACTTCGAATGGAAATACTTCTGATCAAGAAGGAACGAATGATACGAATAATGAAACTACCGAAATGCAATGAACTGTGAGCATATCGGTGGTTTTTTTCTTAACAAAGGCAAACAAGAAAAGAAACAAAAAAATTGCGAATTTTTTTAAAAATTACTTGCAATCATATTTTATTAATGTTATTATAGACAAGCAGTAGTCGTTAGGACCTCTGCTAAGAAGACAATGCGGGTGTAGTTCAATGGTAGAACTTCAGCCTTCCAAGCTGACTACGTGGGTTCGATTCCCATCACCCGCTCCATTGCTTGAATAGCTCAGTTGGTAGAGCAATCGGCTGTTAACCGATCGGTCGTAGGTTCGAGTCCTACTTCAAGCGCCATGGCCTGTTGGAGAAACGGTTAACTCACATGCCTTTCACGCATGCATTCACGGGTTCGAATCCCGTACAGGTCACCATTTGTAAGTTAGTCCAGGATATTTATCTTGGATTTTTATTTTGTTTAAAAAATAACTGATAAAAGAAAAAGAACCTAACATAAAATTGAACTAGGTTCTTTTAACAATTAATTAGTTATTATCATTTTTTAAACCGTCAATGATATTTAATTTCTTAATTTTTTGACTGCTGAAAGCAAGGGTGGTAAAAACAATTACAAAAATTGCAATAGTTATAATGATAAAACTATTGATTGGAACACTGAATGACCGCTCAAATATTGCAGCTAGATTTTCATATAAAAAGTACATGATGATAAAGCCTAGAGGCAAACTGTAAATTAGAGTTTTAATGCCATAGAATAGACTTTCAAAATAAATCATCTTATTAAATGCTCTTGGTGTCATTCCGATAGATTTTAACATTGAAAATTCTTTTGTTCTTAATGCCATACTAGTAGAAATCGTATTGATGATGTTTGCGATACTGATTAAACCGATTAAAATGATAAAGCCATATGTGAAGATGTTAATGATTAAAATAAGCTGGTTTGCCTGCTTGATATCTTCACTTAGGTTAAAGCTGTATAGTGATTCTTCAGGATAATTATCGGTGATTTCTTTGATTTCTTTTAAAACTGCTTCATTATTATTACTCGTATAATAAATATTAGTATTATTTGAGTTTAATTGATACTGATTAATTAATTGGTTAAAAGTATCATTGCTGACTAAAAGATTTAGTGAGTAGTGAGTTTCGTGAGGAGTTTGCCCAAGTAAATACTGATTAGTATATTTAATTTTATTTAAAGTAATTTCAATTTCATCACCATTGTTATTAAATGTAGTTCCGATTAAGTGATCAAGATTTTCTTTTAAGATATCAGTTTGCTTATACTTCCGATCTAATTTAATATTATTTTCTTTGTTGATTAGATTTTGATTTTGAAGTTCTTTATTTAAATTAGGGATACTATCTAAATATTCTTGATTATAAGTAACTAAATTAAGATCAAGGAAATAAGTATTTCCATAGTTTTGTTCATTTTCTGTTAGAAATGATAATAATTCAGGATTAATATTATCTAAACTAGTTTCTAAATTTAATGATGTTTCTTTAGCAACAGCAATTTGAGTCGTATTTTTTAGATGGGCTAATTCGTTAATCAGTTCTTGATTTTGTGAATTGATATTAATATAGCCATCATAGTTGATATTGATTGAAGTCATATCATATGATTCTTTAAGATAATAAGTAAATCCAGAAGCGGTTAAAAAGAGGATAGAACTAATGATTAATGAAAATAGGGTGATTCGATAACGGTTTTTATTACGCTTAATATTTTTCATCGCTAAATCACCTTCAAAGCCAAATATTCGGCGAGTAAGGAAACTTGTTTTAATATTTCGCACCTTGATTTTAGTATCTTGTTGATTAGTGATTGCTGCAATCGGCGAAATCTTACTAGCGTGATAAGCTGGGATAATACTGGAGATAAAAATTGTGATAATTGCGCAAATAACAGCTATCAAGATACCTTTAAATGAAATTGCTAAAGGAAATCCGATTTCTTGTCCAAGATTAGCTAAGATTGGATTGATGACTTTAAAGGTAACAGCCATTCCTCCAACTCCTGCTATCACACCTAATATAATAGCAATAATGCCAACTACTAAGCCTTCAAAATAAACAGATTGTTTTTTTTGTCGTTTTTTTGCTCCGATACTTGATAAAGTTCCAAGATAACGACTGCGTTCATTTAAGGAAATTGCAAAAGCATTATAAATCAAACCAACAGAACCAATCATGATAATGACAACAACAATGCCAATGGCTGTCATCATTGCTTGGTTAAAACCATCATTATTACTGATTCCGTAATAATAAAGAAGATTTTGATGATAACTAATATCTCCACTGTTTATTCCTAATGATTGTGCGGTATTTGAGCCGTTATCAAAAATATCATTGTCGACATGATCAAGGGTTAAATACATTTTGCTGCTTATAATGCTACTGCTGTTAGCGGTATAAAAGGAATTATAATACGATGCTTGATCGAGGTAAGTAGATTGATAAATACCGACAACTTTAAATGTTTTGACTGGTAGGGCAGCAGTAGATTCTAGTTGTTCGGTTTCAATAAATTTATCAGAAATTTGTGTTGCTCCAGTTTTAACAGTAATTTCGTCACCGACCTTTACACCATTTTGAGTTTGATAATACTTTGAAATAATGATTTCATTACTATTTGCTGGATAGTTTCCTTTCAGTAGTTTTATTTCTTTAGAGTAATTGTCTAATTGATTTAGTTCAATGAAAATAGGATTGTTTTCATCAATTAACAAAGTATCAATTTTTTGGAACAAGACACTATTTTGATATGCATCATCATTTTTTAAGCTGTCGATCTGTTGTGAGGTGAGGTTATCATAAGCAACATGCCAGCTTCCATCATAACTAGATACCTCAAGGCGCATCATTTCCATAAATGAGGTTACGAATGTAGTTACTGCGGTAAACATTGCGACTGATATGATGATTCCGACAATGGTTACAACGGTTCTTTTTTTGTTGGCTAATAATTGTTTTAGAGTAAGTTTATTAATAATATGCATCTTAGCCACCTCGCTTTAAATCACTGATTATTTTGCCATCTTTGATAGTGATTACTCGGTTGGCAAGTTTAGCGATATTATTATCATGTGTAATAATAATGATTGTTTGATGATATTTTTCATTTGCTTCTTTTAAAAGACGTATGATTTCATCACTGTTTTTACTATCTAGATTGCCGGTTGGCTCGTCAGCAAGAACTAATGAAGGTTGATTAATTAAAGCCCGAGCGATTGAAACTCTTTGTTGTTGACCGCCGGATAGTTGATTGGGCAAATGATTGAGATGATTGCTTAAGCCAAGTTGTTCGATAAGGGTATTAAATCGTTTCTGATCAACTTTTTGGTGTGCTAACTGTAAGGGAAGGGTTATGTTTTCTTTAACATTTAAAACGGGAATCAAATTATAAAACTGATAAATTAAGCCAATCTCATTACGCCTAAAAATAGCTAAATCATTTTCGTTGAGTGTATAAATATCAGTATTATTAATAATTACTTTACCGCTGCTTGGATGATCAACACCACCGATTTGATGCAATAGGGTACTTTTTCCACTGCCACTAGCACCAATAATAGCGATGAATTCACCTATTTCAACATCAAAAGAGACATTATCAAGGGCAATGACATGGTTATTTTCATCTCCATATATTTTAGACAAATTTTTTACACTTAATATATTCATATATTTCTCCTAACTGTATCATTGTTTATAGTACAGTTAGATAATAGCACAGAGATAACTGTATTACAATAGATAATACAGTTTAAATTAAAAATATCACTAACATTATTTTGTTAGTGATATGTGAGTCAAGCCGATAGCGTGATCATTTAAAATTCCTGCAATATATGTCAATAGTTGCCGTTGGGCTGTTGTGTAGACATCATAGAATGAATTAATATGGAATAATCTAAATGAGTCTCCTTCATAATTTAACATCCAATGAATAGATTCAATAAAACTGCCATGAAATTGTGGTTTTTGAACAATTGGATGATAGCTGGAAGTATTTTCTTCTTGATAAATACGATTGAGCATATTGGCATTATTTTTACAATCGGCGGAAAAATTCAAAATACGTGTTTTAGTTGGATCATCGGGAGCGATTGTTGCAATCAGATCATAATTTGCTGCAGCAAAAAGCTGATTATAAATTAAATTTTTAATTACGGTATTATCCATTTTATCACCTGTTTTAATATATGCACAAAAATAAAAAAGATAACCAATCTGTTACAATTGATTATCTTGATATTTATCACGTGTTAATTCAAAAAGCTCGAGGTCTAAAAATTCACCACGTTTGTAAGCGTGTTTTTTTAATGTTACGAGGTATTCGAAATTATTTGCAAGCAGAACTTTTCTACTGCCGATATTACGACTGAAAATCTCTGCTTTAATAATCTTAGTATCGTAATTATCAAATATATATTTAATAATCATTTTTACTGCTTTTTTCATTATACCTTGATGCCAATAAGGCTCTCCAAGCCAATAACCAATTTCAGCTAGGTGGCTATAAATGTCTTCACCAAAAGTAATAGAAATTGCTCCTGCGAATAATCCGTCGACAATAATAGCATATTCGATTAGGTTATTATTACTGTTTTGAGTAATAAAGTTTAAATAATTTTGAGCGTCTTGTGGTGTATAAGGATAAGGAAAAATATCTTTTAGGTTTGCAGAAACTTGAGGATTGTTTGCCAAAGCGGCTAAGGCAGATTGATCACTTAGCTGGTAAGGTCTTAATCGTAAATCCATTATGGTAATGGTTTATCCTCTGCAGTATAAATAGCATACCATTCTTCACGAGTTAATTTAACCTCAACTCCTTTAATAGTATCAAGCATATTTTTTATACTAGTTGTTCCGGCAATTGGCTGCATCTGTGCCGGGTGACGCAAGATCCAGGCTGTTACAATTGCTACCTTTGAAACGTTATACTTATCAGCAAGTTTATCTAGCTGTTCGTTTAGTTTAGGATATTTAGGGTTATCAATAAAAGTATCTTCGCTTAATGAAGATCGTATCGTTGACCATGGCTGAATCGTAATGTCATTTAATCGGCAGTAGTTTAAAATATCGCCATCATGGTCAATTCCTTCATCCATATTGGCATAGATACCGCTATCGATCATTTGAGCGTGTGCCGGACCAAATTGTAATTGATTAATAATGATTGGCTGTTTACAATATTTTTTTAGTAACTCGATCTGACCGGGATTTTGGTTTGAAACACCAAAATATCTTACTTTTTCTGCTTGATATAATTCATCGAAAGCTTCACTAACTTCTTGAGGGTCCATTAGGGCATCTGGACGATGTAGTAATAAAATATCTAAGTAATCTGTCTGCAATCTTGATAAGATATTATCGACACTTGCTAAAATATACTCTTTAGAAAAATCAAAACAAATTCCAGGGCGAATCCCGCATTTTGATTGAATAATCATTTCTTTTCTTAATTCAGGATGTTTTTGTAATACTTTACCGAATAATTCTTCTGATTTTCCACCACCATAAATATCAGCATGATCAAAGAAGTTAATACCAGCTTTTAATGATTCTAATACCAGGTTTTCAACTTCTTCGGGAGTTTTTGATGCGATGCGCATGCAACCAAGCGCTACTTTTGAAACCTTTAAATTGGTTTGTGGTAAACTATAATATTCCATTTTATCTCCTCCTTATATAGATACATTTGATTATATCATGATTGTAAAAATCATGGTATACTATATCCAAGGTTAGGTGATAATATGAATGTAAAATTAAAGATTTTTTGTGGCTTTTTAAGTGGTGTAATTATAGGATTTATCTTTTCACCAGTTAAACACGGTGTAAATGTCAGAGTTTGTAATAATGGTAATCATGATCGAGGTGAAGGATAATGTCATATCAAGTTATTAAAATGATTGTTTATGTAGTTTCGGTGATGCTGTCAATGTGGTCTTTAAGTTGTTTTAATTTTGATAATGTAATTCGTAAAGCAAAGGTAAGAGAATATTATTTATTCTTTTTAATTGCTTCATTATGTTTAGGATATTTATTAGGTTCTTTTATTTTAGAATTTACAACGATTCATTTTTAACATATTTTTAAATCTCTTCCATATAATTATGTGAGGTAATTATATGAAAGAGATAAGTGTTAAATTGGGAGTCGTTTTTTTAATTACAGTAATCTTTTTATCAATTAATGTTGGGGTAAAAAAAGATGAAACAATCAAAGGTACAGAGACTAAAGAAAAAAAAGAAGAAAAAGAGGAAAAAGCAGTTCAAGTAGCAGTAACAATTGATAATAACGTTAATTATATCGATTTAGATGATTATCTTTTAGGAGTCGTTGCAGGAGAAATGCCGGCAAAATTTGAAACAGAAGCATTAAAAGCGCAAGTTGTCGCGAGTCGGACTTTTGTTTACAATCGCAATTTAAGCGTTGATAATACTACTAATAGTCAAGTTTATTTGACTGAGGATAAAATGCGGGAAAACTGGGGTGATAAGTATGATGAGTATCATCAAAAATTTGTTGCGGCTATCAATGATACTAACGATGAAGTAATGAAATATGAGGGAAAATATATTACGGCAATGTTTTTTTCTTCAAGTAATGGCTATACTGAAAATGTAGAAGATTATTTTGATTCGAGTGCTTTGCCTTATTTGCGAAGTGTTGACTGTCATTGGGATTTATCGATTGATCCAACTAATAGTCGGTCAAAAACTTTTACTAAACAAGAACTAAAAGAAAAATTTAATTGTGATAGCTTAGACTTTAATATTATTGCGTATAAAAAAAGTGGACGTGTTGGAACCCTTAGTGTTGGTGGGAAAAATTATAGCGGACGCAAAGTTCGCGAGATTCTTGGATTAGCTTCAAGTTGTTTTACGATCAAATATGAAAATGGTAAATATACATTTAATACGCTCGGTAGCGGTCATGGAGTTGGGATGAGTCAATACGGTGCTCAGGGAATGGCTCTCGAGGGAGCTAGTTATAAAGAAATTTTAAATCATTTTTATACAAATGTTGAAATTGTAAATAATTAGTATAAACCTGATTTTAGTGGAAACACTACAAATGAGGTGAAACAATGAAACTATTTATGAAAAGAAATCGACGGGTTTTAGTCTTTACAACGGTAGTTATGTTATTTTTAGTCGGAGTAGGGGTAATTCAGTTAGTCGTAAATCAATATCGTCCGCTTAAAGACACTGCGGTTGTAAAAGTGGAAGATAATAAAGATAAAGATACTGACAAAGAGGATCCCCAAGCACCAGCAGAAAAAATGGTAAAGCCGGTTGGTGATGACATTAAAATCGTAAAAAAATTTTATGATTCAAGTTTAAGTGATGAAGAATTAGAAAAAGCATTAGTTTATTTTGAAGGTGTTTATCGCCCTAATCTAGGTATTGATTTTTCAAAAGACAATAAAGCTTTTGAAGTAACTGCGGCCTTTTCGGGAACAGTAACTAAGAAAGATAATGATGCACTGTTAGGTTGGATTGTAACGGTAACTAACGAAACTGGTGTCTCTGCAACTTACCAATCTTTAAGTGAAGTAAATGTTGAAAAAGATGCGGTGATTAAACAGGGTGATAAGATTGGAACTAGTGGTGAAAACGTCTATGAATCTGAATTAAAGAACCACTTACACTTTATTTTAGAGAAGGACAATCAAGCATTAAACCCCGAAAAATATTTTAATCAAGAGGTCTCAAAAATAGCGGTATAATCAACCAAATAGTGATAATTAAAAAAATTATCGCTATTTGGTTTTTTGCCTTGTAAATATCTAAATTCATGGTACAATAGTTAAGAAAAAATAAGGAGGACGAATGATGGCATTATCAAAAGAAATTGGTATCGATTTAGGTACTGCAAATATTTTAATTTATGTCAAAGGTGAAGGTATTGTTGTAAATGAACCTTCTGTAGTAGCGATAGATGATGAAACAAAAAAACCTTTAGCTGTGGGTCAAGAAGCTAAAGATATGTTAGGAAAAACACCAGGAAGAGTAAAAGCAATCCGTCCATTAAAAGATGGAGTTATTGCTGATTTTAGAATTACTGAAATCTTAATTACTCATTTTATTAATAAATTAAACTTGAAAGGGATTTTTTCAAGACCAACGATCTTAATTTGTTGTCCATCAAATATTACATCAATTGAAAAAAGTGCAATCAAAGATGTGGCTGAAAGATGCGGGGCTAAACGTGTTTTTATTGAAGAAGAACCAAAAGTAGCTGCAGTTGGAGCAGGGCTTGAAATCTCTAAACCAACAGGAAATATGGTAATCGATATCGGTGGGGGAACTACTGACATCGCAGTATTATCATTAGGTGATATTGTTACTAGCAGTTCTTTAAAAGTTGCTGGTGATGTAATGGATGAAGATATTATTAAATTTGTTAAAGATAAATATAAGTTATTGATTGGTGATCGCACTGCTGAACAAATCAAAATGGAAATTGGAATTGCAATCAAAGGAATCAGCGAAGAAACATTTGAAGTTAGAGGACGTGACTTAGTTACAGGATTACCTCATACAATCACTCTTACAGCTGATGAAACAGAATTAGCATTACGTGAAACTTGCCAAACAATCGTTAGAGAAACTAAGCATGTCTTAGAACAAACACCTCCAGAATTAGCTGCTGATATTATGTCACGTGGTATCTTCTTAACAGGTGGAGGCGCTTTATTAACAGGATTAGATCATTTATTAGAAAATGAGCTTGGGGTACCAGTATTTGTAGCTGATGACGCTTTAAACTGTGTAGCAAATGGTTGTGGTGTCATGTTAGAAAATACTCACTATGTAAAATAATTTTAAGGATATGGAAACATATCCTTTTTTTGTACTGAAAAGTCATTTCAAGAAATACGTTTCATAGATATGAAATGCTGAAACGTAGTACCTAAATGACTTTGGAAGATTGTTTTAAGTTTATTTCTTGTTAAAATTTGAATATAGAAATAAATGGAGGGAAGAGCAATGGTACATAGAGTTAAACAGGTTAGTATAGTGGTATTAAGTATGTTGGTTTTGTTGAGTACTTTGATCGTTGGGACTTATGCAAAAGCAACTAATTTGGTATCAAATGGTGATTTTAGTCAAGGAACTAATTATTGGAGTATGAATCAAAGTGATGGTTCGTTAGCAATGATGTCGAGTGATAATCATTCTTTAAAGGTACAGATTGAAAAGGTCAATAGTGATGACTATTGGTGGTCCTTAACACTCAAGCAGGATAATATTGCCTTATCAGCAAATAAAAAATATCAGTTATCATTTGACGTAGAGGCATCAATGAGTGGAGATATTAGTTTGGATATTGAAAGCACAAGCGATTATAATAAAAAATACTTAGATCGTCAAATGATAGCGGTTAGTAATCAAAAGAAAACATATACATTTGATTTTGAAAAGAAAGACGATGATGCTGTCACTTTAGTTTATCATCTTGCTAAAGGCGATGGAATCAGTGATTTTAGTAATCAAATAATCAAGCTTTCTAATGTTACAATTATTGAAATTGGTGATATTGAAATCCAAAAAGCAGGTGATTGGTATTTAAATGAAGGAGATGGAGCGAACGGTAAATTGTCAGGTGAGCCAAATGATCTTAAGGTTAAAGTTACTAGTATTAATCAAGAAAACTATTGGTGGGCTTTATCTTTAAAAAAGGAGAATTTAGTATTAAGTGGAAATAAGATTTATAAAATAGTTTTTGATGCTAAAGCTTCAAAAGCTGGAACAATTGGTATTGATATTGAAAAATCAGCAGATTATAATGTCAAATATTTAGATAAACAGAATTTTGATTTAACTACTACGAGTAAAGAGTACAGTTTTAATTTTATAAAAAAAGATAATGATGATGTTTCAATTGTATTTTTATTAAATGAAGGAGATGGAATTAGTAATTTCAAGGATGAGACTATTAATATTAGAAATGTTCGTATAGAGGAAGTTAATGATTTAGGTGATGAATATGTTGTAAATGGTGATTTTGAGACAAATACAACAAGTGGCTGGAATACGTATAACAGTAATGGTTCAAATTTGAAGATCAATGCAGTAAATCAACAATTAGAAGTAACTTTTCCAAACTCAAATGGCAGTAACTATTGGGATTGTCAATTGTTTCAAGGAGATATTCTTTTAGATAATGGAATCTATCGTTTATCTTATGATTTAAAAGGCAGTAAAGCTGGGACTATTTACTTTGATGTTGAGGATACTGGTGATTACGCAACAAAATATTACCCAGAAACAATGGTTGATTTCACAAAAGATGTTCAAACATATAATTTTGAGTTTGAGATTAATGCTGATAATTTATTAGGGACTCAAAAAAATGCTAAGATCCAGTTTAATTTAGGTCCCAATGAACATTGTGACAGCTTGGCTGGAGAAACTTTATATTTTGATAATATCAAGATAGAGAAAATTGGTTCTGGTGCAGGAACTGGTGAATTACAAACGACTAATGTGACTTTTGATGGAAATGATGTTTTAGTTAATAATTTTAAAGGTTTAGGTGTTCAATGGGATCCTTATGTTGTTCACCCTTTAACTGATGAAGAGTGGCAAACAGTGACTAAGCGGGTAGATTTCTTAAATCCAGCTTTTTTTAGATGCATGATCTACGCTAATACATATTGCGAAGGTTTTGATGATGAGGGAAATCCTATTTATGATTTTGATAGTTTGGCAAATCAGGCATTGATTAGAGAATTAGATTATTTAGAAAGTAGAGATATTGAAGTAGTTTTAGGTGAATGGGAGACACCAGATCGTTTTGGTGGTGAATTCGAAGGAATTACTGTTGATGATCCACGCTGGGCAAGCATTATTGGCGGATTTTTAGATTATTTAATTAACCAAAAAGGTTATACATGTATTAAATATTTTAACTATGTAAATGAAGCTAATAGTGATTGGTCATATTGCGGTGATTTTGATAAATGGCAAACAGGAATTAATTATCTTCATACTGAATTAGATAAATATGGATTAAATGAAAAAATAAAAATTACGGGACCTGATACTGTATGGGATAGTGATAATACTTGGTTAAAAGAGATTAATTCAAATCAAGATTTAGATGCTAAAATAGGGCTATATGATACTCATATGTATCCAACAATTGATGAAATTACAAATGGTACTATTGAAGAAATGGTAGCGGAACAACGCAGTTGTGTGACGGGAAAAGACTTTTATATGACTGAAATCGGAATGGTTACTGGCAAAAGTGATGGGGATTCACAACCATATACTAAAGAATTTAGTTATGGAGTTATTATGGCTGATGCCGCAAGTCAAGTTATGCGTGGTGGTTTTTCTGGTTTAGCAATTTGGGATTTAGATGATGCTATGCATGATCAGCAAAATGGATTTCCCATTACAGATATTCGTTCTTTAAAACAGTGGGGATTTTGGAATTCTGTTGCTGGACGAGTTTTTAATCAACCAGAAGAAGAGATACGACCATTCTTTTATACTTGGTCATTAATGGCAAATCTATTCCCACGTAATAGCAAGATCATTGGTTCAACAGCAAATAAAGAATTAAATGGTCTTCGAACAGTTGGGATGGAAAAAGATGGTCAAAGGACATATATGATTGTCAACGATTCAAACAGTCCCAAAGAAGTAACCATTGATGTTAAAAATCTTAATGCTAATAACTTAAAATTATTCAAATATGACTATTTTGGTAATGATCGTAAGGTCGATAGTAATGGTTATCCGGTCGCTAGTAAGGTACTTGAAAATGTCAATCTTGAAGAAGGATATGAAGTTTCTTTACCATCTGGTGGTGTGGTGATGCTCTCAACTATTGATATTGAAGATGCTAAAAAGGAATTAGTTGATCAAAACGATTCTAAACAAGATAATGAAAACAAAAATGAGGTAGCAATCAAGACAGGTGATGATTTAAAGGCTGCTGGATTTATGATTTCTGGATTACTTGCTACGGCATTTATCTATGGCATGAAGAAAAAAGGATAGTAGTGATAAGCAAACCAAATTTGGTTTGCTTTCATTTTTATGAAATGCTATTTCATTTTAAGTGAATTAAAAATATTATATTTTGAAAAGCTATTCCAATTGTTTATGTAAGGGTTTACATTATTGATTGATTAAAAATAAGATTATGGAGAGCAAATAAAAAGGATATGGAGGAAAGGTAATATGAAGGGAATGCATAAACATGCGATAGCTTTATTGTTGAGTGCATCATTGCTGCAGTCTAACGTAATGCCCCTATGGGCCAATACTGCACCGTCAGTTCGGGAAACAAATCAAGTAGACGAACTAGATGATTTTTCTAAAGTCTTAAATCATAGTGACGGATGGCAAACAGTCATTGATGAGCCAAATAATTTTTTTGGTGATTCAAGTCGCTTGATTAGGACAGAAGATAGTGCGCAATATTTGGTTTATCAATTAGATAATCTAACAGATTTTAAAGTTAGAATGCATAGTTATTTAAGAAATCTGCGTTATCTCGTAAATATTTATCAGTCTAATGACTTAAGCAGCTGGGAAGCAGTAGACTATACTATTACCAGCGCTAAAACTAGTGATTCAGCTTTTTGGGGTACATTTGATCTTATGCCTAAGAATATTTTAGATGGGAAGAACAAATATTTAAAAATAGAAATAAAGAATAATGAAAATGCTGATCAAACAAAAACAGTAAAAGGCAGTGATGAAGTTAATTTTCTTAAAGCTGTTCAAATTGGTAAAGTAGAGTTGACTGATAGTAAAGCTGGATTAATTACTAATACAAATACTGATTTAAAAACAATTAAGTTAGAAGGATTTGATGATAGCAAGACTTCTACATTAAAAATATCAGAAAATAAAACAATAAAATTAATTAATCCAACAATTTATGATGTAAAGATTGAAAGTAGTAATCCTAAAGTCGTAAAATATGAAAATAATCAGATTATTGGTGTTAGTAATGGAACTGCTTATTTGAAAGGGATAGTACCCGGGGAGCTTGAAGTATTTAGGTATGAAATAAAGATTGGAACTGGTGAAAATTTGGATATTTCACCTAAGTATACTAAACCAGCTGATGATACAGGTGATAGCCGTTATATTAAACAAGGAAATGGTGAAGAAACAGATAATCTTATTACTGTTGATCCTGATAATATTATTGTAAAAGATTATATGGGTGGAGCCATGGAACTTGAGATGATTGAATGGTTTGATATGGATGATGCTCGTTGGGAACGTTATTTTCAAAGAATTCAATATATGGAGTTAGGCTTTGTCAGATGTATGTTAGCAGCTTATTGGTATTGTACAGGATTTGATGATCATAATAATCCTATTTATGTTTGGGATTGTTTGAACGAAGATGGTAGTCCAAAATATTATTCTCGTGATGGTTATCCAATTGACCCATTAGGAAATAACATTGAACCGAATATCAAAAGGATGAAACGTTTATATCAATTGTTTGATTTCTTTAAAAAGAATAATATTACTGTAATGACAGGTGAATGGCAATATCCTGAAGCAGCAGAATGGTATTATGTGCCAGGTGAAAATTTAAAACAATATAATTTAACTTTAGATGATCCCCGTTATGCTCAAATTGCAGCGGATTTTATTGAACATATGGTAAAGGATAAAAATTATACTTGTATTGAACAATATGATTTAGGTAATGAGGTAAATATAAATCCTGGATCATATCAGTATGATAAATGGAAACAAGCAAATTTAAATCTTTATGATCAGTTAAAGCAAAGAGGTTTAGAAAAGACAATTTCGTTGACACCGGACCTAAGTTACTGGTTAGATTTATGGTATAACCAAAGTATTGCTGATCTTCATGATGTTTTCGAACAGTATGAATTCCATTGGTATGTAAATGAAGTTAATTTAAAAAATGGAGTTTTTGAAAATGAAATGCGGATTTTAGTTAATAATGCCGCTGGTCAGGATAATCCTGATAAAAAGGTCTATATGGGTGAAGTCGGAATGCGCGATTATTTGAATAATGTTGATCAAGTAACAAATATAGATAGCTTTGAATATGGATTATGGATGGCTAATATTCTTGTACAAGGAACAAGGGCGGGAATGTCTGGATTAACAGCCTGGTCACTAGATGATTCTGTGCATATTAATGGTCCAATGACTTATGATTATTCAGTAGATCAAAAATCATTGATGAAAGTCTGGGGACTATGGAATTCACTAGGTGAATATCAGGGAGTATCGGAGGATATACGACCATGGTATGTACCTTGGGCATTAGCAAGTAAATTTATGCCTAAAGGGTCACAAATAATTTACACTAGTCCAACTGAACAGCAAGTGTATTCAACGGCTGCCATCAATGGAGATGATTTAACAATATCCGTAGTAAATCATTCAGGTAAAGAACAGCAAGTGTTGGTAAAAATTCCTGAGGCGACTAAAAAAGTGGATTTAAGTGTTTTAATAGTAAGGATAGCGGATATTTTAGTGACTCAATGCAGTCATTACAAAATACGGTTGATTATCAAAATATTGGCTTTAACTCATATGAAAAACATCCTAATAATGCTCAAAATCGAATTAATATGAATCAGGATATTTTTGGGGATGTGACAAGGATTAATCGTGCCGGCAAAGATAAAGCTTCTTTGGTATATCAAAGGGCTGAAGGAATTAAAAATTTTAGAATTCATAGTTATGTTAAAGGAGCAGTTGGAAGTAATTTTAAAGTTTATGGTTCGAATGATAAAAATGAATGGACAGAAATAAAAATAAATGAAATAGAGAAGTATTCACTAACTAAGGGATGGAAATTTGCAGTATTAACTCCAGAGTCAGAAATCGAATATAAATATATAAAAATTGAGTTAGGAAACGAGGTATCAAGTACAGATATTCAAGTTGGAAAAGTAGAGTTAACGAATCAAAGTGAATTCAGTGAACCGCTCAAATTAGAAATACCTGATGATGCTCAAAGTAGTGAATATAAAGAAATTATGAAAGATGTTCAACTTGCTACAAATGATATAATGAGCATTTATTCAATAAGCGGCTTTGAAAATTTACCTGAAAATTGTACGTTAAAGAGCAGTGATGAAAATATTGTTAAAATTACTGATATGTCATTTAAGGCAGTTAATTCAGGTAGTGCTTTAGTTAATGTTTATAGAGATGGAAAAATAATTGGAAGTATCATTGTCAATGTATATGCTTTCCATGATTCTGTTGAAGATGGTAATGGATTAGTATATCAGCTTAATAATATGAAGTATGATTTAATGGCAGATGCTAATGATACAACATTTTCACGAACTAATGATGGAGGAAATGTAATTTATAAGTTAGCGGGTATTAAGGATTTTTCAATTAGAGGATATGTGGCAGATAGTAATGATAAATTGTTTGAACAAATTAAAATTTACGCTTCCAAAGATGGAAATACTTGGGAAAGTATAGAAATCAAAGTAGACGGTATAAATGCTTTAAGCAATCCATATTGGCATTATGCAAATATTATTCCTCAAGAAGCAATTACTAAGGATTATGATTATTTAAAGATTGCTATTGAAGGAACATTAACAGATCATTGGAAGATTCAAGTTGGCGATGTACGTATTCAAGACAAACCATTTAATTCTGTTGTTAATAAAATTGAATTAGCAAATCAAGATTTGAAATTAGCAGTTGGAAATAGCCAAATAATTGGGGCTAAGGTTTATCCAGAAGCAGTATTCCCATTTAAAGTTATTTTTGATGCTGCTGATAATGAAATTGTTTCTGTTGATAAAGATGGTTTAGTAACTGGGCTTAAAGCTGGTAAAACAACAGTTCGTGTTTATTCTCAGGATAATCCAGAAATTTATCAAGACTGTACGATTGAAGTTACAGAAGTGATTGACAGTTCAAAGGAAATTGCAGATAGTATTAAGGAGTTAACGATTATTAATAATCAAATCGTTTTACCGGTTGTTGAAGGTTATGAAATTACAATTAAAAGCTCAAGTATCCCTAATATCATCGATTTAGATGGTAAAGTAACACCAAGTAATCAGGATGAACAAGTAGCATTGGTCTTAGCAGTAAAGAATAAGGCTACGAATGTAGTATCTGATACCGCAAATATTATTGTAACTGTTGCTAAAAAAGATGAAACAGTTATGATTGAATTTGATATTACTGATGTTGTTTTAAAAGTTTATCAAGAATTTGATCCACTAGCAGATATTAAAGTATTTGAAAATGATACAGATATTACAAAGAATGTACGGATCATAAGTAATAATGTTGATTTAAACCATCATGGTAAATATTTTGTTACATATGAAGTAACTGATAGTAAAAATATTACGCATAGCCATACTCGCAATGTTGAGGTTAGAGGAATTAAATCAATCAGTTGTCCAGAGTATCAAGTTGATCTTACTAGTTTGAAGGACCTGGACCCAGATGTATTTTTAAATATTGTTAAAGTAGATAAACAAGTTATTTTAGATAAGCTCAATAGCAAATTAACTGATGACCAAACAATTATTAGCTGTTATGATTTGGCAATGATGTTAAATAACAAAGAATATGTACTGACCGATAATCAATTAACGATTGTATGGAATGTTACATCAAAGATGCAGGGATTCAAAGTTCTGATGCTAGATAAGGATGGAAATGTAGTTGAGGTTCCAATGACTGTTAATGGTAAGGAAATTACTTTTATGGTTGAACAGTTAGGTACTTTTGCAATAGTTGGTGAACAAAAAGTAGAAACAAAAGAACCTGATGAAAATAAGCCAGAAAATAAGGTTGAAACAGCAGTTAAAACTGGTGATGAAGTTTATTATGCGGAATATGCTGTGTTAGGATTATTGGCACTATCATTAGTTTATGGAATGAAAAAAAGAGAATAAAATAAAACCCAAGCTTATTGAAAAAAAGTAAGCTTGGGTTATTTTATTTGTTTAATATGTCGATGGTCGATAATATGATCGGTTTCAAGTTTTAATTCTAGATTTTCATCATAGTGTCGAGCAAATAGGCAGCTATAGATAATATCAAGCATGATATGGATGGAAATCGTTGAACCAAAAGTAGAAACTTTTGAATAAATTCGTTCTCGAGAATCTAAGAATAAAACATAGTCACATAGTTTTGAAAGGCGGCTTTCTCCAAATGAAGTAATTGCAATCATCGGAACCTTACGGCGTTTCAATAGTTCTGCGGCAGCGATTACTTCGTTAGTTTCACCAGAATATGAAATTAAAATGGCACAATGATCCTTATTTGATTGGGCAGCTTGAAATAGTTGTTCATTGACCATTGGTGCAATCTGAACATTTTTTCCGATTCGAAACATCTTATATTGAAAATCAGAGGCAATTCTAAGTGGACCTGAGACACCATAAATATCAATAACTTTAGTTTGATCGAGCATAATAATGATTTTTGCTAAGATATCATTGTCAATATTATTTACAGTAAGGTTGATTGAATCTTTAGCTAGTGTTGCAATGCTGTGTTTGATTGTATGGATCGTATCTCTTTTTTTAAAAGGAAAATTCGGATTTGTTTCACTATTTCTATCAAACGTATATTGTAACTGAGCTGATAATGCAATTTTAAAATCATTATATCCTTTATACTCTAATTTTTGACATAGTCTAGTTATTGTAGCGGGCGAAGTATACGTTGCTTTAGCTAACTGAGAAGTAGACATATTTAAAACATCGGGTCCATTTTTTAAAATATATGTTGCGATTAATTTTTCGGAAGTTGAGAAGTCAACGGCCATTTCTAGTTTTCTTAGTAGACTCATTTTTATCACCAATTTTAGTATACCATTTTTTTATTATTAAGTTTAATTATTTAGTTAGATAAATCAAAAAATTGCTTTTTTTCATAAATATGAAATGCTTTTTTAATCAAAATTGAATTTAATAATCACAATTTTTAATATTTAATTTTTTGGATAAGCGAAGAATTATATATTGCAAAACTTCTTGTTTCGTGTTTATGAAATATCATTTCATAAATTGCCCAATAAAATAATAAAAGTTTGAAAGGAGATTGCAACTATTTGTGTAAGTGTTTACAATCATTGTTTAGACAATTAAACTAAAAGTATAAATAGAGATTAGTAAGGAGGAGAAAAATTTAATTAATTTATGAGGGAAAAATATAAAGGAGAAAGGAATATTATGAATAGGAAATTTAAGCGATTTTTGACTTCATTATTATCATTAGTGGTAGTTGCTAGTTCTGGAATTGGACCAGTAAAAGCCGTTGATAATACCCCTAAACTGGATTCAAAAGTTTATATTAACAGTGATAATGTATTAACTAAAGATTTTGAAGGATTTGGGGTACAATGGGATCTAGTGATTTATTTGATTACACTGATGAACAATGGTCATCTTTTTATGAAAAAGCAAGCTTTTTAAGCCCTAATGTGATGCGGGTCATGCTCCATGATGGGGACAGTTATTGTATTGGCTTTGAAGACGATGGAACTCCGATTTATGATTGGGAGTCTGTTATGATGAAGCGTGTTTATAAAATTTTAGATTTTGCTCAACAAAATGATATTCCAATCATGTTAGGTGAATGGAGAAGTATTAGTGAAAGAGGATATTTATCTTACGATGATCATGGAAAAACGGTAAATTGGAGTAGTCCTACATGGGCAATGATGATTGGTGATTGTTTAGAGCATTTGATTGTTGATAAAGGTTATACTTGTATTAAATACTATAACATGATTAATGAACCAAAACGAGATCATGGTGATGTCACAAATGAATATGTATATGATCAATGGAAGCAGGCAATTACTAATTTAAGAAATGAAATGGACAGTTCTGGTATAGAAAAAATTGAAAATATCAAAATTGTAGGGCCGGATGTTTATGATTCACAAGAAGCTTGGATAAATCAAGCAACAAGTGATGAGATGAAAGATAAAATAGAATTAACAGAAGTGCATAGATATGCCCCACAAAGTGAGGTAGAAAGTGGACTTATTGAAAAGAAATTAAAGACTTGGAAAGAACAGGCTGAAAGTCTTGATCCTGAAGTTGCTGAGGAAGGATTTGCTTTGGGTGAAATGGGAATTTCAGGAACTGGTCCTGGAGATTCGCAATTGAATGCGAGAAAATACGATTATGGAGTGGATATTTTTGATTATGGTGTCCAAGCTATTCGTGCGGGATTAAAATTTGGTAGCGTATGGGGCTTTGAAGATAGTATGCATGTTCAGCATAATGATATTGTTAATAATTTCAAAGATCAATATGGACCTGCTGCAACAACAGAAGAAGGTAGAGATTATGTTGTCCATACGCCAACAGGAGATCCTTCAATTGACAATGATATCAAGATATGGGGATTTTGGAATGAACTTGGTGAAGAAATGGCAGCTCAAAATGCTGAGCATAATGTTACGGGAAGAGCTAATACAGTAAAAGCAAGTGATGAGAATCTAAAACCATGGTATTATACTTGGTCAATGTTATGCCGTTATTTTCCATCTGGAACAAAGATTCTTGAAACTACAGACAGTTATGTTGATCAGTTAAGAGTTACATCAGGAATTATTCCAGTTGCAGATGATAAAGGTGATATTAGTATTGCAGTTGTTAATAATTCATCATCTCAAAAAACATTAGAAGTAAATATGCCTAATGCAGCTAGTAAAGTTGATCTTAATCAATATTTCTATTATGATGGTGAAATTGATGGGAAAACTAGACCGGTCAATGAAAAGGGTCAATTGTTACAATATGACACAATTGAAAATGCTAATCTTAAGGATGGTGTTAATGTCACTTTACCAGCAAAATCATGTATGATCTTAACTTCTTTAGGATATGAGGGTGAAAGTCATCCAATGAGTTTTACAACTGGTCAAACAACTGATGTTGAAAAGGTTGAAATTTATGAAACTACTAATGCTAACCAATTAGAAGTTGGTAAGTCTTATCAATTAGCAGCTAATTATATTCCATCTATTTCAAAAGGTGAAATGGAATGGTCAGTTGTTGATTATTTTGGTAATGCTAGTGATAAAGCATTAATTGATGAAAATGGACTTTTAACAGTAAAAAAAGCTGGTCAATTTAAAGTGATTGGTAATTTAAAAGGAAAACCAGAAATACAGGATACATTAGTATTTAAGGCAACAAGTTCTAGTATTTTAGTTGATGAGTTAAATGATCTTGAAAATGGAGTTGCTTTATCTTATCAAGATATTATAAAAGATGATAATTCAGCTAATTTTAATGGTGATAAAACAGTTAAAAGAAGTGATAGTAATGCAAATGGTAAACCAGGAATTATTACATATCAAGCAAATAACATTTATGATTTTGAATTTAGTGCATATTCATTAAATAATAATCTTGATAAATCTGGAAATTTTGTAGTAGAAATTTCTCAAAATGGTGATAGCTGGTCACCAGTTGAATGTGAGTTTATTCAAGGAAGTAAATTAAGTTCTGGCTGGTATCCATATACAATTAAAAATAAAGCGGTAATAAAAGATGATGGATATCAATATTTACGGGTAACGATCACAAGTAAGTCAGGTTATAAAACATATGATCCTCAATATGCTGGTGGATCAATATATTATGATTACCAGGGAGCATCACAAATCGATATTCAAAGTCATAATGAATTTATTGTTAAAGGACAAGAATTACAGTTTAAAGCAGAAGTACTTCCAAGTATTGCCAGCCAAGAAGTAAGCTGGAAAGTATTATCTCTTGAGGGAAAACCAACTGAACTTGCAACAATAAGTCCAGATGGGATATTGACTGCTAAGGCTAAAGGAGAAGTTGTCGTTGTAGCAACTGCTAAAGATACTGATGTTAGTGCTTCAACAGAAACAAATCAATGGAATAAAAATCCAACAGGTAAACTGGTTAATGATGGTGATTATGATACACGCTGGGTTTCTAAAGATGGGACATCAATCACTAAAGAACAAATTACAATTGATTTAGGTGAAGTGACAACTGTTGATAATGTTAAACTTTATTGGGAATCAGCAAGAGCAACAGATTTTAATATTGAAGTGTCTACTGATGGTTCAAAATATGATATAGTTGAAAAATTACGTGATGAGGATAAAAATAAATTAACTAATGAGATTTCATTTGATCCGGTTGAAGCAAGATATGTAAGAATGCAGGGATTAACACCAGCAACTAAGTATGGTTATTCAATCTATGAATTTGAAATTTATAATAATTCAGATTTAAAATTAGCAAGTAGTGTTGAATTTAAAGAAATGTCATCAGAACTGTATCTTGGTGAAAATACAGCACTTGATGTAGTTGTAACTCCTGATGATGCAACATATCAGGATGCTTCATATACTTCAAGCAATGAGTTCGTTGTTGTTTGTAAAAACAATCAGATGATTGCTGTTGGTGAAGGAACAGCAACAATTACTGCCAATGTCAACGGTCAAAAAATAACTAAAGAAATTACTGTTGTTAAAGATAATGCCCGTAAGATTGCTCAGGAGCTGACATCATTAACTGTTGAAAATGGTCGTGTGGACTTCCCGACAGTTGACGGCTACAGCTTCAGTGTATTCAGTTCTGATCTGGAAAAAGTTATTGCCAAAGACGGAAGTGTTAACTTACCGATTGAAGATCAAGAAGTGGCACTTGTTGTAACTGTATCTAAAGACGGCAGTGAAGACAGTGCAAATACTGATGAAATCAAAGTGATGGTTAAAGGTAGCAGAGATAAATATGAGCTGTTGGAAAAACGAATCAAAGAAATCGAAGAAACAGACTGGACAGTATATAAACCAGGTACAGTTAAAACATTTAAAGAGAAATTGCAGGCAGTCAAGGAAAGTCTAAATGCAGAAGTACTGTTAGTCAGTGAGGTCGAAAAAGCAGGAGAAAATCTTGAAGCAGCATTTAAGGGATTAGAGATCAAAAGTGATAAAAAGACACTTGATGCGCTGATTAAAGAACTAGAAGAACTTGATACCAAAGTATATACCGAAGTATCAGTGGTAAGAGTGGAAAAAGCATTAGAAAAAGCAGAGACAGTCAGTGAAAACGAAGATGCCAGTGAAGCAGAAGTAAATGATGCAGTTCAAGCACTGTATGAGGCAAAATTGGGATTAGTGGAACAGATCAATTATGACAATCTAAAAGATCGGATTGAAGAAATAGAAAAAGAAGATCTGAGCATATACAGTGAAGCGACCGCAGCTCGCTTAAAAGAACAGATAGCAGAAGCAAAAGAAGCATTAAAGAATGAAAATATTACGAATGAAGAGTTGCAAGAAGAACTGGCAGGACTTAATGAAAAATACAGCAGCTTAAAACTGAATCATGAGCCGGGAAGTGTAGAAGAATTAATAAAACGAATTGAAGAGATGGATCTGAGCGGATACAGTGAAGCAAGTGTAAAGGAATTAGAAAGAGTAATAAAAGAGATCAAAGAAGAGCTGTTAGAAGGGGTAGACCAAGTAAGATATGCAAAACTGGCAGAAAAACTACAGACAGCATACGAAGGATTAGAAAGGAAGAGTGAAGTAAAACCGGTAGAACCAGAACAACTGGAAACTCCAAAAGGAGATGAACAGGCAGCTAAAACTGGTGATAACATGATAATTGGAACATGGTTAATCACAATGTCAGCAGCCGTAATGGTAGTTATATTCCTAAATAAAAGAAGGAGTTTAGAAAAATAAAAATGGGGTTAAATAGAGAAAGTAGTTCTTAACCACTTATAGATGGAGGAGTAATATGGGGTTATTAAAGAAAATTGAATTGGCAAATAACTTTTCATCAGTAGAACGGATCTTAGGTAAATACGTTTTAGAAAATGGTGAAAAAGTATTAAACATGTCAACTAAAGAATTAGCCAAAGCAACATTTACTTCTCCAGCTAGTATTGTTCGTTTTTGTCGAAAACTTGAATATGAAGGATATAATGATTTTAAAATTGCATTAGCAGCTCAATTACAATATAGTCGTCTTAGCAATGATGATATTAATGCAAACTACCCTTTTAAAGGAACTGATAGTGTTTATACTGTGGCTAGCAATATTGCTAATCTATCAAAAGAAAGCATTGATATTACAATGAAAAATTTAGATTTAGAAGAATTAAGGCTAGTTGTTTTGATGATTACTAAAGCGAAGGTCATTGATATTTATGGGGTTTCAGGTCCACTTAGAATTGCAAGTGACTTTCAGTATAAGATGTTTAGAATAGGTAAAGATGTGCGGATTTCACAAATGATCAATGAACAGTTGTTTCAAGCTGCTCAAAGTACTTCAGAACATTTGGCTATTTTAATTTCTTATTCCGGAGAAACAGAAGAAGTAATTGAAGCAGCGAAGATTTTATATCGACGTAAGATTCCTGCAATTGCAATAACTTCATTTGGAGAAAATCGTCTTGTAAAATATACCCAAAGAGTCTTATATTTAAATTCATCAGAATTTATTTATTCTAAAATCGCAACTTTTTCTTCGACTCTCTCACTACATTTATTGTTAGATATTATTTATGGTTGTGTATTTTCTAAAAATTATGAGGATAATTTAAATTATAAGATTGAAACCGATAATCTAATTGATCATCGTCAATCAAGCATTGCAATAGATAAATTTAAATAATTATTAAAACGATATGGAAGTTTATTTTAACCATATCGTTTTCTATTTATGAAACCATGTTTCATAAATAAATATAATAAAAAGTAAAAGTCTGGGATACCAAATCAAAGATTAATAAGATTATCATAACGGAGTGATTAAATTGAGATGGGAAAGAGCAGTAAAGCTTGTATTTATTGTGTGCTTAATAATTTCTTCGCTATCTACAACAAGAGTTAAGGAGTTCGAAAATTCTAAAACCTTGGTAGATAACTTTGATACTGAAGCACCATCAGCTTAGATTTATTATGGAAATTTATCTTTAGTTGATAGTTTTATAGATATTTTTCCTACTTGGATTTCAACAACGCTGGTTCCTAAAAATAATGGTGCAATAATAAGTTCAGGTCAAAAAAATGGATACGCAATTTATCAAGTTGATAATCCAAGTAAGATTACATATATTTCATTGAACTGGAATGGTTCTGGAGCAGTTGGGAAAATCGGGGTTAATCAAATGCGCCTTAGAACCGGTGCAAGAGCTGACCAAGAAGTGTATTTGCCATTTTTTGATTTCAAAAATGATATAGTATGTGCAAAACTGGCAGAAAAACTACAGACAGCATACGAAGGATTAAAAAAGAAGAGTGAAGTAACACTGGTAGAACCAGAACAGCCGAAAACTCCAAAAGGAAATGAACAGGCAGCTAAAACTGGTGATAACATGATAATTGGAACATGACTAATCGGTATGGTTGTAACTTTAGGGGGAATAGAGTATATCAGAAGAAAAAAGGCGAGATGATGTACTGGTAGAGTATAATTAGATTTAGATAATAATTTCAATCAAAAGAAAGTGACGATTTGGTTAAGTTTTGCTTAACTATAATCGTCTTTTTTATGGTTTTGGTTAAGTTGATAAAGTGTTTGTAAACTTCGTTGACGCTAAAATCTCAGTGTGTAAAATAGGTGGCGTAGTACAGATTTATAACTTAAAAAAAGGGGACTATGACATGAATGAGAATTTGAAAAAACATATTATTGTTTCTTTGGCAACAGTATCAGCCTTTTCTAGTTTGGCAATGGTACCATTATCTGCTTATGGTGAATATCAAGGTAATGATGGAACACAAAAACTAAATAATGGGCTGACTAGTACTAGTGATTATAATGATTGGTATAATAACCAATGGAATAATCAAGAATCCGGTGAAATGGATACTGGAAAAATTGTATTGACACCGGGAGCAAAAGCAACTGATCTAAATTTTGCCTGGTACTCAGAAGAAACGGGAACACCAACAGTAAAAATTTCTACCAATCAAGATATGTCAGGAGCAAAAACTGTAACGGGCAGTGCTGACAAGATTAACAAGAACAATAGTTTCAAAAACTATACTGCTAGTAATAAGGTAGCACTTAAAGATTATCTAGTGGAAAATATGACTTACTATTACCAATATAGTACAAACGGTGTTGATTGGAGTGATACATATACTTACAAAACACACAGTTTTAGTGATTATCAGGCAGTATTAGTAGGAGATCCACAAATTGGAGCTTCTGGAAGTAACGGACAAGGTACTCAAGATGATACTGATATTGCAGTTAATACCTATGCATGGAATAAGACATTGCAAAAAGCATTAGGAGCTGGAGGCATTGCAGAAAATGCTAGCTTCATTTTATCAGCAGGAGATCAAATTGATTATTCATCAAGCGGAACTAATGGTTCTGGAGAGATTATAAGAGAACAAGAATATGCAGGTTTCTTATATCCTGATGTGTTGAGAAGTACACCATTAGCAACAACGATTGGTAATCATGAGTCAATGGTCGATGATTACAGTCTTCATTATAATAATCCTAATGCAAGTACATTAGGTTCTACAGAATCTGGTGGAGATTATTATTATAGCTATGGAGATACTCTATTTATTAGTTTAAATAGTAATAGTCGTAATGTTGAAGAACATCGTCAGTTAATGAAAGAAGCTGTAGCTAGTCGTGAAGATGCAAAGTGGAAAGTGGTTTTATTCCATCATGATATCTATGGTTCTGGTTCACCGCATTCAGATGTTGATGGGGCTAACTTAAGAATTTTATTTGCGCCATTAATGGATGAATTTAACATTGATTTATGTTTAACAGGTCACGATCATTCTTACGCTCGTACTTATCAAATTCTAGATGGAAAGGTAATTGAAACCGACGGTGTTAGTGAAAATGCTAGTAAAGCATATAATCCAGAAGGAACATTATATATTGCCGCAGGATCTGCTTCAGGAAGTAAATTTTACACATTGAATACAGTTAAACAATATTATATTGCTGAACGTTCTAATACACCAGAACCAACCTTTTCAACAATTGATTTTAGTGGAGATTCTTTAACAATTAAAACTTATGATTGCAATGGTCAAAAATATGCAAATGATGTAACTTTATCAAAAGATGGTAATGCTAAATCAATTGAAGAAATGAAGAATGAAGTAGCTGCGATTGATACAGTCAATGTAACAAGTGGCTCTAAAAATAGAATCGATGAAGCTTTAATAGCTGTAAATACTGCTTTAGACACACGTGATGATAGTACAGCTGAAACAGAATTACAAAATAAATGGAATACTACAAGTGATCCATTAAATTATTACGGTTATGCCCAAAATGGTTTTGCAAATGAAAATAGTACTGCCTTAAAACGAGGGTATTCATCTTTATTAGACAAAACGTTATATGAAAATGATAGTAATAAAGCTGTTACAACTGCAACTATCGATGAAGCATATAATAAATTAGCAACAGCTAAAAACGAAGTCGTGACAAAAGCTGAGTTTGCTGAAGTACAGACTAAATTTGATCAAATTGGAAGTACTTTAGCACAAATTAGTATCGGAGATAAGAAAGATCAGTATACTAGAGCAGATGTAGATGCTTTCAAGAAATCAATTGCAGCTTTAAAAGTTGACTTCAATGAAGCAACTATTACTAAGACTGCATTAAATGAATTGAGTACACAATTAGATACAGTGACAAATGAATTTTTAGCAAAGAAAAATACTGAGGATATTACAACAGCTCCAATTGTTACTCCTTCAACAACGCCAAGTAAAACACCAGTAAAAACAACTAGCAGCAAAGTAAAAACTGGTGATGATACGTCAATCAATTTAGCAGGTATTACTGCTTTCGTATCATTGCTAGGAATTGCTGGAACAAAATTATTTAAAAAAAGAAAAATTGAAGAATAGTCAAGATAAATAATGAAATAAACAAGACAGAGCTTGTTCTGTCTTGTTTTATATATGGGAGAAGTTATGAAAGAGTTATTAAAAGAATTTAAACAGTTAAGTAAAAAAGAAAAAATAGGTCATTTTGGAGTCTGGCTGGCAATTTTAGCATTTTTAATTTTTTTATATTTTTTTAATAATGCTGTTGAAAAAACACCATTGATGGATCAAGAAGGTGCTGTATTTGAAAAAGCCCGAGTGACTGAAATTATATCTGAAAATCGTACAGAAAATGGACTTCAGCAAGGAACGCAAATAGTGAATACGGAGATTTTGTCAGGTGATTATAAAGGTCAAATAGTAGAGACTACGAATATTGATAGTTATTTGTACGGTGCTGATTGTAAGGTGGGAACTAGGGTGATAGTGCAGCTTAGTGAATATAATGGAACCTTAAGTGCTAGTGTTTATAATTATGATCGCACTAATACACTATATACAATGGTCGCAATTTTTTTGATTTTATTAGTTGTAATCGGTAAACGAAAAGGTTTTACCTCAGCTTTAGGATTAATTTTTACATTTATTTGTATTATCTTTTTATATCTGCCGATGTTGTATTTAGGTTTTTCACCGTTTTTTAGTGCAGTTGCTGTAGTTGTTTTAACGACTCTTGTAACAATGTATTTTATAGGTGGCTTTTCAATGAAAACTTTATGTTCGGTACTAGGAACGATTGCGGGGGTCGTTGTAGCAGGAATCTTTGCAAGCAGTTTTGGGGCACTTGGGCATGTTAGCGGCTATAATGTTAATGATATTGAAACGTTACTTTATATAAGACAAAACAGTAAATTAGATATTAGTGGTCTTTTATTTTCAGGTATTTTAATTGCTTCGCTTGGAGCAGTAATGGATGTAGCTATGTCAATTTCAACTACGATTGAGGAAATTAAATATCACAATCCTAGTATCTCACGTAAAGATTTATTTAAAAGTGGTATTAAAATAGGTGGAGACATGATGGGAACGATGTCAAATACTTTAATTTTAGCTTTTACAGGCGGCTCTTTAAGTATATTAGTTGTTTTTTATGCTTATGATATGCCGTTTTTACAAATGTTCAATTCCTATGATATGGGAATTGAGATCATTCAAGGTATTGCAGGGTCATTGGGAGTCATTCTAACAGTTCCATTTGTTTCGATAATTGCTGCGATTTTAATGACAAAAAAGAAAAAAGGAGATTTTCCAAAATAGTAAAAAGCCGCTAGTTATCTGGCGGTTTTGCTATAATAAAAAAATGAGGTGGATATATGACAAAAGTACTATTTTTTTGATATTGATGGAACATTAACAGATACGCATGGGGGATTGCCAGAAATTCCAGCCGGAGCCCAACGAAAAATGAAGGAATTACAAGAACGAGGTTATTTGTTATTTTTAGCAAGTGGTCGTCCTTATGCTTTTATTCCAGAGATTTTAACAAACTTTGGATTTGATGGTGCTGTTTTGTGTAACGGAGCACATGTGGAAATGAATGGACAATTTATTTATCATCAGCCTACAGATTAAAAAAAGACGATTGATTTAGTAAATCATCTGGATGAAAATAATTTTGAATATATTATTGAAACAAAACGTGGAGCATATTTAGATCCGAGTTTTAAAGTTTTAGAAAAGTTTTTCATAAGTTGTAATATTAATGAAGAATTTTTAATTGAAGACTTTAATAGAGGAGATATAATTGCAGAATGCTTAAAATTAGAGGTTAGTGTACCCGATGAGCATCAAGCAAAGATTGAAGAAATTATCTTAAATGATTTTAACTATGATAAACATGGAACAGATAATGCTTTTGAAATCTATTCTAATGTTATTTCAAAAGCTACTGGGGTACAAAAAGTCCTTGAATATTTAAATTTGAATGTTCAAGATAGTTATGCTTTTGGCGACGGTTTAAATGATTTAGAGATGATTCAAACAGTTGGAACAGGAGTTGCAATGGGAAATGCTGTTGATGAATTAAAAGCTGTTAGCGATTTGGTTTGTGATTCGGTTCATAATAATGGACTTGAAAAAGTTTTAAATGATTTATTTGGATAAAAAAACCAAGAATTTCAAATGAAATTCTCGGTTTTATTTTTTACTATTTTTTTAAAACGAAGTGATGACCAGGTGTTACAAAATCTAATAATATCATTTCTTCTTCTTTAACTGTTGCTACTAAATTACGTTCACCATCATTTGGAATTTCTGTTAAAACAATTTCCAATTCACCACGATAATGAGCTAAGTTATCATTAACAATCAAGACATCACCACGTGTGAACACTTTTTTACCACAATCATGATGAGGGATTGATTTACTGCCTGCGATTTCTGTATTTGAAGTAAATCCAGAATCTTGAACTGTAGCTTTTTCTTTAAATTTAACTCTTGGCATTGAAGAACGTAACATGAATGATGAGTGATCATAACGATCCCAATGAGGGGCAAAATCATACATGATCAATTTTTCATTGTCAGTAATTTCAGGTACTTCATCAACACGAATTTCAATTGCTTGATAATTAATTTTTGATAAAGCTTCTAACTCTTCATCAGTAGCCGGATAGTTTCCGATTAAGATATCGTCAACGTCACCAGTTGCTAATAATGTACGAGCTTGTAAGTCGATTGGTAAACCTCTCATGATTTCGACTGTAGGTAAACCACAGAATACTTCCCATGGTCCAATTGTATTAGCGTTGTTGCTAGAAACAAAAGCAGCTGTATGTAAGTTTAATTCTTTCCAATAACGGTTATATTCCATGAATAGATTGAAATCTAATCCTGAATAACGTTCAGGGAAGAAGTTGTGGCACATGATCATTTGATCTTTATTTCCACCATGATTAATTAGTAATTCAACACCCATGTCCATGCTGGCATTGAATTCAATTTTAATACCATATGGATTACGTGTGATTTGGATATCACCTTGTGTCCCAAAGTTTCCGTCTAAACGGATGATGTCTAATCCTAAATCAGCAAATGGTTTTAAATTTCCTGGTGTAGCTCCAATAATTTTAAATACTTCAGGGTTAGTATCAGCTGCTACTTCGAACCCTAGTTCATGAGCCTTATCCATGAATTCTTTAAATTCTACTAAATAACTTTCGCGCTTATCTTCAGGGATTGATAAGAAACAAGTAAAGATTCTACTAAACCCTAATTTAGCGGCTTTTTCCATATAAGCGTATACCTCTTCTTTTGGTGATTTATCAGGGTATACTGATATTCCTAATTTATGCATTTCGTTTTCCTCCTTAACACCATTATTATAAAACTATTTATTGGTTTTGTCTTGTATTTTATGCAAAAATAATTGATAATATACAAAAGATAGGAAGTGAAAAGATGAATCCTAGTTTGATTATGTCATTTGTTGTAACTATGATCGTTTCAGCCATTCTAATTCCGCTAGTTATGAAGGCGGGTAAAGAATTAGGAATCGTAGCACACAAAAATAAGCGAACAGTTCATAAGGTCGAAGTACCTCGAATCGGTGGATATGCAATTTACATCAGTTCCTTAATTGGGGCGGTCATCTTTTTAAAGACTGATCCTCAAATCAATGCAATTCTAATTGCTGGTTTCTTGGTATTCTTTGTAGGTTTGATTGATGATGTTCATGATTTATCACCGAAAACGAAATTAGCAGTTGAATTGATTGCAACACTGATTGTTATTGTATATGGTGATATATATTTAAAAGGTTTTGATTTTATGCCGAGTAATTGGCCACCGATTATTCCAGGGGTTATAACAGTTTTATGGATTGTAGGGATTACTAATGCAATCAATTTAATTGATGGATTAGATGGATTGTCATCTGGAATATCAATTATTGTCTTGTTTACTGTTTCAATGACTTCGCTTACGAGTGGAAGAACTGATATTGCTTCGTTGTCATTAGTTTTAGCAGGGGCAATTATGGGATTTTTATTTTATAATTTTCATCCAGCTAAGATTTTTTTAGGAGATTGTGGTGCTTTATATATTGGTTTTATGATTTCTGTTATTTCATTATTAGGTTTTGGTTATAATGTATCGACATTTTTTACCTTAGGGGCACCGATTGTTGTTTTGATGGTTCCGATAATGGATACGTTGATTGCAATCATTCGACGAAAAGTTAATCATAAAAAATTTAGTGAAGCTGATCGGGCGCATTTACATCATAATTTAATGTTCAAATTGAAACTAGGGCATCGTAAAAGTGTTTTAGTTTTATACGGTGTTACTTTTTTGTTCTCTTTAACATCATATATTTATCTATATGATGCAACTTTAGGAACTTTAATGTTTGTCATTCTAATGTTTATTTTCGAATTATTCATTGAAACAACAAGTATGGTAAGTCAAAAGTATAAACCGGTATTAACATTAGCAAATGTCTTTATTCAGAGCGACCGCTTGCCTAAGATTAAATTCTTAGAAAGATATCGGGCTAATCGCAGTGAAAAACGAAAAGTTATTGATCATGTTGTAATGCTTTGTTGTTTACTCATAGTAATTGGGGGAGCAGGTACTTATATTCTTTATAGTCGTGAAGGAGCTTCTAAAAATAACCCTGCGACGGTTCCTGTTGAGACGCCGTATATACATGAGGAAGGAAATGAGCTTTTAAATGATATATATGTTCGACTTGATAAAGCTTATAAAAATAATTTAACAAGCGAGGAATGTCAATTAGTAGCATCTTATTTTGCTGTTGATTATTTTACTTTAAAAGATAAAAAAGATGGTGAAATTGGTGGTTTAGATTATATTTATCCAAGCTTGCAGAGTGAATTTAGCTCATTTGCTTCAAAATCATTTTATACATATAGAGAAACGTATCCAAAATTAGAAGTTAAGAATTATGAAATTATTTCTTTTGCACCATCTAAGGTAGTGATTGATGATCTAGATGATAATGAATATTATAACGTATTAATCTCAATGGAATTCAATCGTAAGGTTGACGAATTACCTAAAAGTGTAAATATAGTTTTAGTTTTAGATAATGATCGTTTTTATGTAGTTGGTGTTGATAATGCTTAGTTATTTAAAAGTAGAGAATATTGATAATGAATTGATTGAATTTCATTTACGTCAAAAGAATTATTATTCTTTGGAAGGACAGGTAGTTACTAGAGAATATCTTATTAATGAGATGCGATGTCCTGACGGTTTTGATGAAATAGATCATTATATAGAAAAATGTTATTTAGAAGGTGAACTAGTTGGATTAGTCGATTATCAATATGGCTATCGTTATTCGATGATTCATGATGATGAATGTGTATGGATTGGATTATTTTTAATTGATCAGGATAAACAAAATTGTGGATTGGGGAAGAGGCTGTTTAATGACTGTTTAAAAAAATTTAAGCAACGTTGTGAACGGATCCAATTGGCTTGTTTAGTGAGGAATGAAGCTGGTTTAGTATTTTGGAAAAAGTGTGGATTTAATGAGATTGGTAATTCTAAATATGGTGATTTACCAGTAATTGTATTAGAGAAAAGAATATAGTAGGCAGCTGTCAAGAAGATTTGATTAAAGTGTCGATGAAATCATTGTAATTTTAAAAATATTATGTTATTATGTTCTAGCGATGTATCAAAGTATCTAATAGGAGGTATATTATGTTTGGGACTATTCTAAATGTTTTATTAGTTGTTATTTCAATAGCACTTATTATATTATGTCTATTACAAAGTGGTAAATCTGATGGAATTGTAAATGCTTTAACTGGTCAAAGCTCAAACTTGTTTGCACAGCAAAAAGAACGTGGTGCAGATTTAGTGATGACAAGAGTTACTACTGGTTTAGCAATTGCATTTTTCGTTATTGCAATCATTCTAAGAATGTCATAAATAATAGGGCTAAGGTCCTATTTTTATTTTGGAATCGGGAGGTGAATGAATGAAAGAAAAGATTTTGGAATTGTTAAGTGATGAAAATTATTTAGAGCGTTCTATTGATTTGATCGCTGCTAAATTAAATTGTAATAAAAGTGATAAATTTGTAAACTTAGTTAAACTTATGAATGAGTTGGAAGATGAGGGTAAAGTAGTTAGAAATAAATATAATCATTATTATCTTCCAAATCAGTTTGGCATGATTCTAGGAACATTAACGATTAATAAACGTGGTTTTGGGTTTGTAGTCGTTGAAGATCAAGAGAAAGATATTTTTATTAGTCCCGATGACTTAAAGGATGCGTTTAATAAGGATACTGTATTAGTTGAATTAAAGAAGCACAGTGATGAGGAACGTCCTGAGGGGCGAGTTATCAGGGTTATAAAAAGAGGACAGACAAGATTAGTTGGTGAAATCAAAAAAGGAAAACGTGATTGCTTTGTTGATGTTGATGATCCGATGTTCGATAAACCGATTTTTGTAGATCGCGCTCATTTACACGGAGCGATGCCGGGACACAAAGTTCAAGTTGAAATTAAGACTTATAAACCGATTTTAAAAGGTGATGTTGTAAAGATTTTAGGGCATCGCAATGATCCTGGGATTGATATCTTATCGATAGTATATGAACACGATGCGCCAGTTGAGTTTCCTCAAGCTGTCTATGATCAAATAGAGAATATTCCTGATAGTTTGGAAGGAATTGATATTGGTCAACGGATTGATTTGCGTGATGAGGTCGTTGTTACTATTGATGGTGATGACGCCAAAGACTTAGATGATGGTATTTCATTAAAAAAATTAGATAATGGTCATTATCATTTAGGGGTGCATATTGCCGATGTTTCTTATTATGTTACAGAAGAATCACCGCTTGATAAAGAAGCATTTGCACGTGGAACATCAATTTATTTAGCTGATCGTGTTATCCCAATGCTGCCACATAAGTTATCAAACGGCATTTGTTCATTAAACCCGCATGTTGATCGTTTCACAATTTCTTGTTTTATGGAAATTGATGAAAATGGTGAGGTTGTAGAACATGATATTGTTCCAGCAGTAATTAATTCGACAGAACGGATGACTTATACTAATGTAAATAAAATTCTTGATGGTGATCAGACGCTTCAGTTACAGTATAGTCATGTCAAAGATTTATTTTTCTTAATGCAGGAATTAGCAATGATTCTTCAAGCGAAAAAAGCTAGACGTGGTGCGATTGATTTTGATGTTAAAGAAGCAAAAGTACTAGTTGATAGTAAAGGTAATACTACTGATGTTGTATTGAGAGAACGTGGAGCAAGTGATCGTATTATTGAAGAATTTATGTTATTGGCAAATGAAACAGTTGCAGAGCATTTTAAATGGTTAGAGCTGCCGTTCATTTATCGGGTTCATGAAAATCCTAAACCGAAAAAGTTATTACAATTTAGTGGAATTGCTAAAACTTTAGGCTATACAATCAAAGGTTCATTAGAAAATGTTTATCCGGGTGAATTAAGCAATATCATAGAAGTTAGTAAGGATACTCCGGAACATACAATTATTGCAACTTTATTATTGCGTTGTATGCAAAAAGCGCGTTATGATGAACAGTGTCTAGGACACTTTGGATTAGCTGATGAATATTATACACATTTTACTTCACCAATTAGACGTTATCCAGATTTAATCGTTCATCGTTTAATTAGAAAGTACATGTTCGAAAATCGTTTAGATCGTCGTACTATCATGCATTATCAAGAATTGATGCCTGAAATAGCACTACAAACTTCGGCTCGTGAACGTGAAGCGATTATGATTGAACGTGAAGTTGATGATATGAAAATTGCGGAGTTTATGGAAAAACAAATTGGTGAGGAATTTGAAGGAATTATTAGTTCAGTTACTAATTTTGGTTTCTTTGTTGAACTTGATAATACAATTGATGGGTTAGTCCATGTAACTGATTTGACTGATGATTTTTATTTCTTTGATGAGAAGAATCTTCGTTATATTGGTCAGCGAACAGGCAAGGTGTTTAAGATGTCTGATCGAGTTAAAGTTCGAGTATCAAGTGCATCTAAAAAAGATAAATCAGTAGATTTTGAAATTGTTGGCATGAAATCCAACAAAAAGACAACAAAAACTGTTATAATAAATAAGCGCAAAGATAATGATCGTAAAAACAATCGAAAACGGAATGATCGTCGTAAAAAGCGTCATGAAGAACCACGTTTTACAAATAATCATTTTAAACGCTCTAAAAAGGGTAAATCTAAGCATCGCGCTTAATTAATCAGAAAGGGGAAATGGGCATGAAAATTGTATCAAATAACAAGAAAGCTTATCATGATTATTTTATCTTAGATACATATGAAGCAGGGATTGAACTAAAAGGAACAGAAATTAAATCGGTCCGTTTAGGTAATGTAAATCTTAAAGATGCTTTTGTAAGAATTAAAGATAATGAAGCTTATATTGAAAATATGCACATTTCTCCTTATAGCCATGGTAATCAATTTAATCATGAGCCGTTACGTAATCGAAAACTATTACTTCATAAAAAAGAAATTTTAAAAATTTCAAATAAATTAAAAGAAGGTGGCTTGACAGTTGTACCAACTAAGTTATACTTTAATACAGGAAGTAAAGTAAAATTGGAGATTGGAATTGCTCGCGGTAAGAAATTATACGACAAGCGCCAAGATTTAAAAGAAAGAGATTCTAAAAGAGAAATTGAAAAAGCTCTTAAGAATTACTGATCTGGGGGTGTCCTGGGTTCGACAGGTGTATGTCTGACCTTAGCTGCAGTCGAAGGCATTCGTTAAATGCACAAACAAATAACTGGAAACAGACAAACTAATTACGCTTTCGCTTAGTCGACATAGACATGAAAGCTGCCACTATTTAGCGTGCCTATAGCTATTTAACTGGTATCATAAACTCATAGGATAAGGGTATTTATTGCTTAGCTAAATACTTCGAAAATCTCATAAGCTCGTTAGGTGGAAAATTGCTCATTGATTGTAGCCTAATTAAATTAATTCAATGAGATAAACTGTAGACGCTTTGGAGGGATTATGCTTGGACAGGGGTTCGATTCCCCTCACCTCCACCAATAAAGCAATTGACCGAATAGATAACCAATCTATTCGTTTTTTTATATAAAAAGAATGTGTTTCTCATGAATAATAATAGTTATTGGTTTGTTAAAGAAGATTATCTAGATATATTTAGTGATAAAAATCTATATATAAATTCATTTAATACAAAAATTGCTTCTATTACATTTACTAGGTAAGGAAGCTATACTAGATCTTCCTTCCGTTTATCACCTGAGTTTACAACTAATGGTATGCTTGCAAAATTAAAGGAAAAGTCACCTAATGCTAAAGTATTTCAAAGTGATATACTGGAGTATGATACTGTAGAAAAATATGATTACATCTTTATTTCTTCTGGTTCTGTATCATTATTTACAGATATGGTATTATGTAGAAAAATTTTGAAAAAAATGAAGTGGTTGTTAAAAAAAGGTGGCAAATTTGTTTTTGCAGTTGATACAGTAGCGAATAGATGTCCTGATGATTCTGATTATCGGACTGCGATAGCTATAAAGACTAAAGAAAGGTATGATTTGATTCTTAAAAATAAAAACTATTACGATGAAAAAACGCATACCCAGTTTTCTCCAGGTATTTATGAACTATATAAAGGAGCAGAACTGTTGCAACAAGAAATTATGGATTTTCAGACACATTTATATGAATTGGGTGAACTAGAACAATATTTACAGGATATAGGATTTACAAGTGTAACAGTGTATTCATCATATGAAAAAGTAATTGCTAAAAATAATCATACAGAAATGTTCTTGTATGAGTGTTCATTTTAAAAAAAGGGATGGATAAAGATGATAGTCTTAATCACAGGAGCTTCGCATACAGGTAAGACAGCGCTTGCTCAAAAGCTGCTTGAAAAGTATAAATTTCCATGATCATCTGAAAATGGGGCTAATTCGTAGCAGAAACACTGAATTAACACCTATGAGTGATAATGATGCTTTAACTAAATATTTATGGCCAATTGTTTGTGAAATGATTAAGACCGTTATTGAAAATAAGCAAAGCCTTATTATTTAAAGATGTTATATTCCTTTTGACTGGAAGAAAAATTTCACAAAAAAATATTTAGATAATATAAGGTATTATTGTCTTATAATGAGTGAAAATTATATTAGAAATCATTTTGATGACATCAAAAAATATGGTAATGTCATTGAAAATCGTCTAGATGATGAAAATTGTACTCTGGATAGTGTGTTGAAGGATAATGCTCAGTTTTCTAAACTTGCCCAAAAAAGTAAGATGAATTACATACTTATTGACGATCCATATAAAATAGATATTGATTTATAATAATTATTGTTTATGCTATAAGAATCAAATTAATATTTATACTATTCTTAAATTTTTTATTGTTCTATTTTTAATGGGTATTTAGTGAAGGTCATTTACTAAATTTTTGCTACTTGATATAATTATAGAAATGGTAGATAAATAGAACAAAAAATTAATGTATAGATGAGAGAAAATATTAGTTTAAGTGAATAAAGGAGTTAGACAATACTGGCTCATGATTGAAAATTTTAATAAGCACATTTTTTAAATAAGAGAGAAAAACTAAAAGAATAATTATGGATTAGATAAGGGGATGTGCCTGGTAATTACTTTGTAAAAATAATTCAGGTCTATTTAACTAGTTTGGGACAACAGATTTATTGTTATTTGATAGATTATAATATATTGATTTTATGTCTTACGGTAGTAATTAAGTAGAGGGATGGGAATATGAAAGTTAAGAAAACAAGACGGCAATTTTATGACTCGATTTATATTTTGGCAATTAAACACGGATTAATGCTAGCAATACCATTCCTCATTCTTGGCTCTTTTGCTTTGTTGCTTAATAGCTTTCCAATCCCCGATTATCAAGTCTTTTTAGCGGCTTTTCTAGATGGAGGCTTAAAAGACGGATTAAGCATTATTTATAACTGTTCCTTAGGTTCTATTGCGTTAATTTTAATTATTACTATCTCACTTTCATAGAGCAATACAAGGAATTTTCCCGATAGTCTTTATCATTATTATATTTACGAGTGCTGGGCAGATTATGAAAGGTTTATTAGGTGATATCAATATTGTTAATTTTGGCTCATATTTCTTTATATATTTGTTTAGCTGGTTTGGTAATGGAATTATTGGGACCTTGTTATATGTATTTTTTGTACATTTTTTATGGTTTTTTGGAATACATGGGACTAATACACTGGATATGGTTGCTAAGCAGTTGTTTGAGCCGGGAGTACAAATTAATCAAGCGTTAATACAAAATGGTCAATTACCAACAGAATTATTTTCAAAAACATTTCTAGATATATTTGTTTTTATTGGCGGTTGTGGAACAGCATTATGCTTAATTTTAGCAATCTTTATTGCTGCTAAAAAAAGTAATAATAAGAAACTTGCGAAGGTTGCAGGTATATCTGTTTTTTTCAACATTAATGAAATTGTTATTTTTGGTTTTCCTGTTATTTTTAATCCTATTATGCTGATTCCTTTTATTTTGATACCGTTAGTTTTAACAATAATCAGTAGTATTGCAATGTCAACTGGTATAGTTCCGTATATAAGTCAGTCGGTTGAATGGACAGTTCCGATTATTTTAAGTGGATATCAGGCAACGGGATCTATCGCAGGTAGTTTTCTCCAAATATTTAATATTATTATCGGAACAATGCTTTATATTCCATTTGTAAAGTATAGTGAGCAGATCCAAAGTAAAGAATTTGAAGAATCTATTCTTGCCTTAGAAAATGATATGATTGAAGGAGAACAAAATGGTAGTATCCCCGTTTTTTTATCAGATCATTATCACTATCATTTTCCCGCCAAAACACTTGCTATGGATTTGCGTAATGCGATGTATTTACATCAGCTGCAATTATATTATCAGGTACAAATGACTGCGGAGGAACAAGTATATGGTGTAGAAGCGTTGTTGCGATGGAATCATCCAGTTTGTGGTTTTGTTGCACCTTCATTATTGATTTCTTTGGCTTACCAAGGTGGTTTTTTGAATGAACTAGGTTTATATATTATAGAAAAGGCTTGTCAAGATGCTGAGCAGATAGATAGATTAGCGATGAAGATGAATTTGTCAATCAATATTTCTCCAAAGCAGCTGGAGGATGCTGATTTTGTTTCTAACGTACTTAAAATTATTAATAAGTATCATTTGCAATATATAGAACTGGTTTTTGAGGTTACTGAACGAGCTTTATTGAATACTACTAATATTATTACAAAGCGCATATTAGAATTGCGAGATAGTGGGATTAAGTTGAGTATAGATGATTTTGGAATGGGACATAGTTCAATAACTTATTTGCAGGAAAATATATTTGATGAAGTTAAGTTGGATGGTAGTTTGGTACAGCATCTATTGGAAAATGACAGAACACGCGAAATTATTATGAGTATTACTCAAATAGCCAAGCGGTTAAATTTTAGTGTAGTTGCAGAATTTGTTGAAACAGAGGGACAGATTAATGTATTAAAAGAAGCTGGATGTAAGATTTATCAAGGCTACTATTATGCTAAGGCAGTACCATTAGATGAATTTTTACAATATTGCCTTATTACAAGGAATGGTATTATAAGATCGCCAATAAATGAGAAAGTTTAGTGTTCTGATAATAAAACTAAGGGGGTAAAATATGGATGATGAGTTTATTAATATAACGACAGAAAATGTTTTTAATGAACACTTATGTTGTATTATACGGAGTAAAAAGTTTCATCCTGGGATAGATGCAAAGCGCCAATGGCTTTCAAAACGCCTAAATGAAGGACATGTTTTTAGAAAATTGAATGAAAGGGGTACTGTTTTTATTGAATATGCCCCATTGGAAAAAGCATGGGTTCCTATTGTTGGTGATAATTATTTCTACATATATTGCTTGTGGGTTATGGGAAGCTATAAAGGCAAAGGGTATGGTAAGTCACTGATGGATTATTGTTTGGCGGATGCTAAAGCAAAAGGAAAATCAGGTGTCTGTTTACTAGGTTCAAAAAAACAAAAACATTGGCTTACAGATCAGTCATTTGCTAAAAGTAATGGCTTTGAGGTCGTTGATACTACTGATGATGGGTATGAACTATTAGCGTTGTCTTTTGATGGAACTTTCCCTCGATTTACTCAAAAGGCTAAAAAGCAAAAGATTGAAAATAAAGAACTAACTATTTATTATGATATGCAATGCCCTTTTGTTTATCAAAGTCTTGAAATAGTCAAACAGTATTGTGAGATTAATAATGTACCTATTCTAATGATTCAAGTTGATACTTTACAAAAAGCTAAAGATTTACCTTGTGTTTTTAATAATTGGGCAGTGTTTTATCATGGGGAATTTGAAACTGTGAATCTGCTAGATAAAAATACTCTTACAAGATTATTAAAAAAATAGAGATTATAAATATATAAAGATTGGAATTAAATGGCTGAATAAGCCATTTTTTTAATTTTTATTTTAAAAGTACTTTCAAAAACATTAAAAATAAGTTGGAATAAAAAATAAAAATGAAAGTAATTACTAAAGCAAGTGAATATATTGCTTAATAAAATAAAAGCCATTAAAGTTATAAACAAGGAGGAGAGATTTAATGAAGAGGATTCAAAATAGTTTGATCGTTTCATGTCAGGCATTAGAAGATGAACCGCTGCATTCATCATTGATCATGTCAAAAATGGCACTTGCTGCAAAGAGGGGGGGAGCAAAAGGAATAAGAGCAAATAGTGTTCAAGATATACATGAAATTAAAAAGGAAGTGGATTTGCCAATTATTGGTATCATCAAGAAAGATTATGAGGATACAGATATTTATATTACTACAACGATGAAAGAGGTGGATGCTCTAGTGGCAGAAGGGGTAGATATTATTGCGATGGATGCGACAATGCAGTTAAGACCTCATAATCAAACAATTACTGAATTTTTTAAGGAGGTAAAAGCAAAATATCCTCATCAATTGTTTATGGCTGATTGCTCCACTGTGGAAGAGGCAATCCATGCTGATAATATTGGATTTGATTTTATTGGAACAACTTTAGTCGGATACACACCACAAAGCCAAAATAGTCGAATTGATGCTAATGATTTTAAAATTATTAGAGAGATAGTGAGAATGTTAAGCATCCTGTGATTGGTGAGGGAAATATAGATACTCCTTCTAAAGTAAAAAGGGCATTAGAATTAGGTTGTTATAGTGTGGTTGTAGGATCAATGATTACAAGACCACAGTTAATTACAAAGAAATTTGTAGATGAGATTTCAAGATAAGGGAGGAAAGAGATTATGATGGATAAATTGTCTAATGTGTTATTGCCGATTGCTGAGAAACTTTCTAAAAATCGTTATTTGACAGCAATTAGGGATGGTTTTGTTTCAATCATGCCGCTAGTAATTACTGCGTCTTTATTTACATTGATCAATAGTGTATTTGTAGGTGAGGGGCATTACTTTGATCAATGGTTTGGAGCACCATGTAATGATTTTGCTAAAATCGGTAGTGTAATTAGTTCAGCCTCAATGTCAATTATGGCAGTTTTGCTAGTTTTTACTACTGCTAAAGCTTTAGCTAATGAATATAAAATGGATACTTCGGTTGCTGGAGCAACAGCAGTTGTTTGCTTTTTATGTCTAACACCATTTGTAAGTGATGCAAAAATTGGTGAATATGTGACTACTTATTATTTAGGGGCAGCTGGGATGTTTACAGCATTTATTTCTGCCTTGATTTCAGTTGAATTAATGAGATTTTTGCTTGGGTTCAAAGCACTGGTTATTAAAATGCCGGATTTGCTAGATCATTTAATGCAATTATTCCTGTAGCTTTAACGGTTATTATTTTTGCAATCCTGAGAATTATAACCGATGCAATAGGGGCGCCGCTTAATGATTTGATTTTTAACTGGATTCAAACACCTTTTACTGCAATTGTTTCATCACCGGTCGGATTGATTGTTATTTATGTTTTGTATATGCTTTTATGGGGCTTTGGAATTCATTCGGCATATATTTTTAATCCAATCTTAGAACCAATCTATTTGGCAAGTCTAGCAATCAATGAAGCTGCTATTACAAGTGGAACAGCAGCTACCGAAATTATTACTAAACCATTTATTGATTCCGTTGCATTTATGAGTGGCGCTGGTAATATGTTAGCGCTTGTAATTGCTATTTTTATAGTTTCTAAAAGAGATGATTATAAGGTGATTGGAAAATTAGGTTTTGTACCAGCATTATTTAATATTTCAGAACCGCTGATGTTTGGATTACCTGTTGTTATGAATCCTATCTTGATCATTCCAATGATTTTAACAACTCTTGCTGGTTTAGGAATTGGAGCGTTAGCTACACAAATTGGTATTATGGCTCATACTTACGTATTGATCCCTTGGACGACGCCACCAGTAATCAGTGCGTTTCTAGCTACTGGAGGAGATATTATGTCAGGGGTCATTGGTCTACTTATTTTGGTAGTATCTGTTCTTATCTATATCCCATTTGTAAAAGTTATGAATAAAGAAGGAATTGAGAGTATTGAAGAATAAATTTATTGTTTTTGATCTAGACGGTACACTTTTAGGTGCCAATAATGAAATCATTGGAGGAACCGAGACATTGAATTGTCTTGATTCTCTCCAACAAATGGGATGGACATTAGCAATATGTACAGGTCGGTTAGATCATGATATTTTAAAAATAGAAGAACAATACAAACTTAAAATAGAGCATCGTATTTCTCAAAACGGTGCGGTTTGTATGAAAGGACAACAATTGATAGCTACCTTGATTGATAAACAAGAAGCTATAAATATCTATAAGGAGATTCAAAAAGAAGATATTCGAATCGAGTTAAATACAGTATCTAATCGTTATTGGAAAAGTGAAAGAGATCCAGCTTTCCCTAGTGAATTATATGATTCCCATATCATTTGTAAAGATTTTGATAAACTTATACTGTATCAGCCAGCAGTTTTGTTTCTTGTTATTGGTACTGAAGATAAACTTCGCTCAATAGAAACATATATAAATACAACATACCAAAAGACAAAAGCAGTGATGACTTCTTCAACATCTTTGGAAATCATGCATAAAGATGTCTCAAAAGGAAATGCCGTAAAAATGCTATATCCTAAAAGTGAAGTATATGCAATAGGTGATTCCCCAAATGACTTTGATATGTTTCCAATTGCTAAAAAGGGTTACTTGGTTGCAAATAAGCCTTGTCAATTTCCCTGTGCTCAAAAAGAAAGTATTTTAGAAGCGTTAAAAGATATAATAAAAATAAATAAAGAGGACAGATAAAATGAAAACATTATTTATTCCTTTAGATGAACGACCATGCAATTATAATTTTCCTTTAATGATTGCCCAGTCAAATCAACAAATCGAATTAGTTGAACCGGATAAAAGTTTTTTAGGTCATAAAAAGAAGCCGGCTCAGGTGGAATATTTTAAACAATTTATCGATGAAAATATTGAAGGATGTGATAATTGTATTATCTCGATAGATATGATCGTATATGGTGGATTGATTCCATCACGATTACACTATTTGAGTGAAACAGATGCGCTTCAACGTTTAGAACTAATTAAATATCTAAAACAGTTGAAACCTCAAATAAAAATATATGCTTATCATTGTATTATGCGTGCACCAAGTTATAATTCGAGTGAAGAAGAACCTGATTATTATGAAAATTACGGCTTTGCTCTTTTTCGAAGAAAATATCTTCTTGATCTAAAAAAAAGACATGGGTTAAATCAAAAAGAAAAAGATGAACTTCTCGGTATTGATATTCCTCAGGAAATTATAACTGATTATGAGCAGCGTCGTTTGTTTAATACTAAGATTAATTTAAAGGTTATTGATTTTCTTGAAGCTGGCTATCTTGATTTTCTGGTTATTCCACAAGATGACTCGTCACCTTATGGATATACTGCAATATCCCAAAAAATCGTTATTAATGCTTTAAAGGAAAAAAGATTAGATCAGAAAGTAATGATCTATCCTGGAGCTGACGAAGTAGGTCTGTCATTATTAGCACGGGCTTATCATGAATACTATCATTTAGAACCAAAAGTTTATCCTTTTTACGCTTCGGTATTAGGACCAATGATTATTCCTAAATATGAAGATCGACCAATGTATGAAAGTCTAAAATCACATGTACGCGTATGTAAAGCTAAGCTGGTCAACAATCCTCAAGATGCTGATGTGGTTTTAGCGATAAATTCGCCAGGTAAGATCATGCAAGAAGCTTTTATTGATAAAAATGATTTAGATGTAACTTATACAAGTTATCGTTATTTATTGGCTTTTGCTGAACAAATTCAAGATTATATAAATAGTGGTTATCATGTGGCGTTATGCGACAGTGCTTTTAGTAATGGTGGTGATCTACAATTAATTGAATATTTAGATGAGCTAAATATTTTAGATCAATTAGTAAGCTATGCAGGATGGAATACAAATTGTAATTCCTTAGGAACAACTTTATCTCAAGCTTTTATTGGTCAGGAAAACGTAATTAATAATTTATGTTATCGTCTTATCGAAGATGTTTTTTATCAAGCAATAGTTAGAAAAGAAGTTGTCGAAAATGATTTACCACATAAAGGATTATCTTATTATGATTTTAAAGATCAACAAACGGATGTAGAGAGTATTATTAAAAAGAAGTTACAGACTAATTTTGGACATCTTCATCTTAGTCAGCGCTATCCTTTTAATATAACAAAAATATATATGCCGTGGAAACGGATGTTTGAAATTGGAATGGAAATTAAGTTATAGGAAACGTAAGTTTCCTTTTTATGCTATAATCATTTGTATAGTAAAGGAGGGGTTAGGTGTTATCTTATAATAGAAGTGTGATTCCAATTATTGAATCAGCTTATGAAGAACTAACGAATGTGGAAAAAAATATTGCTAATTATTTCATTGATCAAGTTGAAGATGAAGATTTATCATCAAAAGCGGTTTCTCAAAGATTATATGTATCTGAAGCATCCTTATCACGGTTTGCTAAAAAGTTAGGGTTTAGTGGATATCGACAATTTCTATTTGCTTATCAAGATTCTCACCAATCAAGCCGGCATTTAGATTTATTAACTAAACAAGTTTTAAACTCTTATCAAAAAGTTTTAGAGAAAACTTATTCATTGATTGATAATGACCAAATGGTTAGAATAGCTAAGATGCTGGATGAATATAATCGAGTTTATATTTATGGAATTGGCTCATCGTCAGTTGTTGCAAGAGAATTTAAATTAAGGTTTATGAGATTAGGATCCTGATAATACGTTTGCACTTGATTGTTGATGGGCAAGGAAAATAGGTTCGTCTTTGATATCTTCTGGAGTGATTGCATTTAGTTTTGCTAATGGACTATCTCTTCGCATCAGTACACCCCAAGTATCTGTATATGGTAACTTAAGATAATTATATTTTTCTAGATCGATTGGTTCAATTAAGATGGCAAAGTCTAGGAGACCTTTATTTAACTGTTCTGAAACTTCTAAAGTACTTCCGCTAAAAATATGATACTTAATATTGGGGTATTGGTTGTGCATCCTTTTAAAAATTTCAGCAATTGAATGCATTACATAAGTTTCTGGGGCGCCAATATAGATATCACCGGATGTTGTTTCCCCATAGGTGCTAAGTTCTGATTCAGTTCGTTCAGTTAAATCAATTATTTCTTTCGCTCGTTTTCTAAGAAACATCCCTTCTTCTGTTAGAGTAACTTTTCGGCTACCTCTTTCAAATAATTTTTTTCCAACCTCTGCTTCAAGCATATTTAATTGACGGGATAAATTTGGCTGGGTAGTGTGTAAAATTTCAGCGGCTTTTGTGATACTTTCTTCTTGAGCTACTGCAAGAAAGTATTTTAAAATACGTATTTCCATTAATATTGCACCTCCATTTAAAAAATTATACCATAAAGAAAAGGTATAATAATATATATAATATAAGCATTTGTAGTTTTTTTTAATTGTGAGATAATTATAGAAAAGATAAATAAAGGAGGAGAAAAAATGAGTTTTCCAAAGAATTTTTTATGGGGCGGAGCTACTGCTGCGAACCAATGTGAAGGAGCCTGGAATGAAGATGGACGTGGTCCTGCTTTAACAGATGTTACTACAGGAGGATCAGTTAAAGAAAGTAGACAGGTTACTTATATTGACAAGGATGGTAAACATTGTAAGATCGTTACTAGTGAAGGGCAGGTTCAATTACCTGAAGGAGCCCATTTTGCTTGTTTAGATGAATGTTTATACCCTAACCATGATGGTATTGATTTTTATCATCATTATAAAGAAGATATTAAGATGTTTGCGGAAATGGGTTTTAAAACTTTTAGAATGTCTATTTCATGGTCAAGACTATTTCCTCATGGTGATGAAGAGACCCCTAATCAAAAGGGAATCGAATTTTATCGTAGTGTTTTCAAAGAATTAAGAAAATATAATATTGAGCCTTTAGTTACAATTTGGCATTTTGATACACCTTTATATTTAATTGAAAAATATGGAGGATGGTCAAATAGAAAGTTGATCAAGTTTTTTGATCATTATGCACGAACAGTTTTTACAGAGTTTAAAGGTTTAGTTAAATATTGGTTAACTTTTAATGAAATTAATAATACAATCATGGGATTAGGTTTATTCTATGAGGCTAAAGAAGAGGATTATCAACGTGCTTATCAACATTTACATCATCAATTTGTTGCAAGTGCTCATGCGGTTAAGATAGGTCATGAAATTGATTCCGAAAATAAGATTGGTTGTATGATTTGCGGTATTACAAGTTATCCAGCAACATGTGATCCTAAGGATGTTTTAGCAAATCGTTATCAATGGGAAAAATCAATCTTCTATTGCGGTGATGTCCAATGTTTTGGTAAATATCCGACTTATGCTAAACGTTTATGGGATGAACATAATGTTAAATTAGATATTACAGAACAAGATTTAATCGATTTAAAAGAAGGTACTGTTGATATGTATACTTTCTCTTATTATATGTCTTCTTTGATTACAACTCATGAGATTGCTGATGCAGTAGGTGGAAACTTTACAACAGGAGCACGAAATGAATATCTTCAATATTCTGATTGGGGATGGGCGTTTGATCCAGATGGATTACAATATTATCTTGAAATGATTTATGATCGTTATCAAAGGCCATTGATGGTTGTAGAAAATGGTTTAGGAGCTTTTGATACAGTTGAGGAAGATGGAACAATCCATGATGATTATCGTATCGATTATTATCGAGATCATATCTTGGCTATGGATAAAGCAATTAATAATGGTGTTGATTTAATTGCATATACGACTTGGGGCTGTATCGATCTAGTTTCGGCAGGCACTGGTGAAATGAGAAAACGTTATGGTTTTATCTATGTTGATAAACATGATGATGGAACTGGAACGATGAAACGTAGTCCTAAAGATTCTTTCTATTGGTATCAAAAAGTAATACAAAGTAATGGTCAAGATTTAGATTAATTGAGTATTTAATTTTATAAGTAATGATTAACTGTATTGTCATATAAAGATGACGATACAGTTTTTTGCATAAATAAAAAGCATGGAAAACCATAAAATATAAGTATTTGTATTTTCATGGCTTTTATTGATAATTATAAGTGTAGAATAAAACGGCTTGAAAGGAGATGGTTAAATTGAATGTGCAGAAAATTAGTGAAAAAGAAATTGTTATAGCACTGCTCGATGCTGGTATGGATACGGAAAAAATCAATGAATTTATTGAAAGTATTAACTCAGAATATTTTCAAAAAAGTAAAAATATTTTATTAAGCCAAAGAACTGAATTATTATTAAAGATTCGAGATGGTCAAGAGAAATTATATTGTTTAGATTATTTAACTAGAACACTCAATCAGACAGGAATATTTGATAAAAAATAATGGAGGAAAAATTATGATCTTAAAGGAAAATTATAAATTAAATAATGGGGTAGAAATACCTAAATTAGGGTTAGGAACTTGGGAAATTGCTGATAATAAAGTAGCTGATGCAGTAAAGAAAGCTGTTAAACTAGGGTATCGCCATATCGATACTGCCCAAGGATATGAGAATGAAAATGGTGTTGGAATTGGAATTAAAACTTGTGGTGTTGAGCGAGAGAATCTTTTTATAACAACAAAGATTCAAGCAGATTTTAAAACATATGAAGAAGCGAGACGATCTATTATTGATTCATTAAAGAGATTAGAGCTTGAATATATTGATTTAATGATCATTCATGCACCACAACCATGGACAAAATTCAGAGAAGAAAATCATTATTTTAAAGAAAATATAGATGTTTGGAAAGCACTGGAAGAGTTTTATAAAATGGGGAAAATTAGAGCAATCGGTTTATCAAATTTTGAAATCGTAGATATTGAAAACATTTTAAATAATTGTGAAATAAAACCTGCGGTTAATCAAATTTTGGCACATATTTCTAATACCCCATTTGATATAATTAATTATTGTCAAGCACATGATATTTTAGTTGAAGCTTATTCACCAGTAGGTCATGGAGAAATGTTAAAAAATAATGAAGTTAAATTAATTGCTGATAAATATGGGGTTACAATTCCTCAATTGTGTATTAAGTATTGTTTACAGTTAGATACCTTACCACTACCTAAAACTGCTGATCCAGGACATATGCAAAATAATGCGGATTTAGATTTTATTATCAGTGATGAAGATATGATGCTTTTAAAAAATATTAATAAAATTAAAAATTATGGAGAGTTTAGTGTATTTCCGGTATATGGAAAAATTTAACTCATAAAGAAGAAATTATATAAATGAAGGGAGATTATTATGGCAGCTTTAACAACGTTATTTCCAGTATTTTTTATGCTGGCACTAGGCTTTATCGCACGAGTAAAGGGATGGATCACACTTGAACAGAAAAATGGAGCTAATGCAATAATATTTAAAATTTTATTTCCTATTTTAGTCCTTAATTTGATGTGTACAGCAACGATTGAAACAGACCATATTAAAATTATTGGTTATGTTTTTGGTGTTTACCTTCTAGCTTTAGTTGCAGGTAAATTACTTGCACCACTTGCGGGCAAGAAATATGCTCATTTTTCACCTTATTTACTTACAGTAGTAGAGGGAGGAAATGTGGCATTACCGTTATATCTTTCTATTGTTGGAAAATCTAGTAATACTGTTATTTTTGATATTGCTGGAACAGTTATTGCTTTTATTGTTTTTCCAGTTTTAATAGCTAAAGAAGCGGCAACAGGTTCTTCAATGAAAGAGATGATTAAAAGTATTTTTACAAATTCTTTTGTTATTGCTGTGATTGTCGGTCTTGTTTTGAATTTTACGGGGATTTATGATTTACTGATAGCATCGCAATTTGGTGAAATGATTACAGGAACATTATCACAAGCCACAACACCGATCGTTTCAATGATTTTATTTATTTTAGGCTATGATTTAAATGTTGATAAAAAAACATTAGTACCGATTCTTAAGTTAATGGGAATTAAAATTGTTTATTATGCGATGGTTATTGCGGGATTCTTTATTTTATTTCCTGCCCAAATGGCCGATAAGACTTTTATGATGGCTCCAATTATCTATTTTATGTGTCCCACTGGATTTGGATTGATGCCTGTTATTGCCCCATTATATAAAGATGAAGATGATGCCTCATTTACAAGTGCCTTTGTTTCTATCTTTATGATTATTACACTGATCGTCTATACTTTGGTTGTTATTTTTATTGCTTAAAATAGGCGTGCTTTCTTATTGATTTAGAGGAGCTTTAAGATAAATAATAGTCCATTTGACCTTTTGATAAGAATATAAATTAAAAATTAGGAGAAAGATTGAATATGGAATATATACAATTAAATAATGGTATTAAAATGCCAAGTATAGGCTTTGGTGTATACCAAATTCCATTATTAATGACAAAGCAATGTGTCTTAGATGCTTTAGCAATTGGGTATCGACATATTGATACAGCAAGGAACTATGGTAATGAAAGAGAAGTTGGAGAGGCGCTTATAGATTCAGGTATTTCGAGAGCTGAAATCTTTCTAACAACTAAGATATATGGGGCTGATAGTTATCGTCAAGCATGTCAGTATATTGATGAAGCGTTAAATAAATTACAGACAAAATACATTGATTTAATGTTGTTTCATTGGCCATCTGGAAATATAACAGAAACATATCGAGCGATGGAAGATTATTATAAGGCCGGCAAGTTAAAAGCGATTGGCTTATCAAATTTTTTTATTCATGATTTAAATACTGTTATTAGTTCATGTACAATAATTCCTATGGTCAATCAAGTTGAAGCACATATTTTTCATCAAAGAAAAGTTTTTCAAAAAGATATGAACCAATATGGAATCAAGCTTGAAGCGTGGTCACCACTGGCATGTGGAAAAAATAATATCTTTGGCAATTTAATATTAGAAAAAATAGCTAAATCACATCGTAAATCAACAGCTCAGGTTGCTTTAAGATTTTTAAATCAAAAAGGTATTGCGATTATACCTAAATCGATCCATAAAGATAGAATAAAGGAAAATTGGGAGATTTTTGATTTTGAATTAACAAATGATGAAATGAAAGAAATTGAATTATTAGATTGTGATTGTAGCTTATTTAGCTGGTATGAATAAGTAAATAATTTATTTAGCGGTAGTTAGAGAAGAATAACAAAAAAAGGAGGATGTTAAGAAATGAACCTTCCCTATCATGTCCAAATAAGGGAGATTCACTTCATTAGTCGTCCTTTTTTATAGTTTATTTGTAGTCACAATAAACACTGTTGATTGTATTATTTTCGATAACTAATTTACGTTGAGCTAGTTTGTCGATGAAATAACGATCGTGTGATACAAATAATAATGTTCCTGAATAATTTGAAAGTGCATCTTCTAAAATTTCACGAGTTTCAATATCAATATGATTAGTTGGTTCATCTAAAATTAATAAGTTGACTTTATGTTGCATTAAAATAGCCATTTTTAATAATACTTTTTCACCACCAGATAAGTTTCCTACTCGTTTGAAAACCTGATCTTGATAAAAAGAATATTTAGCTAGAATCCCTCTAGCCTCACCTTCCAAACAAGGATATTCATGACAAAATGTTTGAAGAATTGAATCATTGTTATTGATAAAATTTATTTCTTGAGGTATATATCCAATTAAGACTGTTTCCGCCATTTTTAACTCACCTTGATAATTATTAAGGTTTCCAAGAAGAGCTTTAATAAATGATGTTTTACCTGAACCATTATTTCCTAGTAGGACTGTTTTTTCCTGATAATAAAGTGTAAAATTCACTTTTGAAAATAAAGATAGATTATTAAAAGATATTCCAAAATCAATGACTTTAAGCACTTCTTTGCTACTGCGTTCATCCAAAAAGTTAAGTGGCAGTTTCTTTTTTTCTAATTGTGGTTTATCGAGGATTTCCATCTTTTCTAAACGTTTTTCTAATTCTTTGGCTTTTTTAAAGAATTTTTCATTATCACCTTGATTACCCCAATCTCGATAACGCTTGATAGAAGCTTTTATTGCTTCGATTTTCTTCTGTTGAGTTTTGTATTGTTCAAATTCTTGTAATAATAATCTTTCTTGTTCTTTTAAGGTGTATGAGTAATTACCGTGGAATAAACGATTTTCACTGTTATCTAAAAGAATAGTTTTATTAGTTACTCGATCCAAAAAATAGCGATCATGTGAAATAATCACAATAGTCCCACGATACTTATTTAAATAATTTTCTAGCCATTCTAACATTGTAATATCTAAATGATTAGTTGGTTCATCTAATAATAAGATATCAGGTTCAGTTAAAATTAATTGGGCTAAATTAATAATTGTTTTTTGACCACCGCTCAAGATAGCAAACGGCTTATCTAAAATACTATGCAATTTAAAGCCGGTAATGACTTTGTTTAGTTTTTCTTCAACTTCATAGCCGCCCAGGGCTATGTATTGATCTTGTATTTTAGCATATTTGTTTAATATCGCTTCATCGACATTATTATGCATCATATCTTGTTCAAGTGCTCGCATTCGTTGTTCAATAGCATGAATTTCGAAAAAAGATGACATCAGCATATCTTTTACTGTTATATCATTATCACTGATTGTTGGAATTTGTTCTAAATAGCCAATAGTAGCTTGTTTGCGAATAGTAATATTTCCTGTATCAGGGAATTCTTTTTTCATGATCATTTTAAACAGTGTAGATTTGCCACTACCATTTTTGCCTACAATTCCCACACGATCACCAGTTAAAATCTCAAAATTAATATCTTTTAATACTTGTTTATAACCAAAATTTTTATAAATTTTATGCATTCCTATTTCAATCATTGTATATTTGCTCCTTTATTTTATAAATTTATTTAAAATAAACAGAGCCTAAGATTAATAGGATCAGGCGATTGTTTCTAATCGCTTCGCACAGCTAGAGCATTATACTCTGATCGCCTAGCCTATTGATTAACAGACTCTGTACGAAGCACAGTGCCTTCGACTCTATGGCAAACATAACCTAGAATCATCATGACCACCTCCCTAAAATATTATTATTTTATTAATTCTATCATATCTAAATTATAAAAACACTGAATTGATAATGAAAATCTTTAAGTATTGGATATTTAGTGATTAATATCGAAGAATCTATTGATAAATAAGAAATATATTTGTTTATGAAATCGAACTATAGTAGAATAGTGAAGAAGAAAATATTTATAAGAGAGGTACATTAATGAAAAGAAAATATCCTAAGGTCATTATATCTGAAGAAGGAGAAAAATGGCTTGATAAAGGTCAGATGTGGATGTATAGAAATAATGCTGTTAATATTGATGAAACAATTGAAAATGGAGCGTTGGTAGATATCATTACTACTACTGGCCGTTACCTTGGAACAGGTTTTATTTCTAAAAATAGTCACATTACAGTAAGAATTTTATCTAAAGATATAAATGAAATATTTGATCGAAACTTTTTTAAGCGAAGAATACAATTTGCTTATGACTTTCGCAAGACAGTAGAAAAAGAAAATTTAACTAATTGTCGTTTGGTTTTTGGAGAAGCAGATGAACTGCCGGGATTAACAGTTGATCGCTATAATGATATTTTAGTTTGCCAAATTAGTTCATACGGATTAGATAAAATCAAAGATATGATCTATGAAATATTACTAGAGGTTTTAACAGAAGATGGGCAAGATGTTAAAGGTATCTATGAAAGAAATGATATTAAGGTTAGAGCAAAAGAAGGACTGCCTTTAGAAAAAGGATATTGGAGAAATATTAATTTACCGACAACGACGATTATTAATGAAAATGGAATCAATTTAAGTGTTGATGTTGAAAATGGTCAAAAAACAGGTTACTTTTTAGATCAAAAAGCAAATCGTGTTTTACTTAGAAATATAGCGTATGGAAAAAAAGTTTTGGATTGCTTTAGTCATACTGGGGGCTTTGCATTAAATGCGGCTTATGGTAAAGCTAAAGAAGTGGTTGCAGTAGATGTATCACAAACTGCTCTTGATCAGGGATATGCTAATGCTAAACTAAATAATTTACAAGGATGTATTTCTTTTGTAAAAGATGATGTTTTTGACTATCTAGATAAATGTAAAAAGGGACAGTTTGATATTATTGTTTTAGATCCACCTGCTTTTACGAAATCGAGAAGAACGGTAGATCATGCTTATAATGGTTATAAGAAAATCAATATGAAAGCAATGAAATTATTAGGCAGAGGTGGATACTTAATTACATGTAGTTGTTCACGTTTTATGGAGACTGATAATTTTGAAAAGATGCTTCGTGAATCAGCGCATGAGGCTGGAGTAACCCTTAAACAAGTATCAGTTACTCAACAAAACCCAGACCATCCAATTTTATGGACAATGGAAGAAACGTCATATTTAAAATTTTATATTTTCCAAATTATTTAGATTGAATAGGATTTACGAATCGACTGAATAGACTTTTAATTTTAAAGTTTAATAGTCGATTTTTATTTAGGGAAATAATTTAGATTTTTTTGAATAATATCTTATTTGTTGTGTATTGAATTTGGTTTGTTTCATGATTTTCCAGACTACAAGTATAAAGGGCGTTATCATGATTATCGTTCAATAATTGCTAAAGGAACTATCAAGTTAATTGATGATAATGATGATTACAAAATTAAAAAAGGATATAATTTATTATCCACCTGCAACCATCGTGAAATTGTCCTTTTGGAAAGTAGAAAGACGATACTCCCAATATATATCGGAGTGATTGAATGTAAAATGAAGAATGTTACAGCAAAGTCTGAATTTCCAATAAGGTCAGTTGCAGATGTTCCATTTTTAGATGTATGATCATTACCTAAAGATGAAACACCATTTGATATAAGTGACATTATTGCGAAACGAAAAAATAATTTATTGTAAAAAGAGAAATAACAATTTTAGTTCTCTTTTTATCTTTATGTAATATTATCTTTTATCATATTTAAAAATGTTTCAGCACTTTTGGTAAAGAGTTGGTATTTTTTCCAAATTATTAGCATATTCGCTTCTAATTTTGGTTCAAGTGGTCTAAAGCATAATGAACTATTATTAGAATTAAAAATTTTATCTAAGCATAAAGCATATAAATTTCCTTCTTCAACTATTAAAGATGCATTAAATAATAAATTATAAGTTCCCACAATATTTAATTTCCTTTGATTTCCACCAATCCATCCAGCTAATTCATTTTTTACCATCCCTTGATTTGAACAAAGAAGAGGTTTTCCACGTAGATCATCAGGGGTTATTTTGTCAAGTGATGCTAGAGTACTATCCCGCTTCATTAAAATCCCCCAAACATTGCTATAAGGAAGCCTTAAATAATCGTACTTATTTAAATCAACAGGCTCAATAACGATTCCAAAATCTAGAACTCCAGCATCAATTTTTTCCATTACCTCTTCAGCTTTTCCACTATGCAAATGAAATTTTACATGAGGGTATTTTTCCAACATCGTTGCAATTGTCTTGGCAATCGGACGCATTCCTTCACTCTCACCACATCCTAGATAAATATCACCTGTTAATAGTTCTTCATTAGCTTTGACTTCAGCTTCTGCCCTTTCAACAAGCCCAAGAATTTCTTCTGCCCGTTTTCTTAAGATCATGCCTTCATCAGTCAAAGTAATACGACGTTTTCCCCGGATAAATAATTGTTTTCCTAATTCTTCTTCTAACTCTTTCATTTGTCTTGATAATGTTGGCTGCGTTACATGTAGATATTCAGCTGCCCCAGAAATACTTTCTTCCCTTGCGATGGTAAGAAAATATTGTAGTGTTCTAATTTCCATTAATATCACCCCATAGTTATATTATAGTACATTTATGTTTAACAAGTATAAAAACTAGATTATAAATACATACAATCTAGAATTTATTTAATGAAACATATCTTTTTTGATGAAAATAATTGTGGCGATAATACAGGCAACTATTGCTAGTCCCGTTGGGAACCACCATTGTGGAAGTGGTAAACCTGCAACATTCATTCCATAAAAACTGAAAATAATATTTGGAATAGCCATAACGATCGTAATAACTGTTAATACTTTCATAACAATATTCAGGTTATTGGAAATGACTGAAGCAAATGCATCCATTGTTCCTGATAAAATATTTGAATAGATATTACACATTTCAATTGCCTGATGGATTTCAATCAAAACGTCATCTAATAGGTCTTGATCTTCATCATATAATTTAATAGCTTTCCCACGCATAATTTTATTTAATGTTATTTCGTCCGTTTTTAATGAGGTAGAAAAATATACTAATGATTTTTCTAGTCCTAACATTTGAATCAATTCTTTATTTTGCATTGATTTGTGTAATCTTTGTTCAGTTCGAGAAGAGATCCGATCAATTTGGCGCAGATAAATTAAATATCGTTGAGAAATTCGTAATAATAATAGTAATAAAAATCTTGTTTTTAAATCAGTATTGACACCTTTGATCCGACCTTGTGCCATATCATCGATATTTAAGTTTTCATATAAGGAAATGGTAACAACGTATCCTTTCATGATCACAATACCTAAGGGCAATGTCGTATATTGTAACATATTTTTATCGTAACCATCTTCTACTTCTTCAGCACTAGGATAGTCAACGATTACTAGAGTCTGATTATAATCTTCGTCATAGTCGATATGCGAGCTTTCTTCAGCATCTAATGAAGATTTAACAAATTCCGGTAGAATTCCCATTTCTTCAATCAAATAGTTTTTTTCTTCTTCAGTTGGAGCAATAGCGCTGATCCAGCTGCCTGGTTCTGGTTTATCGATCTTTTTTGTTTCAGTTCCAAAAGTTTTGTAAAATTCTAACATAATAACCTCCACTTACAGGAGGTTCATGTTTATGCCTCCTGTTTCTCTATTTTATTTTCTTTTTCTTAGCGCACAATCGCTCGGGCACAGGGGACATAAAAACACCTTCTTTCGACGGTTAATTATATCACAAATTTATCAATTTTACCCCTATGTTTTGTTAGAAAATGATAAAAAAATAGTTAAATTTAATCATTAGATAAATTATTGCCAAATAATCTTCTAAATATTTCATTGATTATGAAATAATTCACTATAATATGTATATGAATCAACTAGACAAAAGTGAGCAAGAAATGTCGGGATGTTAGGATTGAAGATTTGTTATGATTGATTTGACAAAGGAGGAACACAATGAATTGGACTGATGGAATTAGTAATGCTTTAAAATACATTGAAGAGCATCTTAAAGAAGATATTAAGATAGTAGATGTTGCAAATGAAGCATATGTTTCAAGTTTTTATTTTCAAAAAGCATTTAGAATTCTATGTGGTTTTAGTGTTGCAGAGTATATTCGTTATCGAAGATTATCACTAGCCGGTAGTGAGGTCATTACTACGAATAAGAAGATTATTGAAATTGCATTAGAATATGGTTATGATTCACCAGATAGTTTTACTAAAGCATTCACTCGATTTCACGGAGTTACTCCGACTGTCGCAAGAAAAGAGCAATTGATGATTAAATCTTTTGCTCCGTTAAAAATACAGTTTACTTTGAAAGGTGGTTCAACCATGGATTACAAAATTATTGAAAAAGAAGTATTTACAGTCTTAGGTAAGGCAAGAAGGTTTGATTTTGATTGTGCATTTAATGAGATTCCTAAATTTTGGGGAGAGCATATGCAGTCCGCTGATAAAAAAGTGTGTGGTGTATACGGGGTTTGCATTGAAGATGAAAAAGATGAAGGATTTAAATATTTGATTGCTGATGAGTATGTTTTGGACAGTGAAATTCCAGATGGGTATGAGGTTTGTGAAATTCCACAATTAACATGGGCAGTATTTGCTTGTCATGGTGCTGTACCTAAATCATTGCAAGAAGTGAATACAAAGATTTTTTCTGAATGGTTACCAAATAATGATACATACGAAGTTGCTGAGCATTATAATATTGAAATGTATACACCGTGTGAGGACTATCCACGGGGCAATCATGATGAAAATTATTATTCAGAAATTTGGATTCCGGTAAAAAAAAATAATTATTATATTTAAGTTATGATAAATTAAATCGTTATCATAACTTTTTCTTATTGATTGACGGATTTTATGATTTCCTTTACAATTAAGACATTGTTTTAAAAAGGAGACAATTTGATGAACAGAGAAAGATTATCATCACGTCTAGGTTTTATTTTATTATCTGCTGGATGTGCGATTGGATTAGGAAATATTTGGCGTTTTCCGTATATGGTTGGAAAATACGGTGGAGGGGCATTTGTATTAGTCTATTTATTTTTCCTAATCATATTAGGTTTACCAATCATTGTAATGGAATACTCAGTTGGACGCGCTTCTCAAAAGAGTATTGCTAAAAGTTTTCATGTTTTAGAAAAGAAAGGACAAAAATGGCACATATTTTCGTATGTCGCAATGGTGGGAAATTATTTGTTAGTAATGTTTTATACGACTATTGCCGGCTGGATGCTAGCCTATTTTGTTAAAATGTTGAATGGTGATTTTATTGGACTAAATCCAAGTGAAGTCAATAATGTTTTTGTCAGTCTTCAAGCAGATCCACAAGCTAGTATTTTTTGGATGATCTTGATTGTTGTGATTGGCTGTGGAATTTGTGCTGTTGGTCTTCAACGAGGTGTTGAAAAAGTAACGAAAGTAATGATGGGATTATTGCTAGGAGTGATGCTCTTATTAGTTGTGAAGTCTTTGAGTTTAGACGGTGCAATAAAAGGAGTTGAATTTTACTTAGTTCCAGATTTTAATTTATTGATGGAAAACGGAATCTTTAATGCTGTTTATGGTGCAATGGGACAAGCATTTTTTACTTTGAGTATTGGAATGGGGGGAATGGCTATTTTTGGTAGTTATATTGGTAGAGAACATTCTTTAACTGGCGAAGGGTTACGTGTTTTAGCGCTAGATACTTTTGTTGCAACAATGGCAGGATTGATTATTTTTCCAGCTTGTATGTCTTTTGGGGTGGATGCAGGAAGTGGACCGGGATTAGTTTTTGTGACACTGCCAAATATTTTTAATGTTATGGAAAATGGTCAAATTTGGGGTACCTTGTTTTTTGTTTTTATGAATTTTGCGGCTCTCTCTACGATTATTGCCGTATTTGAAAATATTGTTTCATTTTCAATGGACCTATTAAATTGGTCAAGGAAGAAAAGTGTCATTTTAAATTTTATTATTATTGTTCTTGGTAGTATTCCTTGTGCAGTTGGATATAGTGTTTTATCTGGATTTCAGCCATTTGGACCGGGGAGTGCAGTTTTAGATTTATTAGACTTTTTAGTTTCTAATGTAATTATGCCATTAGGATCACTTGTATTTTTGTTTTTCTGTACTCGGCGTCTAGGTTGGGGTTGGAAGAAGTTTATGACCGAGGCTAATGCCGGTGAGGGCTTGCATTTTCCTGAAAAAGCCAAATTTTACATTAGTTGGATTCTCCCCCTAATTGTTATTTTTATTTTTCTATTTGGATTATGGGAGAAACTATTCGCATAAAGATAATAATGGGCAACAGTTGCATCTGTTGCTTTTTTGATGTGGTGAAGGTGAGATATTTTTTTGTTAAGACAAATTAATAATTAAATAATCTAATAATATGATAAAATAGTCTTATAGTAATGGCATTAACTTAGGGTTTAGTTTAGATATTGTAGTAGAAATATAAGGAGAGGGACTATGAATGAAAAATTAGAACTATTGATTAATGAAGTAAAAAAGGCTGTATTAGGAAAAGATGATGTTTTAAAAAAAGTAGTTATTGCTCTATTAGCTAATGGACATATTCTACTTGAAGATATTCCTGGGGTCGGGAAAACTAATTTAGCGGTTGCTTTAACAAAGGCAATACAGTTAGATTATCAGCGGGTTCAATTAACCTCTGATGTTTTACCAAGTGATTTATTAGGGTATTCTGTTTATGATTTTGAAACAAAAGAAATGACTTTTAAAAAAGGACCGCTATTTACAAATATCTTTTTGGCTGATGAAATTAATCGGACGTCAAGTAAAACACAATCAGCACTATTGCAGGTTATGGAAGAAGGAATGATTAGTGTTGATGGGTTAACTTATCCAACTGCTAAGCCGTTTATTGTTATTGCAACACAAAATCCGTTTGGAAGTGCTGGAACACAAATGTTACCAGATTCTCAGTTGGATCGTTTTATGATGCGTTTATCATTAGGTTATCCTGATGAAATGAGTGAGATTGAAATTATAAATCGAAAAAAAAGTGGAAATCCAATTAATTCAATCAACCCGGTTTTATCGCCTCAGGAATTGCTCATGATGCAAGAAGCAGTTACTAAAATTCATTTAGATGAAAGTTTAGTGAAATATATTGTTCAAATCGTTCAACAGACAAGAATTCATGAAAAAATTGAATTAGGGGCTTCTCCTCGTGCTTCGATTGCATTGATGAAAGCGGCTCAAGCTAGTGCATATTTAAATGGTCGGGACTATGTTATTGTTGAAGATATTAACGAAAACTTATATGAAACCCTAAATCATCGGATTTTCTTAATGCCAAGTGTTAAAAAGAATCGTGAAAATTTTCAAATAATTATGGAAGATATCATGATGAAGATTGCACCAATTGCATATAAGTAGTTATGTTTCGCTATCGTCTTGCTTATTTGTTATTAATTGGATTTGGGGTATTTTTCTATATTGCTTTTGTTGGATATTTTTCATATTATTTTCTTTTATTGATTCTGATTTTACCGGTTTTATCACTTTTTTATTTAGTTATGAGTTTTAAATTTACTAAGCTGGATTTTGCTATTTTGAATCAAAAAGTTATTCAAGATGACTTTGTAAAGATTAAAATAATTAAGGATAATTTAGGGCTTGGAGCAATAAGGTTTGTTGTTGAGGATCAAAAGTATTTGATCAAGGGAAATCAAGACGGATTAACTTTAGTATTTAAACATTGTGGGGGAAGAAATTTTATTATTAATACATACTACCAATACGATTGTCTAAATCTATTTTGCATAAAAAAGAGATGCCATTATGAGATACCAATTACTATTTATCCAAAGAGGGTAGAATTAGATTTCAAAGAGTACGCACATCAACTACCACGAGTTGGTGACGAAGTTTATGCTGTTAATCGTAAAGGAGATGATCCTACAGAAATATATGATATTCACAAATATCAAGAGGGGGATCAGTTGAAAAATATTCACTGGAAACTTAGTGCCCGTTATCAAGATATTTTAGTTAAAGATAATGCGATGTTAGTAGGTGAAGTAATTAATCTGTATGTTAGTTTTGATGACAATGATGATCATAATGATTTAGTTTTTGGTTATCTTGATACCTTTTGTGGTTTTTTATTAAAACGACAAATTGGCTTTCTATTATCAAATAAGGAAATTAAAAGTATTCAAGAATATGACGAAATGTTTAAATATTTGTTATGGAATAAAGAGTATCAGTCAGATATTTCTAAACATAATTATGAGTTTGTTATTAGCTATAATGGAATCATGAAAGTGGAAGGTGGCCGCTGATGAAGTTATTAATTTATTTATTAGGAATTATTGGTTCAGTAGGCTCGTTAGTTTATTCTTTTAATTTTAGTTCGAACAATCATTTTATTTTTATTTCTTGTATTATAGTAGGTTTGTTAATATATTTGGGATTTAATTATATTCAAAGTAAAAAGAAGTTTGTTATCGGGAGTATTATTGCTGATGGAATCTTATTATTGATTCCTAGTACGATGGATTGTTTAACATACATAACTTCAATTATTATTTATAAGTATCGTGAAGTTTCTGTATATGATTTTAATTTTGAAAGTACGTATATTTTTTATGATGATCCCCAAATTTGTATCTTAGCTTTTTTGCTGATTTTTATCCCATTATTTTTATCAGCTGTAATTGCAATTGATAAACAAAAATATACATTAGCTATTTTGGCTTTATTACCAGGTGTTTTTATTGAATTATTATTTACGATTACACCACCATGGTATTTTCTAGCATGTTATGTTTTATATGTTTTGATTTTATTGATTGGTGCTTTGCAAAAAGGGGCTATATTAAAAATACCAATGATTATCATTAGTGTAGTTGCCATGGTAATAACATATATATCATTTCCAATAAGTACATATCGTCCTTCAAAGTATAGTTTGTTTGATAATGCCAGAACACCAATTTCAACTCCTGGAAATATAAAAGAGGAATACAATGTCAATAGCCAAGGGGATCGTCATTATCGTAACTCATTAGATTTTACAATTGCTGGTGAAGTGACTTTAAATAATTTCAAGATTCGAGGAATTGCTTATGACTTGTATGAAGATGGTAAATGGGGGACTTCTCATAGTCGCGTTGAAACAGAATGGTTTAAAAATAACCTAGAGAAGATTGCAAATATTACAAAGACTTCTCGTCAAGTTATTGAAGTTAATCAAATCAGTGGTTATAGTCAACGTAATTATACACCATACTTTATCATTAATGACGATATGACATATTATGGTGACCACTATGAGGGTAAAAACCCTCAAACATATGAGATGATTATACCTAATGATGATTTTAATGCTCTATTATCAACGATCGATTATAAAGCCAAAGGAGAATTATTAAAGGAAATAGCCGAGCGTAATGGAACACAGGACTACTACGATGAATATTTTGGACAAGGGAATGAAGATGATGAAAAATTAACATCAGTTCCTGAGGAAACAAAATCGATTATTGAGAATTTTTTAAAGCAGCATAATGTTATTGATAATGGTAATATTTTCAATTATATTACACAGTGTACAAATGCTTTAGCGGCTAATACTTCTTATACCTTGAGACCGGGAAATACACCTGATAATGTGGATGTTGTTGATTATTTTTTAAATACTAATAAGAAAGGGTATTGTGTTCACTATGCTTCAACATTAGCATTAATGTTAAGAAGTAGGGGATATCCCGCACGTTTTGTTGTTGGCTATCAAGTGCCGGGAAGTAAGAACAATGCTGGTAAATTGATAGTTAGGGATAGTAATGCTCATGCTTGGGTTGAAATTTATGATGAATATTTGGGCTGGATACCAATTGAAGCGACTCCAACAAGTAGTGAAAATCCGAATACACCAACTGATACAATTACTCCTGCACCTAACCAAGGTGATAAAACACCACAGCCAGTGGAGCCAGAAAAACCGAATATTCAACAAATTTCTCAAAATGATAGTTTTCAAATTCCTGTTTATATTTATTATTTAGCAGGAGGGATGATCTTTATCTTTATAGTTTTATTTCAAGCAAGAATTCGTAAAAAACGAATGTTTAAAGGAGCTGCTAATAGTAATCAAAAAGTCTGTTATTATTATTACTATTTAACTAAATTGAAAATTAATTGTGATGAGATAAAGACAATAATTGATAAAGCTCGTTTTTCACAACATCAAATATCTACTGAAGAACTTGAAATAGTAGAGCAGTTTTATCAAGATAAAACAAATGCATATTTTAAACAAGCAATTTTGTTCAAAAAAATCTATTTACGTTATTTAATAGCCGTTTTATAGAGCAAAGCACGCGAATTAATTGTGTGCTTTTGCTATAATTGAATTAAGGAGATAGGAAAATGGCTAAATTGATTAAAGAAACTACTAAAAGTGAACGAGAAAACTATCTTAACAAGCTTTTTGCATGTAAAAATGGGGACTGTGAAAATTGTGGAGTTTGTAAGATTTTTGCAGGTACTTCACCGCAGGAAGTTTATTATGATTATATAATAGGAAAACGTGAATTTTTGGAGATTAGTCAAACTTTTAATAGTCGCAAATAAAATACAGTGCTTATTAACTGATTGTAAGTTGCTAAAACACTGTATTTTTATATGCAATCCAAATAAGTTATTAAAGCTTGAAGTTTTCTAGTTTCGTTATTTCTAACGGAATAAGGGAATAATATTCATGATCTGATCCATATTCTGAAGACTTTTTTGTTCTAATAATATATTTTTTCTAATTGTAATAGCACTGCCCGTTAGAGCTTTTTGTAATTATAGGTTAATTGCTATTTGGTAGAATATTTACTGAATAGTGATGACAGATATCGAAGGCATTATAATAGTATAGGTGTAAATCTATACTGACAAAAGTCTTAGATAGTAAATGTGATTGAAATAATTAAGCTGATCTTTAAACTGTTTAAGTCGATTTTTTATCATATTTGATACATAGACTTTAATAAATTATATTTTAATCAACTATTTCATTAAATTTTTATCTTGTTCTTGATTTATTAAAAATACTTTTAAAAGTCTATTTAAAATATTCTCTTGAGATGTTTTTAGGAAAGGAATTTAAGTTTAATTCTTTTATTATCTTTTTAAAGCCAGTCTTCTTTTAGGGAATAAAAAAGGTTTACATCAATTCAAATGATTAATGAATTAGAGAAACTATATCAGATTAAAACTAATAATTAGTCTGCTTTTGCATTCAATCGTATTGACAAAGAGAAATATGTGTGATAGATTTTATTCATAGATAAACTTGTGATTGGGAGATAAAACATCGAACGCGCTTGTAGAGAGTCTAGGGTGGTGGAAGCTAGATAGAGATGCGACTTTGGTAAATGGACCCATGAAGGCAAAGGGGAAAGAAGTAATTTGAGTATCTTTTGACGTTAGCTTACGTTACAAAGCAAAAATGTGATAGCATTTGACAAAGACCATAAGGTGGTATAGCAGATTTTAACATCTGTCCTTTTAGGACAGGTGTTTTTTGTTTAAATGTGATTTCGAAAGGGGAAGAAAAATGAGATTAGATAAGCGATGGTGTAGCTCTTTATAATTTAAAAGATAAAAACTATAAAGAAAAAGGGGAACATAAAAATGAGAATTAATAAACTATTTAAATTAATGGCAGTATCAGCTTTAACAATGACAGCTTTAACAGGATGTGGAAATAGCAGTAGTAATGGTGATGTAAAAGAGGTAGCGATTATTCAATATGTTGAACATACATCATTAAATACAATTAAAGATGCTTTTGATGAACAGATGGAGGCTTTGGGATATAAAGAAGGTGAAAATATTAAGTATACTTTTAAAAATGCTCAAGGAGATATGAACACAGCTCCGTCGATTATTCAAGATTTTAAATCTAGTAAAAAAGATTGTGTAGTTGCAATCGCAACTCCTGTAGCTCAAACAGCAGCTGAAATGTCAACTGATACACCAGTTGTTTTTGCAGCGGTAACTGATCCAATTAAAGCTGGTTTAACTACATCTCTTGAAAAACCAGATAAAAATATTACGGGAACGAGTGATGAGATTCAAGTTGAAATGATTTTAGAAAGAGCTTTACAAGTTAATCCGGATTTGAAAAAAATAGGAGTCATTTATAATAAAGGTGAAGTAAATTCAGTTACTAATATTGCTAAAGCAAAAGCTTTTTGTGATGATAAAGGAATTGAAATGATTGAAACAACTGTTACTGGGGTAAATGAAGTGCAAAGTGCAATTGATGTATTAACTAGTAAATGTGATGCAGTCTTTGCTCCAAATGATAATACTGTAGCAAATGCAATGGATATGGTAGGACCTGCTTGTGCTAAAGCAAAAGTACCTTTATATGTAGGCGCTGATTCAATGGTTCAAGATGGTGGTTTTTTAAGTGTTGGAATTAATTACGAAGATCTTGGAAAAGAAACTGCAAATATGGTTGATAAAATCTTAAAAGGTGAAAAAGTGGAAAATATTCCAGTTAAAGTATTTAAAGAAAATTTAAGTGTTTATGTAAATACAAAAGTATTAAAACAATTAGGTATTACTTTGCCTAATGAAATTAAAAATGATAAAGCATATGTAGAAATAAAGGAGTAGTTTTATGAATCAGACGGTTATTTTAGGAGCACTGGAGTTAGGAGGAATTTTTGCCATTCTCTCACTTGGTTTATATATCAGTTATAAAGTGTTAAATTTGCCAGATTTAACGGTTGATGGAAGTTTCGCTTTGGGATGTGCTGTTAGCGGGATGTTTACGATTAATTCAATGCCATATGTAGGATTAATAGGTTCATTTGTGATTGGTGCAGCAGCTGGGGTAGTTACTGGTCTATTAATTACAAAATTCAAAATTATGCCGCTTTTATCTGGGATTTTAACAATGACTGGATTATATTCAATTAATTTAGCAATTATGAATGATACTCCTAATTTATCACTGTTTGGTAATAATACTATTTTTAGCAGTTTTACTGCATTTGATCCTTATGGGAAAATTATTTTAATATATTTGATTGTAATTGTTATTTGTGTGATTTTAGATTTTTTCTTAAGAACTCAGCTAGGATTATCACTTAGAGCCTGTGGTGATAATGAAGATATGGTTCGAGCAAGCTCTATTGATACTGATAAAATGAAGATTTTAGGTTTAGCATTAGCAAATGGCTTAGTCGCTATGAGTGGTGCTGTATTTGCCCAACATCAAAGCTTTGCAGATATTAGCAGTGGAACAGGAATGATGGTAATTGGCTTAGCTAGTATTATTGTCGGAACAACATTTATAAAGAAAGAAAAAATTATTTTTCAGTTAGTTGCAGTTGTATTTGGAGCAATTTTCTATCGTGCAGTCCTAACAGTTGCTCTACAGCTGGGACTTCCTTCAGGATATTTAAAGCTGTTATCAGCAGTTCTTGTTATTGTGGCAATTGCTTCAACTAATGGAGCATTTAGAAGTAAGAAAAGGGGGCGCAATTAATGTTAGAATTAAAGGATGTATCAGTTGTTTTTAATGAAGGTACAGTTAATGAAAAAGTCGCCCTTAATAATATTAATCTTGCACTTGATAAAGGGGATTTTGTTACAATCATTGGAAGTAATGGTGCTGGTAAATCAACTTTATTTCAAGCTATTTCTGGAGCAGTTGATACAAAACGAGGAAATATTATTTTAAATGGTCATGATATTACTTTTGAGCCTGAGTACAAGCGCTCAAAAGGGATTGGAAGATTGTTTCAAGATCCTTTAAAGGGTACAGCCCCAAATATGACAATTGAAGAAAATCTTCATTTGTCAAATCAAAGAGGTAAACATTTTAGTTTAAGTCTAATGTCTCATCGTCATCGTGAAGAGTTTAAAAAGGCACTGATGGAATTAGAGTTAGGTTTGGAAGAACGATTAGATTCTAAAGTTGGATTGTTGTCTGGAGGACAGCGACAAGCATTGACGTTATTAATGGCAACTTTAGTAACTCCAGATTTATTGTTATTGGACGAGCATACAGCTGCTTTAGATCCAAAAACGGCATTAAAGGTTTTAGAATTATCACAAAAAATTGTTGAAGAGCATCAGATTACTACACTGATGATTACTCATAATATGGAAGATGCTCTAAAATACGGTAATAAAACAATGATTATGAAAGATGGACAAATCATTGCAATGATTGAAGGCAAAGAAAGAGAAGAAATGACCGTAGAGGGCTTGATTCATTTGTATTCTACTTCTTCTCAAGAATATACGGATCGAGTTTTATTAAAATAAACAAAAAACATGAACTTAGGATTTACCTTGAGTTCATGTTTTTTGTTTGAAATAATTATGGGATACAGTATCAGGAGTATTAGAATTAGATACTTAAATAGATAATATAGTTTATCAAATTCTACATTTTTTGAATAAAAATATTTTTTTTGTAAATAATAAAAGAAAGTCGTAGAGTACTTTAATATAAGACAGTTTTGTGACCAAAAGTTAGTTTATATTGTAAGGAGGATTATGATGAATTGGTATATTATTTTTGCAAATGATAATAAGATCAATGATCTTTTATTTTATTTTAATAATCATCCTGAGATGACTGCTTTTGTACCAAAAATTGAAAAGTTAATGAAAAAAGATGGAAAGAAGGTATTTGCAGAAGTGCCGATGTTTCCCAATTATATCTTTATTGAAAGTGAATTTAATTCACAGGAGTTTTATCAGATTATTGAAAGTTTAGAAAAAGATATGGATTCTACGATGAGAATTATGCAAAGTGATGAACAAAAAGTTTTATCATTAGCCAATAATGAAAAAGAACTTTTAGAATCGTTATTTAATGATGATCATTTAATAACCCGTTCAATGGGAACTATTACTGATTCTAAGTTAATAGTTCAAAAAGGACCATTAGTTGGTAAAGAGGAAATGATTAAGAAAATTGATCGTCATAAAAGAGTTGCTTTTATTGGTGATGTTTTTGGTAAAACAATGAAAGTTCCTTTGGAAGTTACAAGTAAAACATAGGAGTTGTTATGAAAGATAACTGGTATGTATTATTTGCATTAGTTGCAAAAGAAAATAAGTTGTGTTCAGTTCTAAGAAGAAAAGGTCTTGATGCTTTTATTCCAAAGATTGAATACTATCGTCGAGATATTAAAGGAAATACATTAAAAATGTTATTTCCAGGATATATTTTTGTTAGAAGTGAAATGAAGCAAAGTGATTTTGATAATCTGTTATATGAATTAGGGGAACAGAGAGATGGTTTGATTAAGCAGCTTAAAGATGATGGAGTTACAGTTTTAAGAGATGAAGAAATCGAGATGTTTAATAAACTACTCAATAGCGAAGGTATCTTAGAAATGTCCCAAGCATTTATAGAAGATAATAAAGCTAAAGTTATATATGGACCATTAATTCATTATCAAGATCATATTGTTAAGATTGATAAGCACAACAGAATAGCGGTTTTAGATATCGAGTTTTTAAATCGACATATCTTAGCTGGGCTTGAAATAAAAAGTAAAATTTAATAAATGTAGCTGGTTTACCGCACATTTTAATAATTTGAATATAGTTTCTTCTACTTGGGGTAGGGGGAACTATATTCTTTTTTTGTAAAATTTAACTGCATAAAGCAGTTTTTTATTATGGAGGGGAAATTAATATCAAGATTAGGACTTTTTCTATAAAGAGTTCTTTTTTGGTTACTCAAATTATTTTGATGAGGGAGATGAAAAAAACATGAAATTTAAACCTTTTGACAATAAGGTATGGTTATCTTCACCAACAATGCATGGTGAAGAATTAGAATATGTAAAAGAGGCTTATGAAACTAACTGGATGTCTACTGTTGGGGTAAATATCAATGAAGTAGAAAAACTTACCTGTGAAAAGATTGGAAGTAAATATGCAGTTGCTTTATCAGCGGGGACTACTGCACTTCATTTAGCCATGAAACTGGCGGGTATCAAAGTATATGGTATGCCAAAGGTTGGATATGGTGCGTTAGAAGGAAAGAAAGTATTCTGCTCTGATATGACATTTGCTGCAACTGTTAATCCAGTAGTTTATGAGGGTGGTATACCAGTGTTTATTGATAGTGAATATGAAACTTGGAATATGGATCCAAAAGCGTTAGAAAAAGCATTTGAAATTTATTCAGAAGTCAAAGTAGTTGTTATTGCAAATTTATATGGAACTCCAAGTAAATTAGATGAAATTAAAGCTGTTTGCGATAAACATAGTGCAATATTAATTGAAGATGCTGCTGAATCATTAGGAGCTACATATAAAGGGCAACAAACTGGAACATTTGGGAAATATAATATTATCAGTTTTAATGGTAATAAAATTATTACAGGATCAGCGGGAGGTATGTTATTAACTAATGATTTAGGAGCTGCAAATAAAGTAAGAAAGTGGTCGACACAGTCAAGAGAAAACGCACCATGGTATCAGCATGAAGAAATCGGTTATAACTATCGAATGTCAAATGTAATAGCAGGTGTTGTTAGAGGGCAATATAAGTATCTTGATGAACACATTGCACAAAAAAAGCGATCTATGAAAGATATAAAGAAGGTTTAAAAGATTTACCGGTAAAAATGAATCCATATATTGAAGATATTATGGAGCCAAACTTTTGGTTGAGTTGTTTATTAATCAACAAGGAAGCAATGTGTAAGCAAGTACGCAATGATAGTGGTGTGTTATATATTAGTGAGCCAGGTAAAAGTTGTCCAACTGAAATATTAGAGGCAATTGCTTCAATTAATGCAGAAGGTAGACCAATTTGGAAGCCAATGCATATGCAGCCGATTTATCGTATGAATCCATTTATTACGGTGAATGGAGATGGTAGAGCAAAGTCAAATGCCTATATTGAAAGTGACTTTTTAGATATAAGTATGGATATCTTTAGCAGGGGAGTATGTTTGCCTAGCGATAATAAAATGACAGCAGAACAGCAAGATATTATTATTGAAATTATCAAGGAGTGCTTTAAATAATGTATAAATTATTTTTTAAGAGATTTTTTGATTTTATATTGTCTTTAATTGCAATTATAATGCTATCTCCAGTATATCTCATTGTTATAGTGTTGGTTAGAATAAAACTAGGTTCACCTGTTTTTTTTACTCAGAAAAGACCGGGTAAAGATGAAAAGATATTTAAAATGTACAAATTTAGAACAATGACAAATGAGGTGGATGAAAATGGAAATCTATTACCAGATGATAAAAGATTAACAAAGTTTGGGAAACTATTAAGATCAACAAGTCTAGATGAGTCACCTGAGCTTTTTAATATACTCAAAGGAGACATGTCCATAGTAGGACCAAGACCATTACTTGTAAGATATCTTCCCTTATATAATGAATATCAAAAACACAGACATGATGCTAGACCAGGATTTACAGGATGGGCACAATGCAATGGAAGAAATTCTATTAGCTGGGAAGAAAAGTTTGATCTTGATGTCTATTATGTAAATCATATTACTTTTTTATTGGATGTTAAAATCATTTTTAAAACAGTAAAGACAGTGTTGTGTAGAGAAGGTATTTCATCTGAAGCATCAGCAACGATGGAAGAATTTAGAGGTAGTCAAAATGAAGGATAAAATTGTTATTATTGGTGCTAGTGGACATGGAAAAGTTGTTGCTGATATCGCTAAATTAAATGGTTACAAAGAAATTATTTTTTTAGATGATGATGAAACAAAAGATATTATTGGAAAGTATTTAATTGCTGGAAGAAGTAAAGATATTGATAATTATAAAGATGAGTGTGATTGTATTATTGCTATAGGGAATAATACGATTAGAGAAAAAATTTATAATAAGTTAAGTAAGTTAGGAATTAATCAAATTACTTTGATTCATCCAACAGCAGTAATAGATAAAACTGTTGTAATAGAAGAAGGAACAGTTGTAATGGCAAATGCTGTATTAAATGCCGATGTGAAAATTGGGAAAGGTTGTATTATTAATACTGCTGCAACAATTGATCATGATTGTACAATAAATGATTTTGTACATATTTCACCAGGAGTAAAAATTGCTGGAACAGTTGATATTGGGAAAAGAACATGGATTGGTATAGGAAGTTCAATAATTAATAATTTGACTATATGTGATAATTGTATGATTGGTGCAGGGTCTACAGTAATCTATGATATTAAATGTAGTGGAACTTATGTAGGAAGTCCTGTTAGGAGAATTAATTAATGAAAAAAATTTTAATTTTAGCAAATAATGATGTTTGTCTATATAAATTTAGAAAAGAATTGTTACTTGAATTATTAAAAGATAATGAAGTTTATATTTCTCTGCCTT
>OKEP01000077.1_pt1 | contig 68564 bp, 76 predicted proteins | sample 1613401 | NCBI WGS metagenome assembly OKEP01 (sample SAMN04436852, study PRJEB24849) | human gut metagenome | biome: human gut; feature: NICU; material: stool | host: Homo sapiens | place: USA: Saint Louis, MO | collected 2011-09-28
TTAACTACAGGAGCTAATATCATGGGTGCTGTATCTCAAGCAATTGCAATCGTAGCATCTATCTTAATTTATGCACCATTCTTAATTGCTTATGAAAGATATCAAAACAAACAAGCTGCAGAAGCTGCTGAATAATTTGATAATAAAAAGTGTATCTTTAAAAAGATGCACTTTTTTAAATTTCAAAAATAAATAAAATAATTTATAAAAAGGTTGATTAATTTATATTAAATTAACATTCATGAGAGATTATAATAGTGCAAGGTAGATAACTTGTATAAATAGTCACTACTCCCTAAAATATCTATTGACACTATTTGTTTTAATCAGTGACTATTTTTATTTTTTTATTAAGCCGTATAGGCTTTTTTATTTTAGTAAAATAATCTTTTCTTGGCTTTTAATAAACTGAGTTGTTATAATTCGAATAATCAAGTAACAGTAATGTGTAAATCTAGATATTGGGTTTGCGCATTTTTTATTTGCATTTTCAAGTGAGGACGCTTAAGCAAACGATTGGGGTATTTGAAAAAATAGTAGAGAGTATAAAAACTGGTTATACGGCCACTAATTAGAGTACTGCTCAGTTGTACTGGTGGATTAACAACTAGTTCTTTACGATATCTTATAGTAAGCTATTTGCAGTAGGAAATCACTATGATGTAATTGTTTTAAGCACCACAAATTTTTACTAAATATGATGCTAGACATGCTCTTACATTAATTGAAGATAAGATTGATCATATTGAGGGAAAAAGTTATATCACTTGAACCCTTATCATTGAAAATGGCAACCCATAAAGGTGTTAAGATATTATGTATCTCAGTCATTAGAATCAGTGAGCAGGTTTGGTTGATGCATCGTATTTATGATGAACAAAATATTATTATTCTTGATGAAGAACTTACTAAGAATTGAACCATTTTAGAAGATATATATGATATTTTAAATGTTATATTAATAAAATACCAAGATATTAGAAAAATTGGGATAAGTATGCCAGATATAATTAATCATGGTAGTCTTCTCTTATTTCTGGAAGATTTTGATTGTTAGTGTCTTAGAGCCGGGGATTATTGCTTTTTCGTGTTAACTTACATTATAGTAGATAAGTTAGTTTATGAAATGGAAAAATATATCTTGGAAATTGTGAAAATCGTTAGTTTAAAGGAGTGTATTTTATTAGGAAAAATGATTTTATATGTATAAGCAATGAATAAAAATGAGATTACTAAGTATTATTAAAGTAATTGTGGTAATGATAGATACAAGGAGTGAATGGAATGTGAAAGATGGACAAACTAAGTTTTATGAATATTATTTAAAAAGAGTGAAACCTGAGTATCAAGATGCAGCACAGCATTTATTAAAAGAAAGTTTCAAAAGACAAGCTGATGGAAATTTTGATGATAATTTTATTGATAAATTTGTTAAAGAGACTCAAGTTTATATTGAAACAGATAAATTAACAGAAGTTTTAGAAATAATTGAACATTTTTGTACTGGACATTTTAATAACTGAATCAAAGTAAAGCCTCCGGTTATTAGGAGGCTTTACTTCTATTCAAAATCTGATTGACTACTAATATTTTTCCAAGTTTCGATTTCTTGAATTCTTTCTTCTAAAACACTAGCTACGATCTTGGTAGCATCACTACCTAAGAGAAGACGGAAAGGATAGTTGTCTTTTTCAATTGTATCAACAATAACTTGACCACCTTTATCAGGATCACCAGGTTGATTTTTATGATTAACGACATTCTCTTTACGAGTTTTCCCAGCTGTTTCGTTATAATCATCGATCTTATTTTTAGTCCCTTTTAGTGAAGTATCATAAAAATTAGTTCGGAAAGAACCTGGTTGTGCTATCATGACCTTGATTCCTAGCGGTTTTAATTCTTTAGCTAGACCATCAGTCATTAATTCTAAAGCAGCCTTACTAGTTCGATTGGCCCAAAGAAGTTAGTATTAAATAAAAGATTAACATCATCTATGTCACCTTCTTCAACTGAAGAACGATATCCATATCCAGCATTATTGATCAATACATCAATTGTTCCAAATCTTTCTTGTGCTTGTTTTACTGCAGCACTAATACTCTCTTTTTTGGTAATATCTAGAGCCACTCCTAAAGCTGTATTTGGATATTGATCAACTAGATCGGCAATTTTACTTGTATTGTGTTAATGACGTACTTGAATTAAAAGCCCTTTGGAGACAAAGGGTATTTTTCTTTTAAAAATACTGATATAATCAAAAATAATTGAAAAGGGCTGATAAATGTGAATAGAATTGGAACTGGAAAACTACGAGATTTAAATGATCAAATCATTTTGAAATTGTTATTAAGACATCAAGAAGTGACAAAAAAAGAACTAGCTAATTATTCAAGATTGACAGTAGCTACAGTAGGAACGATTCTTAATGATTTTTTGGATAATGGAACTGTTGTTGAAAAAGAAATTATTTATTTAAAAAAAGGTCGTCCTACTAAAAAATATGGATTGAATCCAGAATATTTTCATTCATTGTGTTTATTTGTACAAAGAAAAAGAGGCAGAGATTATCTTTGCTGGCAAATCATTGATGCCCTTGCAAGTGTACTAAAACAGGGTAAAGAATTAGTAAATGATTTAAAATTAGAGGATATTTTAAAATTCATTAAATATCTTTTATCACAAGATTCGAGAATCCAAATAATTGGTTTAGGGGTACCGGCAATAATTTCTAAAGAGATAGTAATTGAATCAGATATTCCTAATTTAAAAAATGTAAATCTTAAAGCTGAAATCGAGAAGGCTACAGGATTAAAGACAGTTGTTAAAAATGATATGAATTATACTGCTTATGGCTGCTATTTACATAATAATAAAAAGGATCTTTGTTATGTGACGTTTCCATTAAATTCTGGTCCTGGCTGTGGGAGTGTTATTAATGGTAAATTAATAGAAGGAGAAAATAGCATTGCTGGTGAAATCTTATATTTACCATTTTTTAAATACCTAAAACAAGAAAAGTTATGCTTTGATTATTCACCAGAAGATGTGGCTTTATCATTATGTTGTGTAGCATCGATAATAAATCCTTCAATCGTGATTTTAACAGGTGAAGCTATTGAGGCTGATGATATATTAAAAATCAAGAAGATTTGTTTAGAGTATTTACCAAGTGAATTTATGCCTGAATTAACGTATTGTGCTAATTATGAAAATGATTATTTATTGGGAATACAGGAAGTTATTAGAGAAAGTTTCATTAAACAAGACAAATAAAACAACTGTTATTGATATAAAAACCTCCTAGATAGTGTAAATAATTAAACACTGAATAGGAACTTTTATATTGTTGAGGGGACAAAAGTATGCTAAAGCGTATAAATTAGAAATTGTCAAAGAACATCTAAATAATCATAAATCTTTCCTTGAATTGAAAGAGAAATATGGATTTATATGTTTGTTGGACGAACAGTATTATCATCAGATTTATCAGTTTGATGTTCAATACCAGAAAATAAAAAGATTATGAAATATGAGACTGAACACTATAGTAATAATATTTGCATAGCTTAACCTGTTTATTTCTAAATAATAAATGAAGTTATTATTTTTGATAACTTCAAATCTAATAATTTGATTGTTTCATCTATTTATTTGATTAGGACGGTTCAAGGACAGTTGTTTTATTTGTTGACTTTTTTATTAGATAACTTATAATTATTAATTAATAAAAGACTTTTAATAAATAAGGAGATAAGTGTGAAACCAAAAAAGAGAATTCTTCATGAACGTTTGGCAGCAGTTGTTGCTAGTCTGCGTCATGGTGAGATGTTATTTATTGCTGATGCTGGCAGTGGAACATCTAGTAAAGCCCTATACCCACTGGATTCAAGTGTTGAATATATAGATGTAGAAGTAGTGACCGGTTCACCAAGTTTTGAGGATATAGTAACTACACTAGTTGCTTGTGGTGATTTTGAAGGAGCAATCGTCACAGAAGATATGATTGAAGTAAATCAAAAAGATTATCAGTTACTGGTTGATTTGTTGGGAAAGAAAAATATTCATTCGATGCATTACATTCCTGAATATTATGAAATGCGTGATCGTTGTAAAGCAGTGGTACAAACAGGTGATTATGGTGTACATGCACAGGCAATTTTAATTGCAGGGTATCCTAGTGCAGAGATTAGTATGAAATGGTTAAAAGAAGGAATAAAGGGGAAATAAAAATGACAGAACGTGAAAAAATGGAATTAGGAATGTGGTATGATGCAAATAATGATGAAGAATTATTAAAACAAAGAGTATTAGCTAAAGATTTGTGTTTTGATCTAGATCACATAAAACCTAGCAGTTATGAAAAAAGATTAGAAGTGATTACAAGTTTGTTAGGTTATCAACCTATAAACATAGAGCTTATAAGTCCCTTTATGTGTGATTATGGAAATAAGATTAAAATTGGTAAAAATGCTTTTATTAATAGTAATTGTTATTTTATGGATGGTGGTGGAATTGAATTAGGAGATAATGTTTATATAGGACCATCATGTGGTCTATATACTGCTATTCATCCTACCGAATATAAAATTAGAAATACTGGTTTAGAACAAGCGCTACCAATTAAAATTGGTAATAATGTGTGGTTAGGTGGTAATGTAGTTATTTTACCAGGGGTAACGATTGGCGATGGCTGTGTAATTGGAGCAGGCAGTGTTGTGACTAAAGATATTGCTCCTAATAGTGTTGCTTGTGGAAATCCCTGTAAAGTAATAAGATCAATCGAAAATTAAAATATCTGTTTTAGAGGTTATAGTGAGAAGTCATTATAACCTTTTATTATGAAATAATCTGATGAAAGTATTTGTTTATTGACAGATTGGTAACTAGTTACTATAATAAAAATAAGTAACTAGTTACGGATGTGGAGAGAATGATGAAAAAATCAAGTTATGAATTATTAGGACAGGATCCTAAATGGGTCAAAAAACTGTTATTTGCGGGTGTGTTTATTCAGGAGAATAAGCTACATGCGATATTTGATCGTTACAATGAAATGACGAGTAAACAATGGTTATTAATGGCTACGATGACTTCATTTACTGATGCTCCTGATTTAAGCATGTTAGCAAAAGTGATGGGGTGTTCACGACAAAATGTAAAAAAATTAGCACTGAGTTTGGAAAAGCAGGGATATGTGATTTTAGAGAAGTCACCCAAAGATGCACGTTCGTTATGTGTGGTAATGAGTAAACAGGGATTGCGCTTTAGAAAAGATATGGAAGAATTAACAGATGAGGTACATCAAGCTTTATTTAGTGAATTTAGTAATGAAGAAATCACTCAGTATTATCAGTTATCAATTAAATTAATGCATGGGATCGATCATTTAGAAGTATTTTTTAAAAATCGTCAAAAGGGGGCAGAAGGATGATTGAAGTAATATATAAAAGTAAAAAGAATAATAAGAAAATTGCGAAGGCAATTGCTGACGAACTTCAAGTCGATGCTAAAAATATTAAACAAGTGCAAGATGTTAAAGCAGATATTTTATTTTTAGGATGTCCAATTTTAGGAGGAAATATTCCTGAACAAGTAACTAGGTTTGTAGCACAACTTGATGCTAATAAAGTTAAGAAGGTTATTTTATTTTCTGCTAACGGTTTTGGAACAGATCAATTTACTAATGTTAAAGCACAGCTTAAAGAAAAGGGAATAATTTATGGACCGGTGTTTTCATGTAAAGGAAGTGCTTTTATTTTTAAAAACTTTGGACATCCTGATAAAAAGGATATCCAGGCAGCTAAAAAGTTTGCTAAAGAAGTTCTAAAATGGAGGTGAGTCGAATTAAAGATCTATATTATGTTTTAATGAAGAATAAACTAGGGAATCACAAGATATGTAAAACCTTGATTAGGCATGGGGAAATTAGGGTGAACGATCAAGTAATTACAGATGTTCGTTATCCAGTAAAGGCGGATGATATTATTATGTATCATCATATTCAATTAAATGCCCAGCCATTTGTTTATTATATGATGAATAAACCGGCTGACTATCTTTGTGCAAATCATGATAAATATCATCAGTGTGTAATTGATCTGATTGGGCGAGAAGATTGCTATTGTTTAGGGCGTTTAGATATTGATACAACAGGGCTATTGATAATTACTAATGACACTTCACTATCAAAAAAATTATTATTACCACAAAATCATGTTAATAAAAAATATTATGTGACTACTAAATTTTCGCTTAAAGATGAATTGATTAAAAAATTCTCTGATGGTGTAGTGATTGATCACAAGGTTCAATGTTTACCTAGTTTATTGGAAATACTTGATGAATATCATTGTTTAGTAACTATCAATGAGGGGAGGTATCATCAAATTAAAAAAATGTTTAAATCATGTCAAAATGAAGTGTGTACACTTAAACGAATTGCTTTTGCAGGAATAGAACTTGATCAAAAATTAGCTTTAGGGGAATATCGAGACTTGACCTCAACAGAATTGATAACTTTGTTTAAGCATTGTTAGACTAATAATTTGTTTTTAGACCTCATTTGTGAGGTTTTTTTGCTTTTCCAGAAAATGAAATTTACTTTGTTCAAAAGAATATGGGCGTATAATAGGTAACTGTAGGGGGCGTGAGGAATGTTATTTGATAACAAAGCATTAAAAAAATTAATTATTCCCTTGGTTGTGGAACAATTATTAGTAATTACAGTAGGTTTTGCAGATACTGTTATGGTTGCTAGCGTCGGCGAAGCAGCAGTATCAGCAGTTTCGCTGGTTGATGCAATTAATATTTTATTAATCAATATTTTTGCTGCATTAGGAACAGGGGGAGCAGTAGTTGCAGCCCAGTTTATTGGACAGGGTTCTAAAGATAAGGCAAAGTATTCAGCAAAACAGTTGATTTTGATTACAGCATTATTGTCAGTAATTATCATGGTGATAGTTATTGCATTTAATGTGCCATTATTACACATGGTTTTTGGAAATGTTGAAGTAGATGTAATGAAAAATGCAGAAATCTATTTTTTATTTTCAGCAATGTCGTATCCTTTTATTGCATTATATAATTCTGGAGCAGCATTATTTAGGGCAATTGGTAACTCTAAAATATCGATGATTAATAGTGCAGTCATGAATGTTATTAATATTATTTTAAATGCAATTTTTATTTTCGTTTTTAGATGGGGGGTATTTGGTGCCGTATTAGCAACGCTGATTGCCAGAGCAGTAGCTTGTATCGTAATTTTAAAGATGTTAAGTCATCGGGATAATGATGTATGTGTAAATGATTATCTTCATTGGAAATTTGACTTTATGTATATAAAAAAGATTTTAGCAATTGGGATACCTTCGGGATTAGAAAATGGGATGTTTCAGCTAGGGAAAATCTTAGTACAAAGTTTAATTGCAACTTTTGGGACATATTCAATTGCAGCTAATGCTGTTTCGAATAACTTGGCTCAAATGCAGATTATTCCTGGGATGGCAATGTCTTTGGCGATGGTGACGGTTGTAGGTCAATGTGTAGGTGCAAATGATTATAAACAAGCAAAATATTATGTTAAAAAGTTATTAAAAATTACTTATCTTTCAATGGCTGGATTAATTGTAGTTTTAATTATTGCAACACCTTCAATTTTAACATTCTATTCATTATCAAAAGAAACGACGGACCTTGCATACCAATGTATCTTTTTACATGCAATTATTGCAGCATTAATCTGGCCTACGTCATTCACATTTCCAAATGCTTTAAGAGCAGCTAATGATGCTAAGTTTACGATGATAGTTTCAGCTGCATCAATGCTAATATTTAGATTATGCTTTAGTTATGTTTTGGGACAATATATGAATCTTGGATTAATTGGTGTTTGGATTGCAATGTTTATTGATTGGGGAGTTCGTTGTATTTTCTTTATCTGGCGCTATTTTAGTGGAAAATGGATGAATCGGCAATTAGTTTAATAAAAAAAGATTGACTTAAAGTAATGTTTAAGGAGTATAGTACTATCGTAGTAAAGTAAGTGATCATGTAGATTATTTTTCTCTCCCAATATAAAATATTACATGATCATTTCATTTGCTGCTAAAAATGAGAGTTATATTGTTGTTTGAAAAGGAAGAAATTCCTTTTTTTAGTAAAAAACAATTCATTATGATAGTTGTTTAGGTAGTTTGGCTAAAATAATTTGGCCTAAGATACCAATGACACTACCTGTAATAAGTGATAAGATTATTAAATAAGGTAGATAATAAATAATATTAAAACCATAGAAAATTAAGGCTACTAGGATTTGTCCTAGATTATGAAAGATTGCGCCGGAAATACTAATGATCAAAGTTGAAAAGAGTTTGGTTTTTTTTAAAAGAACCATAATGACTAAACTTAATAAAGCACCGCTTAAACTATATAAAAACATATAGTAGTTAGTAAAAACACTGGCAATAATAAAAACTCGCAGGAGAGTGATGATTAAAGCGTCTCTAAATCCAAAACGATATAGTGCAATTAATCCGATGAGGTTAGCAAGGCCGAGTTTTGCACCAGGAATTCCAAAGTTAATAGGAATAAAGGTTTCAAGATAACCGAGAATAATTGCGATTGCGATTAGTAAAGATAAATAGGTAATTCTTTTAGTCATTGGGGCCTCCTATTTGGATGATGAATCAACATCGTTATATTGATTAGAAACAATTGCAATAACAACTTGATTAGGCAAACAAATAATTTGTTCACCATTTTTAGATATCGTTCCTTGTTTGATACATAATTTATCAGGGCAAGTAGCATCTTTCATATGTACACTTCCGTGATTGATCACGATCATATTTTTATCACTAATCTTAATTGTCTGATCAATCTCTAGAGGAACAGTACGATATACTTGATTATTAACGGTGATTTTCACGTAAGCAGCTTTTTGACTGAAATAAAAATGATTAAAAAGCAATGCCCCGATAATAACGACAAAAATTATGAAAATAATAATGAAGTCTTTCTTCTTAAACATAGCTACCTCCAGAATGAAAGGAAATGACATGAAAAAACGTTGGTTTATAAAAATTTTAATAATCTTAATTATATTTTGTGGATGTACGAATAAACAGCCTCTAAGTCAAACGCAGCTTCTTTTAGATACGCAATTTACGATTACTTTATATGATCGTGCTTCGTCTAATATTCTAGATGAATGTTTTGCTATTTGCAAGGACTACGAGCTTCTCTTTTCCCGGACTAATCCCAAAAGTGAATTATATCAGCTCAATCATCAAGATAAAACTAAACCAATTAAAATATCCAAGGAACTTGCTAAAGTTATAAATATTGGTTTGGAATATAGTAAGTTATCTAATGGTACTTTTGATATTACAGTAGGACAATTGATTGATTTGTGGGATTTTAAAGCTGATACTCCAAAATTGCCGGAAACTTCAGCAATAGCCGGTGCTTTGACGTCGATTGGATATAGGGGAATTACTTTAAATGATAGTACAATTAGTTTTAGTAATCCTAATACTATAATAGATCTAGGGGCTGTTGCAAAGGGATATATTGCTGATAAAATTAAGGAATACTTAATTGAGCAGGGAGTAGACAGTGCAATTATCAATTTAGGTGGTAATGTTCTTTGTGTAGGGAAAAAGAATAGTGATGATTTTACAATTGGTATTACTGATCCTAAAGGAAGTAGTGACATTTTAAAATTAAAAATTAATGATCAGTCGGTTGTAACTTCAGGAATTTATCAACGTTATTTTGAAGTTGAAGGGAAGTATTATCATCATATCTTAAATCCGAAGACGGGATATAGTTATGATAATGGGTTAGCTTCAGTTACGATTATTAGTAATCATTCAGTTGATGGTGATGCATTAAGCACAGTATGTTTTACTTTAGGTAAAGAGCAGGGGTTAGCATTAGTAAATCAATTAGCGGGGATAGAAGCTGTGTTTATTGATACAAACAATGCTCTTTATTACAGTGATCATGCAAAAGATTATGTGATTCAGTAATTATTTTCATAATATTAAAATATCTCATAAAAGATATGAATTTCTTTATACTTAAAAGAAGGAGGAGCATTATGAATACGAAAATAGCGTTTTTTGATATTGATGGGACATTAGTTAATGTACCTAATGGGATGTTACATCCAACTGATGAGACAATAAGGGTTTTAAATGAATTTAAAAATCAAGGTAATAAGATCGTCATTGCAACAGCTCGGGGTGAAGTACCTGAAAGTGTGGCAAACATTGAATTTGATGGGTATATTTGTAATGATGGACATTATATTCGTTTTAATAATGAGATTTTGATTGATGAACAATTTGATAATGAAATGGTGCAGAAGCAATTAGATGTATATGCAAAATATAATGGTCGTTCAATGTTTAATGGTCGCGGTGGTGCATGGTGCAGTTTTCTTGATGATGAATTGGTTATAAAACATCGTGCTATGTTTCAGGGAACAACTGAAAGACCAACTGATGTTAATGAGGTATTTAAAACTAGTGATGTTAAAGCGGTAAGCTGTTGTGTTTTATTTGATAGTGCAGCACAGTTGTGGGCAGCTTATCATGAATTAGAAGATGAATTTACGATGATTCCGTATGATACAGATTTGATTCGAATGGATGTTTATTGCAAAGGTTTCACTAAGGGAACTGCTTGTGAATATTTATATCAAAAATTAGGAATTGATTATGAAAACACGTATGCTTTTGGTGACGGTATCAACGATGTAGAGATGTTACAATTGGTTAAACATGGTATTGCTATGGGGAATGCTATTCCTAAATTAAAAAGTGTAGCAAGTGAAATAACTGATAGTGTTGATAATGATGGGATTGCTCAAAGTTTTAAAAAGCATTTTAATATTTAACAGTAAAGTCAGCAGAATGCTGATTTTTTTGTAAGAAAAATGTAAGAAATAAGTGGGAATTTTGTGATTTTTTCTTATGAAGAAATTAAAAAATGAAGAGCGTTTTTTTTATATTATAGATTTATCGAAGGAGTAGTAAGGAAGGATATAATATGAAAAGAAAAACAATAGCTATTTTATTTGGAGGAAAATCAAATGAATATGAAGTGTCGCTACAATCAGCAGCTGCGATTATAAAGAATTTTCCGCAAGAAAAATATGATCTTTATTTAATCGGGATTACGAGAGCAGGACAGTGGTTTCATTATGATGGGGAAATTGAAAAAATTAGTAATGATACTTGGAATCAAGAACTGCTTAATCCAGTGACGGTATGTTTAGAACCAGAAAGACAAGCAGTGATGGAAATAGTTGATAATAAAATAATCTATCAGCAAATTGATGCGGTTTTACCGGTCTTGCATGGAAAAAATGGTGAGGATGGTACTGTTCAAGGATTAATGGAGCTTGCAAAAATACCAGTACTTGGCTGCGGATTATTAGCATCAGCATTATGTATGGATAAGTATCGAGCTCACCAGTTAGTCAAAGCAGCAGGGATAAAGGTTACTAGGTCTGTGCTTGTACATAATATAAATGATTTTAATGTTAAAGCATTGAATTTTCCATTATTTGTTAAACCATTAAAAGCTGGATCATCATATGGAATTAGTAAAGTTGTCAAAATGGAAGAATTAACAAAAGCACTTGAATATGCCTTTAATTACGATAATGAAGTAATTGTGGAGGAAGCTGTTGAAGGGTTTGAGGTAGGTTGTGCGATTATTGGCAACGATGAATTGACTGTTGGTGAGGTAGATGAAATAGAATTATCGGGAGGTTTTTTTGATTATGATGAAAAGTATACTTTGAAAACTTCAACAATTCATATGCCCGCTAGAATTGATGAAGTAACGGCAAGGAAAATTCAAGAAACTGCAAAAATTATTTATCAGACATTAGCTTGTCAGAATTTTGCTAGGGTAGACATGTTTTTAACGCCAAACAATGAAATAGTTTTTAATGAGGTTAATACGATTCCTGGTTTTACTGATCATAGCCGTTTTCCCCAGATGATGAAAGGAGTAGGTTTTGAATTTAGTGAATTAATAGATAAAATTGTTGCGATAGGGCTTAAGTATGCAGATGGTAACTTTAAATAAAGATGATATTTACCAAGGTCCATTAGTATTGGTTAATCATAATTATCCAATTGCAAATAACTATCAAATTACTAACTGTTCGACTGCCAAGGATTCAACAATATCATTAGAAAAAACGGCTATGGAGATGCTAACAAAAGCATTACAGGAAATTAAAGCAGAAGATAAGATTGTTTTAGTCAGTGGTTTAAGAAGCGGTCAAGAACAAGCTATGATCTATAATCAGGCTATTCAAAATCATGGAAAAGAGTTTGTTGATAAGTTTGTTGCTAGAGTGAACTGTAGTGAGCATCAAACAGGTCTAGCCATTGATCTAGCAGTAAAAAATGAAACAATTGATATCTTTTGTCCTGATTTTACAAGTCAGGAAATCTGTCAACAATTTCGTGATATTGCAAGTGATTATGGCTTTATTCAGAGATATTCTAAAAATAAAATTGATTTTACCAAAATTAGTGAGGAACCATGGCATTTTCGCTATGTTGGGATTGTTCATGTAAAAATTATGGAAGAAAACCAGTGGTGTTTTGAAGAATATCATTTATATATAAAAAATCATTCTATTTTCAATCCATATGTTTTAGAATGCCAAGGAAAGTTAGTTGAAGTATTTTATGTTCCAGCAGTTAATGAACAGACTAAGTTAAACTTAAGTGATCATGGTAGTTATCAAATATCGGGAAATAATTGTGATGGTTTTATTATTACATCATGGAGGCCATATGTCTAAAGTAAAAGGTTATCCCTTAATCGACTGTTTTAGGATAATTGCTGCAATTTTAGTTGTCACGATTCATACTTCACCATTAGATACAATTAGCCCAACTTTAGATTTTTATTTAACTCGTGGATTAGGACGTATTGCAGTACCATTCTTTTTTATCACAACTGCTTATTTCTATTTTCTTAATCCCAGTAAAAAACGACTATGTAAGATTATTAAACAGATACTATTGATTTATTTAGCAGCAATAATTATTTATTTACCATTAAATCTTTATAATCATTATTTTAATCAAAGTAATCTGATTTATGAAATAATTAAAGATGTTTTGTTCGATGGAACTTTCTATCATTTGTGGTATTTACCAGCAACAGTTCTAGGATTGATCATTGTTGCAGTATTAGATAAACGGGTATCTTTATTAACGAGTTTTTCAATTGTGGTACTACTTTATTTAATTGGATTAGGTGGTGATTCGTATTATGGTTTGATACACCCATATTGTAAATGGGGGTATGACTTGATTTTTTTAATAAGTGATTATACACGAAATGGTATTTTCTTTGCACCGTTATTCATTTGGATTGGAAAACTTCTTGCGGTAAAGCAATTTAACTTTAGTTTAAGAGTAATCGTTATTAGCACGATATTAGCAATAAGTTTGATGTTTATAGAAATATCACTATTGAGAGGTTATCAAGATGCAGCAGATTATGTTTTTGTACGTCATGATTCAATGAATATCTTATTGCCGGTAGTAATGTTTTGGCTATATCAGGGACTTTTACGAATATCAGGCAAACGAATATCTAAATGTAAAGATCTATCGTTAGCTATTTATCTTTTTCATCCCTTGATGATTGTTGTTGTTCGTGGAATAGGTAAATTATTGAAGTGTGATCATTTAGTTGTTGACCCGCTGATTCAGTTTATTAGTGTATTGATAATAACTGTTTTATTTTCAGAGATTTTATTGAAAGGAAAAGAGAAGTATGGTGAATATTCGCACAAGTCGCAGTTGGATCGAAGTTGATCTAGATGCAATCACGCATAATCTTGATGAATTGAGTTCATTATTAAATAAAAATAGTTCATTAATGGTAGTTGTTAAAGCAGAAGGATATGGTCATGGGCTAGTAGAAGTTGCGAAACATTGTCAAAAAATGGGAATTGAAGCTTTTGCAGTTGCTACTATCGATGAAGGTATCAAACTTCGGGAACATGGGATATATGGCGAAATTTTAGTACTTGGTTATAGTCATCCCATTCGTGCAATTGAATTACATAATTATCGTTTAATTCAAACCATTGTAAATCGTGAGCATGCTCGGCAATTAAATGAAAGTGGGCATATGATCAATGTTCATATTAAGATTGATACTGGAATGCATCGTTTAGGTTTTGATTTAAGCGATTATGAGAGTATTAAAGAAATATATGATTACCAGTTTATTCATATTCAGGGTTATTTTACACATCTTTGTGTTTGTGATAGTAAAAGGAAAGTTGATCAAGAATACACCCAAAAACAAATAGCTGCTTTTTATGATTTAATTAATGAATTAAAATTAAGACATTATGATATAGGAAAGGTTCATCTTCAAAGTAGTTATGGATTAGTAAATTATCCTGAAATCAATGCCGATTATGCTCGGGTTGGGATTTTAATGTATGGAGTGTACTCAACGTTCAATGATTATTCAAAAGTACAATTAGATTTAAAACCAGCTTTAACAATTAAAGCACAAATTGCAATGCTGCATTATTTGACTAAAGGCGCGAGTCTTGGTTATGGCTTGACTTATAAGGTTAATCGTGATAGTGTAATTGCCGTTATTCCAATTGGCTATGGTGATGGATTGCCACGTATACTTTCTTCAAATGGAAGTGTTTTGATCAAAGGTCAAAAGTGTCCAATAGTTGGAAGAATTTGTATGGATCAAATGCTTGTAGATGTTAGCGAGATTAGTGATATCAGTGATAATGATCTAGTCACCGTAATTGGTCAAGATGGTACAGAAGAAATTAGGGTAGAAGAAATTGCACTTGAAGCTAATACAATTAGTAATGAGATTTTGAGTCGTTTAGGAAGTCGACTGCCAAGAATATATCGAGGAGGATAATAGGTTGAAAAGAAGCAGTTACATGTCGTACAATGAAAAGAAAAAAATCCCTTATAAAGTAATCATTAGTGTATTAATCGCTATGTTAATACTTGGGACATTGATTGCATTTAATTTTACAAGAATTCGGTTAATGACGAAGGGCTATGGTTGGTCTGAACAAAGCATTATTTTACAGCTAAATGATAATGAGATTGAGCGTTATTTGGATGCGGAAAAGGTCAGTGATCTAAGTTCCTGGAATGAATATAAAAATAAAAAACATTATTTAGAGTATCAGACATATCAAAAAGAACATCAAGATTATTCAAAAAAAGAAGTAATAAAATATATTGATACTTTCTATCAGGATTATTATCAAGATCTCAAGGATTTAAAATATAGTTATAAACAAGTATTATCTTTAATGAAAGTTGCAGAGCTGTCTGATTTTAAGGTAATCGTCGATAATAAATATACATATTCGCAAATTAAATCTTATTTAAAGATTAATGGAATGGTCTTTGAGGATCTGCCTAAGTATCTTGCAAGTAATCAAGAGCCAATAACAGCTGTACTTACGGTTACTTACCCATTTATTGATGCTAATAATGCTGTTGGATCAGAATATGAAGTTTTAGATCCTAGTAATACACTTCTGTTGATTAAAAAGGGTTTTGTGTTACCTAAAGATTATGTCCCTGCTGATCTTGTTGTACCTGATATACCAATTGCTCCTGATAATAATCATAATAAACTTCGAAAAGATGCAGCTAAAGCATTAGAAGATATGAATAAAGATGCTTTAAAAGAAGATTATCATTTAGTTTTAAATAGTGGATATCGCTCATATGATGAACAAGTAGAAATTTATAATGATTATTTTAACCGTTATGATGAAGTCACTGCTAGTGGTTTAGTTGCGAAACCTGGCTCAAGTGAACATCAATTAGGGTTAGGAGTAGATTTAACTAGCCAAAGTGTAATTGATAAAAAGAGAATGGTTTTTGGTGATACGGATGAGTATAAATGGGTTGCTAAAAATGCTTTTAAATATGGCTTTATTCTTCGTTATCCTAAAAATCGTTCGGATATTACTGGAACTGCTAATGAGCCATGGCATTTACGTTATGTTGGTAAGAAAGCAGCTAAAATAATTTATAATAATAATTGGACTCTAGAAGAATATATTTTAAAATATGGTTTTGATTATGAATTAAAGAAAATTGATTAAGCATCCTTTGGATGCTTTTATTATTTTCAATTAAACTTTTAATATGTTAAAATCATTATCATAAAAAGAGGAGTTAACAATGGATATATATAAATTTTTAACACAGTTAGGTATTGATTATTAAAAAATTAATCACCAATCAGTTAGCACTGTTGAAGAAGCAATGTTTATTAATGAGCAAATTGATGGAGTAGCATGTAAAAATCTATTTTTAAAAAGTAGTGATAAACAATTCTTCATTTATATGATGACGGTTGAAAAGCGTGCTGACTTGAAATATATAGCTAAACAAATTGGTAGTAAGCGGCTAAGCTTTGCTAGTGATGAAGAACTTGTAGAATTGTTAAAGTTAATTCCAGGATCAGTGACACCATTAGGAATAATTAATGATAATAAGCGAGTAAAAATATTGATTGATCGTGAATTAAGAGCACAACGATTATTAATTCACCCTAATATTAATACAGCAACAATATCAATTACCTATGATGATTTGTTATTGTTTATTAATGCTTGTGGAAATGAGTATTTAATTATTTAAAAATTTGATTATGGCAGTAATAAGAAATTTATTGAAATAAATACTTGCTGCAAGATTACATCTTTATAACTCTATGTATTTAGTTTAGTCATAATACTAATGAATATTATTCGATATATGCTATAATTTTAAAGAAAATTAGGAGGTGACTGTTAAGTGCTTGTAACTGACAAAGAATTACATAGAATCGTAAGCAGTGTTAGAAATCTAAGAACAGGACGAATATATTATCAAAAAGATTATGTTAGAGAAATCACAATTACTTATGATCGACTTTTTGATGATTATACAATTGAAGGCATTGTTGATAATGGTAGTTATGAAAATGTGTGTAAAATCGTTATTGATCAAGATAATAAGATTACTGACTATAGTTGTAATTGTTATTGGTGTGATGAACTCTCGGCTTGCGGTCATATTGGGGCTGTTTTGCTGAAGGTTCAAGAGTTATCACCTGATGATTTTCCATTTAAATATAAAAGTAAAAATGGTAAGATAAGTTATTTCGACAAGTTAGTACAAATTCGTCAGCAGCAGGAAGAAGAACTGCTAAAAAATGAATTAGCAGTAACAAAAAACCTAATAGCATCATTTAAGACTGCTAAAGCAATTGATTTTAATCAGGTTAAACTAAATCAAAAGTATGATCTTGAAGTCCAGATCAAGATTAATTATGGACACCCATGTTTAAAATTCAAAGTAGGAAGTGATAAAAAGTATATAATAAAAAATATTCCTAATTTTTTAAGTGCATTAGCAAATAATGAATATGTTGAATATGGTAAACAATTAGCGTTTGTTCATAATCAAAAAGTATTTAGTGATGAAGCACTGAAGATTATTGAATTAATGAAATTTTGTATGATCACTTATGAGCGGTATCAACAGGAATATTATTACGATATATCGCATGTGACAAATGAGATAAAGATTATTCCCGAAAGTATTGAATATATCTATGAAGTATTAAAAGATTTAGAAAAAACTAATCAACATTTATCAATTTATCAATATAATTATCAGCCTACTTTACATATAAGGAAACTTGAAAAATATTATTCGCTTGAATTAAAGGATTTTGATGAATTTTGTGGTTATAAAAATCTTTATAAGATTACTGAAAATGAAATAGGTATGGTTAAGCTGGACGATGAAGGAAAGGCAATCAAATTTATTCATAATTGCGAAAGTAAAGACAAATTATTATTAGCAAAAGAAGATGTAAATGACTTTGTTAAATATATTTTAAATGATATTAAGCAATATTTTAATTATACTGGGGACTTATTAACAAGTGAAGTTGTCGAAACAGAAATATTGACACTCTATGGCGATATTAATGAATTGGAACAAATCAAAGTTTATCTTGAAAGTAAACAAGGCCTAGAAACGATTTATTCATTTCAACAGTCGAGAAAGCAAACATCAATTAATTTTGATTTAATTGAAGATTATTTAAAAGAGATTGGTGATGTAGTTGATTTTGAAAAACATTGTATGTATTTGAATTTAGAAAGTGAAAAAACTTACTCCTTTTTAAATGAAGGTTTGCCTTTTTTAGCTAATTATTGTGAAGTGATGGTTAGTGATGCACTTAAAAAGATTGGGAAGAAAAGTCAATTTAGTATTAATGTAGGAGTGACTTTAGAAAATGACTTATTGGCAATTGACATTGAAAGTATTGATATTCCTAAAGATGAATTAGCGTTAGTCTTAAACTCATATCAAAAGAAGAAGAAATTTCATCGGTTAAAAAATGGTCAACTATTATATCTTGATTCTGATGAGCTGGAAGAATTAAATGAATTTATGACTGATTATCAAATTAGACCAAAGATGCTTGAGGATGGACATTTAGAAATGGATGTCTATCGGGCTTTTAGTCTTGGTAATAAAGCCGAAACAAGCAATTATTTAGTATATGATCGTAGTACCGTATTTAAAGAAATTATTGATAATTTTAAAGATATAGCTAAACAGAGTTATCCCTTAGCGCCTAATTATCAAGAAATTTTACGCGATTATCAGAAATTTGGATATCAATGGCTTCAATCAATTAGTTCTTATGGCTTTGGAGGAATTTTGGCCGATGATATGGGGCTTGGTAAAACCTTACAAATGATTGTTTTACTGGATCAAAATCGGGATGATAAAAAAACTAGTTTAGTTGTTTGTCCATCATCATTGCTATTGAATTGGCAAGATGAGATACATAAATTTTCTAATTCTTTATCTTGTACTTGTATTCACGGCAGTCTAAAACGACGAAAAGAAGCAATTAGAAAATTTAATGAGGTTGATGTGCTAATTACTACTTATGATTATATGCGTCGTGATGCTAATCTTTATGATGGTTATCAATTTGAAAATATTATTTTGGATGAAGCGCAATATATTAAAAATCCTAAAACTAAGAATGCGATAACAGTAAAATCGTTAAAAGCTAAACATCGTTTTGCTTTAACCGGAACTCCTATAGAAAATTCTTTGGCGGAGTTATGGTCAATTTTTGATTTTTTAATGCCAGAGTATTTGTATAGCTATCATTATTTCAAAACTAATTATGAAACACCGATTGTTAAAAATCATGATGAAAACAAACAGCAGGAACTAAAAAAATTAATTACACCATTTATCTTAAGACGTAATAAAAAAGATGTATTGACTGAATTACCGGAGAAGATTGAAAAAACATTATCAATTGAATTTAATGAAGAAGAAAATAAGTTGTATTTAGCTAATTTAATTCAGGTCAATAAAGAACTGCAAGAACAGCTTAATTATGATAATGTAGATCGTATTGCTATTTTAGCAATGTTGACAAGATTAAGACAAATTTGTTGTGAACCACGGATAATATATGATAATATTTCGAATATTTCATCAAAATTATCGGGATGTCTTGATTTAATCCGAAATTTCCTGGGAAATAATCAAAAAGTGCTATTATTTTCTTCTTTTACTTCCGTGCTTGATTTAATTGCTAAAGAATTGGAGAAAGAAAGTATTACTTATTATCAATTAACAGGTGATACAAAAAAAGAAGAACGTCATCGATTAGTTAATCAATTTCAAAATGATGATACAACAGTATTTTTGATTTCATTAAAAGCTGGGGGAACAGGATTGAATTTGACTGCTGCTGAAGCAGTTATTCATTTTGATCCTTGGTGGAATATGTCAGCACAAAATCAGGCGACTGATCGTGCTTATCGAATCGGGCAAGAAAATGTTGTAACGGTTTATAAATTGGTAATGAAGGATAGTGTTGAAGAAAAGATCTTAGAACTGCAAAATAAAAAGAAAAACTTAGCTGATAGTTTTGTGGAAAATAATGAAGGTAGTATAACAACAATGTCTACTAATGACATTATTGAGTTATTTAAAGTATAAATGAAATACTCTAGTAAAAACTTACTAGAGTATTTTTATCGTTGTGCTTTATTAGATAATTATGAACTAACAATTTATAATCATAAGGATAAAAGCAGTAATATAAACTATTTGATTACATAAGGAAACATGCTTGATTTATATAATATTTCATTTATTTACAAAGTTTAGTACTTCAAGTATACTTGAAATTAATAAAGCTAATCAATATAGTCAAAAAAGTTATTTGATTGTTTTAAAATGATGGTATTGTAACTATGCGATAAGATTATAGGTTGGAGTATATAATGGAATATTTTGAATATAGCGATATTGAAATTGAATATTTGAAAAGTAGGGATCCTGTTTTAAAACAAGTAATCGAGCAGATTGGTATAATTAAACGTGCGGTAATACCTGATTCATTTGCAGCTTTAGTTAATTCGATTGTTGGTCAACAAATTTCTACTAAAGCCCATCAAACAATTTGGCAGAGAATCAACAATTCTTTTAGTCCGATTACCCCAGCAAATTTTAAATCACTTTCAGCTGAGGAATTACAAAAATGTGGCATTACGATGAAAAAAGCACATTATATCAAAGAAATAACGAGACGGATCATTAGTGATCAATTGGATTTGGAGCGATTAGCTGATCTATCAAATGAAGAGGTTATAGAACAGCTTTGTGAGTTACCTGGAATCGGGAGATGGACAGCAGAGATGATTTTAACGTTTTCATTACAACGTAAAGATATAATTAGTTATAGCGATTTAGCAATTTTACGGGGAATGCGCATGGTCTATCATCATCAGCGAATTACACCTCAACTATTCACTAAATATAAACGTCGCTATGGACCATATGCAACAATTGCCAGTTTGTATTTATGGGCAGTTGCTGCGGGAGCAATTCCAGAATTGAAAGATTATGCACCGAAATCAAAAAATAATGTTAGAATATAAGTTATATTGAGAGAGTTGATATTTATCTTGTCATGGAGGATAATATAATGAAATTTGAAGAACGGGTCTTACAACAAGAGTTTACACTAAACGATACAGATGATCTAATTGTTGATTATATTCGTAAAAATAAAGCAAATTTGGAACATTTATCAATTCAAAAGGTAGCCGAAGATCTTTATCTTGTTCCCAACTCAATCATGCGTCTTTGTAAAAAGTTAGGGTATAAAGGCTTTGCAGAGATGAAATTTTTAGTTAATAACGAAGTATCAGAAAATTTAGATATTCAAAAATTATTATCAAAGAATTTGTATAAATCAATGGAACTAATTAATTATAAAACGTTAGAAGAAGTTGCCGCTAAGATCAAGAATGCCCGAACATGTCACTTTATTGGTGTCGGTGAGTCATTATATTTTTGTGAAATGATGGTCGATAATTTGCGATGTTATGATTATCGAGCTGAATATTATCAAACTTATCGTGAAATTGAATATCGAATCAAGCATTGTGAATAAAAAGATATTTTGTTTGTAATTAGTGCAAGTGGTGAGAATGGTCGTTTGAATAATTGGGTAGAAGAAGCAAAACAGAATGGAATTTTTGTTATTTCGGTTACCCATTTTAATGAAAATCGATTGGCTGGTTTAGCACATATTCCATTATATTATTGGGGTGATGAACAAAAATTGAATGGCTATAATGTTGCAGATCGAACAGGGATGATGATGCTGCTTCGAGAGTTGACAGAGGTATTTTGGAGGATGTACTGTGTATAAATACACGGTACATCCATTTTTAAATCAAAAACACACTAAAAATTTGATTATCCGCTAAAACACTGTATCTATCGGCATTATCAAGGAGCTAAACACATCAAAATACTACTAATTTACTACGATTGAATGAGCCTTGATACGTCCTATTTCCCAGATATGCAAAGATACGGTACAGCACATCAGTATTGAAACAAGAAAAATTGAATACTTCATAGACTACGGAACGCACAATATCAGCGTTCCTTTTCTATTTCCAGCCGTTCCTAGTGGACGGCTATTTTACTACCAAAATGAAAGGAGCATTTAGAATTATGAAAAAGATATTAAAACGATTGTGTACAGGCTTTCTTGCCTTTGCAACTGTCGTTACCGCTTTACCGAGTTCAACGGTTCATGCGTCTAATACACAGTATTGGACGGAAAGTAAAGAGCGTGTCGGTATCGTAGAACAAGTAATGAATGACGGTTCTATCAGTTCTACCTTTAATGAGGGACATTTAACTGTTGAGGGCGAGGACGCATATTGTATCGACATCAACACAGCCTTTAAAAACGGCTATAAGACCAAAGCTAACGCAAGTACCCGTATGAGTGCCGACCAGATAGCTGACGTCGCCTTATCTATTGAGTATGTGAAACAGTACACAGACAGCCACAGCGGAATAAGCAGTAAACACGCCTACCTATTAAGACAGCTTGTTGTCTGGCAGAGATTAAGTGTTCAGCTTGACTGGCAATGCGATAATGTGCGAGCTTCCTATGATGAAATCCCAAAAGCCGTACAAGATGAAGTATTCGCAGGAGCGAAAGCCTTTGTCAAAGAAAACAAAGGACGCTATGACTGTGGCGGATATATCTACTCTGGCGAGGGTCAAGAGCTAGGTCAATTCTGGGCAAATTTAGCTGTCGGAAATGCCAAACTTCAAAAGACTTCCACCAATGCCAGCATTACAGACGGTAACGGGATTTATTCAATCGCTGGTGCAACATACGGTGTGTATTCTGATAAAGACTGCACGAAACAGCTTGCCACCCTTACGACTGATACTAGCGGAAATACAGAAGCTGTTGAAGTAAGAGCCACTACAGTATATATCAAGGAACTTTCTGCACCAGCAGGATTTAAAATTGATAAAACAGTTTACTCTTTATCTGTGGAAGCTGGAAAAACAGCGACTTTAAAAGTATCTGATACTCCAAAAGTAACAGATACTTTGATTGAGCTGTTCAAGATTGACATGGAAACACAGAAATCCAATCCACAAGGAAACGCTTCTTTAGAGGGAGCAGAGTTTACATGGAACTTCTACGCTGGCTACTACAATAAGGATAATCTTCCTGCCGAAGCAACTCGTACATGGATAACAAAGACTATCGCTGAAAAAGACAGCGATGGTGCTTTCCATTACATTACCCGATTAGCTAACGCTTATAAAGTATCTGGGGACAGCTTCTATATGCAGGACGGTAAAAACGTGCTTCCTTTAGGAACACTAACCGTCGAAGAAACAAAAAGTCCGTCTGGTTACTTATTAGAGGGTGCATATATGCAGGGAGACGGTAGCGAAGAACAGATAAAAGGAATGTATCTGACACAGATTACAGAGGACGGCGACCTTGCCGTATTATCTGGAAGTAATCAGTACCATGTATCAGATAAAGTCATTCGTGGCGGTGTGAAAATCCAGAAACGAGATTTAGAAACGGGTGACACGAAAGCTCAAGGCGGTGGGACTTTGAAAGATACCACCTTTGAAATCATTTCCTTAAATGATAATGCTGTCTTGGTTGAGGGCAAGCTATACAAGAAAAATGAAGTAGTAAAGACAATCTATACAGACATTGAGGGTATCGCTTCTACTTCTGCTGATTTGTTACCTTACGGAAAATTTAGGATGTCTGAACAAAAAACGCCAGAGGGATATTTGACAGAGGGTGCAAAAGAGATTGACTTTGAAATCACGGAGAATGGAAAAATCGTAGATTTGACCGACGAGGCTCACTCTATCTATAACCAGATTAAACGTGGCGATATTGAGGGCGTAAAGATTGGAGCAGGTTCGCACAAGCGTCTTGCAGATGTTCCGTTCAGGATCACAAGCAAGACGACGGGCGAAAGTCATATTGTCGTAACTGATGATAACGGACAGTTCTCTACTGCGTCAAATTGGGCTTCCCACAAGCACAATACCAATGCAGGAAAAACAAGTGAGGACGGTGTATGGTTTGGTACTTCTGAACCAGACGACAGCAAAGGTGCATTGCTTTATGATACCTACATCATTGAAGAATTACGTTGTGAAAGCAACAAAGGCTTTAAACTTATTCCACCGTTTGAGATTGTTATTTCCAGAAATAAAGTTGTCGTTGATTTAGGTACGCTGACTGATGAATACGAAAAAGAAATCACTATTCATACCACAGCGACCAGCAAAGACGGAGAAAAAACTATCCTTGCAGGGAAAAAGGTTACTATCATTGATACCGTGAAATTAGACGGTCTTATCAAAGGCACAAAGTATCAGTTAAAAGGCTGGCAGATGTTGAAAGAAGAAAATGCAGAACTTCTTATCAATGGTAAACGAGTAGAAAACGATTATACTTTTGTCGCCGATGATGAAGCTATGAAAGTGGAAATTGCCTATACATTCAATGCGTCTGCTCTTGGTAGTAAAAATCTGGTAACATTCGAGGAATTATACGATTTAAGCAATCCAGAAGAACCCGTAAAAGTTGCGGAACACAAGGACATTGAGGACGATGGACAGACGGTGCTTATCACAGAGCGTATCATCAAAATCCATACGACAGCTACGGATAAAGACGGCAAGAAAGAGATTGAAGCTGGAAAAGATGTAACTATCGTCGATACAGTTAAATTAGAGGGCTTAGAAGTAGGTACGAAGTATCAGCTTGTGGGCTGGCAGATGTTAAAAGATGAAAATGCTGAGTTAATCATCAATGATAAACGTGTTGAAAATGATTATATCTTTACGGCTGACAGCGAAACTATGGAAGTAAAGATTGCGTTTACTTTTGACGCTTCTTCTCTTGGCGGTAAACAGCTTGTAACTTTTGAGGAATTATACGATTTAAGCAATCCAGATGAACCGATAAAAGTTACGGAGCATAAGGATATTGAGGACGACGGGCAGACGGTTACTATCAAAGAAGCACCAGAAACACCTACGCCAGAAGAACTAGAGAAGCCAACTCCACCAGATACACCTACGAAAACAGACAGTCCAAAAACGGGCGACAATACAAACCTTTACGGACTGATTGCAATGCTTTGTATCTCTGGTGCTGGTTTAACTGGTACATATTTCTTTAAACGTCGTAAGATGAAGAAATCATAAGGCGGTAGCTGTATGAGGAAAGAAAAATCACGCTCTCCGCCGTAACATATAAAGGCAGACTATATCTTATTCTGGCTTGTCTGCCGATTACCTGCAAGAACACGGATAGTCAAGGGGGCGTTAGCATTTATTTACCCTTTACTATCTGGGGGATTGCTGGTACTTTCCTAAATGCCAGAACACACACATCAATCAAACTTAAAGAAAGAAACGAGGTAAAATAATATGGAATTAAAATATATCGTGCCGAATGTGGCACAGACTTTTGGAAACTTGGAATTTGCAGGGGAAAACAAAGTAGACCAGCAACGTATCAATGGGCGTTACACTCCCGTATCAAGAAGTTACAACTTGTATTCGGATATTCAGAGAGCCGACGACATTATCGTTGTATTACCTGCAAAAGCTGGCGAGAAGCATTTTAAGCCAGAGCAGAAAGTAAAGCTGATTAACCCACGCATTACCGCAGAGGGTTACAACGTCAAAGGACGTGGATTTACAAACTACATTTTAATGGCTGATGATATGTTACCAGCAGAAAGCAAATAAGGGGGTATTTGATTATGAGATTAGCAAATGGAATTGTATTAGATAACGAAAAAACTTTTGGAGTATTGAAATTCTCTGCACTTCGACATAAGGTGCGTGTAGAAAATGAGGACGGAACGACAAGTGATGAAATTAAGCGTCGTACTTATGATTTGAAATGTAGTGTGCAGGAACGCATGATACAAGTATCAATCCCTGCCGACATTCCCGTAAAGGACTTCCCTTACAATGCAGAAGTGGAACTTATCAATCCCGTAGCTGATACGGTGGCAAATGCCAACTTTAGAGGGACTACGGTTGATTGGTACATCAAGGCTGATGATATTGTGTTGAAGAACAAAGGCGGTCAGGCTGGAAATACACAGAACAATGCTCCGCAGGGACAGCAGAAAAAGTAAGCTGACAAACTAGTTTTTCGTTGTAGCAGATATCAACAATTGTTATAATATTGATATGGAAACAGTTAATTTAGACTTATAAAGGAGAAATGTGTATGCTAGATAAAATACCTAATGCAGAGGAAATGACTGCTTTGGTCGGACAATCATTATATAGTGTATGGAATGAATTGTGTGCCTTGATTGATGAAAAGTATGAAATGGAATGTCTATGGAATAAAGGTGGCAAAGCATGGAATTATGAATATAAGTATCGTCGAGGTGGCAAAACATTATGTGCCTTATATGCTAGAGAAAACTGTGTGGGATTTATGATTATCTTAGGTAAAGATGAACGGTTAAAATTCGATACAGATAGAGATAATTATTCAAAAGAAGTTCAGAAAATTTATGATGAAACAAAAACTTACCATGACGGAAAATGGCTGATGTTTGAGCCAACAGATACAACTTTGTTTGACGATTTTGTTAAACTTTTGAGGATAAAAAGAAAACCAAATAGAAAGTAGTTTATTACCACACCATTAGCAAATGGATAGTTTCTTATAATAGCGGATATATGAAAATGCTGTCATGTGGACATAAAGAAAATTGGAAGTTGTGGAGGTGACAGAAAATGAAATTAAAAAATCCTATGCTGGTAGTAACTGATATAGATAAATCAGTTGATTTTTATAAAAAGGTTTTTGGGCTTCATGTCATTATGGATTTTGGAGCAAATAAAACTTTAACAGGTGGTTTAGCTTTACAAACAGTTGAAACATACAAAGAGTTTATCGGTACAAGTGATATTTCTTTTGGTGGTAACAATTTTGAAGTCTATTTTGAAGAAGATGATTTTGATAAATTTGCTGATAGGCTGAAAGAATATGATATTGAATATGTCCACCCTATTATAGAACATTCATGGGGACAGCGTGTAGTCCGCTTTTATGACCCAGATAAACATATTATCGAAGTTGGAGAAAACATGAAAATAGTATGTAAGCGTTTCTTAAATAGCGGAATGACACCAGAACAAGTTGCAAAACGCATGGACGTGCCTATGAAATTTATAAATGCCTGTATGAGATAAATTCTTGTTTGTGGAAGTCAATAAATACAAAGATAAATTAGAAGTTGACGGAGATTTTAACGCTTTAAAACGTATAAAGCAGGCTTTGATGTAAGGAAGAGTTCATTCATCTCGAGGTGAAACACAGGCGTTGCGCCCAATATATTGTTCGTTGCGTGACTTTAACATCTAGATTTCCTAAAATTAAGGAAAAAAGAAAGGAGATTTTAGATATGTCGAAGTTAATGGAAGGAAATAAGAGGTATCTCTTTTGGGTGGTCGTCATTGGCATGTTTGGTATAGTTGGATTATTAATGGTGCCGATTGTAAAGTGCATTATTAGAGTGTCAGAACGTCATCCTAAAGCATGCAGATGGATTATCATTGTTGCTTTTATAAGTATAATTATATATCAGTTTATTGAGCAGGGATGGAATTCAGTCTTTGGTTTGATATGCATTGGAGTAATTCTAGCTACTAATAGTGTGTTTAAGGATAATAGTAAATAATGGTGGATAAATGGAAATTTCAAAAATAATAAAAGAAGCAAGAATAAAAAAAGGAATGACGCAACAAGAACTGGCAGATTCTGTATATGTTACAAGGCAAACCATTTCAAAATGGGAGTTGGGGAAGAGCATACCCGATGAAGTGTCATTCAGACTTTTATGTCAATGCTTAGAGATTGACAATAAGGTTAGAAAAAAATTTGTGGTTAATAAGCAACATCTATTTTTGATAATGATAGCAATTATGTTTTCTCCAGTAGTATTAGGAATTCGCTATATTTTATATAAAATAGGGAAGCTTGAAGATCAAAGATTTATAATAATGATTAAAAGTGTAGGGTTTGTGCTTTTTGCTCTTTATTTTAGAACGTTGAAAGAACATGTAGCATATATTTTGCTCTTTATGATAGTTATAGGCAATATGGTTTATCAATATTATTTGCTTAGTTTAGAAAGATAGTTAAACTTTGAAGATAATCAATAGATGTACAACTTCCAGTTTGTAAAAGACAATAAATACAAAGATAAATTTGAAGTTAGGAGACTAATACTATGAAAGGATTTGAACGCAAAAACCAATTATTCTCTCTTTGTGGATTGAATTGTGGGTTGTGTCCTATGCTTTTAGGAAATCATTGTGGCGGTTGCGGAAATGGAAATCAATCATGTAAAATTGCAAGATGTAGTCTTGAACATGGAAAGATTGAATATTGCTATGAGTGTAAGCAATATCCATGTGAAAAATACCAACACATTGATGACTATGATATTTTTATTACGAGCAGACGACAAAAAGCAGATTTAGAAAGAGCAAAAAACATAGGCATTGAGCAATATAATCTTGAACAGCAGGAAAAAATACAAATTCTTTCTTACTTACTTTCTAACTATAATGACGGGCGTAGGAAAACTTTCTTTTGTGTGACAGTCAATTTACTAGAACTTTCAGAATTGCAAGAAGCAATGAAACAAATACAATCCAATGACGAATTGTCCTTACTACCATTTAAGGCACAATGCTTGTATGTGGTGGAGGTGTTTCAGAAGATTGCTGAAAGAAGAAATATAAAACTGAAACTTATCAAGAAAAAGTGATTTTCAAATTTCAGTTTGACAATTTTATATCCATACACACAAAGCAGTTAGTCTTAGGATTAACTGTTTTTTCGTACCCAGAAAGGAGTGATTGATTTATGAGAATGATTTTTAATAAAGGACACCGTATCAGAGCCAGCGACAAGCACCTTGTCTACCATTTTTCCATAGGGACGCTTCTTTTTGTATTCGTGGTAGTTCTTCTGCTATTGAATATGAAACAGCTCATGCGTACCGATTGGGAACATTTCAGCTTGTTAGACAACGGCTTGACGCTTTCCCCTTACAACTTCATAACCATACTGATAGCGACTGGTGTTTGTGCATTGGTCGCTTTTTGGTATTACCGCTTCTGCTATGACCATTTTAAACAGTTATTGCACCGTCAAAAGCTGGCAAGAATGATACTGGAAAACAAGTGGTATGAAGCCGATACCGTACAAGACAGCGGTTTTTTTACTGACCTGCAAAGCAGATCAAGGGAAAAAATCGTCTGGTTACCAAAGATTTACTATCAAATGGAAAAAGGATTGCTTCATATCCGCTGTGAAATTACGCTGGGGAAATATCAAGACCAGCTCTTACGATTAGAGGATAAATTGGAAAGTGGCTTGTACTGTGAACTGACCGACAAGACCTTGCATGACGGCTACATTGAATACACGCTTTTGTATGATATGATAGCAAACCGTATTTCTATTGATGAAGTGAAAACAGAAAACGGCTGTCTTAGGCTGATGAAAAATCTTGTCTGGGAATATGACGCACTCCCTCACGCTCTGATAGCTGGTGGAACTGGTGGCGGTAAAACTTACTTTCTGCTGACAATCATTGAAGCATTGTTACAGACCAACGCCGAGCTTTACATCTTAGACCCGAAGAACGCTGACCTTGCGGACTTGGGAACAGTTATGCCAAATGTCTATCATACGAAAGAAGAAATGATTGATTGTGTCAATGCCTTTTATGACGGTATGGTGGCACGAAGCGAAGAAATGAAACAGCACCCGAAGTATAAGACGGGCGAAAACTACGCTTATCTGGGACTACCGCCCTGCTTTCTAATCTTTGATGAATATGTGGCGTTTTTTGAAATGCTAGCAACAAAGGAAAGCATGAGCTTACTTAGCCAACTAAAGAAAATCGTTATGTTAGGACGACAAGCAGGCTATTTTCTGATTGTCGCCTGCCAGCGTCCAGACGCAAAATATTTCAGCGACGGGATAAGGGATAACTTCAACTTCCGTGTAGGGCTTGGGCGTATCAGCGAATTAGGTTACGGTATGCTGTTCGGTTCAGATGTGAAAAAGCAGTTTTTCCAGAAGCGTATCAAAGGGCGTGGCTACTGTGATGTAGGGACAAGTGTTATCAGCGAGTTTTACACTCCCCTTGTACCCAAAGGGCATGACTTCTTACAGACAATCGGCTCTCTAGCATACGCTAGGCAGGACGGGACGGCGACGTGCGAAGTGAAAGGCGACGGCACGGACTAGCCGTTGCTGGTGTGGCGGTAGCCACGCCAGCAGACATCAGCCCCTCATTATCTAACAGAGGGGCACAATTACGCTGGAAACTGGTTCAAAAACCTTTGGAAGTCCGCTAGGAATAAGGGTTTGTATCAGTTTCAGCCGTTTGTGATAATCGCTTGAAATTATCACAAAATCACAAAAATATCACGATTGGGGGTATCACAACTGAAAGATGATGATTTTATAACAGCCTTGAAAGCAAAACGTAGCGATTACGGCGTATCGCAGACAAGGCTTGCACTCATGGCTGGTATCAGCCGTGAACACTTAAACCGTATCGAAGCTGGAACGGTAGCACTTACTAAGGATATGAAAACGAAGCTGTTGGAAGCTGTTGAAAAATTTAATCCCGACGAACCGCTGTTCCTGCTGTTCGATTATGTGCGTATCCGTTTTCCCACAATGGACATAAAGCACGTTATCAAGGATATTCTGAAACTGAGTATCGACTATATGCTCCATGAAGATTACGGACACTACAAATACACCGAGCATTACTATATCGGGGACGTATTCGTATTCACTTCACAAGATGAAGAAAAAGGCGTTCTGCTGGAACTCAAAGGCAAAGGATGTCGTCAATTTGAAAGCTATCTGCTGGCACAAGAGCGAAGCTGGTATGACTTCTTCATGGACGCACTCATTGAGGGCGGTGTAATGAAGCGTCTTGACCTTGCTATCAATGACAGAACGGGAATATTGGATATTCCAGAACTGACCTTGAAATGTACAAATGAAGAATGTGTTTCTGTGTTCCGTTCCTTTAAGTCTTACGCTTCTGGCGAGCTTGTAAAGCACAAGGAAGCTGACAAGGCAGGTATGGGACATACGCTGTATATCGGTTCTTTGAAATCGGAAGTTTACTTCTGTGTGTATGAAAAGAATTATGAACAGTACGCAAAGCTGGGAATACCGATTGAGGAAGTCCCGATAAAGAACCGATTTGAAATCCGCTTGAAAGATGAACGTGCTTATTATGCCGTCCGAGATTTGCTGACTTATTACGACGCAGAAAGGACGGCATTTTCTATTATCAACCGTTATATCCGTTTTGCAGATAAAGAGCCAGATAAACGAAAAAGCGAATGGAAAACCAATGACCGCTGGGCGTGGTTCATTGGCGAGGGACGACCACCATTAAGATTGACAACAAAACCAGAGCCTTACACGCTGGAGCGTACATTACGGTGGGTGGAAAGGCAGGTTGACCCAACATTAAAAATGCTGGAAGAAATCACAAAGAAAACGGGTGTCGATTATCTGAAAGAGATACGCAAGCATACAAAGCTGACAGAGAAACACGAACAGATAATCGCACAGCAGACTGCTTCCCCAGAGGAAGTGATAGTAAAGTAAAGGAGCATGGAAACATGGAACGAATACTATTTGGTTTTCTTTTCCTTACGCTTGGCATGGGGCTTGGCGTTATACTGATGTGTTTAATGCAGGCAGGAAAAGAAGCAGACAAAGAAATGGAATGATTAAAAGAAAGTGAGGACAAATAAATGAATTTCGGACAAAATTTATATACTTGGTTTTTGAGCAATGCACAGTCATTAGTGCTTATGGCAATCGTGGTAATTGGTATCTACTTAGGATTTAAGCGTGAGTTTTCAAAGCTCATTGGCTTCTTGGTAGTTGCCCTTATCGCTGTTGGTCTGGTATTTAATGCTGGCGGTGTCAAAGACGTGTTGTTAGAGCTGTTCAATAAGATTATCGGTGCATAATGATTTTTATTGTTATAGTAATTTAGCAATGGTACAATGTGGGTATAAATTAAAAGTTATAGGAGTGATATTTTGAAAAAAGCTATACTGTATATTCATGGTAAAGGTGGAAGCTATTTAGAAGCTGAACAATATAAAGAAATCTGTATCGGGTATGATGTTATAGGAATTGATTACAACGAATACCTGCCGTGGATAGTAGAAAATCAAATTAAATCTGTGTATGAAAACCTTAGAAATGATTATGAGCATATTTCCATTATAGCAAATAGTATTGGAGCGTATTTTTCAATGTACGCATTACAAAACTATGATATTGAGAAAGCATTTTTTATATCTCCTATTCTGGATATGGAAAAGCTCATTCTCGATATGATGGTATGGGCGAATGTAACAGAAAAAGAACTTTTGGAAAAGAAAGAAATCTCTACTGATTTTGGAGAAACTTTATCATGGAATTATTTAGAATTTACTAGGAAAAATCCTATTACATGGAATGTTCCGACTGAAATTCTCTATGCTGGAAATGATAACCTTACTTCTCGCAATACAGTAAATTCTTTTGTTGAAAATCATAATGCTAATCTTACCATAATGGAAAATGGAGAACATTGGTTTCACACAGAACAACAAGTTGATTTTCTGCACAAATGGATAAAAAATGTACTATAACAATTTCATACCCACATAAAAAGCAGTCATTCTGAAAAGATCGACTGCTTTTTTCATACCTAAAATTAGATTGGAGTGATTGCTTGAATGATATTTTTAAGGATATGCAGGCAAGGATTGGCTGTCAATATATATCAGGTTTACCCTTTAAACGAAGTGCTGTCTGGTATGAATTGAAGCACTTAAACCTTGCCGACTATCCTATGAAACAACTAGAAGATTTTTCACGCTATGTCTTTGGTGTCCCGTACACCGTCATAGCGGAAGTTTTAAAAAGAAAGGACGTGATAACCTATGCAGGAATTACGAGTGTTGCTGGAAACGAAACAAACGATAAATGATGAAATCCGTTCTGCTTGGTTTGCCCTGCCGATTGATGAAGAAGAATTGCGGGAACGATTAGGTGTGGACGCAGAAAGCGAGGACTATCGTATTCTTGAAAAAGAACTGCCCTTTGCTGATGATGTGGGCGAAGATACGACCATTGAGCGATTGAATGATATGTACCGTACCTTTGAAAGTCTGCCAGCGGATTTAAAGGAAGATTACGACGAGCTGATGTGCTACTTCTCTAGTCTGGACGAATTGCACCAGCATAGAAACGACATCATTCATTATTCATGGTGTAAGAACATGACCGACGTTGCTCATCGTGTACTTGATAATGACCCTGCCTTTTCTTCCGTTGAAGAACGCATTACCCGTTACTTTGATTTTGAAGCCTACGGACAGTATCTTGACGATAACGGACGCTTTCTGGAAACGGAACACGGTATCTATGAAATACCGTAAAAGCGAGGTGGCATTTTATGGTTGAAGATATGGCGGTGTATATCGCTAATCTTGGAAAATACAATGAGGGGTATCTGGTGGGCGATTGGTTCCGTTTTCCCTTGAATGAGGAAGAAATCGCAGAGCGTATCGGTTTAAATGCCGAGTATGAAGAATACGCCGTCCATGATACCGACAACTTTCCTATGGAAGTATCAGAATACATTTCCATTGAGGAATTAAACAATATCTATGATATGCTAGAGGAACTTCCCGACTATATCGTAGACAGTCTGGACGAGTTTATTTCTCATTATGGAAGTCTGGAAGAATTAGCAGAACACACCGACGAGATTTATCATTATCCCGATTGTGAAACTATGACGGACGTAGCTTATTATTTCATTGATGAATTGCAGATGTTGGGGGAAATCCCACCGCAGTTGCAAAACTATATCGACTATGAAGCCTACGGACGTGATTTATCCTTTGAGGGAACATTTATTGAAACAAGTAGCGGTATGTGTGAAATACCATATTAGAGCTGGAAGATCAGCAACGAGCATTGTTGCTTCTGACAGCTCATTTACATTTAAGGACAGTCTGAAACACGGCTGTCCTTTTCCAATTCAAAGAAAGGAGTTTTTCTGAACGTATGAAGAAAATAAAAAGCTATACGGGTATCTGGAACGTGGAAAAAGTCTTATATGCAATCAATGACTTTAGCCTGCCCTTTCCTGTTACTTTTACCCAGATTACATGGTTTGTCATGACAGAATTTATCATCATTCTGCTTGGCGACCTGCCACCGCTTTCCATGATTGAGGGAGCATTTTTAAAATACTTTGGTATTCCCGTTGCTCTCACATGGTTTATGAGCCAGAAAACCTTTGACGGCAAGAAGCCTTACAGCTTCCTAAAGTCCGTGATGACTTATGCCGTCCGACCTAAAATCACTTATGCAGGAAAAGCCGTGAAACTGCATGAGCAGAAATTCAATGAAACAATCACGGCAGTTAGGAGTGTGAATTATGTTCCCAATTAAATATATCGACAATAACCTTGTCTGGAACAAGGACAATGAAGTTTTCGCTTACTATGAGCTGATACCCTACAATTACAGCTTCTTGTCGGCAGAACAAAAATATATCGTGCATGACAGCTTCCGACAGTTAATCGCACAGTCCCGCGAGGGTAAAATCCATGCGTTACAGATTGCGACGGAAAGCTCCGTAAGGAGTATTCAAGAACAGTCCAAAAAGCTGGTGTCTGGCAGGCTTCGTGATGTGGCGATACAAAAGATTGATGAACAGACAGAAGCCCTTGTATCTATGATTGGCGATAATCAAGTGGACTATCGTTTCTTCTTGGGCTTTAAGCTCATGGTTACGGAGCAGGAAGTCAATTTAAAGAACATGAAGAAATCGCTGTTTATGACGGTCAAAGAGTTTCTAAATGAAGTCAATCACACGCTGATGAATGACTTTGTTTCCATGACAAATGATGAAATCAACCGCTATATGAAAATGGAAAAGCTGTTAGAGAATAAAATCTCTAGGCGTTTCAAGGTTCGACGCTTGGATAAAAACGACTTCGGGTATCTCATGGAACACCTTTACGGCAGGGACGGCGTGGCTTATGAAGATTATGAGTATTCCTTACCAGAGAAGAAATTGAAAAAGGAAACCCTTATCAAGTATTACGACCTTATCCGACCTATCCGTTGTCTGATTGAAGAAAGCCAGCGATACTTGCGTCTGGAGCATGAGGACAGCGAAAGTTATGTATCGTACTTTACCGTCAATGCGATTGTCGGGGAGCTGGATTTTCCGTCAAGTGAAATCTTCTATTTCCAGCAACAGCAGTTTATCTTTCCCGTCGATACGTCCATGAATGTAGAAATTGTAGAAAACCGCAAGGCACTTTCCGTTGTCCGTAACAAGAAAAAGGAGCTGAAAGATTTAGATAATCACGCTTTTCAGTCTGGAAGTGAAACAAGCTCCAATGTGGTGGACGCATTAGACAGCGTGGATGAGCTGGAAACAGATTTAGACCAAAGTAAAGAAAGTATGTACAAGCTCTCTTATGTTATCCGTGTATCTGCTCCCGACTTGGACGAGCTGAAACGCCGTTGTGATGAAGTCAAGGACTTCTACGACGATTTGAACGTAAAACTAGTGCGTCCTGCTGGCGATATGCTTGGACTTCACTCTGAATTTCTCCCTGCCAGCAAGCGATACATCAATGACTATGTGCAGTATGTAAAGTCCGACTTCTTGGCTGGTCTTGGATTTGGAGCGACACAGCAGTTAGGCGAAAACACGGGTATCTATATCGGTTATTCCGTTGATACGGGAAGAAACGTGTACTTACAGCCGTCGATTGCAAGTCAAGGAATTAAAGGGACTGTTACCAATGCTTTAGCTTCTGCCTTTGTAGGAAGTCTTGGCGGTGGCAAGTCATTCTGTAACAACTTACTTGTGTACTATTCCGTTCTCTTTGGCGGTCAAGTGGTCATCTTAGACCCTAAATCCGAGAGAGGAAATTGGAAAGAAACGCTCCCAGAGATTGCACATGAAATCAATATCGTAAACCTTACCAGCGAAAAGGAAAATGCAGGACTTCTTGACCCATTTGTGATTATGCGTGATGTGAAAGACGCTGAAAGTCTGGCAATCGACATACTCACATTCCTTACGGGTATTTCGTCAAGGGACGGCGAGAAATTTCCCGTACTTCGCAAGGCGGTTCGCTCCGTCGTGCAAAGCTCATCAAGGGGATTGCTCCATGTGATAGACGAGCTACGCAGGGAAGATACACCAATATCAAGAAACATTGCCGACCATATTGACAGTTTTACCGATTACGATTTTGCACATCTGCTGTTTTCAGACGGTACGGTGGAAAATGCTATCAGTCTGGAAAACCAGCTCAACATCATTCAAGTAGCGGATTTGGTATTACCCGACAAGGACACGACCTTTGAGGAATACACAACGATTGAATTGTTATCTGTATCAATGCTGATTGTTATTTCTACCTTTGCCTTAGACTTTATCCACTCGGACAGAAGCATTTTTAAGATTGTGGATTTAGATGAAGCATGGGCGTTCCTCAATGTAGCACAAGGCGAAACGCTCTCTAATAAGCTGGTGCGTGCTGGACGTGCTATGAACGCAGGCGTTTACTTCGTTACTCAGAGTGCGACGGACGTATCAAAGGAAAGTCTGAAAAACAATATCGGTCTGAAATTCGCTTTCCGTAGTACCGCTATTGAGGAAATCAAGCAGACCCTAGAATTTTTCGGTATCGACAAGGATGACGAAAACAACCAGAAACGCTTGCGTGATTTAGAGAACGGACAATGTTTATTGCAGGACTTATACGGACGTGTCGGTGTAGTACAGATACACCCAGTCTTTGAAGAACTACTGCTCGCTTTTGATACCAGACCGCCCGTACAAAGAAATGAGGTGGAGTGATGAAAGAAAGGATAAAAGGTGCATTCACAAGAAAAAAGATATTTCACTTTCTCAAAATGGCTCTGTTCGTCATGGGACTTACCCTTATCCTGCTTTCACTCTTGGGGACGGTAGCTCATGCGACGGGACTTGTGGACGACACAATAAATGCAGAAAACCTTTACTCAAAATATCCGCTGTCAAACTATCAGCTAGACTTCTATGTAGATAATAGCTGGTCGTGGCTTCCGTGGAATTGGCTGGACGGTATCGGAAAATCGGTGCAATACGGGCTTTACTGTATTACCAACTTTGTCTGGACTATTAGCTTGTATCTTTCCAATGCGACGGGATATGTGGTGCAGGAAGCCTATAAATTAGACTTCATCAACGATATGGCAGACAGTATCGGCAAGAGCATACAGACCCTTGCAGGCGTTACCGAGAACGGCTTTTCTACCTCTGGGTTTTATGTAGGCTTCTTATTGATGATTATTTTAGTTGTCGGTATCTATGTAGCCTATACAGGACTTATCAAAAGAGAAACCAGCAAGGCATTACACGCTGTTATCAACTTTGTTGTGGTGTTCATCTTGTCAGCTTCCTTTATTGCGTATGCTCCCGATTACATAAAGAAAGTCAATGACTTTTCATCAGATATTAGTACCGCTTCTTTGGACTTGGGAACAAAAATCATGCTCCCAGACAGCGACAGTCAAGGAAAGGACAGTGTGGATTTGATAAGGGACAGCCTATTTTCTATTCAAGTCAAACAGCCGTGGCTACTCTTGCAGTTTGGCAACAGCGACGTGGAAGAAATCGGGGCTGACCGTGTGGAAGCTCTAGTATCAGTCAATCCAGACGACGAGGACGGCGAAACAAGAGAAGATGCAGTAAAGACAGAGATTGAGGATAACGACAATAACAATCTCACGATACCGCAGGTCGTGAACCGTTTAGGCATGGTATTCTTCCTCTTGTTCTTCAACTTAGGGATAACCATATTTGTATTCCTGCTTACAGGCATGATGATATTTTCGCAGATACTCTTTATCATCTTTGCAATGTTTTTACCAATCAGCATTTTATTATCCATGATACCGAGCTATGAAAGCATGGCAAAGCAGGCAATCGTAAGAGTATTCAATACCATTATGACAAGAGCTGGAATTACGCTCATTGTAACGGTGGCATTTAGTATTTCTAGTATGTTTTACAACATTTCAACGGACTATCCGTTTTTTATGGTGGCGTTCTTGCAGATGGTATGTTTCGCTGGTATCTACATGAAGTTGGGCGATTTGATGAGTATGTTCTCATTGAACGCTGGCGACAGTCAACAAATGGGACGCAGGATATTCCGCAGACCGTATTTATATATGCGACATAGAGCCAGAAGATTTGAGCGTCGTGTCGCTGGTGCGGTAGCTGGTAATGCTGTATCGGGTAGTAAACAGAAACAGCAGACACAAACTCGTAGCAATACTTCTTCTAGCATAGGGCGCAAGGCTGGAAATGCCGTAGGTGCTGTCTTAGATACGAAAAATAAGGTTAAGGATAAGGCAAACGCTGTCCGTGAAAATATCAAGGACGTACCGACCCAGACCGCTTATGCCGTTCATTCCGCAAAGGAAAAGGCGAAGTCAAGTGTATCGGATTTTAAGCGTGGCGTGGTGCAGGAACAAAACGAGCGTCAAGCTGGGCGTTATGAGAAACAGCAACAGCATAGACAGAATATCGCTGATAAAAGAATGGAATTACAGAAAGCTCAAGAAGCAAAGTCCGGAAGAAAAACGGACGGATCAGCGACAGCAGGAGCTACCCGTCCACATGAAAGACCAGCGACTGCTTCTGCTTCAGAAGTGAAAAAACAAAGTACCAGCAAACCGCAGGAAGTCAAACGCCCTGCCACTTCCTCTAAAGCTGATGATGTGAAAATGGTTAAGGAGCGTCCGCTTGCTTTTTCTGGGAAATCGGTTGAACCGACGGTAAAAGTAAACCGCCAGAATTTACATACGGAGCGTATCACAAAGACACAGCAGACAACGGTTCAAAAGAACCAGCAGACCACAGAGAAAAACCGTAAACTGATTACGAAGAAAGGACAGAAGAAAAAATGAGATTGAAACACATAGCTATCATTGGCTGTCTGTTTCCTATTCTATTTTCTATCGTCTTATTCTTTGGGGTGCTGATTAGTGCCGAGGACGACGACGGCGGTGGGAATTATTCATCTTCCATTGGTGGTATGAACCTATCCGCAGAGGTCTTGAAACATCAGCCAATGGTGGAAAAATACGCAAAGGAAAATGGTATTTCCGAGTATGTAAATGTGCTTCTTGCAATTATTCAAGTAGAAAGTGGCGGTACAGCCGAGGACGTTATGCAGAGTTCGGAAAGTCTGGGACTACCGCCTAATTCCTTAGATACAGAAAGCTCAATCAAGCAGGGGTGTAAATATTTTGCGTCTCTGCTTTCTTCGTGTGAAGCACAAGGGATAAAAGACTTGAATGTAGCGATACAGTCTTATAACTACGGCGATGGCTATGTGGGATATGTGGCAGGAAACGGAAAGAAACATACCTTTACCCTTGCCGAGAATTTCGCCCGTGAAAAATCGGGCGGTAAAAAAGTTACTTACACCAACCCGATAGCCGTTGCGAAAAACGGTGGCTGGCGTTATGGCTATGGAAATATGTTCTATGTGGAGCTTGTCAATCAATATCTGACCGTTACCCACTTTGATAATGCGACGGTACAAAAGATTATGAACGAAGCTCTAAAGTATCAAGGCTGGAAGTATGTTTACGGCGGTAGCAATCCTAATACATCTTTTGATTGTAGCGGACTGACGCAATGGTGCTTTGGAAAGGCTGGTATCTCTATTCCGAGAACCGCACAAGCACAGTATGACGCTACCCAGCATTTACCGCTGTCGCAGGCACAAGCTGGCGATTTGGTATTTTTTCATTCCACTTACAATGCAGGAAGTTATGTAACACACGTTGGTATCTATGTAGGAAACAATCAGATGTATCATGCAGGCGACCCTATCGGATATGCGGACTTAACCAGCAGTTATTGGCAGGCACACTTAATCGGTGCAGGCAGAATAAAACAATAGAAAGTGAGGACTTACAATTTATGTTTAAGAAGAAAGAGAAACAGATAAAACCCGTGAAAGAAAAAAAGGTGCGTACCATGAAAGTAGGCACACATAAGAAATCAGTTATAGCTCTTTGGGTCGTGCTTATCGCAAGCGTGAGCTTTGGGGTGTATAAGAATTTTACCGCTATTGATATGCACACGGTACATGAAAAGGAAACCATACAGCTACGACTTGATGATACCAACGGCATAGAAAACTTTGTAAAGAATTTTGCGAAGTCATATTATACTTGGAACAACAGCAAGGAAGCAATCGAAGCCCGTACTGCTTCTATCAATGGGTATCTGACAAAGGAGTTGCAGGCACTAAATGTCGATACCATAAGAACGGATATACCGACCAGCTCTAGTGTTCTTGATGTGCTAATCTGGGACGTGGCACAGTCTGGAACGGACGAATTTATCGCTACCTACGAAGTAGATCAGCAGATAAAAGAGGGAGAACAGACAAGTAATGTCAAAGCAACCTATACAGTCAAAATCCATGTAGATAAGGACGGAAATATGGTTATTATTCAGAACCCGACCCTTGCACCAGATGTAAAAACATCAGTCTATGAACCTAAAGCACTAGAAGCTGACAACAGCGTGGACGCTGACACTATAAACGACGCTACCGCATTTCTGGAAACATTCTTTAAACTGTACCCTACGGCAACGGATAAAGAGCTTGCTTATTATGTATCTGGCAATGTCCTTGAACCAATCGGCAGGGACTACCTCTACTCTGAATTGGTAAACCCATTCTTTACAGCCGACGGGGACAATGTAAAAGTCAAGGTTGCGGTAAAGTTCATTGACAATCAGACAAAGGCGACGCAGGTATCACAGTTTGAATTGACGCTCCATAAGGATAGCAACTGGAAGATTGTAGGATAACATGGAAATGGGCTTGTATCATAATTATAGTATGCAAGCCCTTTTCATATTGAAGTATCAATAATCAATAATTATAATTAGGTACATGAATGGAGGGATAAAATGTTCAAAATTGGTGAGTTTTCAAAATTGACACAAGTTTCTACTCGTATGTTGCGTTATTATGATGAAATGGGGTTGCTAAAACCTGCGAAAATCGATTCATTGACTGGTTATCGTATGTATTCAGCAGAACAAATCTCAACTTTAAATAGAATTATATATTTACGTGATAGTGGCTTCAACGTCGCTGAAATTGCATTATCTCTCGATTACAGTAATAATGACATTATAGAACAGCTTGATAAAAAGTCTGTTGAAATTATGGATAATATACAAAAAGAACAAGAAAAATTGAAGAAAATTGAGATTGCAAAAAAAGAATTGTTACATGGTAAAAGTGAATTGTATTTTAACATAACCATAAAAGAGATACCGAGTTATTGCGTTTTATCTTTGAGAAAAGAAATACCAAATTATTATTATGAGGGCGAACTCTGGAAAGAACTTTCTGCTTTTGCTAAAGAAAATAAAATAAATATTTCTGATGAAACATTCTCAATATATCACAATGAGGAATATAAAGAAAAAGACGTTGATGTAGAATTATGTGCCATTGTAAATGAAATAGGAAAAGGAGCTGGTAATTTTAAGTTTCGTTTTACTGAACCAGTTTCTATGATGGCTTGTACTATGGTATATGGAGATTTTTCTAATATTTCTTATGCTTATCGTTCATTTGCTAAATGGCTTCAAGAAAACAGTCAATATAAGATGAAAGGTTCAAGCCGTCAAATAGTTCATCGCGGACCATGGAATGAGAAAAATCCAAAGAACTATCTAACTGAACTCCAAATCCCTTTAGAAAATCTCTTGTAAAAAATGATATTCTGCCTTGACTTTAACACGGTGTTAAGGTTTATCGTTTATTTATCAAGAAGAAAAAGGAGGAAAATATAATGACAACTTATAAAGTGAATTCAATAGGTACTATCTACAACAATGAAAAAGGTGCTTTCATTCAACTAGAAGCACCATATATTCCAGCATTAAAGGAATTAGACGGATTCAGTCATATCAATGTTTTATGGTGGTTTAGTGATTTTGACAATGCGGATTTCAGAAGTGTATTGGAAACAGACCAGCCTTATAAAAAAGCTCCAGAGAAAATGGGGATTTTCGCAACAAGGTCGCCAATACGCCCAAATCCGATTGCTTTATCAGCAGTAGAAATTATCAATATTGATTATATGAGTGGGCTGATACAAATTGCTTATATTGACGCTAATGACAAAACTCCTATCTTGGATATTAAACCATACACGCCGAGTTTGGATAGAGTAGAAAATCCGCAAGTTCCAGATTGGTGTAGTCATTGGCCTCACAGCTTAGAAGAATCTGCTTCTTTTGCATGGGAAAACGAATTTAATTTTTAAGGAGTGATGAACCATGAGTTTGCAGGATTACATTATTGAAAAACCAGTAATTGATACAGAACACCTTATTTTAAGAACAATGGATAAAAATGACATAGATGATTTGAAAGAATGGATTAGTGATATTTCTTTATACGAGTATTGGGGGAAACGTCCTTCAAAAAGTGAAAAAAATCCAGAAGTACTCTTTAGTAAGCCAGAAAAAGCTACTAAAAGTTTTCATTGGGGAATTGTCCATAAACAAGATAGCAAAGTGATTGGTGAAATATGGATATACCTTATTGAAAATAATAGAATGGCAAAAGTGGCTTTCAGACTTTCTAAGCATTATCAAGGTAATGGGCTAATGAGTGAAGCTTTGAAAAGCGTAATTGAATTTTGTTTTTCAAAAACAGAATTACAAAAAATATGGACAGATGTGCATATTTTAAATCATGCTTCTTACAAGACATTGGAGAAAGTCGGTTTTCAAAGGGAAGGACATATTCGAGGGGGAAAAATGGTAAATACCTATTGCGACTATTATCTATATGGGATTTTAAAATCTGATTATATCACTAGCTGATGTTATGGCTAATATTGGAGCGACGATTGGCAAAGCAATGAACCACAGTTCCAAAGGTCTATGATACGAAAAGCATTAAAAGATATGTGATGAATTTATTAGATATGGCTCATTAAAAAGTACCAAAGAAATAAAAGTTACCATATAGACAAAATTGGTTTTTTATATCTTTTGATTTCTTATAAGATAATGGCATTGTGCGACAAGCTATACAAAAAATTTTCATGTATACTTTGATTATAAATTATACAAGGAGGTACTGGTATGTACGCATATGAAAATATTGAAATGTCATTAAACTATATTGAACAACATTTAAGTGAGAAAATCGAAACAGAGAAACTGGCGGAAATTGCCTGTCTTTCTACATTTTATTACCAACGCTTGTTTAAAAAGTTAGTTAAGAAATCAGTTCAAGAGTATATCAAACTTCGCCGTTTAGCAATGGTAATAGCAGAATTGAATAATTCAGAGGAAAGAATATTAGACATAGCTTTAAAATATGGATTTTCAGACCATGCTAACTTCACAAGAGCATTTAAAGAAGTTTACCATATTACTCCCGATGAATACAGAAAGAATGTTCCTATGTTAAATACATTTGACAAGCCAGAACTTTCTTCACGTTATATCATGATTGATGAAAATGTCCCATTGATTGTAGGAAATATTGTTTTGGAAATTCAAAGAAAAACATTAAGAACAAAGGAAACATATTTTGGTTTTGAAAAAACAGTAAATATTGCTGAACAAATTCCTGCTGGAGAAAGTACAGGAATTGATGTTCCAGGTCAGCTATGGCGCGAATTCCATGCAAAGAAACTGCAAACCGAAAATGCCATTTTTAACAATGATATTGAACTTGGTGTATCTCACTTAGCAAGTCCAGATAAAGGAACATTCCTTTACTTTGCAGGAGGTATGGTTTCATCAACAGATGTATGTCCTAAAAATATGGTACAACATACATTACCAGCAGGTGAGTATATTGTATGCAAAATTGAGGCAGAATCTTTTGAAGAACTTGTTACTACTGCTTTAAATCAAGCAAATAAGTATCTGTTTGAAACTTGGCTTCCAAATCATAATTTGGTTACAAAGCCATTCATGGCAGAAAAATATTTCAAAGGAAATGCAGAGATTAATTATATGGAAATATGGGTAATTCCTGTGTAAACAGTAAATGCTAAATAGGAATTATCCGACACGAATGAAAATGAAATAAAAAGTCTATAAAGGAGGGCATAGACCGTTGTGATAGACATAAAAGATATAAATTATGTACCTAGTATTAGTGAAATAAGCGTTTATATTGAAAACTCTGCATTTGATGAGTTGTATCAGCATATGAACAATGAATATAAAGCAGTTTGTAAAATCGAATACAGTAAAGATGTCTGGGACGACTATGAAACAGACTATACAATTTTCAATGTATGCGGTAATGATATTCGTGTCTATGATGATGAATTGGCAGAAGCCTTAAAACAGTTGTCCGAGCGTAACCGTGAAACTTTGCTAATGTATTATTTTTTGGAAATGAACAATAGTAACTTGAAGATAATTGGATAAATCAAAAGAAGTAGTTTGTATTTCATAGAAATATGATTTGCAAACTACATTTTCATTGAATTATATTCACAAATAGTTCTGAATAAGTTAAAATAATAATTCATGTAAAAACCGCAATATATATTAAAACTTGAAGAAAACAAAGTATTATAATCTAAGCTGAAAGGAGGGTGCTGTAATGGTCAATAAGGTTGAAAACATTATAACTGTTATCAATTACATAGAAGACAATCTCACAGAAAAACTAAACTTATCTTCTATTGCGATGGGCGTTGGGTATTCAAAGTATCATTTGCATAGAATGTTTGTCGAAACTGTGGGGTTGTCTATACATGACTATGTACAACGCAGACAATTAACAGAATCTGCAAAACTTTTAGTGTTTTCTGATAAATCTATTCTTGAAATCTCACTTATTGCTGGGTATGAAAGTCAGCAAGCATTTACAAATATTTTTAAGCAGATGTATAAGAAAACGCCTAATGAATATCGAGTGAACGAAGAGTTTTATCCGTTACAGCTTAGATTTGATTTGATACAAACAATTAAACAAAAATTATCACAAAAAGAAATAAAAGAAAATATTAGGTTTGCCACAACAACTGATATACCTGCCTGCCTAGAACTAGCTTATTTAGTAATAGACGGCTTTCCAAATTTGAATGATAATGAATATTTATCAGAATTAGAAAGAGGTATTTTAGAGCAAAGAGTATTGATTTTAAGTGATAATGATATTGCCATTGCTTTGATGTCTATTAACTATCATACGGGAAGTATTGATTTCTTTGGAGTACACCCTTTATATCGTAAATGTGGTATTACAAAATTGTTTTTAGATAAGGTTATGAATGAACTTTTAATAGATAAAGACATTTCTGTAACAACATTCCGTGAGGGCGACAAAGCTGATACAGGGTATCGTAAGGCTTACAAAGAATTAGGCTTTGCAGAAGCAGAATTATTATTTGAATTTGGTTATCCTACACAAAAATTAGTATTATTTTCAAAAAATGGGGGAAGCACAAATGAATAGTAATCCTCTTGCAAAAGATTTTAGTACTGGTTCTTTATTAAAATTTGCTTTCCCGACAATATCCATGATGTTATTTATGGGGCTTTATATATTTGACATGGGGATTGCTGGTGCAGGATTTAAAAAATGGAACTAAGGAATTTGAAGTAAAGACAGTCGGTTTTGATAAAGAACCCGTCTTAACTATAGGTGGATTAACAATTATTCCAGATTATACTATATCAGAAGTTGATTTCAACGCTAGTACAGCTCTGCTTTTACCGGGTTCTTCTACTTGGGGAAATAAAGAAAATCAATTGTATGTCCTGCTGAATTAGTATATATAAATTTTATAGTTCTTTGTTCTTTTGTTGCTTTATTGATTAAGTCTACGCACTTCATAATTTGCGGACTTTCCGTTACAACAGAGAAATCAACATCTGGAAGTGCATTGATATTTACATCATTATAGAGATGTTTCATTTTTTCGTAAGTTTCAATAACCTTTTTATTTCCGTAAACAGTTCTTAGACTATTTAAGGCAAGCAAAATATATTCTTTATTGTTGCTGTCAATAATTTTTTCATCAACCTTAAAATCTTTATTTATTATATAGCCACCATTTACACCTAATTCAGAATAAATCGGAATACCGGCAAGAGTTAGTGTGTCAATATCTCGTAAAATCGTTCTGCGAGATACTTCAAACTTTTGTGCTAATTCATTTGTTGTTACACACTCTCTATTTATTAAATAAAAGATTATTCCTATCAGACGTTCTATTTTCATACTTTCAGCCCTTTAACTGCTTTCTTTGTAATTGTGTAAATATATTCCTCTGGCGTAGGGCGTTTATTTCCAAAATATTTTTTGAAATTTGCCTGCACCTCTGGATCGGTGCTGTTCATAGCTTCATCAATCGTTGCCTCAATATCAGCCCGTACATCAGCCAATGAAACACTGCCAGCTTTTGCACCTGCTTTCAATGCTTTTTTTATATCTCGTTTTTTTAGTCCTATCATAATAACCTTTCTGTACTTTTTTCATAACTATTATTCTGATTATTCCACGAACGCAAAAGACGAAAATTCAAATATACTGAAACACATAGTGTTAATATTTCTGCAATGGGAACAGCCAACCATATATGTTTGTTCTAATTCCGTTTTAGACAGAAACTTAGTAACAGCAAGTTCGGCAGGTTCATTAGAATGGACGAAAAATATCCTAAAGAGCCTTAATGTATATTCTGACAAGAAAGTTACTGCTTTTTATAATTATTACTCGACTGGAAACGTAAAATACTATGATGAACTCTTAAAATGAAGGTGGTATTTCTGTAATGAAACAATCATGGGTTTTATGCCCCATTTGCAATAACAAGACACGCACAAAGATACGAGAAGATACGGAACTGATAAATTTTCCTTTGTTCTGTCCAAAATGCAAAACAGAAACTTTAATCAATATAAAGCATGGAAAAGTAACTATTATCAAAGAGCCAGACGCAAAGACGCAGAGCCGAAAAGAAAAGGAAATTTCATTTTGTGATCTTCCAGAAATCGTTGTTGAAATCAGGGAAAGACATGTCGGTGATTAATAAAATTAAAAGAAGAGGGCAGAAGAAATGGAATTATCTAAATTAACAAGTGAGCAGCTTATTACTTTAAATAGTGATTTGTCATCAAAAGATGAAATAATTAAATTCTTAGTTTCTAAATTATATCAGGCAGGAAAAATTAGTAATGAGGAAGATTTTTATCAAGCAGTATTAGAACGTGAAAGCTTAACACCAACAGGGATTGATAATGGTCTGGCCATTCCTCATGGAAAAGATGGAGTAGTTAGAGAAGCAGCTTTTGCGGTTGTAACTTTAAAGAAACCTGTGAAGGATTGGGAAAGTGTTGTTGAAGGTAACAAAGTACAATATGTTTTTTTACTTGCAATTCCCCAAAATGATAGGAATTCGGTTCAAATGCAATTATTGGCAGAAATGATGACGAAGATGGCTAATCATACATATACAGAAAAATTATATGCTTCTAAAACAGTAAAAGAATTTTATCAAAATCTGGATAATGGGGTTAATAGTGATGAAATAAAATCCTTTGATCGCTCAATCGTTGCGGTTACTGCGTGTGCCGCTGGTATTGCCCATACTTACATGGCAGCAGAAGCATTAACAAAAGCTGGGCAAGAGTTGGGAGTAAATGTATATGTAGAAAAGCAGGGGGCTAATGGAATTGAAGATCATCATACTAATGAGATGTTAAAAAATGCAAGTGCAGCTATTTTTGCTGTCGATGTAGCGGTTAAAGAGGAGGAACGTTTTAGTCATTTACCAACGATTAAAACAAAAGTATCTGCACCATTAAAGGATGCTAAAAAGATTATCGAAACAGCGTTAGTTAAAGCAGAACAAACTGCTCGTGGTGAGTATGTAGAACATTCACGACATCAAGAAGCCGGATTTTTAGAAACAGTTAAGGAAGCGGTTATGACAGGAATTAGTCATGTTATTCCATTGATCGTGGCTGGCGGAATGATTGCAGCAATTTGTGTAATCTTTGCAAGAACCTTTGGTTTTACAGATTTGATGAATACCGAAGGAAGTTGGCTTTATTTGATCAAATCAATGGGAAGTGGATTGTTAGGAACCTTGATGGTACCGGTATTATCAGCTTATATGGCTTATTCAATCGGGGATAAACCAGCTTTAGCTTCAGGGTTTGCGGCTGGATTTTGTGCTAATACCGTTGGCGGTGGATTCTTACTCGGGATGCTTGGTGGGATCATTGCTGGGTATTCAATACGCTATTTAAAGAAATGGATTCCAGCTAAAGGAACATTTGCCGGTTTTGTGAGTTTTGTAATTTATCCTGTATTGTCTTGTTTGATTGTTGGAGTCTTATTGTTAGTCGTATTAGGTAAACCAGTTGCAATGATCAATACAGCATTAGTTGACTTTTTAGGATCAATGGCAGGAACAAATGCTGCTTTACTAGGGGCTGTTTTAGGAATCATGGTTTCTTTTGATTTAGGTGGACCAGTAAATAAAGCTGCATATGCTTTCTGTGTTGCTGCAATGGCGGAAGGAGTTTTAATGCCATATTGTGCTTTTGCTTCAATTAAAATGGTTAGTGCATTTGGGGTGACATTTGCGACAAAGTTTAGAAAAGATTTATTTACACCAGAAGAACGTGAAGTAGGAAATTCAACATGGCTATTAGGTTTAGCAGGAATCACAGAAGGGGCAATTCCGTTTATGATGGCAGATCCAATTCGTGTAATTATATCCCTATGTACTGGTTCTGCAGTTTGTGGAGCGATTGTAGCGATGTTTAATATTGGTCTTGATGTACCTGGGGCAGGAATATTCTCTATTTTCGTATTAACTGCTGATAATATTCCATTAGCGATGATCGTCTGGTTTGGAGCGGCAGTAATTGGAGCGATTATTTCAGCGGTGCTACTTGTAATTACTCGAAAACAGAAATTAGCTAAGGCAAAATAGGAGGAATAGCATGGCAAATCAAGTACACATTGTCCCCCATATGCATTGGGATCGTGAGTGGTATTTTTCAGCCGAAGAATCAAAGTTATTATTACTAAACAATATGGAAGAAATATTAGAAATGTTAGAAAATAATGAGGATTATCCTTATTATGTTCTCGATGGACAAACAGCTGTACTTGAGGATTATCTAGCATTAAAACCAAAAAATTTATCACGACTAGTTAATTTAGTGAAAAAAGGTAAATTAATTATTGGGCCTTGGTACACTCAAACTGATGAGATGGTTGTAGGTGGAGAGTCGATTGTTCGTAATTTATTATACGGTCATAAAGATAGTCAGACTTTTGGAGAACCTATGAATATTGGTTATTTACCAGATTCATTTGGTCAGTCAGGCCAAATGCCAATGATTTTAAACGGTTTTGGAATTACAAGAAGCATATTCTGGCGGGGAACGAGTGAGCGAATGGGTTCAAATAAGACAGAGTTTTATTGGACTAGTGACGATGGTTCAAAAGTCTTAACTCAACTATTACCACTTGGTTATGCAATTGGAAAATATTTACCCACAGATCTTGATGAATTAAAAAAACGTTGTGATAAATATATGCCAGTGTTACAAAAAGGAGCAACTAGTGAACATATATTAATTCCTAATGGTCACGACCAAATGCCATTACAAAAAAATATATTTGATGTCATTGAGCAGTTAAAAAGACTTTATCCAGATAAAAACTTCTTTTTAAGTAACTATGATCAGATATTTAAAGAATTAGAGAAAAAAGATAACTATGATATCCTTCATGGTGAACTGCTGGATGGTAAATATATGCGTGTACATCGTTCGATTTTTTCATCACGGGCAGATATCAAAACAATGAATACCGTAATTGAAAATAAAATTACCAATCTGCTAGAGCCATTGGCTTCCATTGCTTTTAAATTAGGGTTTGAGTATTTTGATGGGATGATGGAATCGATATGGAAAGAGATAATGAAAAATCATGCCCATGATTCAATCGGATGTTGTTGTAGTGATAAAGTACATCAAGAAATAAGCAGCCGTTTTACGATTGCTAATGAGAAAGTAGAGCGAATGATTGACTTTTATAAACGAAAGATTACTGATGCAATACCTAAAGATATTGCACTTGATAAACTAACGGTCTTTAATTTACTCCCTTATCCAAGAAATCGAGTGGTTCGCAGTGAAGTTATCACGAGAATGAAAAGTTTTAAAATTGTTACTAGTGAGGGTCATGAAATAGATTATCAAGTTATTAATAAAGAAATCATTGATGCTGGGTTAATTGATCGTCAGATTGTTCATTATGGGAATTATGATCCATTTATAAAATATACAATTGAATTTAAAGATAATTTTCCTGCGATGGGGTATCAGGCTTATTTAATTCAAGAAGCAGTAGAGCCAAAAGAAATTTTATTAGATAAAGTGGACTTTCTGGAAAATGAATACTATCAGATTAAAATTAATAGTAATGGAACTTTAAAAATATATGATTTAGTTAATGATCTGATTCCGTTTTATTGATTGAAGATGGTAGTGATGAGGGTGATGGTTATGATTATTCACCATTATTGGAAGATTATATCATAACTTCTAAAGATGCTAAGGCAGATTATCAAATCAATAGATCCAGGTATTCTACTACAGCTCATATAATTGTCGAAATGAAAGTACCAAAAGATTTAACAAGTCGTAAACAAAAGAAATGTGATACAAGTTTAAAAATTGAATTTCAAATAGAATTAAAACAAGGGGAACGAAATCTTGACATTACAACTAATATTGATAATACAGCTAAAGATCATCGACTTAGAGTACTTCTTCCAACTGATATTTGGGCTCAGGCCTCAGTTAGTGATAATCAGTTTGGGATAATTGAACGCCCAGTAAAAGATATGGCGATAGAATCATGGCAAGAAGATAATTGGAGCGAGCGGCCGGATAGTATTTATCCAATGCTTAGTTACGTTGCAATCAAGGGTTGTCCATTAGCTTTACTCACTAATTCAGTTAGAGAATATGAAGTAATTGGGGATAATTATAATACCCTGGCAATTACGTTATTTCGATCAGTTGGCTATTTAGGTAAAGAAGAATTAGTTCGGCGTCCGGGACGACCATCAGGAATTAAGATGCCTACACCAGATTCACAATTATTAAAACCATTAGAGTTTAGATTTGCGCTTGTTATTGAAAATGATCACGCTAAATTATCACGTTTAGCTAAAGATTATTTAACGCCATTAATTAGTTATAATAAAATGCCGTACAATGCGATGAAGTTAAATGAGGTTGATTTTAACACTCCATATACTTTCTCTCTGCTTCATGAAAATAATGAACTTACTACACTAAGTGTTTTAAAAAAGGCAGAATCTTCAAATAAATTAATTTATCGAACTTTTAATACTAATAATAAAGAGGTTTTAATTTCTTTAAATCATGATCTTAAAGATTTTGTTGATTTAAAAGAAGAGATAGTTAAGACTAATAATAAACTAAAAAAGAATCAAGTAAAGTCATTTATTTTAGATGATTAAATAAAACCGTAGTCCAAATGACTACGGTTTTGACAGTTACCTAAAGGTGCCTACTATTAAAAGACTAGATAATCAATATAATGATATATAAGGAGGAATAAGCAATGTTAGGTGAAGAAAAGTTAATTAATTTTACGAAAACAAACTATCAAAAGAAAATTACTAAAGTTAATGAACGGGTATATCATTTTTTGGGCTATGGACATAGTAATGCAATTGCGATTATTGGGGAAACTTCAATTATATTAATTGATACTCTTGATTCTGATTATCGTGCAAAAGTGATGAAAGATGAACTAGCGAAAATTAGTGATAAACCGGTTAAAACAATTATTTATACTCATGGACATCCTGATCATTTAGGAGGAGCAGGTACTTTTCGGGATACAGTTGTAGAAGTAATAGCATTTAAACCTCGAAAACCAATTTTAAAATACTACGATAGAATTAGTAAACTACTAAATCAACGAGGGATTTATCAGCATGGTTATGGATTAACAGATCAGGAAGCGATTAGTCAAGGCATTGGAATCCGTGAAGGAAAAGAAATTAAAGAAGGAAAATATGATTTTATAAAACCGACGACATATTATGAGCAAAAAGTGGTTGAACGAGTAATTGACAGAATTAAATTAAAGATGGTTAGTGCTGTAGGTGAAGCAGATGATGAAATCTATGTTTGGTTAGAAGATGATCAGATAATGTGTTGTGGAGATAATTATTATGGATGCTGGCCTAATCTTTATGCAATAAGAGGAACCATGTATCGCGATGTTGCAACATGGATTGATACTTTAAATGAGATTTTAAATTATCCAGCTGTTGCATTATTACCAGGACATACACGAGTTTTATGGCAAAATGAGATTAAAGCAATAGTGGGAACTTTTAGGGATGCCATCGAGGATATTTTATTTAAAACATTAGATTGTATGAATCAGGGAATGTCTTTGGAAGAAACTGTTAAAAATGTTAAATTAGCACCAATATATCAGGATAAAGAATATTTAGGTGAGTATTATGGTACTGTAGAATGGTCAGTGAAAAGTATTTATAATGGTTATGTAGGATGGTTTGATGGGGATCCTGTGAAGTTATTGCCACATCCAACTGAGGCTTATAATCAGGCGGTACTTGCTTTAATTGGTGATAATGATAAACTAATATTAGCTATTAAAAATTATATGGCACAAGAAGATTATCAAATGGCATTGCAATTAATTGAGTTATTGATGGTGCAAGATAATTCATTACAAATTATAGAACTGAAAAAACGAGCCTTATTGATGCGGGCTAAACAAGTGACATCTGCTAATGCTCGTCATTATTTAATTGCATGTGCTAAATCATTATAAAGTAAGGAGAGAATATGACAAAAAAGATTTTGGTAACTGGAGGAACAGTTTTTGTAAGTAAATTTGTTGCAACTTATTTTAAAAATCATGATTATGATGTTTATGTTTTGAATCGTGGAAATCGAAAACAGATTGAAGGAGTAAAATTAATTAAAGGTGATCGACATCAGTTAGGAAATTTGTTAAAGGGATATGATTTTGATGTGGTTTTTGATGTTACTGCTTATACTAAACAAGATGTCAAAGATTTGTTAGAAGGTCTAAATGGGGTCAAAGATTATATTTTGATTAGTTCCAGTGCTGTTTATCCGGAAAGTTTATCACAACCGTTCAAAGAGGAGCAGAAGGTTGGAAGAAATTCTATCTGGGGAGATTATGGAAGTAATAAAATTGAAGCTGAAAACTATTTACTAAGTCATATTCCTCAAGCATATATTTTAAGGCCACCATATTTATATGGACCAATGCAAAATGTTTATCGCGAACCTTTTGTGTTTGAATGTGCATTAAAGAAACGTTCTTTCTATTTACCTAATGATGGTAAAATGTTATTACAGTTTTTTCATGTTGAAGATCTATGCAAGTTAATGGAAACCATTATTAAAAAGCACCCTCATGATCATATCATGAATGTTGGAAATAGCGAAATTGTTGATATAAATAAATTTGTTGAGTTATGTTATCAAGTTGTAGGAGTACCGCTAAATAAAGTATATGTAACTAAGCATGATAATCAACGTGATTATTTTAGTTTTCATAACTATAATTATGTTCTTGATGTAACTAAGCAAAATCAGCTGTTGCCAAGTCAAAAAAGTCTTTTCGAAGGATTAGAGGAATCATATCAGTGGTACCTTGATCATCCAGATGAAGTTGTTAAGAAAAATTATATAGAGTTTATTGACCAGGAGCTTATTTAAAATAATCTTAAATTTTATATCTAGGAGAATAACGTAGTATGTGGATTATCTTTGGAAGCTTGAGTATTATCTGTACTTTGATGAGCTGTCTATATTTAAAAGTCAAGAGAAGCTGAGGGCTTATTGGTTTTCGATTTTAGGACTTGTTTTTACCGTGCTTACTCTTTTAGCAGGGTATCAATTAGTAAGTAATTGGGTAAAGCATGAAGATTGGTCAGCATTATTGGATGTAGTACCGTCAATGTTTACAATTCTTACAATATATGTAATTACGATGTTGACTGCAAATATTATTGCACTTATATTAATAAGAGGTAAATCAAAAAATACAAATGATAACTTAATGAAAAAAGATAGTTATTGATTAAATAACTATCTTTTTTACGTGATTATAGTAAAATAAAGTAAATAATAACTATTTATATATTGAAAGAAATAATGATAAATCATTTTAACAAATGTTGGAATTGAAAAGATTATGAAAAAATATATTAAACGTGTAGTTGCTATGGGTGTTTAAAAAATTTATAATGCAGTATATTTATTTAAAGGATTTCTTTGAGTAATAAAGGAGGAGCTAATGGAAATAAAAAGAGTATTTGAACGAGACGAACAGTTAATTAGTTCACTTGTTACGGTTTGGGAAAGTTCGATTAGAGCAACTCATGATTTTTTTAGTAAAACTAATATTCGAGAAATAAAAAAGTATGTTTTTCAAGCAATTGAAGAAATTCCAATTTTAGTAGTTGCTGTTGATAATAAAGAAACATTGGCTTTTATGGGGATTGCTGAGGATAAATTAGAGATGTTATTTATTACAGCACAACGTCGAGGACAAGGTATTGGTAGGAATTTATTAGAGATAGGAATAAATGATTATGAGATCACTGAAGTCTGTGTAAATGAGCAAAATCCTCAAGCTCTAGCTTTTTATGAATATATGGGGTTTACTATTTATCGGCGAAGTGAATTAGATGAACAAGGGAATCCATTTCCAATTTTGTTCTTACATCGTCAATAAGAATTATAAATAGATATTTAGAAAGGACAAATTATGAAGTTGTTGTCATTAACTGAAAAGATAAAGCTAACTAAACAGCAAGAACTTGAATTTATTGATGTTCTCGAAGATGATATTAAGAAGTGGATCCCGATATTTTTTATTATGTTATTTCAAATCTATAATATGGTCTATGTAAGTGTATATACGGATTTTACCTATTATACCAAGTCAAGTAAGATTTATATGCTTTTATACACACTCATGTTTATCATCTGTGTCTTAGGGTTGATTTTATTGCATAAAAAGAATGTTAAAAAGGGTTTATTGTTGAAAGTTCAAAATTACTATATTGTTTTTTTAATCATGTGGTCGTTAGCAGTAACGATATATGATAATCGTGTTTCTAATAACATTAGTGTGCATATTATTACAATGTTGAGTATTGCTATTCTTGTTTATTTACCGCCAAAATTATTTGTTCCTCTGTATTTGTTCTCTGATATTATTTTGATTACTGGAATTGAATTAGTGAAACATGGTGAACCATTGGGGAGTCATTATAGTATTTATGTTAATAGTACCTGGTTAACGATTATGGCTCTATTTGTTGGATATTATCATTATCAATCAATGCGACAAACTTTTTTAAATCAGAGTACTATTCTAGAAAAAAATAGGATGATTGAAGAAAAAAGTGCGGAATTAGATTTTATTGCCCATCATGATTCTTTAACGGGACTTCAAAATCGACGTTATTTAGCTAATTGTTTAAATAATATTTATTTAGAGAGTCGCGATAGTCAGCTTAAAACAGGTGTTTTTATAATTGATATCGATGATTTTAAATCTTATAATGATACTTTTGGGCACATTAAAGGTGATGAATGTCTAAAGAGAGTTTCTAATGCTTTAAATTTATGTTTGAGTGAAGGGTTTTTGATTCGTTATGGTGGAGAAGAATTTGTTTATTTATTAAAAAATACAGATTTAGAAGAAATGCAAAGAATTGGTACAGAACTTTGTCATACTGTTGAACGTCTGCATTTATTAATGCCAAATACTTCAAGTCGTGAATATTTAACTGTAAGTATTGGTGGTGCAATAGGTGTTTTAAATGGAGAAGAAAGTTGGCAAGCAGTTTTAGAGCAGGCGGATCAAGCCTTATATAAAGCTAAAAATACTAATAAAAATAAATGTATATGTGCAGTCGAGTAATATATTTTATAGTTGGGTTATAGATTTGTTTATTAAAAATAGTTTTATGATTGGATAGGAGGTTTGAAAGAGACCTCTTTTTTTATTTAGTGATATTTTAAATTAATAACATTAAGTTTTTATTGACTTATAGTTAACTCTAAGATTTATACTATGTTTAAAGATAAATAAGGTGAGATGGAAATTTTAATTATTTAAAAAACCATATTTAACTTTTTATTCTTATCGATACAAGTGCATAATTTATAGTGCACTGTTAATCAGATAAAGATTTTTAGTATATAAACTAAATATATTTAAATGTAAAAGATTATGATTGAATCTTGAATTTAAAAATCAAATTATTAAAACAAGATTATTGAGACTAAAAATATATGGCTAGAATAGGGGGAAAAATAATGGAATATATAACTTTAAATAATGGTGTAAAAATGCCCATGGCAGGATTTGGAGTTTTCCAAATCAAGGATAAAGAAGAATGTGTAAGGGTTGTCCTGGAGGCAATTGAAACTGGGTATCGTTTAATTGATACAGCACAGTCTTATGGTAATGAAGAAGCTGTAGGAGAAGCAATCTTAAAAACTAATGTACCTCGAGAAGAGTTGTTTGTTACAACAAAAGTCTGGATTACAAACTATGGCTATGAAAAAGCTAAGGCATCGGTGGAGGAATCTTTAGAAAAGATGAAACTCGATTATATTGACCTAGTATTATTGCATCAGCCTTTTAAAGATTATCATGGTGCTTATCGGGCTTTAGTTGATTTATACAAAGAAGGAAAAATTAAAGCGGTTGGTGTATCTAATTTTTATCCGGACCGTTTAGTAGATTTATGTTTAGATGCAGATGTTGTTCCTGCAGTGAATCAGGTGGAAGTAAATCTATTTCATCAACAGAATCAAGCATTAGAATATAATCAAAAATATGGTGTTCAATTAGAAGCATGGGCACCGTTTGCAGAGGGGAAGAAGGGAATCTTCACTAATGAAACATTAATGGGAATTGGTGAAAAATATAACAAATCAGTAGGTCAAGTAATTTTAAGATGGTTAGTCCAAAGAGGAATTGTGCCATTAGCTAAAACGGTGAGAAAAGAAAGAATGTTAGAAAATATTGATATTTTTGATTTTCAATTAAGTGAAGAAGATATGAAAACTATTACAAATATGAATAAAGATACGAGTTCATTTTTCTCTCACTATGATCCAGCAACTGTTGAGATGATCTGTGGTTTAAAAAGATAAATTATTAAAGCAAGATGAAAGCTAGATAGCTTTATAGTGAACTGGTCAGAATCTACAATATACTAGGAGGTAAAATATTAATGAGAATAATTGAATTGAGTAATGGTGTGAAGATGCCGATTATTGGTTTTGGAACAATTGGACAGTTTGGTAAACAAGTAGAAGATAATGTTTCTTTTGCTTTACAAAATGGGTATCGTTTGATCGATACAGCTAATCGCTATACTAATGAAAAAAGTGTAGGTAGAGGTATTAGTAAAAGTGGATTGGATAGAAAAGAAATTTTTATTGAGACAAAATTAGCTCCGACGTTTTATGAAAAAAGTAATGCTGTTGAGCAAACATTAGAACGGTTGGGAGTTGAATATATTGATCTGATGCTGTTGCATCACCCTTTAAATAATTATATTGCGGGTTATCAAATGATGGAAAAAGCTTATAAGGAGGGGAAAATCAAAGCACTAGGGTTATCTAATTTTAAGGTTGAACAAATTCAAGAAATTTTGGATATTTGTGAAATTAAACCAGTAGTAATGCAAATTGAATGTCATCCTTATTATCCGGCTGAAAAGGTAAAAGATTTTTGTTTTGAAAATGGGATTATTCTACAATCATGGTATCCTTTAGGGCATGGTAGTAATGAATTGTTAAATGAACCGTTATTTAAAGCATTAGCAATTAAATATCATAAGACAACGTCTCAAATTATTTTGAAATGGCACACGCAAATGGGGTTTAGTGCAGTACCGGGAAGTAGAAGTGCTAATCACATTTTAGAAAATATCGAGTTATTTGATTTTGTACTAACAAATGAAGAAATGTATGAAATAGCAAAACTAAATAAACATTGTCCATTTTATCAAATAACTGAAAAATCACAGCATATACTGGCAACAACAATTCCAGATGTTGACGGTGAGGAATAATAAGGGGGATAAGATTATGGAATATATTATTTTAAATAATCAAATAGAAATGCCAATTTTAGGTTTAGGGGTATTTCAAGTACCGGATAAAAAAGAATGTCAAGAAACTGTATTTCAAGCAATTAAAGCGGGGTATCGATTAATTGATACAGCAGCTTCTTATATGAATGAAGATGCTGTAGGAAATGCTGTTAAGCAAGCTATTGAAGCGGGAATCTGTACGAGAGAAGAGCTGTTTATTACATCAAAATTATGGGTGCAAGATATGCGAACATATGAAACAGCAAAACAGGGAATTGAAAATTCATTGAAAAAAAGTGGATTGGAATATTTTGATTTATATTTACTTCATCAAGCAATGGGAGATTACTTTGCTGCATGGCGGGCTATGGAAGATGCATATCATAAAGGAAAGTTAAGAGCTATAGGTGTTTCTAATTTCTATCCAAATATATTAACGAATTTTTGTGAAATTGTAGAAATTAAGCCAATGGTTAACCAGATAGAACTGCATCCATATTTTACTCAGGAGCAAGCAATAGAGACAATGAAATATTATGATGTTGTTCCTGAAGCATGGGCACCATTAGGAGGCGGTAGATATAATCCTTTTGAAGATGAGATGTTAAAAGGAATTGCTGAAAAATATCATAAGACAGTGGGTCAAGTATTACTTCGGTGGAATATTCAAAGAGATGTTGTTGTAATCCCTAAATCAACTCATATAGAGAGAATTATTGAAAATATTAATGTATTTGATTTTGAGTTGAATAATGATGAGATGAAAAAAATTTCATCCTTAGATATGGGATATAGTGGTTCACGGGCTAAACACTTTGAACCTGATTTTGTAAGGATGGTTGTTCATAGGAAAATCCATGAATAAAAAATAGATTATTAAAGGAGTGAAAAAAATGAGTATATTATTTATTAACGGAAGTCCTAATAAAAATGGTAATACGGTTGCTTTAAGTGAGCAATTTCTAAAGGGTAAAAATTATCAGACATTGCATTTAGTAGATTATAAGATTTATAGTTATGGTCAGCATTTTACAGATGATCAATTTGATGAAGTTGTTTTAGCGATGAGTAAAGCTGATACAATTGTAATTGGCTCACCGCTTTATTGGCATAGTATGTCTGGAGCTGTTCGTAATCTATTAGACCGGTTTTATCAACATGTTGATGAAAGTTTATTAAAGGGTAAAAATATGTATTTTATCTTCCAAGGTTATGCTCCAACGAAACAACAATTGGAAGCAGGGGAATATACAATGCAGCGTTTTGCAAATTTATATGGAATGAATTATCGTGGGATGATTACTGAATAAGAAAGGATAATGCTATGATGATAAAAAGACAGTTAGGGAAAACGAATATGTATGTCAGTCCGATAGGATTAGGCTGTATGGGATTTTCTCATGCTTATGGCTTAGCTGAAGATAAAGAGAGAGCAATTCAAACTATTAAGCAGGCTTATAAAATGGGTTATAATTTTTTTGATACGGCTGAATGTTATACTGGTGAGAATACTGATGGAACTATTTCTTATAATGAAGAGCTTGTAGGTGAAGCATTAAAGGAGGTAAGAGAACAGGTTGTTATTGCAACTAAATTTGGAGTTGAACATAAAGGGGATCATTTAGAATTAGATTCCTCACAAATATATGCATCGATAGAAGGATCATTAAAGAAATTACAGACTGATTATATTGATTTATATTATCAACATAGGATAGATCCTAAAGTTGAACCTGAAGTAGTGGCTGGAGTTATGAAGGAATTGATTGCAGCGGGTAAAATTAAAGCATGGGGAATTTCGGAGACAACAGAAGAATATTTAAGAAGAGCACATGCTGTTTGCCCAGTTACAGCTATTCAAAATAGATATTCAATGATGGCTAGATGGTATGAAGATTTATTCGTTGTTTGTAAAGAGTTAGGAATAACTTATGTAGCTTTTTCTCCAATGGCTAATGGATTACTTTCAGGGAAATTTACACCAGATTCTACCTTTGAAAAAGGGGATTTTAGAAATAATATGCCTCAATATCAAAAAGAAGGGTATGAAAAAGCAAAAAAATTATTGAATTTGTTAAAAGTATTATCAGAAAAGAAAAATTTTACTATGGCTCAACTTTCAATAGCATGGATGCTAAGAAAAAAGGATTTTATTGTGCCTATCCCGGGAAGCAGAAAATTAGAACGTTTAGAAGAAAATTTTAGAGCAGGGGAAATTGAAGTTACAATTGATGAAATCAAAGAAATTGATGCTTTATTAGATACAATTGATTTTGATGTCTTCGGCGGACATTAAAAATGAATATAAGTTCTAATACTACTATTCAAGAAGTATTAGAACTTCCAGCCTTTAAAACATGGGGAAGGTTACTATTTCCAATCAATAGATCGATAGCTCTAAATATGACGATTAAAGAATTAAGTTCGTCTAAAATTTATTTATGGTATAATTATATAGATGTGAATAAGACAATTGAGATTATAAATACACTCAATCACGATGCTCAAAATCATTCAATATTTTATAACATTTATTCTAAAGAAGAATTATTAAATGATGCTTCAAAAAGAGATGTAGGATTGTTCTTTTTTAAAGGAAGTAAAGATGCGCCTTTTGCAATATGCAATGCTGGTGGTGGTTTTGTATATGTAGGAGCAATGCATGATAGTTTTCCACATGCTTTAGAGTTAAGTAAGCGTGGGTACAATGCTTTTGCTTTGATTTATCGTGTTGAGCATCCGTATGAAGATTTAGCTAAGGCTATTTCGTTTATATATAATAATGCGAATATGCTGAAAATAGATAAAAGACACTATTCACTTTGGGGTGGGTCAGCTGGTGCTAGAATGGCAGCAGTATTGGGAAATAAAAAGTATTTATCTTCATATAGTGAAATTGCTGTCCCTTCAGCCGAAACTCAATGATGAAAATCATGCAAAGCAATTATATGATGAGATGGTTGAAACATTGATTGGGTTAAAAGAAGAAAAAACTTTGCGTGTTTTATTATCATGTTCGGCAGGACTTACAACTTCCATGTTTGCTGATAATTTAAATTCTGTAGCAGGAATGTTAGGGTTAGATTACCATTTTGATGCAGTATCTTATATGAGTATTTATGAAGAAGCAGAAAAGTATGATGTAATTTTAATTGCACCACAAATTGGGTATATGCTCAAACGTTTAAAAGAGAGTATCACAGAAAAGCCGGTATTACAAATACCAACATCGGTATTTGCTTCGTATGATGCTTTAGCTGCTTTAAAGTTTATTCAAAGTGAGCTTGAGATTTTCCGCCAAGAAAAAAGTAATGAGCAAGCGCATGAATGTACCCATTGTGCAGAATATGAAAATCGTATCTTATCAATTGTTATTTTGATTAGTAGAGAGCAGACACGTATTTATTATCGGTTAAATGATAAATGTGAAATAATTGATAGTAACCTTGTCATTAAACCTACAATGAATATATACGATCTCTACGATATTATTGATACCATTTTATTAAAACATTCTTACATTGATATGATTGGAATTGCGACACCGGGTATTGTTAAAGATGAAAAGCAGTTGAAAGAACCAACAGATGGAAGAACTATTGATATAAAAGCTGATTTTGAAGATAAATATGGAATTGATGTTTTCGTTTATAATAATGCAAATGCAGCAGTTGTAGGTTTTTCTTTAGAACATCCAGAGTATGATAATATTATTTTCCATTCACAGCCATTTGGATTTGGGGTAGGGGGACAAGGAATAATTTCTAATGGTAAAGTAATTAGAGGGAAAAATGGTATAGCAGGTGAGATAAGATATTTTATCCGACGGATGCAATTATCTGATGATGTTCATAAACTGGCTTGGACACAGCATGGAGCCGTAGAGCTCGTAACAAAATCGTTACTTCCAACTATTTCGCTCATTGAACCAGAAGCTGTAGTGATAAGTTCACCAATGACACCGGATATGGATGAAGTAAAAAATGTGCTATCCTCTTTTATTGATAAAGAATTTTTACCTGAATTTTATTATATTAAAGAAGCCAGCTCTTATATGTTAAGCGGAATTACAAAATTATGTGTTGATTTTATTGAAGAAGAGTAGGATATTTCTAATATAGAAATAGGTCTTTATCTTTTAGTGACAAAAGATAAAGACTTATTTTCTTAAAGTGGTAATTATCAAAGCTATTTACTCATTTATTTCAATAAGATTACTTGTGTACCTGCATTTTCCTTCAAGTACGTCATCGTAAAAGCGTTGTTTATTATCGATATATTCAATACACTCATTTATTTCTGCAATTCTTTTTAACAAATGTTCTTTTGTTTGGCTAAGCATATCTTTACGTTGGGGAATTGAAGTTGGCCCTTGTAAACAATAATTCATATATATTTTTATTTCACTTACGCCTAATCCACATTTTCTTAAACATTGAATTCCTTTTAACCAGGCAATATTTTTCTCATCAAAATTACGATAATTATTTTTATCTCGTTTTACATTAGGAACAAGACCTTCTTTACAATAAAACTTTAATGTTTCATAATTCATACCAATTTCTTTACATACTTCTTTCATCGTACACATAATAAATACCCCTATTTTTGATTTATTTTAAAAAATTATTGACCGGTAGTAACTACCGAGTATTACAATATAATTGTAAGATAAATAAAAAGAGAAATCAAGGAGGATAGAAAAATGAAAGTTATTTTAATTAATGGAAGTCCAAATGCTAAAGGATGTACGTATACAGCCTTAGAGGAAGTATCAAAAACCTTAAAGAGTGAAGGGATTGAAACTGAGATTATTCATGTTGGTCATAAAGATATTCGTGGATGTATCGGTTGTCGTCAATGTAAGACGAAAGGGAAATGTGTATTTAATGATATTGTTAATGATATTGCACCAAAATTTAAAGAATGTGATGGCATTGTTATTGGTTCACCAGTTTATTTTGCGTCGGCAAATGGAACCTTAGTATCATTTATTGATCGGTTATTTTATAGTATGACTGCTGATAAAACAATGAAAGTTGGGGCGGCTGTAGTTAGTTGTCGTCGAGGGGGTAATAGTGCTACATTTGATGAATTAAATAAATATTTTACTATTTCTCAAATGCCGATAGCTTCTAGCCAATATTGGAATATGGTACATGGTAATTCACCAGAAGAAGTACAGCAGGACCTTGAAGGACTACAAACGATGAGAACTCTTGGTAAGAATATGGCTTTTTTAATTAAAAGTATTCAATTAGGTAAAAAGGAATTTGGATTACCGGAAAAAGAGGAGCATAAATTCACTAATTTTATTCGATAAAAAGTAAGACGACAGTATGGTAATGGATTTGTTCCCATATTGTTGTTTTTATTGTAGATTGTGAAGTTCTTTAGTAAGCAAGGCTAAATTATCAATTGTTTTTTTATTAAGAAAGTGTTCAATTTTCTCAACTTGTTCTAGCTCGTTATGACTGTTATTGAGTAGACAGAGAAAGTTATTTAATACCTGATGACGATATATAAAATATTCACCCCATTGTTTACCTAATTCAGTTAACGTGATAATTCCATATTTTTGATATTCTAAAAAGCCTTCTTGACTTAATTTAGTTACCATTTTAGAGGCGGATGAGGGTCTAACATTAAGATTATTGGCCAATTCGTTGATTCTAACGAAGGGTTGTTTTTCTTTTAAGCGAATGATCATTTCTAAATAATCTTCCATTGAAGAAGTTAAGTTACTGTCATTATTCAATTGATAGCCCTTGAAAGTAAAATAGGCATTTTCATCGTTATTCATTTTTTTCTCCTTTTTAGTAACGCTTTACTAGTAATTTAATATTATAGTATTAGGAAACAAAGTTTCCTTAATCTAATATACGATGAGGAGAAATTTATTATGATAGAAAATAGATGTTTAAATGATTTACAAATGGGTGAAGTAGGAGTGATTACTTCATTAATGGCACAAGGGAGTATTAAAAGAAGACTTTTAGATATTGGCTTAGTTGATGATACGGAAGTACAATGTATTTTGAATAGTCCAAGTCAAGATCCTAAAGCTTTTTTGATCAGGGGTGCAGTAATTGCTTTACGGAATGAAGATTGTCAAAATGTTTTAATTAGAAAAGATGATGTGAATTATGGGCTTAACTAACAAATCTACAGGAATTAATGCAAGTGAGACAAAGTTAGTAATAAAAAAACAAAGTAGAAATGATAAAGTTGTTGCCATTGCAGGTAATCCTAATGTTGGAAAAAGCACTGTTTTCAATGGGCTAACAGGCCTTCATCAACATACTGGTAACTGGCCTGGTAAAACAGTTACTAATGCTCAAGGCTATTGTCGAGGAAAAGAAAATTCATATGTTTTAGTAGATATTCCTGGGACATATTCATTATTAGCACATTCAGCGGAAGAAGAAGTAGCACGTAATTTTATTTGCTTTGAGCATCCAGATGTAATTGTTGTTGTATGTGATGCAACTTGTTTAGAACGTAACTTAAATTTAGTAATTCAGACAATTGAAATTCATACAAATGTAATAGTTTGTGTTAATTTGTTAGATGAAGCTAAGAAAAAAGGAATTGATATTGATCTTGAGCAATTATCATCTTGCTTGGGAGTTCCTGTAATTGGGATTACTGCCAGAAAAAAGACAGATTTGCATAAAGTTATTGATTCTTTAGATCAAGCAATCGATAGACCAGTTAATTACAAATCCTTAAAAATAGCTTATAGTGATATTTTATTACAAGCAATAAGAATTGTTGAGGAAGTATTGCAAAAGAAAGTAACTACTTCTTTAAGTTATCAGTGGCTTAGCTTAAGATTGATTGAAAACGATCCTTCCTTAATGATTGAAATGTCAAATCAATTAGGACTGGACTACGATGATCAAGAGCTTAAAGAAGCTATCGACCAAGCAAATGAATTATTAGCACAACATGATATAAATAAGGATAATTTACAAGACAAGATTGTTGTTTCATTTATTCACAGTGCTCATTTGATTTGTCAAAAAGTGGTTCACTATCAAAAGCAAGATTATAATCAAAGGGATCGTCAGATAGACAAGATTTTAACAAATCGCTGGACGGGGTATCCAATCATGATTTTATTACTTGCTTTAATATTTTGGATAACTATAACAGGGGCAAACTATCCATCGCAGTGGTTATCGGATTTCTTATTTGGATTAGAAGTACCTTTTAATCAGTTCTTTCATTTTATTGGGACGCCGTTATGGCTTAGTGATATGCTTGTATCTGGGGTATATAGGGTGTTAGCTTGGGTTGTAAGTGTTATGCTGCCACCAATGGCAATCTTTTTTCCATTGTTTACTTTGATGGAAGATTTAGGCTATTTACCAAGAATTGCTTTTAATCTTGATCATGCATTTAAAAAATGCAGCGCTTGTGGTAAACAAGCTTTAACGATGTGTATGGGATTTGGATGTAATGCTGCTGGAATAGTAGGATGTCGGATTATTGATTCACCACGAGAGAGATTAATTGCAATGATTACTAATAATTTTGTGCCATGTAATGGTCGTTTTCCAACCTTGATAGCAATCTTAACAATGTTCTTTATTGGAACCGAAGCAACTATGCAAAATTCTCTATTATCAGCAATATTTTTAACAATGTTAATTGTTTTAGGAATAACTATGACTTTGATTATTTCAAAGTTATTATCTAAAACTATATTAAAGGGAGTCCCATCTTCATTTACTTTAGAATTACCACCATATCGTAAACCTCAAGTTGGCAAAGTGATTGTTAGATCAATTTTTGACCGAACATTATTTGTTTTATCTCGAGCTGTGGCAGTAGCTGCTCCTGCTGGTCTTATTATTTGGTTAATGGCAAACATTAGTGTTGATGGTATGACAATTTTAAATATTACTTCTAATTTTCTGGATCCCTTTGCTAAATGCATTGGTCTAGATGGCGTTATTTTGTTAGCATTTATTTTAGGGTTTCCCGCTAACGAAATAGTAATTCCTATCATGATTATGGCATACCTCGCTAGTGGTAGTTTGATTGAAATGGATAATTTAGTAATGTTAAAAAGTTTATTAGTAGAAAATGGCTGGACGTGGATCACTGCAATTAATGTAATGTTATTTTCATTAATGCACTGGCCTTGTTCGACAACACTTTTAACAATAAAAAAAGAAGCTAATAGTTGGAAATGGGCGATTGTATCTTTCTTAGTTCCAGCTGTAACCGGAATCATAATTTGTTCTATCTTCACTATGTGTGCTAATCTGTTTATCTAAATGATTTTTAATAATAATGAAATTGAACCTCTTAGTTGGATTTCCAACTAAGAGGTGAACTATATAAAGATGATATATGGTTTTATTGAGATAAATAGCTATAGATGATATGATATTAAAAGACAGGGGTGGAGAATATAAATGACACGTCCAAATTTTAATGATATTCAAAGTTTTGATGAATTTAAACAGTATTATTGGTATCGTGATGAACTAAAACAAATTTGTAAAGAACACGGAATTACTCATACAGGTACTAAAACGGAACTGAATGATAATATTAAAGCCTATTTTAATGGTGAAATAATTAAACCAGTAAAACGAATGAAAATAAGGAAGCAAGATGTGCCTTTAACCTTAGAAACAAAATTATTAGAATGTGGCTTTGTTCTTAATGGACGTTTTCGTGAATTCTTTGGCGAAATTACAAAAACACCTAATTTTAAGTTCACCGCAGATATGGCAACTGCATTGAGAAGGGTTCGAAGTGAGGGGAATGTTAATTTCACGCTCAAGGATCTTTTAGATGTGTATTATGGAAAAAGTGATTATGCTAAATATGATAATTCAGCTTGTCAGTGGAATCAGTTTTTAAAAGATTTTTGTCGTGATGAAAATAATAAAATTTTGTTAAATCCAGAAATTATAAAAACTATGGGACGTTTATATGAAACAGAAGAAGGATGTCTATCACATATTGGAGTGAAAAAGACAAAGCGATACGAAAAGATAAAAGTAGCATATTATGATGTTGATTTCAAAAAGAAAATAAAAACTTTTAGTAATTATACAGCTCAGATCATTCAACATGAAATAGATCATTGTAATGGAATTTTAATTTAATTAAAGAAGTAAAAGGAATGATATAATTGCAGTTTACTATATAAATATTTAATGGTAATTTTAAATATGATTATGCGCCAAAATGATGATGGAAGGATTATTGTAATTCATTCAGTTGTAATGAAAGATATTTCAGCATATTCTGTTATTGGAGAGAATTCGGCTCATTTTAGACAAGAATGTTTTGGTAATGAAATGATCGAATTGTTGGGATGGTTAAAATGATAAGATTATGAATAAGAAAAACTATGTGATCTCTCCCTTTATTACGTAAGGAAGATTTAGGTGAAGTAAAAAAGAGAGTTTATAAAGTTATTAATGGTGAAATCGATGGAAATTAGAAAATATCAGTCTTCGGATTTAAAAGTAATTTGTGAATTGTTTTATGAAACGATTAATACAATAAATAGATATGATTACAATAATGATCAAATCAAAGTATGGTCAAATCGGAGTAATTTTCTGCTGACTCAAGATGACTTTTTTAACTCTATGTATACTCTTGTAGCTGTTGAAAATGAAAAGGTTTTGGGTTATGGTAATATTGATAAGAGAGGTTATTTAGATCATTTATACGTACATAAAGATTATCAAGGAAAACAGATTGCAACAAAGCTATGTGATAAGTTAGAACAGTATTGTAAAGATGTAATTCCATAAGTGCTAAGCCTTTTTTTGAAAAAAGAGGATATAAAGTTATTAAAGAACAGTCAGTCAAAGTGGATAATGTTTATTTAACTAATTATTTGATGGAAAAGACTAGATAATTTGATTTAGCAGTTTAAGATGCCGTTAGGCATCTTTTAATTCGTGATAGATTATTGATTATGAGATAATATAATTAGATTGAGGATATGGATAGTGATTGTCTTTGTTTTAGAATTAACTAAGGATGGTAAAGTAATCAAGCAAGGTAATTTTACTTACAAAATTAGAATATCTTTGTTTTGTTATGATTAGCAATATATACTTATATCGATAAAGGAGTAATTTGAAAAATGAGAATTTGAGTCAAATGGTCTTTTTAAGATATATTTTTATGAT
>OKEP01000111.1_pt1 | contig 48791 bp, 51 predicted proteins | sample 1613401 | NCBI WGS metagenome assembly OKEP01 (sample SAMN04436852, study PRJEB24849) | human gut metagenome | biome: human gut; feature: NICU; material: stool | host: Homo sapiens | place: USA: Saint Louis, MO | collected 2011-09-28
ACTCATTTAGTTTCTATTGAAGTATTTTTTGTAATATATTCTAAATTATCTTAATCGATCATACATATGATTTTTCAATTTCATATTTAAAATACATATTGATTTCAAAATATATAATATTTACTTCTATACAATAAATATTATAGCAATTTAATCAAACATAGTCATATGTTTTTGTTTGTGACAAAATAAAAAGGCATCCATTTAAGGACACCCGTAAACCACTTGCTACTATTCTGTCATTCGAATTCCATGAATTCATACATTTATACTAACCTTTATATGTGTTTTACTTCTCTTAGTTTACAAATTTCTTATAAAATATATATTTCAATATATAATAAGGTCATTTTAAGGTCACTTTCTTTTCTTAGTAAAATTGAAAAACAATTAAATTTCTTAACAAATCACTTTCACAATCATAACAGAAAAGATCAACATCTAGCTTATAAAAAATCTATTTCTATGACTCTCAGGTTCTGTATTGTTCAATTTATCACATAATATCATAATTATTAGTTATATCTTTTCTTATTATATATTAAATTAGAAATAAACCATGAAATTATAAATGCTATAATCGATACAACAAAAAGTATTTGAATAATTATATGCGAATAATCCATTAAATTAACTCCTATAAATTTGAGTAGTTTCGATGCCAGATATATCGCTCCAAAAGAGAAAAAACTACTTATTATCATTGAGACTTCCATTTTTTCTCCTTTATTATAATAAGTTGCAGGAATAAAAAACGAAGCAAAACCTAACGCAAGTGTACCTCCAAGCTGAAAAGCTTGCATCATCGTAAAGTTTTTACCTAAGCTTTCAATCCCTAAACTAAATTGAACTCCATATCCATATATAGCTGCAAATATAAAACCAATACCTACAAAACATAAATAAGCTAAATATCTAGAAGCAACAATTTGATTAGGAACTATAGGAAGTATCTTATAATATTCATACCATTTCTTTTGAGCGTCTTGCTGGATACAACCCAGAATACTTAACCCAAAAAATGTTGGTAAAACTGTAATTATAATAGCGCCAATATTTTTAGTAGTAGCAAACCAAGCAATAATAACAATAGATAAAACTATAATTTTCCAACTTGTCATCAAATAATATAAGTCTTTTTTTATAAGTCCAATCATATTTGTTCTCCTTTCACATACAGCATCATAATATCATCCAATTTTGTTGGATCAACTATACAATTTGGGTATTTCTTTGCCATTTTTTCTCGGTCTTTAACCAAAATTTCTACTTCATAAGTTTTTATACGATAGCGTATAATATCTTCCTTATCAATCATATCGAATTCATCATTACGACATTTCATTAGGCCATATTCATAAATAAGCTCATCTTTAGAAGTAGATAGAATAAGTTTCCCTTCGTGGATAAATGTAATATAATCTGCAATTTTTTCTAAATCACTAGATATATGTGATGATAATAAAATCGCATGATTTTCATCTTGCACGAACTCCATAAAGACATCTAAAATTTCATCTCTCATAATTGGATCTAAACCACTTGTTGCTTCATCTAATATAAGTATTTTTGGTTGATGAGATAAAGCAATGGTAATAGCCATCTTCATTTTCATTCCTCTACTGAAATCCTTGATCATTTTATTTAATGGTAGTGCAAACTTTTGAATATAATAATCATATACTTCATGATTCCATTGTTTGAAAACATCCTTCATAATGTTTTCAACTTGCTTTACAGTATAATTATCATAAACATCACTAGCATCTAATACAACTCCTATATTTTCTTTTAATGATACATTGTTTTTGTCATTTTTTTGTCCTAAAACAGATATGCTTCCTGAATCCTTTTCAATGATATCTAAAATACAATTGATGATCGTTGATTTTCCTGCGCCATTTTCTCCAATCAATCCCATAATATGACCACATGGTAAAACAAATGATATATCATCTAATTTAAAATTCTTATATGTTTTTGAAATATTTTTTATTTCTAACGCATTCATAACAATACCCTTTCTACTCATCGTCTTCATAAAACATTGTCAATAATTCACATAACTTATCTAACGGTATTCCATTGGAACGTCCTATATTTGCAGCTTCTTGAAGTTTTTCTTCAGCTAATCTCATCTGTTCTTCTAAAATAAGCTCTTTATTAGGAGATGAAACAAATGTACCTCTACCGGCAGCACTTTCAATAAATCCACTTCGTTGCAACTCTTCATATGCTTTTTGAGTTGTAATCACGCTAATATGTAACTCTTTTGCTAGAGCTCTCATAGAGGGAAGTGAATCACCGCATTTTAATTCTCCACTCATAATAGCACTTTTTATTTGTGTAATAATTTGCTCATAAATTGGTGTGGTTGTATTATTACTAATTAATATTTGCATTACTTCACCTCCTTTGTACATAAATGTACATGTTGTATATGTACATTATATTACATCAAGATCAAATGTCAACACTAATTTAATCTATAAAATTTAACATATTTATTATATTTAGTTTTTGTCGCTAATTTAAATATTTTACATTATAGAAAAAGAAGTGAAATTAGTCCTCTTCATAACTAAAATTATCACAAGTTCAGATTAGCTTGTGAATTTCTGTATTTTTTCAAGTCTTGTAGATTTTGTTGTATACAAAATCTACATAGTTTATAATGTATATGACAATTAATCATGCAGTACTTTTAAACAATCTTTGATTAATAAATTTGAATTTATCTGAAAGTTATTAACTTCACATTATGGATATAGTATAACTTTTTTTAAGATTTAAAGTCATAAGATTTGATAATATGGAGGTGAGTAAATGGTTAAGGGATTTATCTTTTTTCGTGATGGCAAGATTCCATTTGTTATCAAAGATTACTGTATGGAATTATTTTCAGATGATAACTTATTAGAAGATTTTACAAAAGAAAATAATTTTAAAAAGAATTATATTCTTCAAGGTGAGTACTTTTATAACGGATCCCAAGCTCAAAAAGCAAAGTTTTTAATTGATCACTCCATTGGTAGCACATGCTATTTATGCTGCTATATTATCTATAATCTTACAACAAAAGATGAATACGACACTATTGGAATTCAATCACCATCTCTTGATGATATTTTTAGATATAAGTATAATTACTTGGATATTGTGAGAGAGGGTATTAATCTTGCAATAAATCCCAAGGATGTATATAAAGTTCCTTTTACTATGGACGGTAACAAATATGAATTAAAATATCGTATTGGACACAACCACCACTTGGGTTTATTGGAGGACTTTGATAAAAAAGGAGAACTTTTGATTCCAGTCAATACTGATAGTATCCAAGAATGCTACAATATTACAAGAGTTATGTACCGTTTATCAATGTTTATGACATCCAACGCAGAGGTTCCATTTAAGCGAATAGCTCTATATAAAGGCGATTGGATAGAAGGGTGGTTTTACTGTCCCCTAGTCTCAGAAGAAGCCGTATCATTTTACGATATGATGTTTCGTGAGTTTGATGTTTTGAAATACATTCCGAAAATATTAAATAACATAGCATTAGATTCAGGAAATAAAATCACGAGGAGTATACCATTAGGACATTTGAGAAATTCCGATTCATTGTTTTCCCCACAGCGATTTATTGAGCAAGTTATGGCTTTTGAATATTTATTTGATAAACTAGATCATAAAAGAGCTCAAAACCCAAAGTTTCCGTTAAAAAAAGAATTGGAATACATGTTCAACGAATTTCCTAAATTACTATCAAACTCTCAACTATCGTCGGATAAGGTCAGTAATCAAATAAAAGAAATTAGACGAAATATTACACATGGGTATGAATATTATTATGATTTTAAAAATGATTTCAATATACAGTATTTGATTATTTTACTTGATAAATTAATTAGAAATATGAGTTTGCTATATATTGGATTTTCCAAAGATGAAATTACAAATTTCTCTACATATTAGGATAGTGCACTGTAGGAGCAGCCAAATGAAAAAATAACTAAGAACATTACTTTTGACTATCTCTGTCTGATGAAAGAACAAATTCAGTTTCGTCAAATTGAACATAAACCTCAATGTATGAACCAAACGATTATACACTGAGGTTTTATTATACTTTGAAATTTTAATCATCTTATCTTTACAGTAAAGTGGTTTGATGTGAATATCATTAATTGCATCAATATAACGCCCTAACTTTATAATAGCATTATTTGAATCAATTAAACTTTTAATGATAAGCTCGTATTTATCAGTATTCAATTGGTATCGATATTCTTTTTCAAACATATGAATCATCTCCTTGTACTTTTATTTTAAAGTAATAGTGAATTTCATGAAAGTATGCAAATTACGGTTTATTGTTAATTCAGTTTATACCATCTTTATTTAGCTACTTTAGATTTTTGTTCATCTAATACTATCAGTATTATTTATACAATCAAAGAAATCTTATTAATTACAAAAGTACAATACTTTATTCTTGTGTAAACATAAAATAGGTTCTTACAATCATTTGTAAAAACCTCTAAAACTATAACAACCATCATACCTAATGGTACTATCTAATTTATTGCATCATAATATTTTTAGCAACTTGTTGAAAAAACATTTAGCCAAAATATTAAGATGAAAAAAAGCTCGATTTTTGTATCGAACTTTTTGTGTTTAATATACTATTCAAATTCCATGAATTCATATTTTTTCACTAATCTTTTTAAATTAAGATACCAATTTTATTTCTCTTAATTCACAAATTTTCTATAAAATTTATATTTCAAAATATAATAAGGTTAATTTTCTTTATATGTCTCCGATATCCAGCTTCTCTTATGACAATTTGGACATTAGCCGGATTTTGACATAACATTTGAATTTGTATAGTTGGCGTATATTTAAGCATTTCTAAATCAGCTAAAAATCTTTGAGGGACTACTGTCAATACCACTGATAAAGCAATATTTACTCCTATCACAATAGATTCTTTTCTGATTAATATTGCTAAAGCAAAAAATAATGTATACATCATAATATAAAATGGAGCAATCATAAATATATTTGACAATAGCTGTAACAAATAAGAAAAGAATTGATCACCACCAAATGAAAAATAGCTCAACAAATAAGAAAGAATAGGATATAAAAACAAAATTAATATACAGCCTAATATAAATGATAAATATTTACCAATAATAATATCTACTCTTTTAACTCCACTAACTAGATAATGTTTTATAAATCCATTTGAATAATCTGAAATGGTAGAGATTCCAACATAAATTGCACCTGCCATCAACAATACCATTGTATCACCACATATACTTGCAATGAATATTTCTTGATTAGGGTATACTCCCGTAAATATAGAGATACTAGAAAATAAGACAAGTACCAGTATAATTGCAGGTAAAATCCATGTGTTCATTTGAGCCTGCAGTTCAATTTTAAAAGCTCTAATCATAACTTTTCACCTCGAATATAATGTAACATGATTTCATCTATTGTTACTGGAGCTATCATTAAACCAGGATATTTATTTTGAACCTTTTCTTTGTCTGCTATTAAAACTTGAGTTTCATAATCGAGTTTTCTATATCGTATAACATCTTCTCGATCTATTTCTTCAAACTCTTTGTCTGTACACTTTATTAAACCATATTGATAAAGCAATGTATCTTTTTCTAGTTGGAACATGATTTTACCCTTATGTATAAATGCTATGTAATCGGCTATTTTTTCTAAATCACTTGTTATATGTGAAGATAACAATATTGCATTTTTTTCATCTTGCACAAATTCTAGCAACAAATTTAATATTTCATCCCTAGCAACCGGATCCAATCCACTTGTAGGTTCATCTAATATTAAAAATTGTGACTTATGGCAAAAAGCAATAATTATTGAAAGTTTCATCTTCATTCCTTTTGAAAAATTCCTAATTTTCTTATTCAATGGAATAGATAAATCATCCAACATTCCATAATACATAGTTTCATCCCAACTCAAATACATTGTCCTTAAAACTTTGTTTAGATTGGTAGCTGTATAATTTCCTGGTAAATTACAGTCATCAAAAACCACTCCAATTTTCTCATTTAATTGTTTATTCAAGTTATCTCTAGAAACATTAAATATTGTTACATCTCCTTCGTTTTTATTAGCTAAACCTAATATAATTTTAATTAAAGTGCTCTTTCCTGCACCATTTTCACCAACTAATCCAACAATAGAACCATAAGGTACGCCTAACGAAACATTATCCAAACAAAAATCTGAATACCTTTTTGTAAGTCCTTCAACAGATAAAATATTCTCTCTCATCTTGTTACTCCTCCTCATAAAGCAAATCCAAGAGTTTATGCAATTCATCTAGTTTTATTCCACTACTTTTTGCTGAATCAATGATTTGAACAAATTGTTTTTCAATTTCCTTTTTTTTAGACTCTAGATAAAAATCCGAATTATGTGCTGATACAAAGCATCCTTTTCCTGTAGTTGTCTCAATAAAGCCTTCCTGTTGAAGAATATCATATGCTTTTTGAACTGTTAACACGCTAATCTGTAATGATTTTGCCAGTCCTCTTATAGTTGGTATTGCTTCTCCTGCAGTTAACTCGCCATCAATAATATATTTCTTAATTTGATTTGAAATTTGTTCATAAATAGGCTTTTGAGAATGATTATTAATGAATATATGCATTATATCACTCCTATCTAACCAAATTGTATCATATGTACTAGTACAATACAATACAATATTTTTGTTAAATATAGCATTTAAAATCATTAAAAAGAAGTGAGATTTAACCCACTTCAATCATTTCTTTAATAACTATATCATCGGCGATATTTCTGATATTATTCATTGCTTGTACCCATCTCATTTGATCTTTTTCTTTTAGTTCTTCATTGATATTTTTTTCTTCCATAAGTTGTTTTACCAATACATAATATCTATCATTCATCTGCTGATCCATTGATAACAGTTCATCATTTAGCTTATTTTCTGCAAGCAATGCTAGATAATGTGATTTATAATTTTCTTTTAAATGTTTCAAATACATTTGACCAAATCGTGTTAAATTTGGTAATGATTCTTCTTGTTTTAGGACTGGAAATTCATAATCTCCTACTTTTTGATATTTCATTTCTTTCATCTGCTTTTCCTCCTAACGTGATTGTTCTCTTTGTCTTATTTTCTTCCATGCAATACGTTCTACATCATCTTTAAAGCTTCTATTTCGAATGTTATCACAGGCTTTGATTTCCATTCTTAGCTTTTTAATTGCTGGTGTGAATTGTTTTGCTTTTGCTGACCACTTTTCTTTTTCTTCATCGTTTGTAGCTTTCATTCGATGATAATAACATCGTTGTCGTTCATAGATCAGCTCATCTAGTTCATTCTGCTTCACTTTCTGATAGTCGTCCAATTGGTTTATATTTTCAATTTTGTTATGATACAACAATTCAATTTCCTTCACAAACATATCCAGTTTTCTTAATGCTTGCCTTGCTTCCTTGGATAATTTTTGTTTTCGAGTTGGCAAAACATTTAATGAAATGAGATAAGCTACTCTTATTCCTGCAGGTCCAGTGAGTTGTTTTCTCTTATATTTTTTATAATATTCTTTGCACTGATAATAGCTTTTTGTATGTTCCGTTTCTTGTGGAAGTATTCTTTTATCGGTTAATCTATCTTCAATATTTTCATAATGGTATTGCTCTCCTAACGTTTTTAGAAAGATTGGTTCTGAATAATATGAATGATAAATAGCATATTCTTCACCAATTCTCTCAAGAGCATATCCTTTTTTCTTCATGTTATCCCAAAACACATCTATAAAATTACTTTGTTGAACAAGAATATCCATATCTTTTTTGATGTCCTTCATATAAGAATTTAATACATGATAATTGACTTTCTTAGACTTATATTGAGGATTTTTAATGACAGATAAACCATATTCTAAGCATAATTTATCAGAGGTTTCCTGCATTTTTCTGTAATCTTTTTTCGTATTACAGAAGCGTTTCCCATCAACAAATGATGTTGAATTTAAAAGAATATGATTATGAATATGCTTCTTATCCAAGTGTGTAGTCACAATAACTTCAAACCGATCTGCATATAATTCCCGTGCTAACCTTACACCAATTTCATGCGCAATATCAGCTGTTACCTCTCCTACTTTAAAGGATTGATACCCATGATATGCGACAATAGGCTTTGTATCATCAAACATTTTCTTTGTAGTGCTCATAGATTTTTGAGGCTGAAATGCATCGCAATTGAGGTAAGTTGCATATTTTTTGCCATCTGTTTTCTCATCATTGCTGATATAGTCAAAGGCTTTTTCAATTGTCTTTTCCTCATCTTCTACATACTTAATGGCATTATCCAAACGATCTCTTATCGCCCAAATTGCAGTTATTGCTTTAATCACCCCTTACTTTTTCTTCTAAATTCTTTATCATATTTCTCAATTCTTCAATCGTAACCTCAACAATAAATGATGATTTATCCTGTCCGTTATTCAAAGATTTAGCGATTTGATTGAGATTATTTCCGATATGATTGAACTCATTTAATAGCTTATAGTAATCCAAATGAGGTGGTTCTTTGACTGATTTTTTTAAGATACATTGACGAACAAACTTCTCTCTGCTGAGTTTTGATTTACGAACTTTTTCCGTCAGCTGTTCAAATTCTTTTTCGTTAAATCGAATCTTGATTTCATGATTTTGTTTCATCATTCCACTTCCTTTCGTTGTTGGCGCCATCCAACTTGATTGTATTTTGGGGACAAAATACGTTGCTTGCTAATACATATATCGTGAATTTTAATTGAAGTGACGAGTGACGGTGTGACGAACACTTTGCTATACCGAAACACCGTCACACCGTCACCAATTTTATGTTTCTTCTTCACCTTCATAAACCAATCTCATTAGTCTTGCCTTATTCGTTCTTGGTAGAATTTCATACTTTATAAACGAGTCTTTAAGAAAATCTTTATTTTTGGTTAAAAGAATTTGTAGTCCCTTTCCTCTTAGCTTTAATGATAATTTAGAACATAAGGTTTCATGAGATCCCTCATAAACTTTATTTCTTACAATGAAGTTGATGACTTTACTGAGATTCTCGTCAATCTGTTCATCGAAGTCATTTTCAACGATTTCAAAAAGACACATCTCATTTTGACAGATCGTCAGTTCTTCCTCTGGAAAATCTTTTCCTTGAATTGCTAACTGTCGGTTCTTGGATAAGAAATTTCGTTTAAATAAAACGATAATACTGTCTGCTCCTGCTATTAGCCCTCTGCTTCCATAAATGGAATCAAAAGGATGATTAGGATCTATTTCCTTTTTCACATGAGTGATTAGAATGATGGACAAATTATATTTAAAAGCTAGTTCATGATACATTGTTGATTCAGAATATTCCGAATCATAATCTCTATCTTTATTTCTTCTCATCTTTGCAAAGGTATCGACAACGACTACTCTCAAATCCTTATTGACTTCTAACTCTTTTTGAATTCTTTTTTCTAAGTCAAAATAATTATCCGACTTCATAACATCAATAACAAGATTATCCTTTTCTTCAATCTTCATTGTTTTCAATCGCTTTTGTATCTTATTCTTATGATCTTCAAACGCTAAATATAAAGCTGTTCCTTGTCTCACATTTTTACCTAAGAATTTTTTACCACTTGCAATTGCATCAGCCAACTGTAATCCAAAGAATGTCTTTCCAGTTTTTTGTGGTGCTCCAATCAAAGTTAAACCAATAGGAATCATATCTTCCACAATGTCCTGTTCCTCTTTTATATCGGATGATAACAAATCCTTTGCAGTAAACCTTCCGCCATACTCCACATCTCTTTTCGTTTGAATAAAACCTTTATCATAGCTTAATGCACTTGAACATATGTTATTGACTTCTTTCATCTCTAATGATGGATAGCAACGCTTCTCATTCTCTTTAGCAATACAAAGCCTAATAGATTCATCGTGAAATCCTTTCTTCTGTAAATAGCATGCCATTTTAAATAAATAGTCATTTCTTTTCCCTTCGGGAATCAAACAGCAATCATCTAATGGCTTCGTTGTGTCGTTCTTGGTTTTGGAAAGAAATTCATATACCGCATCATTAGCTTCAGCTATCGGCAGATCATTGACCCATGCATAAGATTTATCATCAACAACACTGGGAGGTGCTAAGACATATCCACCATCACCTCGAACATCTATGCCTTCCATTAAATTAATCGAGTTACGAACTTCTCTGTCTACCTTATAATAGAGATGATATCCACCATTGCAAGTCTTCGCTACTTTTGTTTTAGGAAAGGTGGCAAGAAATGGCTTTAATTGTTCCATGCCATTCTTGTCGTTTTTACAATCAACATCAATAACAACTAAACCATTTCCTGTTTTCAATCCAATATTATATAAAGGATTATGATTCCACCATTTTATTACTTGATCAATATCATCTACCGCTTCTTCTTTCCAAGATTTTAAGACTTGTTCACTTTTGGAATTGACATTTAACGGAAATATTTTAAAATGATTTTGAGCATAAATTAAAGCTTCAGCTTGTAAGGACTTCATTTCTCAGGTGACTCCTTTTGAACTTTAATTTGTGCCATTTTTTTATCATGCATTGCAATGACAATTTCCAAGACACGCCTTAATACTATTAAATCATCTAATTCTATTTCCTCTAAATTCTCCAATTGTTTAAACTCATCAATGAAATGATTTAATTCATATTTCAAAGAACGATATACATAAGGATTACCTTGAACAATAATATCAGCATTGCTTGTACATCGAATAAGATAATCCTGTTTAGTTAGACCAGACAAAGCAACCATTCGATTAATGACTTCACTCTCTCCTTCAGAAACACGAAATGCAATAACGATTTTACGAAATCTACCTTGCATATCATTATTTTTTGCTGACATATGTCATCGCCTCCTCTTTTTCTTTATCCAACTTATTTGCTATTTCTGCACCTTTTGTTGGGAAAAGATGTGCATATCTATAAGTTATATCAATACTTTCATGTCCTACTCGTTCTGCAATTGCTAATGGAGTAAATCCTAGCTCAATCAACAAAGATACATGTGAATGTCGTAAATCATGAATACGAATTCTTTTTACGCCTGCAAGTTTGCATCCTCGATCCATCTCATGATGAAGAAACGATTTAGTAACCTGAAATATTCTCTGATTTTTTTCTAATTTGTAGATTGAATTAATATAATTTTCAATTTCTTCTGTCAAAAAATGGGGCATTTTAATTTTTCTAATACTTTTTTTAGTTTTGGGATCAGTGATATAATCTTTACCTTGTAATCGTTGATATGACTTTGTAATAGAAACTGTATCTGTCTTCAAATCAAAATCCTCAGGTGTTAATGCTAACAACTCACCTAACCTAATCCCACACCAATATAAGAGTTCAAATGCCATATAGCTAATCGTCTTGTCCATAATTGACTCTGAGAATTTAATATATTCTTCTTTTGTCCAGAACAACATTTCTCCATATTGCTCTTTTCCCATATTTCCTGCTTTTCTGGCTGGATTGTCTGCTAAATTATAAAATTTACATGCATAATTGAATATAGCACTCAATTGGTTATGAATTGTTTTCAAATAAGTTTGACTATAACAATGCCCTTTACTATCTCTATAAGCCAACAAAGTGTTTTGCCATTCAATAACATCAGCTGGTGTTATTTCATTTAATTTTCTATTTTCAAAATATGGAAGAATTTTATCTTTTATCAAATATTTTTTCGTCATATTTGTATTGTACTTTAGTCTAGCTAAACAATCTCTCTCATATATTTCAATAAAATCAGAAAATTTCATATCAGTAGAATGTGCTTTTTTTAGTTTAAACTCACGTTCATAGTTTTGGGCATCGGTTTTTCTTAAAAATCCACGTTTAGTGTGTGGTCTATTTATTCCTTGCCAATCTTTGTAATAACACTTAACAAACCAAGTTTTATTTTTTTCATTTTGATATACCGGCATTTTTATCATCTCCTTTTACTGGTATCATTCCATAAAATCTTTCATAAAAATATTGTCTGTTGGTTTGTCCCTCAACTATCATGTAACCTTTATCAGACAACTCCTTATTTAATGTTCTTACAACCTTATATCCATAGGATTTAGATTTTCCCATGATTTCGGCTATTTCTGATGCCTTAATAAATAATTCTGTACTCATTTTTCTCAACCTCCTAATCTTTTAAAGTTAGTACAATATTATGATACTAATCTTTATAGATTAAGTCAATATATTTTCTAATTTTTTTAGTTTAATTTTTAATCATTTTAGTTTAGTATATTCTTTACATTAAAGATATGCATGCTATAATTAAGGGGAAAGGGGTGAATATATTTATGTCATTTGGTCAAAGACTAAAGAGAATACGAAATTTCAGAGGATTTACAATGAAACAATTAGGAATGAATTTGAACATACCTGAAAGACAAGCCGATGTACGTATATCCCAATATGAATCAGATAAAAAAATGCCTAGAAAAGACATCATTGAACAAATGGCTCGTATCTTGAATGTTAATGAATGGGCATTAGATAACCCTGATATCAATACATATTATGGAGCCATGTATAATTTATTTGAATATTATTTCTCTTATGGTCTACATCCTATTAAAATTGATGGTAAAGTATATTTAACTATAGATAAAAATATTGCTATGGATTCACTCGTTGAAAGCTTACATGATTGGTATGATGAATACGAAGCATTCCAAAACGGTACAATAACTAAAAGTCAATTTATTGATTGGATGCTAAAATATCCAGAATATTCAAAAAAGAACATTAATAAAGAACCTAGAAAAAAATGGTTATCAAATCATTAATTTTTATTAAAAAAATGAGCTGAATAGCATAGGTCTATCAGCTCATTTTCATTTATTATTCCTTTCTCCAACGTTTAATTACATCATCGAAAACAATGTCAATCCAATCTTTATTCCATTCATCATATACATTCACATTTCTTGAATTTGGAACTGGATTAGGCATATCCATTTTAACTACTGCCGGTAACGGAACAGCATCACCGACAACCAAACATTCTCCTGCAGCCAATGTTGGTAAAACATCGACAAGCGATGCATTATTATCAGGAAGTAAGTTCTTTATATAACTTTGATCATTGACATTCGTCAGTTTCAGAACGATAAAGTTATTACATTGAGAAAAAATTGTTTCCGATACTTCAGATGGTCTTTGACTTACAACCATTAAATTCAAGCCATACTTTCGACCCTCTTTTGCAATTCTTTCAATCGAATGTTTAGATGCTGCGAATTCAGCTCCCCCATTTTTAGGTATATAATTATGTGCCTCTTCACAAACTAGCATAAATGGTATATCATTTACCAATCCTGCTGTATGTTTAATTTTTGAATAATGAAAGGCAAAATCAAAAATTATTCTTGCAAGTAAACTTACCACAATACTAAGGACTTCAAATGGAATGGCACTCAAATCAATAATCGTTACATTGCATTTATCAATATATCCTAGAAATTGTTTTAATATCTCACCAAAATCTTCGGTCTTATATTGTTCCCCATTCGGTTTCTGTGAAGCAGTAATAAATTTCAATCGCTTATCTGAAAGCTTTGTTTCAAGACGAGTAATAAAACGTTCAAAATCACCATTATATGGACCAATGGTTGCTTTAGTATCTTTTGCACTGCTTGTAGCTGCAAATTGTACTTCTTCTGTTAGATATACCTGATCAGCATTTTCTATTACAGTTCCATTTTTTCTTTTAGGCAAATGAGGCATAACATCATTCTTATTGATAACTTCATTATTTTTATTTTTTATATATCTATAGACTTCGTTTATATCAAAATATACTGGTGTATCATATGTAATATGCAACATATCAGGATTATGTTTCTCCTTACTCAAGATGACTGCCTTTTTAAATTGTGAAATTTGATTATGTGAATTCATTTCATTACTTTCAATAAAAAGTGCTTCTAATTCTTGAGAATTCATCAACCAATAAGGCAAACAAAGTTTTTCAACATCTAAACAATTAATCTCAAATTCTTCCTTCTTTGCTAAAGTAAATGCAGATTGATATTCCGAATGTATGTCAAAAATAATCACATGTGCGTTTTTTAGATTTCCTACGTTTTCATTGTGTCCTTCTTTAATTTTCATGATATTCTGCAACAACCTTGCTACAGCACACGATTTTCCTGATCCGGTTGATCCTACTACGGCGATATGCTTTCCAAAAAATCTATTACCATCAACAAAATAGTTTACAGTTCGATTGTTTGATAGAGAACCCACATAAAAAGAAAAATTATCATTACTACTAAAGATAGAATTAATAACTTCATCATCAGGTATATACGCAGGCTCAGTTGGGGACGGTAAGTTAACACCACCTTGACGGAATGAAATTCCATCATCAGTTTCAAAATAACAGCCAATCGGGGAACAAGAAATTGTATAGCTAATTGTTTTTGCATCATTAGACTGTACTGCAGATACATTCTGAATTGATGCTAGAATTTTTAAATCATTACCATCTTCGATACATATGTATCTAGATATTTTGATTTTCTCCTTATTACGTTCAAAAACATCAATATCATTAAGTAATATCTGGATTGTGCCAGGATTACTACTGATAACTTTTCCTATCTCAATCATTTTTACACCTCCAAAGTTTTAGATAATCCAACAAGGTATTTAATTGTGTTTATGTTTGGAACACCAAGTTCTTCGATAGAGTAATTTACGCTATTCAATGACTCGTTTATAGTACCGATAACATATAATTGATTAACCTTACATCGTTCCAATATATCTATAGTAATATTTTCAAGTAATGCCATTTTACAAACAAAATCAGGTGAACAATTCTTGTTATTAACAAAGCTGTCAGCTACAAAAGTATTACCTATCATACCAGTATTAACAGATTTCTGATATTTATATAATTCTAATAAAGTCATTTGCATTAAACTAGAATGGTTATTCCCAAATATAAAAATAGGAGGTTTTTGTAATTTAGGCTTTTTAAAATATTTGTTTAGGTATTCTTGTATAAACCCTATTACAGTTTCATCAACGTTATCTAGAAAGTCATCCGAAAAAACAAATGCACGGATATCAGGATTCGAAGAAAATGCAGATTTCAAATACGCTTTTTTCGTTTTAATAATTTGCTCTTTATTTAGTGCTTCAAGAGTCCATTTGTTCAACAACACTGTCTTTTGTTGCGTCAAAAATGTAATCAAATGATTTTTAGTAAGAGTTCTTTCTCGCTTATTTGTTTTAGCGGATAAAGATGCTACCATAGAGAATGCATTTGGATAATACATTGATATTGCTGTCTCATGATCCGTTATTTCTTCAAGTTTTTGAATTACTTTATTTTTCAACACTTCAAATTGTTCTGCTTTTACATACGAAAAAACTCTCCAAAACTCTGAAATATCTACTCTCAGAGTTAAATTACTTCTGTTATCTTTATAGTATTTTATAAGCCGTTCTTTTTCTCCTTGGCTTTTTTGCGGCTTATTTGCAATAGAAAGTATAACTGGATCATGTATAGTGTATATACGATGAAAATATTTACATAATATATCTTTATTCTTTGTTGATCCGAGGAACTCAACAAATGCATCCATATCTACAGATTCTACATTTTCAGCATAATATGCGTATAGAATATAAAAAACTTTATTACCTAAATAAGCGCTCTCACAATAATGACAAAGCATTTCTAATATAGGAATCGCTACACTTGATATTTGATATTTTTTATCTTCATGGTATTTACATTGAATTGTAGTTGTATTCAACGAAGAATGAATATCTATATCTTCTATAACACCTTCCAGTACAATTGAAGCATCATTTTCTGCTTCAAGGATTGTTAAAATAGATTTATTAAACTGATATAAATACCCTTTGATTGTACTATCTGCTTGTCTCATTCTATCACCACCTCTTAGATAAAAAGTTCGATAAGATACATTTTTGATAAATTCTAATATTATCCTCTTCCTAATCTACGCCTTTGCATTTTTTTCCAAATAGCACGGCATTTATAACATATTTCCGAATCAATGCCTAAAGTTTTAATGAGAATTTCCTCGTCAACTATATTCAAAGCTTTTTCTATATCCTCATCATTGCGAACCACTGAATCAATATATATCAAAAGTTTTTCTCTAAGCTTTGGAGAGATATTTTCTACCTTAGGCAGCAAAATATTTCCCATTTCGCCAGGAAGTATTTCAAGAACACCTCCTCCGTAACTTCGCCCACAGATTTCAGTAAATGCAAATGAAATACTATTATAGTAAGATAAAAGAACATTTTCCGGATCTATACCATCATTGAATTTCATTCTATGCATTGTATCAGTCGATACTGCATTACATCTATTTAAAACAAACTTAGGATACAAGTTATTTCTTCTCAGAAAAAAAGCATCTGGTACCCATACAGAAGGAACAATATACCATCTATCCCTAATAGAACATTTATATCCTTCATGTTCTCTGTTCTTTTCGCCAAGCATTATATACTGCTTATGCCCATCAGGATATTCTTCATATGGAACATCAGGGAAACTAACTAATCTCGCACGCTTTCCTACACCTTTATTACTTTCCCAATCCTCCAGGGTAAAATATATTCCATGTGCATGAGAACTTCTCCCAATCAGTGGTAAAGTAACATTCGCTAACCCATATTGTTTTGTAATTTCTTCTGTAACTGAGAAATAACCATTATTTCCGGTTGTAATACCAACATTTATTACACCGTACTCTGAGAACTTAGCAAAACGTTTATCAGCACGCAGCTTTTGAATAAGATCCATTTCCTCGACGTTTAAAAAATATTTTGTCCACTTTTCCTTAACATGTTGCATTTTTTGAAAACCATTTTGTTCTAATTTAAGCTGACTAAATCCATCAAGATTATTCATCTCAATGATACGAATGCCTTTTTCCTCTTTACCCTTCTCGCCTATAAAAACCACAACTTCCTGTTCAATATCAGGAAAAACCAGTTGTTCAAACGTAATCAGAGTAATCTTTGCTAGATTATTTGCTAAATATAAACGCAAATCCTCAGCATAGGCTACTTGAAGTATCTCCGCTGGTATAACAAATGCAATTTTTCCATTTTCAGAAAGCAGCTGTACACATGCTACAATGAACGCAACCCATGCATTTATTAACTTATTTGCTTTCATTCCATGAGAAGTCAGAATTTCAGACTGCATCTTTCTCTGGCTTTCTTTCAAGTATTGGTAACGAATGTACGGTGGATTACCTAAAATCAAATCAAAACATTCCTTACCAAGCAAGCGATTATAATAGTCAAAGAAATCTTCTGTACAAACCTCAATCTGTTTAAAATCTGTATATCTTCTACGTACCTTTTCTGCTTCATCTGGTACAATTTCTACCGCAGTCAACTTTTTTACTTTATCCAAGAGTTTCTTATCTTTAAGACTATCAAGAAACACTCCATCGCCACAACTCGGTTCTAATACAGTATAGATGTTTTGAGACGCAAAAAGCTCCACCATAGCATGCGCAAGTTGTATTGGCGTGTAATACGCTCCTCTTAACTTTTGTTCTGAACTATCCTTTTTTAGTCTCATTGTTTTACCTCTCCTAATAATCAAGTCGATATACTCTTTCAATCAGTTTCTGAATTTCTTCAATCAAAGCATCTTTTTGTCTTTGCAAAAGATTTGCGATACGCTTAGCTGGACGCCCAGATAACGCATCATTAATTTCATATATTTTTCGGCTTGCTGACACCACCCTATCGTAAATGGCTTTTTGGCTATCCACATTAAAGTCTATTTCCACAAAAGGAAGCGTAGATAAAACAAACGTACCACGTGCTGTAAACCCATTTTCAAAATCACTACCTACAATTTCTAAAATACGTTCAGTAATAGGATTTGAAAGCCATGCCTGAATATATTCAAGGGCATACGGGCTATCTTCTTTTTTACTTACAGCACAATAACCAGCAGTTCCTCCTGATGCAATAAGAATATCGTTTGTATCCATTACATACATAGGTTCTTTACTCAAAACACCTACTATCAACTTTGGCGTATTGATAAAAGCAGTTAATGCCTGTGTTCTTCCATACTGATACCATGTATCTGCCGTTGCATTAGGGACATCACGTGTTCCACTAGCTGATACACTTTTTGGTACTAAACGATCATAGTATGCTAATAGGTACTCATATGTCCCAGGATAGTTAGTCTTCATATCATCAATGCAAACAAGGTGACCATTAGCATCATAAGGAAATATGATTTGTTTATCAGTTTTTAGCACACTATAAGAATTTAAGCCTTTTTGTGCCTTTTTAGTTGGTTTAAAATAAGGACGGAGTAGAGCCTTTTCAATAGTATAATTCCTTCCATCTCTATTTATTTCAATTGTATCAGCATATTCTGCAACTATTTCATCTGCAGAGAACCAATAAATAGGAGTAGGTCTTTCTGCACTGGTCTGGATACCATTAAAAATATTAACATGCTTTGAAATTGGGACAGAAACTTCATCTAACTTTTGAAGCATTGTTAAAAACTCGAAATCTGTAGTCAATCTCCAAGGTAGTTTATTCAACACATCAGAGTTAAGCTCAATATAACTAATTTTTTCTCCTGACCACAGTTTATTTACAGAGTCAACACTGCTATAGACAAATGTTGACTGACTTTTTTTAGTAAGAAGAACAATAGAACTGTAAATTGTCTTATCTTCAAATAGTTGTGCATCACCAAAATCATCCAAACTGACAAGCATATGATTCTTAGCAATTAAGTTTCGTAATTTCTCTCCAGCTCCAATTTTAAAGAATTTATTTGGTACGATATAACATACACAACCTGTCTCTTTTATTTTATTAAGTGCTTGTTCAATAAAGATAAAATACTTATCAAATTGTTTATATGAAGTTTTATATTTCTTTTTATAAACTTCAACCTCTGCACTCGGCAAAAGAGCATGCATTCCTTCCGTGTTTACATATGGAGGATTTCCAATTATAACATCAAAGCTATTACCATTGTTTATCTCACTCCATTCAAAAGGACTAATATCCATTATCTGACTAACAGCACCAGAAATTCCAGTCAATTCATTGTTGCTTACAAGCGAATTACCAAAGTGAATATTATTGCCCAAATCTGGAAGAATTGGTACAACTTCTACAACAGACGGGGCAGTTTCATCCTCAATTAACTTTATCAACAAAGAAAATTTAGCCACTTCAACTGCATGAATATCTATATCTATACCGTAGATACAAGAACAAAGGATTTCCTTTTTCTCCTGAAGAGGCAATTTATATAAATCAACACCAATCTCTATCAAATGATCAGTCTGACCATGATTTATATACCATTGCACACAATAATCTTGCAAGAATGCAAAAGCTTCTTCTAAGAAAATACCAGAACCACATGCAATATCTGCGATGCTAATATTCAAAATCTCTATTGGTGTTTTACCTGCACAAACTCTAGAAAGAGTTTTTTCCACCATGTACTTAACAATTTCTGTAGGTGTAGTAACAACTGATCTATTTTGACAATCTTTCTTTCGACCAAGTCCAATCATATTATTATCAAGTAACACCAACTTCTCTGTTAAAAACATTTCATAGATTTTACCCAACAAATTAGGCTCAATAATGTTAAACAAATAAGGACTTTGAGGATAATATAAACCTTCAATCATATTCTTTATTACGTCACACGAGATATCGAAAATAATATCATCACCAGAGAACATACCAGAATTGTAACGCTTATCTGCTGAACGGAACAATTCTTCTAATTTTTCTTTTAGTTGAGCAGAATCAGCAATTGTATCTTTTAATTTATGATACAATGGTAAATTTTTATCTTCACATATTCTCAAAAATACGATTTGGTTAATAAATTCTTGAACAACATCGTTTAACACTTCCAGGGATTTATACCGTCCACCCTTTGCATACAATTCATTACTAAGAGCTACTCGCCATTCATTTATCTGAGAAAGAAACAATTCATCTACTTGCTGTGTATGTCCACCTGTTGCCGGAAAATTTTTATCCAAATAAGAATCAAATTCACCAGAGTATACAGCATCTCTCGAAATCAAATTATTTATCTCAGCGAACTTTTCTACATATTCACTATAATGATACAATCGATATCTGGCCACAGCACATCCATCATCTTCGTGGGCAATGTAACAAGTATCATAAATTGCAAGATATTCAAAGTTTGTTAACACCGCAAGCCTATGATTTGCATTCCATCCATATTTTCTAGTCTGAACAGCAGGAGCAGCATCACTAGTAATGTCTACTGCCGGCTTCTTAGCTTCAACAAAAAACTTAGGAACACCTCTAAGTGTAACAGTGTAGTCTGGACGATCTGTACGAGTTGAATAATTCTCTGCAATTACTTCTCGATATTGGGGAGCCAAGCCTTTTTCATTCGCAACGTCCCATCCTAAGAGTTTTAGTAACGGATCTATGTATTCAATTCTGCAAGAATGTTCATTATATGCATTTTTGGGATTTTTATAAAATTCTATATTTGAATGAAAACGATCTACAAGGATCTGTAAATCAAACAAGTTAGTCAACGCAATACTCCACCTTTCTTTTATCATTTGTGGGTTTTTTAGCATCCTCTGGAATAATCCATATACGGCTCATACGAGTAGCACCAGCTATGCGATTTGACTTGCACAAAATTTGAACTTGTCGTGGAGTAATTCCCCATTTTTTAGCTGCTTCTTGAACTGTAATATAACCAGTCATAATCTAACACCTCACATGTTCTAAATACAAAACACTACAATTATATTCGTTTAAACGAAATATGTCAATCCAGTAGCTATTCGATATCATTAAGTCAATATACATAAAAATGACCACATTTTGACTTTTTAAGGTCAATTTAAGGTCATTTTTATTTTCAAATTAAGAAAAAGCCCTGTTTAAGGGCATTTTTTAAATCTCGGTTTTATTCGAACTCAATCGTTCCTGGTGGTTTTGAAGTAATATCATACATTACTCTATTTACCCCACGAACTTCATTAATAATTCTAGACATAACCTTATTTAATACTTCATAAGGAATTTGAGCAGCTTCTGCTGTCATGAAATCAATTGTGTTAACAGCTCTAAGCGCGATAGCATGATCATAAGTTCTTTCATCACCCATAACCCCCACTGAACGCATATTTGTAAGAGCAGCGAAGTATTGACCGATTGAACGATCTAATCCTGCTTTTGCAATCTCTTCTCTGTAAATTGCATCAGCATCTTGAACGATTCTAACTTTTTCTGCTGTTACTTCACCAATGATCCGAATACCAAGTCCAGGCCCTGGGAACGGTTGTCTAAATACTAAGTATTCAGGGATTCCTAATTCAAGACCTACTTTACGAACTTCATCTTTGAAAAGATCACGTAATGGTTCAATGATTTCTTTGAAATCCACTGCATCAGGTAAGCCCCCAACATTATGATGAGATTTGATTACTGCTGATTCACCACCTAATCCACTTTCAACAACATCAGGATAAATAGTTCCCTGAACTAAGAAATCAACAGTCCCAATCTTTTTAGCTTCTTCTTCAAAAACACGAATAAATTCTTCACCGATAATTTTACGTTTGGCCTCAGGTTCCTCAACACCCTTTAACTTTTCATAATATCTTTCTTGAGCATTAACTCGAATAAAGTTTAAGTCATATTGACCATCAGGTCCAAATACCGCTTCTACTTCATCACCTTCATTTTTACGAAGTAATCCATGATCAACAAAAACACAAGTTAATTGGTTTCCTATTGCTTTAGATAATAATACCGCTGCCACTGATGAATCAACTCCGCCAGATAAAGCACATAATACTTTACCATTACCAACTTTTTCTCTAATCGCTTTAATTTGTTCTTCAACAAACGAATCCATACGCCAATCACCACTACAATTACATACATCTAAAACAAAGTTAGATAACATTTTTGTTCCGTATTCAGTATGTAAAACTTCGGGATGGAATTGGATTGCATATAACCTCTTATCTTCATCTTCACATGAAGCAACTGGACAGTCTTTAGTGTAAGACGTAATTTCAAAGCCTGGAGCAATTTTTGAGATATAATCAAAATGACTCATCCAGCAAATCGACTCTACCGGCACATCTTTCATTAATTTAGATTCTTGTTTACTAACAATTAAATGAGATTTACCATATTCTCTAACATCAGCTTTTTCTACTTTACCACCTAACACATGCTGCATTAACTGAGCCCCGTAGCATAAACCTAATACTGGTATCCCTAATTCAAATAATTCTTTTTGATAAGTAGGTGAATCTTCTAAATAACAACTATTAGGTCCACCCGTTAATATAATCCCTTTAGGATTCATCTCTTTAATCTTTTCAATATCTACTTTATAAGAATAAATCTCACAGTAAACATTACACTCACGTACTCGACGTGCTACTAATTGGTTATACTGACCACCAAAATCAATTACAATTACTAATTCATTTTTCACTAGCTATCCTCCTATTTAAAAATTTCTCTTAACACAATTGTTTGCTCTCTATCAGGACCAACAGAGAAAATTACAATTGGACAATTAATCAATTCTTCAATTCTTCTTAAATACTTTTGACAATTTTCAGGTAATTCCTCAAAAGAAGTAACCTTAGTAATATCTTCATCCCATCCTGGCATTTCTTCATAAACAGGTTTAACCCTATTCAACTGTTTAATCGTTGAAGGTAATGCTTTGATGATTTTACCATCTAATTCATAAGCTGTACAGATTTTTAATGTCTTTAACCCTGATAATACATCTAATAACATTAAACTAATTCCCGTCAATGAAGACATTCTTCTTGATTGATTAACAACAACAGCATCAAACCATCCAATTCTTCTTGCTCTTTTTGTTACTGTACCATATTCATGGCCACGTTCACGGATTTGATCAGCCAATTCACCTTCAATTTCTGTTGGGAAAGCCCCACTACCTACTCTTGTTGTATAAGCCTTAACAATTCCCACTGCTTCATTAATATATAATGGGCCAATTCCAGAGCCTTCAGCTACTCCATTAGCACCGGGATGTGAACTAGTAACAAATGGGTATGTACCATAGTCAATATCTAACATTGTTCCTTGAGCCCCTTCAAATAATACATTTTTACCAGTTTGAAAACATTCATCTAAAACAACACCAGTATCACAAACCATTGGTGCAATGATTTTAGCATATTCTTTATATTCTTCAAAGATTTCCTCAGCACTACATGTAAGTTCAGGATATTGCGCTTTTTTAGAAGCCAAAGCTTCTTCTAATCTTTCTTTAAATAATTCCTCATCAATGAATTCACCCATACGGATTCCCACCCGTTCATATTTGTCGACATATGTAGGTCCAATTCCTTTTTTAGTCGTTCCGATATTATTAGCTCCACGCCTAGTTTCTTGAATTTCATCGATTTCTAAATGATAAGGTAAGATAACATGAGCCCGATCACTAATCATGATCTTATCAGTGCTAATATTAGCATCATTTAAATATTTCATTTCTTCAAGTAAAGCTTTAGGATTAATTACCATTCCGTTACCTAAAATAACATCATTACCACTAAAAATCCCTGAAGGAATCAAACGTAAAGCAAACTTTTGACCATTAAATTCAATTGTATGCCCGGCATTATTACCACCTTGATATCTAGCAACGATATCTGCTTTTTGAGCCAGGTAATCAGTAATTTTACCTTTACCCTCATCGCCCCATTGACTTCCTACTACAACAACTCCAGCCATTAAATTCACACCTTTCTTATTTACTATTACATTATATACAATAAACTAACAAAATGCATCAATAAATATACATTAATATAATAGTTTGACTAGTTTACAGAATAATTATATTATAGTCTTAGCTATTAGTAAAATTAATATATTATAATTATGATATAAGGAGAACTTATATGTATATCAAACTAGAACAATACAAAATATTCAATGAAGCTGCTACGACCCTATCTTTTTCAATCGCAGCTAGAAATCTTTTTATTTCTCAATCTGCAGTTTCCCAAACAATCAGCAGTATTGAAAAAGAACTACAGACTCAATTATTTATTCGCAATTCTAAAGGTGTTAGTTTAACTAAAGAGGGTAAATTATTACATCAGCAAATTGACAAAGCTTTAGCATTGATTACCGGAGTAGAAAACCAGTTATCAAATTATCATGAATTAAAAGATGGTCAATTAATTATTGGAGCCGGTGATACTTTTAGTGAGTATTTTTTAACTAATTATATCGTTAAATTCAAACAACTATATCCTGGGGTTAAAATCAAAGTAATCAACCGAACCAGTCTAGAAACCCGTGAATTGTTGAAATCTGATCAAATAGATCTCGGTTTTTTAAATCTTCCCATCAAAGATGATTCTTTAGTAATTAAAGAATGCTTCCAAGTTCATGATATTTTTGTTTCTAAAAAGCCTGATAATCATATTTACACCTTCAATCAATTAGCTGATAAGCCCCTAATTCTTTTAGAAAAGTCATCAAATACCCGTAATCGTATCGATAATTACTTTGCTAATAAGGGACTATTATTAAAGCCAACAATTGAACTTGGAGCTCATAATTTATTGTTGGACTTTGCCAGAGCAGGACTAGGAATTTCTTGTGTCATTAAAGAATTCTCCCAAGAATTACTTGATCAAGGGATTCTTCATGAAATAAAAACATCACAACCATTGCCTAAACGCAGTATCGGTTATGCTTATCCAAAACGACGAACTCAATCTGTTGCTACAAACAAATTTATTGAACTAATTGCTAATGATCCAACTTTACATATCTAAAAACGTCACTGATTAATTTAGTGACGTTTTTTATTTATCCTTTTAACCCTCTTGACTGACGTTCCATATCCTCAACAACGATATCATAGATTTCACCAAGTGATGCACAATATTCCAACACTTGCCACGGTTCGTTAGTATGGAAATGAATCTTGATCAACTCATCATCACCAACCGCTAACAAACAATCTCCTTTAAAATGTTCAGTAATGTAATCATTGATAACATCTTCATCGAGATTTTTACCTTCAATCAATAGTTGAGTATCATATCTAAATTCTAGCATCTTATTCTCCTAATTATAACCTGGTTGAGTTAAAAATTTATAAACTCGCTCAATAATTTTTGATTCTAACTTATTATATGATAAAGTTGGATCTTTTAATAAAGGTATTTCGAAAACATCTTTTCGTCCTTGATAATCAATCGTTATTTTAATAATTGATCCTAAAGGATGTTCACGGCAATCGATTAATAAATTCATTGTATCTTCAGTATGGTTGTGACCAAGATTAAAATCATCTCTAAGCGTAAAATTATCACATTCATAAATTGTCCAATAAGATGGCATTATGTTTGCTAAGGCCTCTTTTAAATTCTTCTCTTTGATAATATAATCTTTTAAAATCTTTTCAATTTCTGTCTTAATTGGAGCAATTTTTTTATCAGCAGTTTCTTTATCGCTTGCTTTACAACCTAATCGAACCCGCACTGTTTCTTCTGAAGCATAAAGAGCAATACTAACTTCTTCTTGGTGATCAATTAAATCTGCTAAGACCTCATCAACCCGACTTTCTCCTATTCCCATGGTTAGAAAATCATATGTGTAAATAATATCCTGCTTAAATTGACTTAAATAATCTTTTAAAACATGATCAACAACATAAGTCATTTCTTTAGGCGGACCAGGCAAATTAACAATTATCTTTTCATCTTTCGACATTACACAGCCATTTGCTGTCCCTACTTCATTTTCTAAAATATAACAATCTTTAGGAAAAAAAGCTTGTTTAAAATTATTTTCCGGAATATCACCCCATCCCGTTACAAATCGACATTTTTCTTCTACCTTTTTAGCTTCTTCTTCATTATATAATAATTCTAAACCCAAATATTCTGCCGATAATTCTTTTGTTAAATCATCTTGGGTAGGTCCTAATCCCCCAGTCGTAATTACACAATTAGCACCACGTTTAAAAGCTACATCTAGACATTCTTTAAAACGATCATGATTATCACCAACTGTCGTTTGATAGTAAACATTAAACCCCAAGTCTTTACACATTTTTTGAATATAAGTTGCATTAGTATTAACAATTTCTCCTAATAACAATTCTGTCCCAACATTAATTATTTCAACATTCATGAAATTATCCTCCTTAATGATTAACTATATTATAGTTAATTTTAATCATTTTGCTAGTCTTTTAATCATTAAAATTATTTCTTGCATATTTTCCTTCTAGCACCTAAGACCAAAGGTCTAGTTGAATACCAAAATAAACTAACAAAAATGACTAAACAAGCAATAAAAGTTAATTATTAGCTGAATTATTCCTAAATCGAATTCAATATACATATCACTCACTCGTCAACTTCACTTCAATAGTAATAAAAAATTTCTATCAGCTGACTTAGCATCTCTAAATAATCGTATTTGGCAATAAACTGACTATCACAAAATGCTAAAATAAAATCTTTGATAATAGTGCTTTTGAATTCTAATAACCCCTTATCAATAATAGTTGCTATCCTCACTTTCGGACTATCCAAATATTACTTATAGCGATTTACACTCTATAAACGTTTCAGTCCTTCATCATTTCTGACTGCTATGACTTCATCTGATTTCTTGTGATAAATCTTTTTCTATCGATGGTATCATTACTGTTTTTAAAGTTTACTGGACTTCATCGTCCACAAGGCCTCCCGAGGTAAGGCATACATCTTTTTTATCTTCACAGGTTTTTGATTTACTGTCTTGGTTTTACGTTTACCTTTTGGACTTGGTTTGTTCTGCAACCTTGTCCACCATTCAGCCTCATCAAATTTCTTTTCGTAACCTCGAAGATTTTGCCACACCACTTCCTCCGCCCATAGCATCACTACTAACGGCTTGTGGTTCACTACTCTTGGCGGTAAATACCCGTGGTTGGACTTTCACCAGCTAGATGTATGCCATGCTCGACACACAGAAAAAGAAGTCATTGGTTTTACAATCAATAACTTCTTTTTTATATTTTAACTATTGAATCTTAGATAATCCAAGAACAATGATTCCTCCAAAAATAACTGCAATAATTGATGTCACAACTAAACTTAAATTATAACTTACATCAAAAGGAATCAATACTAATGACGAAGCAACGATCAATCCTAAAATCAAACTCAAGAATCCAGCTTTATGAGTTTTAGTGAAATATGAACATAATTTTGCACTAACAACTATTCCTACGGCAATACCAATTGCCATAAATCCTAGCGGCATAATAACATCCAGACTAAAACTAGTAACATTTGCTAGATAAGACTTAAATAGATAATATTCTCCTAAAATTAATAAAACCATACTACCGCTAACACCGGGCATAATCATAGTTGCTCCTGATACGGCACCAATAATTATCATTTTAACAAACAAACCAGCACTTAGAGCAGGAAAATCAGGATTAACAACTACTTTCCCTTCTCCAGGATTTAAAAATTCTAACCCAAAGATAATTGCTAAACCACAAATAAAAGGGATAATTACAAGTTTTTCACCTTTCATTTCCCCTTTTAAAAATAAAGGAATACTAAAAGCAATCAAACCAATAAACCAATAAATCGTCTGCGTTGGATAATATTCAAATAACACTTCCAATATTTTCGCAAATCCAATTATTCCAACTCCAGCGCCAACCAAAACCTGAAAAATAAAGATAATATCTTCTTTGCGATTAGGATTTTCTTTTTTAAAGATTCCACTAATAGCATCCATCATGCGATTAAAGATACCTAGAATTACCATCATGGTTCCACCACTAACGCCTGGAATAACGTTAGCAATACCAACAGCGATTCCGCCAATTATGTTTTTTATCATTGAAACTTCTCCTTTAAATACCTCATCATTATAATAAAATATCACCATTATCACAAGCAGTATTTTATTTCCCTTTTAAAATCAAGTGATAAATTGCTTCTTCACTCTCTAAATCATAATCTCCTAAATGGCTGTTAGGATAATGGTAAATTACTCCATTAGACTCATTTTTCCTTAAACAAGCAATTAATTTTTCTTCCTCATATTGTCCAATAAATTTACAAAATGTTCTAATCCGTAACTTGTGTAAAATACTATCCTGACAAGGAAAATCAGGACATTGGCAACAACTATCATATCCTGACTTTGTGCAGCACTGATAATTTTTACAAAAATCCTTTTCTGGACACCCACCTTTTTTACAACCAACACAGCTTTCATTTTCACTACACAGCCCACAAACAAGACCACAATATCCTAATCCTAATTCATCCTTCATATTTAATCCCTAATCCTTATGATGCTTTCGTAAATATTCAATTTGTTCCATCCGTTTAATCACCTTTGCCTCTGTTCCTTGATTAGTAGGAAAATAATAACGATGATCCTTAATATTATCTGGTAAACACTGCATATTTGTAATTTTATCATCATAATCATGCGCATACTGATAACCTTTACCATAATTTAATTCTTTCATTAATTTAGTTGGCGCATTGCGAATTTGTAAAGGAACGGGATCAGCAATTGTATTCAAAGCGTCATGTTTTGCTCGTTCATATGCATTATATAACGCATTAGATTTAGGTGCCAAGGCCATATAAGTTACACAATGAGCTAAATTAACATTACATTCTGGCATGCCATTATAATGGCATGCTTGATATGTTGCTACTGCAATTTCCAAAGCACGACTATCAGCCATTCCAATATCCTCTGAAGCAAATCGAATCAACCTCCTTGCTACATATAGAGGATCTTCACCAGCTTCAATCATTCGTGACATCCAATAAATTGAAGCATCAATATCACTATTACGCATTGATTTATGCAAAGCACTAATAATATTATAATGTTCTTCACCTTTTTTATCATATAATAAAGATTTTTGATTGATACATTGTTCAATCGTTTCTTTATCCACTACGATTCGATCATGAGTAATTGCTCCATTTAAGACTGCCATCTCTAAAGTATTTAAAGCAACTCGAGCGTCACCGTTAGAAAAACCAGCAATCATGTATAATAAATCATCATCAATCATAACATTTTGATCTTTAAACCCTTTCGGACTTATCAGCGCATAATGCAATAAACCAAATAAATCATCGGTTGTTAGTGCTTTTAAAACAAAAACTTTACATCTTGATAATAAGGCAGAATTAATCTCAAATGAAGGATTTTCAGTAGTAGCCCCAATTAATATAATACTCCCCTGTTCAACATATGGTAAAAAAGCATCTTGTTGAGCTTTATTAAAGCGATGAATTTCATCTACAAAGACGATTGTTTTTTCGCCTAGATCCTGAACTTCCTGTGCTTGTTTCATAACTGCCCGTATATCTTTAATGCCGCTAGTCACCGCACTAAAATTAATAAACTTAGCTTTTGTTTGATTTGCAATAATGCGTGCTAAAGTTGTTTTCCCAACTCCCGGTGGTCCCCAAAAAACCATTGAGGGAACAACATCACTATTGATTAGCTGGTACAAAATCTTTCCCGGTCCAATTAAGTGCCTCTGTCCTACATATTCAGTCAAAGTTGTTGGTCTTAGGCGATTTGCCAGTGGTTCATTTGACATGTTTTTAAACATTGCTTGCTGCTTCATCATCATCACTTCCATTTCCTTATAATTATAACTAATTCCCGCTTTAAAAGCAAAAAAAGAAACAGTTGTTTAAACTGTTTCTATTCATCTGATCCCTCGAATTGAGAACGATACAATGAGGCATAGAAGCCATCTTTAGCCAATAATGAATCATGATTTCCAAGTTCTACAATGTCACCATCTTTCATTACAATAATTGTGTCAGCATCACGAATTGTTGATAAACGATGGGCAATGACAAAACTTGTTCTTCCCTCCATTAGCTTTTCCATTCCTTTTTGAATTAATACTTCTGTTCTTGTATCTACTGAAGAAGTTGCTTCATCAAGAATCAAAATTTTTGGATCTTTTAAGAAAGCACGTGCAATTGTTAAAAGTTGTTTTTGCCCTTGAGAAATGTTAGATGATTCCTCATTGATCATTGTTTCATATCCATTCTCTAATGTTTGTACAAAATGATCAACATAAGCGACTTTACAAGCCTCCTTGACTTCTTCATCACTTGCATCTAATTTTCCATACATTAGGTTTTCCTTAATTGTTCCATTAAACAACCAAGTATCTTGTAAAACCATTCCAAATAATGATCGTAAATCCTGACGTCCAAAATCACGAATATCTTTACCATCAATAAGAATCGAACCACTATTTAATTCATAGAATCGCATTAATAATTTTACGATCGTTGTTTTTCCAGCACCAGTCGGTCCTACAATTGCAACAGTTTGCCCCGCATGAACATGTAAACTAAAATCATTAATAATCGTTTGATCTTTTAAATACCCAAAATTAACATCAGCAAAGGTAACAGAACCTTCAACTTTAGCCACCTCATCAGCAGTAACTTTTGGTGTTTCTGGTTCTAATTCTTCTTCACCTAAAAATTCAAAAACACGTTCAGCCGCTGCTGCTGTACTTTGTAACATATTCATTGTCTGTGCTAATTGTGTTATTGGTTGATTAAATTGTCTTACATATTGAATAAAGGCCTGAATATCACCAATTGTGATACTACCACCACCAGCAAGAACACCACCTAATAAACATACCGCAACGTATCCAACATTTCCAACAAATCCTGTGATTGGCTGCATCAAACCCGAAAAGAATTGTGACTTCCAAGCACTTTCATATAAATTATCATTATACTCATTAAATTGTTCTACTGAAGCAGCTTCACCATTAAATGCTTTAACCACATTATGACCACCATACATTTCTTCAATATGACCATTGACATCACCTAAAGCAGCTTGTTGACGCGCAAAATATTTTTGTGAACGTTTCATTACTAAACCAATCAAAACCATTGATACTGGTAATACGCAAACTGCGATCAAAGTCATAACTGGTGAAATAGTCAACATCATGATAAAGATTCCAATTACCGTTACTGTCGACGTAATTACCTGTGACATACTTTGATTTAGTGATTGTGCGATTGTATCGATATCATTTGTTACTCGGCTTAAAATATCACCACTAGTATGTTTATCAAAATAACTTAATGGCATCCGATCCATCTTTTGAGAAATTGATGTTCTTAAATCATAAGCAACTCGTTGTGAAATAGTTGAAGTAATAAAACCTTGTATATAACTAAATAAAGCACTAATCAAATACAATCCAACTAAAATCAAAATAATTTGACCAATATAATCAAAATCAATTCCACCAGTACCAGCTACTTTAGCCATGATACCTTCACTTAATTTATCTGTTGCTTTAGCTAAAATCTTTGGTCCTACGATTGCAAAAACCGTTGATGCTGAAGCAAAAATCACAACTATAACTAAACGAAAATAATACGGTCTTAAATATTTAAATAATTTACCTAAAGTACCTTTAAAATCTTTAGCTTTTTCACCGCCACGCATTCCGTGCATACCACCAGGTCCGAATTTAGGACCATTTCTTTTTGGTTGATTACTCATGTCCTAATTCCTCCTTTGATAATTGTGAATATGCGATTTCTTGATAGACATCGCAATTTTTCATTAACTCTTCATGGGTTCCTTTTCCAACAATCTTACCTTCATCTAAAACAATGATTTGTTCAGCTCCCATAATTGAAGCAATACGTTGTCCGACAATCAATACTGTATTTTTAGTCTTCTTAACCATCTTATCTAATTCTTGACGTAATTTAGCATCTGTCTTGAAATCTAGAGCTGAAAAACTATCATCAAAAATAAAGATTTCTGGATTTTTAGCAATAGCTCGAGCAATTGCTAAACGTTGTTTTTGACCGCCAGATACATTTGTTCCACCTTGTGAAATTTCACTATCTAATCTTTCTTCTTTATTATCAATAAATTCTTTTGCCTGAGCTACCCGAATTACTTCTTCAAGTTCATCGTCTGTAGCCTCAGGTGCACCATAAGTTAAATTTGATCTAATGGTTCCTGAGAATAATAATCCTTTTTGAGGTACTAAACCGATTTTATCTCTTAAATCATGTTGATTAACATCACGAATATCAACACCATCAATCTTAATATTACCTTCAGTTACTTCATAAAAGCGAGGAATTAAATTGATTAACGTACTTTTACCGGATCCCGTTGAACCGATAAATGCTGTAGTTTCGCCAGGTTTTGCAGTAAAACTAATATTTTCTAATACTGCTTCATTAGCACCAGGATATTTAAATGTAACATTATTGAATTCAACTAAACCTTTTTTACTTTCAATAAAAGATTTAGGTTCCTTAGGATCAACAATTTTAGGTTCCATTGAAATAACTTCATAAATACGATCTGCTGCTACACTAGCCCGTGGCAACATAATTGAAATCATTGCAATCATCAAAAATGACATAATAATTTGCATTGCATACTGCATAAAAGCCATCATTTGTCCGATTGCAATATTACCTAAATCAATTTGTTTTGCTCCATAATATACAATCAATAATGTTACTACATTAAAAATGAACATCATAATCGGCATTAATGAAGCCATTGTTCGATTGACAAACAAATTGACATTTGTTAGATCACCATTAGCCTTTTCAAATCTTTCTTCACTATGCTTTTCATTACCAAATGCCCTAATTACTAGCATACCTGAAAGATTTTCCCGCATTGTTAAATTTAAACGGTCAATTAATGATTGTACGATCTTAAACTTTGGCATCACAATTGCAAAAGTAACACCAATCAAACAAAAAATCACCAATAAAACTAAACCAATAATCCAAGTCATTGATGGTGTATTATTAAAAGCTTTGATCAAGGCCCCAATTCCCATCATTGGAGCAAAACATACTATTCGAATGAACATAATTACGACCATTTGTACTTGGGTAATATCATTCGTTGTTCTTGTAATCAGTGATGCAGTTGAAAACTTATTGAATTCTTCATTTGAAAAACTTTCAACTTTCTCAAAAACATCACGACGTAATAATCTCGAAACACCAGCCCCAACCTTACTAGCCAAAAACCCACAAGCAACAGCACATACAGTACCAGCTAAAGCAATTGCTAACATTTTTAACCCAGACCATAAAATATAGTCATTTTGAATCTTATCAGTATCACAACCTAGTCTAGAATATTCTGCTTTTACACCGTTACCGGCAGCAATTTTTAAAGTTGATTCACCCATCGTTTCCATCTGACTATCAATTTTACTAAACATTTTAGCTTTAGTTGTATTATCCATCATTGCTAAAGCATCGTAAGGTGTCATATTTGGCGGTAATTGCCCAAACTGTTCTTGATATTCTTTACTATTTTTATCCATTCCATCAATTGATGTTACCATCAACATTGGTTTAACTAAAATACTCTCTAAACGGTCTAATTTTTTTTCACTTAGATCTTTTAATTTATAGATATTTTGACCTTTTGCTTTAGGAAACTTATCTAAAGTATCTTTATCAAGATTACTGGGCTCAACTAATTTATATGCATCCATAAATTGTTGCTGATCCTCTTCATCCATCAGTACTAATAAATGATTATATGTTTCTTCACTCAAAACATCACTTACTGCACTATCAAAGCCACCAGCCTGAATTCCTCCCGAAACGATATCCGACATATAATCAGGTAATGCTAATTCTGATTGTGATTGTAAGAATAATAATCCTACACAAAGTAGAATTGGTGCCCAAAACTTTTTAAAATAATGTTTTAATTTTAGCATTATTCTTCTCCTTTACATTTTTCAATATTCTTTTTCATGATATTAATAACATCATTAATAACAGTTATCTGTTCCTTAGAAACCCCTTCAAACATAATCATTGTTTTTTCTTTCATAATTTTGATTGCCGCCTCAATAAATACCTCTCCAGTTTTTGTAATATTTAAAATATAATTACGTTTATCATTTTTATCTTGTGTTCTAGTTAAATAACCCAGTTTTTCAAGGCGCTGCAATCTCACTGATAAAGTCGCTTTAGTAATATTTAACTTCTTTGCTAAAGCATTTTGATTAATGTTTTGATGATTCTGCAACATAAATAATAACCTTGTTTGATCCGGTGATATATCAAACTTTTCTGTTTTTTCCATCATCATATAATGCATTGTTTTATTTAACCCTTGAAAATTATTAATTACTTCTTCAACATCATCAAAACTTATCTCTTCCATGATGTACCTCCTTTCATTAGTTAGATGACTAACTATTCCGTTAGTACACTAACCATTATAGTTAGTCTACTAACCATTGTCAACTATTTTATAATCAAGTAGCGGAAAATTTTAAATAATTTTCCTCTCTTACACCACTGTCCATACGGTTCCATATACGGCAGTTTAATTAAATTTCAATTTATATCTCAATAAATAATAATCCAAACAACTAACTAGTCTTTATGTGCTAGCCTTTCTTTTGCTACAGCACGCACAACACATGTTTTAGTTATCACGAATTAATAGCGTATGATATTTGTCTTGCTCTACCATGATTGACCCAAGTTTTCTAACACCATGACTAGGCTTTGGTATTTCAACCCTTTTAACAGGTTGTGGTTTGTAAAACCTTGTTTCGATTTGTCTTTTGATGTCTTTCTAGTTTTAATTAACATAATCTTTTATTTCATCATTGGCTACATTATCCACACGACTTGTACTTTTATAGACAAGTATCATATTTTTCTTAGATAAGACTTCCTCTAATAATTTAGACATAATTTGCATGCTCTTCTCCTTTTCACTTTCTAATGCCTAGATCCTAGTGTATATGTCCTTTGGCTCAAATACATTTCCGATGCACTATGCGATTCGTCGACAACTACGTTCACGAAGGACTTTCACCCTAAATGTATGACAAGTCGTCATACTTAAAAAGATGTCAAATTTGACATCTTAATCAACTAAATATTTTTCTAGTAATCTTACTACTTCAGCAATTAAATCATCACAAGTAGCACGATTAACTTTTTTATTTGTTTCCCATAATCCTAGTAGTTCTCCACAAACCACTGATCCATGAGAATCTTCAAATTCTTTACACAAAGCTGCTACTTTTTCATTAACAAATTTTTTTTGTTTAACATCTGCTTCACCTTTACCATATTTAAGTCCTAAAGCCATAGCCCCACCAGTTAAAGTTCCGCAAATTTCTCTTGTCATCCCGACACCGCCACCAAAACCATAAGCAATAGTCATTGCCCTATCCATATCTAAATCAAATAAATCCACATATGCCCCAAGTACTGCCTGAGCGCAGTTATAACCTGAATGATGTAAAGCATATGCTTTTTTCACTCTTTCATCAATATTCATAATTTAGCCTCACTTTTATATAATTTAATTATAGTTTAGTGATAATTATAATCGATGTCAAGACATTAACAATTATGTATTCGTCTTGAATCTAACCCTTTAGAAAAAACTCACCATACAATAAATCATGATCAGAAAATGATGATTTTTTCAAACCACAATTCTTTAATTCAAAAAAATCTGCATAAAAAATATTATCAGGTGCTGCAAATTCGCAGAAAGTCTTGTATTTTTTATTCTCGTTGATACACTTTACCCCTTCCATTTTAAATTTATTGTTCATTTTAAATGAATTAAAATCACCAGCTAAGATGCTGTAACTGTTAAAATCAACATGCTTTTTTACATAATCCATTTGTTTAATACGATATTGATTATCCGCATAAGTTAAATAGGTATTATAAATATTAATTATCTGCTCATTAAAATAGAGCTTTGTTCTTGTAAGGATACGCGGTTCCCTTATTATGCTATTTGGTAATCGTTGAGCCATAACTTCTATTATAGAATATTTACTTAAGATTCCCAAACCATAGTAACCACTTAAAATCTACATGGTAGGATAAAAATAATAATAACAATATCCACTAGAATTTGCCATGATTTTTAGCATGTCAAAATTGCCTGAACGTAAATAATTCTTATCTACCTCTTGCAAACAAATAATATCAAGTTTTAAATCAATAATATCCTTATTAAAACTTTTTAAATCATTTTTCCCATAATTTAAGGATTTTATATTATATGTTCCTATCCCCAAGGTATTAGTCTTTAAATTTTGAATCTTTTTTTGATCAACAAATTTATAACAATACTCATTAGTTAAGATGCTATAATAATAACGACCTGATATTATCATCAATAATATCTTAATTATTAATTTAAACTGTTTATTCATTTATTTACCTCAATTATTTACTAATTTATTATTGGATAAATTAGTAATTTTAATACAATCAAAATATTTATCTAACTTTCAAAATTCTAATCTGATTCAACTAAAAATAAAAAAGATATAGACAGTTAATTTGCCTATATCTATCTTATTTGCCCATTCCCAAATATTTTATATTTTGTTGATGTCATTTCCTGCAGTCCAATTGGGCCACGTGCATGTAATTTTTGAGTACTAATTCCAACTTCAGCGCCAAATCCAAATTCTCCACCATCAGTAAAACGAGTTGAAGCATTATGATAAACACAGGCAGAATCTAAAGAATCCATAAAATATCTAGCTGTATCTTCATTATCAGTAATAATACTTTCAGAATGTTTGGTTGAATAATCATAGATATGCTCAATCGCTTCATTGATATCATTCACAACTTTAATATTACAAATATAATCATCATATTCAGTAGCATAATTCTTGGTTGTTGCCTTATTGCCTTCTAGATATTTTAAAACTATTTCATCACCAAATATCTTAATTTTATCAACCCTTGGTTTTAATAACGTTAAAAATTCATTTGCAACACCTTGATGAACTAAAATAGTTTCAATCGCATTACAAACTGAAGGACGAGAAATTTTAGCATTAACTGCAACTTCAACAGCCATTTCTAAATCAGCTTCTTGATCAATGTATAGATGACAAATTCCTGCACCAGTTTCAATTACTGGGACAGTTGCATTATTTACAACATGTTGAATCAACCCTGCTCCCCCCCGAGGAACGACAACATCTATATAATTATTGGCTGTGATAACTTCAGTAACAACACTACGATCTGTTTTCTCAATCAAATTAACAACATTTTCAGGTAAAATATTTGTGATTGCCTCTTTGATTACCCTTACTAGAGCAATATTAGAATTAATCGCTTCTTTTCCGCCTTTTAGAATACAAACATTATTTGTCTTTATACAAATAGCAGCTATATCAACTGTAACATTAGGGCGAGATTCATAAATAGTAGCTACTGTTCCAATGGGAATACGAACTTGTTTAATGATTAAGCCATTTGGACGTTTTATCTCACGAACAACTTCACCAATGCAATCATGTAATCCAGCTACTTTTAAAACATCATTAGCAATACTTTCAATACGTGACCTAGTTAATAAAAGTCGATCAACCATTGCCTCACTAATTCCGTTTTCCTTGGCGCAAGCAACATCCTTCTTATTTTCGGCCACGATATAATCAATATTAGAAATCAAATTTTTACTAATAGCTTCTAAAGCTTTTATTTTAGTATCTTTATCAATATTTTGCATCTTTCGACAAGCTAGTTTAGCCTGTTTTAATTGTTCTTCTATCATTAATTTTTCACTCCTTCTACTAATACCAGGTTATTTGCGTGAACTACTTCATCATAATCTTTATAATGTAAAACATCCTCGATTTCACTAGTGTTCAATCCTTTAATCAATCTTATCTCATCACTTGAGTAATTTACCATTCCACGTGCTAACAGATTATCATTACCATCAACAATATCAATAATCTGCGAAATTAAAAAATTTCCTCTTACCTCAATAATTCCCTTAGGCAACAAACTTGAGTGGCATGTAACTAATGCTTTTTTAGCACCTTCATCAACAACGATTGTTCCTTTTGGCATACTTCGATACATAATCCAATGTTGTCTAGAATTAAGGAGTCTTCCAGGTTTACCATCAAAATAAGTACCCACATCTTTTCCTTCAATCAGATCAATCAAAACGTTTGGTTGGTTACCATTAACAATAGCCATATCACAGCCAAAGTCATTACAAACTTTAGCTGCTCTAATCTTAGTAATCATTCCTCCAGTTCCAACCTTGCTTGAAGCATCTTTTGCCATGCTTTCAATTTCTTTAGTAATCCCATCGACATTACGAATCAATCTTGCATTCTTATTCGTATATGGATTATCATCATATAATCCATCAATATCACTGACTAGTACAACCATATCTGCATTAACAGCCGGTACTACCAGTGATGCTAATGTATCATTATCACCAACTTTAATTTCTTCGACCGCTAAAGTATCATTTTCATTAATAATTGGAACTACGTCATATTCAATCAATGCCTGCATTGCATTGTTAAAATTCATCAACCGCTTACGATCATCAAAATCATCATGATTTAATAAAATTTGTGCACATTTTAAATTAAATAAGCTAAATAAATCTTCATATATTTGCATTAATGAAGCCTGTCCAATAGCTGCCAGAGCTTGCTTTTGAGGAATAGTTTGCGGGCGACATTCAAGATTCATTACATGAACTCCAGCATTAATAGCACCACTGCTGACTAATGTAATACTTATCCCTTTACGCTTAATATATGCTATTTGTTGAATTAAATTTAAAATTTTCTCTTTATTAATATTCCCTTCATCATCACATAATGATGATGAACCTATTTTAATAATTAGATTTTTAATATTGCTTAAATCTCGCATTCTAACTTCCCCCTGTAATTATTTTCTTAATTATACAAGGTTTATCTCATCTTCTCAACAAAAAAGTGTTTAAGCATAAATTACTCAAACACTTTATCTATCGATTTCAACTTCATAAATATATTTAAATTCACCATTGACCTTTAGCATAAATTTATTACAAGTATACTCGATTTCAAAAACGTGAATGCACTTGTTTGCTAATATAGCTGTTTCACCAGTTAAAGCAATTTTTAAAGTTCCATTTTTATTCTATATAACAATTTTTTCATAATCAATATTTTGACCAACTAAAATTAGATATTTTTTTATTGATTTTATAGACGGAAATCGTCTTATAACTTCTTGCAAGTGTTTATAGACCTACCGAAAATTCCTGTGTTTTCAATGGTTTTCCCATATCTCTATATATTCTGTCATATCTCCGCACAGCTTCGTTTTGTAAGCGCGGGCGTCAAAAAAGCGTCAAATACAAAAGCAAAAATCAAATGCAGAAGATGATTTTTTCCTACTCTCTATGTTACGCATTAGAGGCTCATTAAGCCTTGCACGAACGGCATTGCAGACACGAAAACTGATAGGGTAAGGTGTTTATATCTTTTCCCTGAAAAATATCATTTGACTGCGTAACATTCCAAAGCAAGCTGCTATCTGTTCTGATTATCCTTTTCCTTTCCATTCCTTTATGAAAAGTTCCGTAGCAAGCATAGGAAAGGGGTACCCTTTCCGTAAAATGCAAGCATTTTTTGTCGTTGATAAGTTAACCTCATTTGCCTTATTTTCTACCTTTATAACAAATCAGTATGAGGTCTTTGGCAATTTTAAGGGGAAAACCGCAACAACTTTTCTCTGTTTCATATCACGGACAAGGACATTGAAAACACTAAAAATTAATTAAAACAGGTATCTGCCGTCAAATAAATAAAATCCTGTATCAATCAGCAATACGATAGCAATGATTAATAATGCGGCATAGATGGTATAGGTGATAGGCTTTATATTTTTCGCTTTCAGTTTATCAACCAATGCAACCAACTTGTCCAATAGATTTAGGCTGTTGGCGACATAGACAATTAGTGCCATAAACTGACTGACTACAAACCAAATCGTCATGAGCAGAGTTGCGGTCAGAAAGTTTCCCACTTCACCGCCCATAAGAATAACGGCATAATAAGTGGGGTCAGTAAAACAAGAGATTGCAAATACAAAGCCGGTACTTAGGTACTTAATCCAAGCCCCATTAACAGTTTTCTTCTCCTTTTTCTCATTTTTTTTGCTAATATCCAAAAATCTTCGTAGCACCCATATCAGAATAAAAACGGATACCGTAAACTCCAGAACTGCCCAAAACGGGCTATTGTCCCCAGGCACTATACTTTTAAGAATATCTACTGCCGTAGCACCGAAAATAGCGGAAAGTATAGCGCCGATAAAAACGCTAAATCCCGCATAGGAGAGGAAGAACAGCGTAATATTCGACTTCTTTTCTTGCCGCAGTCCCATAGACAAAAGGTAAACTGCTGTAAATGGGTCAACACCTAAAATGCCCAACCCGATTGTACTGATTAATTTGTGTATCATCATTATTCCTCTTATAGATTTTCAATTTTACTGCGGAAAGATGTTAGATATTTTTCCACCAAACGCAATATCTCTTGATGTTCCTTTTCTGTCATTTCCTCAAAGACTTTGTTTTCCACTTGTTCAATAGGCAATATTTTTTCCCTTACAAGTGCCTCGCCTTTTGCTGTCAAATAGATTTTTAATTCTCGTCCGACACCTGCTTGAAATTCAATCACTCCGTCTTGATTTAGTTTTTTTGCCGATGAATTGACGGTTTGCTTATTCAAGAGTGTGTACTTGTAAATTTCTGTCTGCGTACAGCCGTTTCCTAACACAAGAATTGCCTGCAAAATCGCATAAGCACTATCGGAAAGTCCTTGCATTAGGCAAATATCGTGATAAAGCTCATCAATCGCATTATTCAAACGGTCAAATTCTTGTAGAACGGGATGTTTTTCAAACTTCATATTTGCTCTCCTTTAAGTATGAAATCATACTCAATATTATAGTATGATTTCATACTCCTGTCAATGCCTTTCAGAAAACAAATAGCAGAACCAGCCGCCCTTGCTTGCGTGGCATCCAAGAGAGCAAAAGCAACAAGTGCTTTCGCTCTCGAACAGTATGATTTTTCTTATATCTGCCCGTATCATTTCATATTGCCTTATTGAGTTAGGGCGGCAAAAAAGCGTCAAAGTGTTTTTTTGAGCATTTGAAACCGCGGTTGTATATACCGGAAAATCAAGCATTTATGCGGGTTCGGGGCGTTTTGTTTGTTGCACCGCTAAAAAATAATACTATTTTTTATTATTTATTCAATCATTATCAATATGTGCATTTTCTCAAAAATAAAAATCAGTATATACTAAAACTTTTTTAGTATTGTTATTGTGATTCTTTAGCCACTTTTAATAGATTATCACTCTTAACCTCTAAATCATAATCAAAATTATAATTATCCAAATTAGCAGCAAAGATTTCTAACCCCATTTCAATCAAAAAATCATAATAATACATATCATCGTTGTATATTGAAGATAATTTGTGCTTTGATTAAATAATATATATGTTTTATTTTCACAAATTTATACATGTACTTTTAAAATTACCAGATCTCGATAATTAAAATGTAGAATTGCCAGCCATTGGCAACTATCATAAGTAATATTTTTCTTTTCTTGTGTTGAAACCAAATTCAACCATCTAATAACTCCTTATAACTCAATTCTAAAGCTTTTGCAAGTATTGGATATCGTGATAGCTCCCATTTGCTGATTATCTTGTCTGATACACATAATTTTTCTCCAAATTCTTTTTGTGTCAAACCTTTCTCTTTTCATAACTCCATCATGAAGGATCCGCATTTTTCATTATCTATATTGCTCATATCTTTCACTCCTTGAGCCTATACTACTATTAAAATTCTGATTATTCAATCAACCATCGGTAGAGTTTATATTTATGACAAAATTACTTATATATAAAAATAATCAGGATATTTAGCTTTTATTTTCTGATTAATTTCCAATTTTCAAAAATATGATCTTTTTTTGTTACAGTGTTTCTAACAATTCCAATAATTTATCAGCATGCATAACTGCTTTTTCTTTCATTTCAGCCATTTTTTCAATATCATTTCTATTTTGATAAGATACTCCGCCTGTATAGACATATCCAAAGTAATCCAATCCACACAAATTACACATTGCCTTTATCGGCGGGAGGAAATCTTCAATAGGATATTTCTGTGCCCCTTCATAACTATACATAAATTCTGGAGCACCAGTCGTAAAAGAAGCAATCAATTTCTTTCCTTTCAATTTATCACCGGTTGAACCGTGGGAAAAGCCATGCTGAAATGTTTCTTCAAGCCAGCGACTTAGTAATGAAGGCATAGCATACCAGAAAATAGGAAATTGCAAAACAATTATATCTGCATTTAAAAGTTTTTCTTGCTCTGCTTCAACATCAATTTGAAAATCTGAATAAAGTTTGTCTAAATAGACAAATTCAGCCTGTGGTAATTTATTTTCAAGCCTTTCTAATATTGCCTTATTTGCAACAGAATTATTTAAGTCTGTGTGTCCAGATACTACTAATATATTTTGCATAAGTCATTACTCCTTTTATTTCATTTTTTTAACCCAGTCAGATAATTCATCTGCACTAACATTTTCGTCAAATCTTTGCCCTTTCATCAAACGAGCACCCTTGCATGAATTTTCTAAATAATCGTTTGTTTTTCCCATTCCGCTCATTCCAGATGTCGCAAATGGAATAATTGTTTTATCCCTTAAATCGTATTGTTCAAGAAAAGTATTGATGATTGTAGGAGCAATATACCACCAGATAGGAAATCCTAAATAGATTATGTCATATTCTCCCATATCACTTATTTTTTCTTTAACGGCTGGTCTGAACGATTTATCGTTCATTTCTACTGATGAACGGCTTTTAGGATTTGTCCAATTCAAATCAGCACTTGTGTAAGGTTGTTCTGGTACGATTTCAAACAAATTCCCCTGCACAACTTCATTTAATCTTTCTGCTACTTTTTTGGTTACACCACTTGCACTAAAATACGCTACTAAAGATTTACTCATTTTTACACTACTCCTTTTCATATTCTATTTGTGTTAATATAAAATTATCTGTTCTGAAAAAGTCTGGTGCTGTTGCACTTACCTTTTGATGAGCAACACTTTGAATAACTTTGTCAAAATCTTGTTTACTTTCTACATCAATCGTCATAGTAACAACATCACTTAGACCAATCCACCCTTTACTTTTTTCTACGATAATTTCTTTGATTTCCGGAAGTTCATTTTTCATGCTTCTCATCAATTCCATTTCTTTTTGGATTTCACTGTCAGTTACTCCCTCTTTGATTGTTGCAATAAAAATATGTCTTATCATTTTTCATCTCTCCTTTTTATTTCTGCCCGACATGAAACATTTTGAAAAATTTATCAATATCCTCTGCATTTTCGTGGTTCATAAATACATTTTCACCCAAGTCCAATTCTTCAATTTTTTTCATTTCTTCATCTGATAGTGAAAAATCAAATATATTAAAGTTTTCTTCCATTCTATTTTTATGAGTCGACTTAGGAATAGCGATTATTCCATTCTGAATTAGAAAACGTAATGCTACTTGCCCGATTGTTTTATTATGCTGTTTTGCAATTTTCATTAAAACTTCATTCTCAAAAATACCTTGACTACCTCTGGCAAATGGTGCCCATGCTTCCAATTTTGTTCCATATCTCTCTAAAAACTTTTTATCATTTTTATGCTGTTGGAAAACATGAGTTTCTAATTGATTTACCATAGGCTTAATTTCACTGAAAGTTGCTAAATCCATAAATCTGTCGAGGTAAAAATTAGACACTCCTATTGCCCTTACTTTTCCTAATTTATATGCTTCCTCTAAGGCTTTCCATGTTCCGTAATAGTCATTGAACGCCTGATGAATAAGAACTAAATCAATGTATTCTATCTGTAATTTTTTCAAAGACTCATGAAGCGAAGCCTTTGCCTTTTCATATCCAGCATTTTCAATCCAAATCTTTGTTGTAATAAATAATTCTTCTCTAGGTACACCACATTTTATGATTGCATTACCAACACCTTCTTCATTGTAATATGCTTGTGCTGTATCAATCAGTCTATATCCAGTTTTAATTGCTTCCAAAACGCAACGCTCTGTTTCCTCATTGCTCATTGTGAATGTTCCATATCCAAGTGCAGGCATTTTTACGCCATTGCTTAAAGTGATAAACTCCATTTTTTTCAACTCCTTTTCATTTACGCATTCTGTAATTCATGCCGTAAAAAATCTATTTCCTGTAATTGATTTTCTTTTACATGAATTTCTTCAAGAATTTTTCTACGTTTTTCGCTTACTATCTGTATTCGTTTTTCTTTTGTTGAAGTGCCTAAATGTGAAAGTCTAATATATAATTCAATTTTTGCATTTGTGAACCCCAAATCATTAAGGATTGTATTGTATTTTTCACCCCTCATGTAAAGGTTCAATTTTCCACCCCTTTCAAAGAAAATAGGTGCACCAAGATAGCGGGTTATCTTGTTACACCTATATTTTAAAGTTCATTCATTGATATGTCTAATGCTTATGTTGGATTAACAGAAATACAAATATTGAATTTCTATTTTAATTATGTTTATAGCGGTCTTTTATAAAACTGATAAAGGTATTTGTTGCCTTAGAATATGATTGACGGTCTTTCCATGCAAGTACAGAAGTTAATTCAAGTTTAGGTTCAAAAGGAATAAATTTCATGTCATCATAATAATTATCTAACTTCACACAGATAACTGCTCCTTTTTTCTCTTTGGCAACAATTACAGCATTATACAATAGATTATAATTTGCACATGATTCCATTTCTTTCGCAAAATCCCCTGACCAACTTGCCAACTCATGATGAACTGGCGTATCAAGGTGTATTGTTATAACCTTTGTGCCTACTAATTCACCAGGGTAGATTACCTGTTTCTTAGAAAGGGGATTATCTTTATGAATGAGAACGCCCCATTGTTCTTTTGTCCTCATACGGATAAAATCATACTTTACGACATTCACTGGTTCTAATAACAAGCCCAAGTCTAAAGTACCTTGTTCCATACGTTCCTTAATATTTTCGTTGTTTCCGCTATATAACTCAAATTGTACGAAAGGGTATATGTTTTGAAAATCAGTGATAAGTTTTGCGATTTCTTGTGCACTTCTCATTTCTCCACAGCCAATTGCAATGTTTCCTGATAATACATCAGTATCTTGTTTTAATTCCGCCTGTGCCTTATCTGCCAAATTCACGATTTCCTGTGCTCTACGGCGAAATAATAAGCCGTCATTTGTTAAGTATATACTATGATTACTCCTTTGAAACAATTTGACACCCAATTCTTCCTCTAGCTGCATAAGCTGCCTTGAAAGCGTAGGCTGTGTGATATGAAGAAGTTGTGAAGCTCTTGTTATATTTTCTTCTCTTGCAACCATTAAAAAATAATTTAAAACTCTAATATCCATTTCCCCACCTGCTTTTTGTTTCATTATAGAATAATAGAAATACATTTACAACATTTCTCTTATACCTATATTCATTTGCAAGCAGGTAAATACAGGTTATTCCTTAATATCCTTTTGTTTAGGAAACTCCACATTCCCATTTTGAAATTATTTTATCACTAATCCTCAATTAATCAGTCAGTTGTTTTGAGATGATTTTTCTCTGTCATCATAAATATACTATTTCTCCAATATTTTCATTTTATACCACATGATTATAATTTTAACTCATTCTATAAAATAATAAACACTTCATAGCATACTAATAAAATAAAAAGTTAGCAGTTTGTCATGATCTTAATTATTTCTTTATCTGTTTCTTTCATTCCTTCTTTACCAAGACGAGCAACATTACGAATCGTATTCTCTACACCTTTAACAACGATTCCATCACCGTCTTTGAATTCTTGACCATCTAAATACATCTTATATCCAAGAATACCAGCATCCACACTAGCTGCAATTTTTGCCGCACAAGAAGATTTTGCACCATCACAAATAATTCCTGAAGTTATTGCTAGTGAATTTACAATTGTGTGAGCAATGCATTCATAATCAGCACCATATAAATAAGCAATTCCACATCCAGCTGCACATCCGGCACTAACAGCCCCACAATAAGCAGATAAACGACCAATTCCATTTTTTTGATGAATCGCAATCAAATTTCCTAGTACTAAAGCACGGTATAACTCTCATCATTAACATTTAGCTCTTTTGCATATTCAATGATTGGTAAAGAAACGGTCATTCCTTGATTGCCGCTTCCAGAGTTAATAACAACTGGCAATTCACACCCTGACATTCGTGCATCACTTCCTGCAGCGGCAAATGCCTTTGCACGAGTAATAATATCCTGTCCTGAATTTAATAAAACACTACCAATATTGGCGCCATAATTATTAGTTAATCCTTCTTTTGCAATGGCACTATTATAAGCAATTTGTCTTGAAATAATCTCTTTGACATCATTTAGATCAACAATATTGGCAAATTCCAAAATATCCTTAACGTTTAGGCTACAACGATCAATTACCATTTCATTATTACAAATTTTATTTTCTTTAGAGAATAAAACTCTATGATTTTTTTCAATTGATATAATATTAGTGTGTTGATCAACAATTCTGACCATGGCATAATTATCATCATCAAATAAAGTAATTTTAATATCTAAGATATGCTCCGTTTCTAATGGTCTTACTATAATACAATTATGCTCTAAATAATCTTTTATTTCCTTGATTTGATCTTTTTTTACATCAGCAATTACTTCCAATACCTTGTTCGCATTGCCAGCAATTATCCCTGCTGCTACTGCTGCTTCAATCCCTTTTAATCCGTTTGTATTAGGTACAATTACACTCTTAACATTTTTTATAATATTACCACTTATTTCAACTAGACAGCGTGTTGGAGTAGTTCCTAAAATATCACGGGCCTTACTAGCACAATAAGAAAGAGCAATTGGCTCTGTACACCCCATCGCCGGTACTAATTCCTCTTTTAAGATTTGTACATATGTCTGATATTTTATTTCATCAAGTGCCATTTTTATGCCTCCTTCTATTGTAATTATAATCTTATCGTCTTTTTTTACTTTTTACAATAAACGTTTATAAAAATTACTCGATTTTATAGTTGTATACATGTATTTATACATGTTACAATGTAGAAAATAATTAAAAGGAGATTAATAATTACAATGAACTTAATTATACCTGAAAACTACGATCCAGTTTTGGATCTTCGTCAAACCCAGGAAGCAATTAAATATATTCGTGATACTTTCCAAAAAGAGATTGGACGCGCTCTACATTTATCAAGAATATCTGCTCCGCTATTCGTTCAAAAAAGTAGTGGTTTAAATGATAACTTAAATGGTTTCGAATCACCTGTCTCATTTACTATTAATGAAATACCTGGAGAACAAATTGAAGTAGTTCATTCACTAGCTAAATGGAAAAGAATGGCACTTAAAAAATACGGTTTTAAAATGCATGAAGGTTTATATACAAATATGAACGCCATTAGAAAAGATGAAGAAGTTGATAATTTACATTCTTATTACGTAGATCAATGGGATTGGGAAAAAGTGATCGCTAAAGAAGAACGTACTGAAGAAACTTTAAAACGTCATGTTAAAAAGATTTTTAAAGTAATCAAACATATGGAACATGAGGTATGGTATAAATATCCACATGCTGTAAACCGCCTTCCTGATAAAATTCATTTCTTTACATCTCAAGAATTAGAAGATCGTTACCCCGATTTAACTCCTAACGAAAGAGAAACAGCGATTTGTAAAGAATTAGGATGTGTTTTTGTAATGGGCGTAGGCTGTAAATTAAAAAGTGGAATTAAACATGATGGTCGGGCTCCTGACTATGATGATTGGAATTTAAATGGGGATATTTTATTCTGGTTTGAACCATTACAATGTGCATTAGAAATTTCTTCAATGGGAATTAGAGTCGATGAAGATACACTTGTAAAACAATTAAAAGCTGAAAATTGTTTAGATCGTCTTAAACTCCCTTATCATAGTCAAATCGTTAACAAAGAATTACCATACACAATTGGTGGTGGAATCGGGCAATCAAGACTATGTATGTTATTATTGAAAAAAGTTCATGTTGGAGAAGTTCAGGCAAGTATTTGGCCACAAGAAATGATTGATGAATGTACTAAACACAATATTAATTTACTATAAAAAACATTGGAAGATACTCCAATGTTTTTTAATTATGACGATAATAGTCACATAGGTATTCTTTTGCAGCAGCTTTACCAATTGATTTATCTACATCATTTCCAGTTAAATATATAATTGCATCATGCCATTCTTTCATACTATAATCATCAACATTTAAAGACAGAATTGCAGAATACAATACATCTTTACCAACATACCTTAAATCAGAAATAATCATACAATTTGTAATATTTCTTAATTGACCTAATAACTCTTCTTTTTCCACTTCTGTACCCCTCAATATCTTATTAAATATATATTATTTACCACATAACACGTATTATGTGGTATTTGATTAACAAGAACTATTCTTCTGAATATCATTTTACATCATTAAGTTAATTTTAACAAGGAATTTGAAATATT
>OKEP01000128.1_pt1 | contig 40410 bp, 7 predicted proteins | sample 1613401 | NCBI WGS metagenome assembly OKEP01 (sample SAMN04436852, study PRJEB24849) | human gut metagenome | biome: human gut; feature: NICU; material: stool | host: Homo sapiens | place: USA: Saint Louis, MO | collected 2011-09-28
CCCCACTGCTGCCTCCCGTAGGAGTCTGGGCCGTGTCTCAGTCCCAATGTGGCCGTTCATCCTCTCAGACCGGCTACTGATCATCGCCTTGGTGGGCCGTTACCCCTCCAACTAGCTAATCAGACGCAATCCCCTCCTTCAGTGATAGCTTACATGTAGAGGCCACCTTTCATCTATCCTCGATGCCGAGGTTAGATCGTATGCGGTATTAGCAGTCGTTTCCAACTGTTGTCCCCCTCTGAAGGGCAGGTTGATTACGCGTTACTCACCCGTTCGCCACTAAGATTGATAGAAGCAAGCTTCCGTCGCTCTTCGTTCGACTTGCATGTGTTAAGCACGCCGCCAGCGTTCGTCCTGAGCCAGGATCAAACTCTCCAAGATATCTTGAAGCTATTTGAATAGCTCATTCGTTTTTGTTGTCGCTACTATTAAGTAGCTTTGAATTATGGTTGGTTTTGACTATGTCAAAACCCGCACTCTGGCATATGTTCAATCGTTTTGATTGATTACCTATCATTGTTCAGTTTTCAAAGATCTGTGCCCCTTCATATGGGGTACTTGAATATAATAACATTTCCATATACTCATGTCAACAAAATTTGGACAAATTTTACTACAAATTTCAGAAAATTTTTACCATTATTTTTGTACAATTTTACGGACTAATTTTACAGATTCGAAACTTGAGTTATATCACTCTTTTAGACATATCATATAACGAGAATTTAAAGCAAAAAGAAGCCGCAACAAGAATACATATATTGCATTCTGTTGCGGCTTCTTGCCTATATAACAGTGTGTTTATAGAATCCCTTATTTGCGTTTCAACACTGTATATTAAAAACTTTTATATATAAGGTATTGCATCTGCATACCCCATACAACAAAAGTTATACATATAAAGATTTAGTTATATATGTATTGGATAATTAGTTATCTGTTTGAATCGCTTCACGAAGGTTGATTTCGTGCATATCGCCAACAGAAGGTTCTTCTGCAGACATATTTTTTACAGTTTGTTTTGTAGCAAACCAAACTGCTTCGTTCATGTAATAACGCAATTCTTCATTAGATACATGTTCTTGATCTTGAGCCATGATATCAAGCATAGCATCTTCCAATGCTTGTGCTTCTTCATCAGTCAAAGGACCGCCAACGGCCTTTTGTTTTTGAAGCAATTCATTCATGCGATCAACCATGCTGCGCAATACATTGTAACCATAGCTATTTGTATAACCTTGGTCCTTATCATATTTAGGGAATGTGTAATAGCTATACTCGTTTTTATTACGGTTTTCACCATTCCAGTTCAATGCAGTTTCTTGGCCATGTACATAACCTAAAGAATGTTTACGGAAATAATCAGCATAGTTATGCTTATCTTTAGAATGTAACCATTTAGCTTCTTCTTTAGTTAACGCTTGATGATTATTCTTTTTGCTTTCAGCTAAAGCAATATGTTTTTCCGCATTTTCCCATGCTTTCACAAATTCATGGATACTTTGCACCGCCTGAGGGCTAGCCACAGGAACCAATACAACAGAACCTGTTGTAGGCGCTTTAGCCGGATTTGGTAAAAGCAATGGATCATCAAATGTAGCAGATGCCGCATTAACATGTAATACGCCACTGCCGAATAATACTGCCGCTGTGAAAGCAAGCAAAGTGGATTTTTTCATTATATATTCCTCTTTTCTATCAACGAATTAAATCGGGTGGGAGGATTCCCTAAAGGGGAATCCTCAACCCGTAATGTTCAGTATGAACGTATTATAAACCTAGTCTTGCCATCATTGCAGCAATATTAGCTTTCATTTGTTCATTTTCAGCTTTCAAATCAGCTACTTCACCTTTTAATCCTTGATTTTCAGCTTTCATTGCAGCAAGTTCACGTTGCATTGCATATGTAGAACTGATAGGTCCTTTACGATAACGATCTGCAGTTTCTGCTTCGCCGTCTCTGTTACCTACTTTCCAAGTTACACCAGCATTTGCCATCATATGGCTATTGCTGCCTGCCCAAGCAACACCAGCATGTAACATCATGGATTCATTTTTGTAATGAGCCACACCTAATGCCAATGCGGAGTCACCACGGTAGTTACCGTAACCTGCCATGATTTGAGTAGGTTCGTAAGGGTCATAAGCCATAGGTTTCAATGCGGACAACGCGGAGGACATCGCACCAACTTGACGAACTTCGTTTACAACATTATTCATGCTGTTTGCAACACGATTAAGTTGGGAACCATTAACAGCATCAGTAGAAGTGGAGCTAATTTCGCCTGGAGCCACGTTAGTAATCTTATTACCGCCGTTGTTCAAACCAGAGCTTGTTAAGGATACGCTGCCACCACCATTATTCTTAATTGTGATACCGTTACCGTTTGTCACAGTTGTATGACCGGAGTTATCCATAGTTGTAATGGAGTTGATACCAGTAATATCTTTTGCCAAACGAACATTCAAGCTGCCGTTGTTATCGGAAATAACACCGATATTGTTTGCAGTGGAAAGTTTGCTTTCATCAGTAACGCCACCTTTAACAGTCACTTTTTGACCTAGGTCACGATGGAATTCGCCTCTATCACCTGCAAAGTCTAAGCCAGCTTTCTTAAGGCCGTCGATACCTTTCTTCAAGTCACCGATGTTAGCACCATTTGTTAAGCTGCTGCTATTATCAGCAATATTGTTGATATCTTCGCCGTTACCATAACCGCTTGCCATGTTAACAACTTGATTACCACCATTGTTCAAGCCGTCTTTAGTTAATGTAACCTTGTTTCCACCATCTCTAGGGCTACCATTACCATCACTCTTAGGAGGAGTTATAATCTCAACACCGTTGCTGCTAACACTAGTAGTTAATTTAGAATCGCCCATGCCGGATGTAACTACCATGCCGTCTGCAGTTGTTCTTGTGCTCTTAGTCTTTTTATCAGTAGTTACAACACCATTAGCAGTCAATTCAGTGGCCTTAGTTGGATTATCTACAAGCACACCATTAGCTGTTGTTTGTGTTGAATTATTTTGGCTATCAGATACTTTTACATTACCTGCAGTAAGAGCAGTTGTATTGCCTAATGTATCAGTGCTTGTAACACCTACACCGTTTGTTACAGTAGAGAATTTCTTATCGTCAGTAGTGGTAATCACACTGCGTAAGTTCAAGTCTTTTTTGATATCTACAGTGTATGTTTTGGACTTATCCGCATTTGTTGTAGATGTTACAGTTGTATTGCCGCTATCGCCAGCTTTCACTGTTGTAGTTGCCGCCGCCATGCTGCTCTTCAACTGTTGAACGTTAACTGCATCTGTATCATTTACACCAGCTGCCACGTTAGTAATCTTTTGATTATTTGCGTTTAAGCCTTCGTTAGAAATGTATGTTTTACCGCCTACAGATACGCCCTTATCATCAAGAACAACTTGTTTATTTGGATCAGAACCAACAGTTACGGAATCAAGACCTTTAAGGTTCTTAGCGAGTTTAACGTTCAAGTTGCCGTTTTCATTGACTACACCGATATTACCATTTGAAAGTTTAGAAGCATCAGTTTCGCCACCAGTAATATTCAATGTATCGCCAAGATCTTTATGAATCTTATCTCCAGAGTCGCCTTTGAAGTTCAAGCCTTTCTTAGTCAAGTCTTCAGTATTTTTATCAATTTTGTTATCTACAACTTTCAATTGATCTTCTGTTGCAGCTTGACCGTTAGTGATCTTATTAGGATCCCAAGTTCTGTTAGTCAAATCGTTAACAGTACCAGAACCACCGTTGATAGTTACCTTGCCGGAGTTGATTGTACCGTTTGTACCATTGATACTTACAGCATTAGCACCTTCGCCGGCTCTAATGATACCTGTTGTACCATCGAAATGAACTGATGTGCTACCGGAGCCCAATGTCACTGTGTCTTTCAAGTTTACAGTATATGTTTTAGCTTTTGTAATAAGATCTTCATCTTCCTTGACATCGATATTCTTACCAGATTTTACTTTAGTATCGGACGCAGCTTTTACTTCGTTCAATTGTTTAAGGTTAACAGCATCGCTATCTTCTGTACCAGCTTTAACATTTTTGATTTGTGTATTGTTTGCATTGAAGCCGTTGTTTGTAACAAATGTATTACCACCAATTGTCAAACCATTGTTGTTGATAGTTGTTTGACCAGTTGTTACGCTATTCAAGCCTGTTAAATCTTTTGCAAGTTTAACATTCAACTTACCGTTTTCGGATACAACACCGATATTGTTGTCAGACAATTTAGCTTTATCAGAAACGCCACCTACAACATCCAATGTTTGACCAAGGTCTTTATGAATTAATTCACCAGAGTCAGCTTGGAAGTTCAAGCCTTTCTTAGTCAAGTTTTCAGTGTTCTTATCAATTTTATTATCTACAACTTTTAATTGATCTTCTGTTGCAGCTTGACCACTTGTGATGTTATTAGGGTTCCAAGTAATGTTAGTCAAGTTGTTTACAGTACCGTTTGCACCGTTAACTAGAACTTTACCAGCATTGATGTTACCTGTTACACCATCGATTGCCACTTTACCAGCATTGATTGTGCTGTTCACACCATTGATAGTCACTGCGTTAGCGCCGTTACCAGCTTTTACGATACCAGTTGTACCGTCAATATTAACAGCTGTATCGCCAGAACCTAATGTTACAGTGTCTTTCAACGCTACTGTGTAAGTTTTAGCTTTTGTTACAGCATCTACAGTTTCATCAACATTGATGTTTTTGCTACCTTCTACTTTTGTATTAGATGCAGCTTTTACATCGTTCAATTGTTTAACGTTAACAGCATCATTATCTTCTACACCAGCAGTTACGTTTTTGATTTGCGTATTGTTAGCATTGAAACCATTTGCTGTAACGAATTGTTTGTTGTTGATTGTCAAGCCATCGTTATTGATAGTTGTTTGACCAGTTGTTACGCTGTTCAAGCCTGTTAAGTCTTTTGCAAGTTTAACATTCAACTTACCATTTTCAGATACCACACCGATATTGCCATCAGACAATTTAGCTTTATCAGTAATGCCACCTACAACATCCAATGTTTGACCAAGGTCTTTATGAATTAATTCGCCAGAGTCAGCTTGGAAGTTCAAGCCTTTCTTAGTCAAGTCAGTGCTGTTGTCAGTGATTTTCTTATCAACAGATTTCAATTGATCTTCTGTTGCAGCTTGACCGCTTGTGATATTTGCAGGATCCCAAGTTGTATTAGTCAAGTTGTTTACAGTACCTGTAGTACCATTGACAGTCACTTTACCGGAGTTGATAGTGCCGTTTGTACCATTGATAGTCACAGCATTAGCACCGTCACCAGCTTTCACGATACCTGTAGTACCGTTGATGTTGATTGCTTTATCGCCGGAACCTAAAGTTACATTGTCTTTCAATGCTACTTTATAAGTTTTAGCGTGTGTATTAGGGTCTACTGTGGAATCAACATTGATGTTTTCGCTACCTTCTACTGTAGTGTTAGACGCATTTTTAACTTCATTCAATTGATTCAAGTTAACTGCATCATTGCCATCAGTACCAGCTTTTACGTTTTTGATTTGTGTGTTGTTAGCATCAAAACCGTTAGCTGTAACGAATTTATTACCACCAATTGTTAAACCTTCGTTATTAATTGTTGTAGCACCAGTTGTTACACTTGTTAAGCCAGTCAACTCTTTAGCAAGTTTAACATTCAACTTACCGTTTTCAGATACCACGCCGATGTTATTGTCAGACAATTTAGCTTTATCGGAAGTACCACCTACAACATCTAATGTTTCGCCAAGATCTTTATGAATGCTTGTAGCGTCATCGCCTTTGAAGTTCAAGCCCTTCTTAGTCAAGTTACTACCATTGTCAGTAATTTTCTTATCAACAACTTTCAATTGATCTTCTGTTGCAGCTTGACCGCTTGTGATATGGTCAGCATCCCAAGTGATATTTGTTAAGTTGTTTACAGTACCTTTAGCACCGTTAACAAGAACTTTACCGGAATTGATATTGCCTGTTACACCGTCAATCGCTACGTTACCAGCATTAATTGTGCTGTTTGTACCGTTGATAGTCACAGCATTGTTGCCTTCGCCAGCTTTCACAATACCTTTTGTGCCGTCGATATTAACAGCAGTATTGCCAGAACCCAATGTTACTGTGTCTTGTAAACCAACTGTATAAGTCTTAGCTTTAGTAAGTGGATCTTCAGAATCAGTTACATTGATGTTTTTACCTGCTTTTACAACAGTTTTAGCTGCCGCTGCGTTATTGGATACTTCTTTCAACTGTTTAAGGTTAACTGCATGGTTATCCTCTGTACCAGCTTTCACGTTTGTGATTTGAGTATCGTTAGCATTGAAGCCGTTGCTTGTAACAAATGTGTTGCCACCGATTGTCAAACCATTGTTGTTAATAGTTGTAGCACCAGTTGTTACGCTGTTCAAGCCTGTCAAATCTTTAGCAAGTTTAACATTCAATACGCCGTTGTTATTAACTACGCCGATATTATTTTCTGAAAGTTTAGATGCGTCAGCTTGACCGCCAGAGATTTTCAAAGTTTGACCAAGGTCTTTATGAATTGCAGTACCTGCATCACCTTGGAAGTTCAAGCCTTTTTCTACGATTTCAGTTTTTGTAGTATCAATTTTATTATCTACTACTTTCAATTGATCTTCTGTAGCAGCTTGACCATTAGTAATAGCTTTAGGGTTCCAAGTTCTGTTAGTCAATTCGTTAACAGTACCTGTAGTACCATTGATAGTTACTTTACCGGAGTTAATAGTACCATTTGTGCCATTGATAGTCACCGCATTATCGCCAGTGCCAGCTTTCACGATACCTGTTGTACCGTTAATGTTAATAGCTGTATTACCTGTGCCTAATGTTACTTCATCTTTCAAGCCTACAGTATATGTTTTAGCTTTAGTTACATTGTCGATGCTTTCATCAACTTTAATGTTTTTACCTTCAGCTACCTTTGTATTTGCTGCAGATGCACTGTTGGATACTTCTTTCAATTGCGCCAAGTTTACTGCATCGCTATCGATTGTACCACGAGCAACGTTAGTAATCTTGTTACCACCGTTATCCAAACCAGTTTTAGTAAGGGATACAGATGCATTGTTTGTAGCACCGTTGCTGATAGTTACACCGTTGGAAGTAACTTTTGTATCACCTACAGTTACGCTGTTCAAACCTTTAAGGTCTTTTGCCAAACGAACTTTCAAGTCGTTAGAGCCATCGGATACAACACCGATATTGTCTTCAGCAGTCAATTTGGATGCTTCTGTAATGCCACCTTTAACGTTTACTTGTTCGCCAAGTTTTTTATTGATTACATTACCGGAGTCAGCACCGAATTTCATGCCTTTATTGATCAATTCTTCTTTAGTCTTGAACAATTGGCTGCCGTTAATAGCATCTGTGGATGTAGCTGTTACAGCACCGTCTTTTACATTTGTAATAGTAGTGCCATTAGCGCCTTCCAATGTTACCTTAGTTTTATCAACAACACCGTTATTGATGTCGTATTTAACAGCACGATCTGTCAATTTATCTACAGAAGTCTTGGATGCAATGTTATTAATTGTAACTTGCTCTTTAACGCCTGCATGGTTTTTATCCTCTACAGTCAAGGATACTTCACCATTGTCGTTTACCTTGTAGGAACCGTCAGCGCTGGAGTTTCTTACAAGACGATAGTCAGTTGCACTGCTACCTTGTTGGGTAATTTGTTCGCTAACTTTTTTCAACTGATCTTCAGTCGCTGCACGACCGGATACGATAGATGTGGAGTCCCAGCTCTTATTATTCAAGTTAGTCACATAATTACCAGTTTCGCTTGCATGTTTCGTATTTTGAACAGTTTGAGCACCCATTACAACGCCACCAGCAGTTACTCTGCCTGCAGTACCATCAAGAACTACTTGATTGTTACCGCTACCTAATGTCACTTTGTTATTCAAACGAAGATCATATTTAGCACCTTCAGTGCTTGTAGCAGGAGTTGTTGTCAATTTGAGGTTATCATCGGAAACAGTAACTTTAGAATGTTTACCTGCTTCGATTTTTACATCATGTAATTGGCTACCATTTACAGCATCTGTAGAAGTAGAGGATACTTCACCAGCTTTCAAGTTAGTAATTGTTGTACCGCCTTGGCCTTCCAACGTAACCTTGTTTTTATTAACAGTAGTACCGTTAAGATCATATTTAACAGCACGTTCTGTCAATTTATCCAATTCAGTTTTGGATGCGATGTTATTGATTGTTACTGTATTTGCAGGGCTGTTAGGATGAGCTTCATCTTTAACTTTTAAATCAACCTTGTTGTTTTCTACAGAGTAAGAACCGTCTGCAGAGTTTGTATTGTTGATCAAACGGTAATCTGTTTTAGCTGCATTAGTAGTCTTGATTTCATCAGACACTTTTTTCAACTGATCTTCAGTTGCTGCACGACCAGATGTGATGGTAGGGTTTTGAACATTCCATTCTTTATTGTCCAAACCAGTTACATAGTTTTTATTATCGCTATGTGTACCTACGCGAACAGAACCTGCAGTTACGCTGTTCAAACCTGTTAGGTCTTTTGCCAACTTAACATTTAGATTGCCGTCTTTAGCTACAACACCGATGTTGTTGTCAGACAAAGCACCTGTAGCGCCACCTGTAATACCTAAAGTATCGCCAAGTTGTTTGTTGATTTTAACATTGTTATCGCCTTGGAAGCTTAAGCCTTTAGCAATCTTGTTAGTGTTATTTGTGATATTAGTAGTATTGATATCTTGTTGCTCTTTAGAAGCAAGGTTCGTCAACTTAACTTGTCTAGGGTTGGAACCATCAGCATCAGCAACAGTCAATGTCATGCTACCATCAGCAGCTACTTTATATTCGCCATTGCTACCTGCTGCAGGGTTTGCAATCAAACGGTAGTCAGTTTTGGAAAGACCATTAGAGATTTTAGAGATATCAACATCGAATGTTTGATTGTCATTACGTGTCAATGTCAATCTCTTACCGTCATTGGATACTGTACCAGATGTAACATACGTGTTTTTCAAACCTGTTACTTCAGCAGTCAAACCATTTGTACCGGTCATGTTAATCTTGCCATTACCGTTTGCTTCATACGTTGCAGAACCACGTTGCAAGTATTTATCGTATTTTGCAGCAATACGAGAAATATCACCGATATTAGCCGCATTTGTTAATGTATCACCGCCAGATTGTACATTGGTAATTTGATAACCACCAGCATTGATACCGGTTTTGCTCATAGATACGCTACCAGTTGTAACGGAGTTGAAGTTTGCATTATCAACTGTTGCAACTGTAACATTGTCTCCGGCGCCTTCTAATTTAATATTTTTACCAGCGTTAAAGTTCACTGTACGGTTTGGAGCTTTTACATCTTTAACCTTTTGGCCATTAACTTGAAGTTCCCAACCGGAGTTTGCGGATTTAATAGCTTCATGAACAGTGTTTTTACCTGTATCACCAATATTAGTCATGGTGATAGTACCGTTTTGGTCAACCTGAGCATTACCGCCTAAGATATTCTTAGTGCTGTTAGCTACATTACCTACTGCATTAGCAACGCCATATAATTGGCTACCGTTAATAGCATCTGTAGATTGTGCGCTTACACGACCAGCAGCAACATTAGTAATTGTACGTTTTGTAGAAGTATTACCTACGCTAACTGTGGAATCAGCACTACCACCTGCATAGTTGTATTTCAAACCGTTAATTGTTTCACTAGCAGTACTTACAGGAGCAGCTGTTGCAGAATTAGCACCTAATGCAACGCCACGAACATTATTTACTGTTGCTTTGCTACCGAGAGCTAAGCCTTCGTTTTCTTGTACACTTGCTTCGCTACCGATTGCTACCGCATCAGTTACTTCTTTTTGAGCTTTAAGTTTAGTGATTAATTCAGGATTATCTTTGTAAACGCTACGATCACGTACACGTTCTAATGTACCAGCTTGAGCGCTTACGCCCAATGCGATGGAACGGGAGCCAGTTGCTTGTGCATCATCACCGATAGCCACAACATTTTTCTTGTCTCCATCTTGAGTACTCAAAGCACTCGCTTCACGACCCATAGCAATAGAGCCGTAACCTTCAGAATGAGCATTGTTACCGATAGCTGTGGAACGTTCACCTAATGCCCATGCCGCATTACCTGCTGCTACAGAAGATCCGCCCAATGCATATGTATCATTACCCAATGCCACACCGGAGCCACCATGAGCACGTGCGGAGTTACCTACAGCAACGGAGTTATTTACTTTATATTGAGGGTCATTTTGAATACCTGCTTCAGCATTATTACCGATCGAAACACCGTCTACAGCATATGTTTTAGCATTGTTACCAATTGCTACCGCATTATCACGATAATGTGCTGCACCGTTACCGATAGCTACACCTTGTATTCCCTGAGAAAGGGCATTACTGCCGATAGCTATGCCGTGAGTAAAATCCTCGCCTTTATAATTTCTACCTGCTACTACATTAGCACCTGTACCCATAGCAACGCTATCTTCGGTATCTGATTTAGCACCTTGACCGATAGCAATAGCACGAGCTGCATTAGCTTGGGTATTAGTTTTTTCATCGTATTTTGTGTACTTAGTACCTTTATTATCTTTTAGAGGTTCAGGATTAGCTGAACCAATAGCAATGGATTGCTCACCTGTTGCCAATGCGGAGTGCCCCATCGCCAAGCTGGCTTTACCTTGTGCGGATGCTGCTGTACCGATAGCTGCCGCATATTGTTCGCCTGCATAGGCTTGACGCATCATCGCCAAGGAGTTGAATCCATCCGCTTTTGTAGCTGCACCTATCGCAAGAGAACCAATATCGTTGGACTGTGCATAATGACCAAGGGCCACACCCAATCCACGAGAGTTAGAATAATCGCCGATAGAAATACCAGATACAGATCCATCATCAGCGCGTGCACTAGCCTTATTACCGATTTGGATACCAAATACCTTGTTATTGGTATACAAGTAACCTTGTCCTTTATTCCCTGGCGTATTATAGTCAAACATATTAATAGTTGGTGCACCAGGCTTTGGTGTTAACCATGTCACACCGCCCGCAGTATGTTCCTTAGGATTCGCAGGATCCGCATTAGCTGGTGTTAAAGCAACCCCTCGATCAGATTCTGCCTGAACACCCGAAATCAACCCACTACCGCAGGTTAAAACCATAGCCGCCAAGCCAACTTTTACCGAAGCTTTAGCGGAATTACTAACAAAGCTTTTGGAGCCACGAGTATGGCTTTTTGCGATTTCAGATACAACGACATATGCGCCTCGTACCTGACTCCAAATTACCCTATAAATACGATTCATTTAGTAGTACCTACCTTTCACACAGTTTTATAAGGGATTCTAAAACCAACACTAAAACACTAAAAATAATAAAATTTTCATCAAAAATTTAATTACTATACATATAAAATATCAGATTAGTTTATGAATGTAAATATATTTTTTTCACATTTCGCTCATTTATTTTCAGAACTTTAAACTTCTTTTAAAAATTGATTTTCTTACTCATTTAAATATATTTTCAATCATAAAAACCCTTACAACAATGGGCCAAACAACACTTATAATCTAAAACTAATGATTTTATAGTAAATTAATCACATTTATAATTTTCGATTAAAATTATATGTTCTGTATTATACACTATTATGAAAGGTTTGTGAAGCCAAATACAAAAAAAGAACGAAAGTCCTTTCACAGTAGACTTTCGTTCTTTCATTTTATGTACCATATAGGGTTAAAATCATCTAATCTTCATGAGTATTTTCTGGTACATCAATAGATTTTACCACATGAATATAAAATGAAATTTATATGATTTACATGCCTAAACGACTCATAATAAGAGCTAATTGTCGTTTAGTTTCTTCGTTATCTTTCTGTAGACGAAGGTTGTCTTCTTTCAATGCCGCATAGTCTGCAGTTAATTTTTCATCCTGCGCTTTCATGCGTGCATTTTCAGCTTTCAAAGCAGTCATTTCATCCTGCATTACGTACATAGAGCTGATAGGACCGCCCTTGTAGCGCTCAGGAATAGCCTTCTTCTCATCAGAAGAACCGAATTTACGAGTTACACCGGCATTCACCATATTATGACGACTACCAACAGATACACCTGCATGGAACATAGTATCTTCCGATGTATAATGTGCAACACCTAAAGCCGCTGCGGTTTCACCTCTGTAATTGCCGATACCAGCCATCACTTGAGTTGGTTCTAACGGATCATATTGAATCGGTTTCAACGCAGACATAGCTGCCGCATGAGCACCTACACGTTGCGTTTCGCCCGCCACAGAATTAATAGCATTAGCCATTCCCTCCGTAACTCCCTTCAATTGATTTACGTTAACCGCATCCGTGCCGTTTACACCAGGACCTACATTGCTAATTGTTTTACCACCGTTATTCAATCCATCTTTAGTAAGGCTTACGGTGTTACCACTAGCAGGAGTAATGGTTACGCCACTGCCGTTCACAACCGTAGAGTTACCTGCGGCATCCTTAGTCGTTACTGACGTAAGACCTTTCAAATCTTTCGCCATACGAACTTTAAGATTAGTGCCGTCAGATACAACACCTACATTATCTTCTGTAGTCAACTTGCTAGCATCAGTAATACCACCGATTACGTTTACCTGTTCATTAAGCTTTTTGTTAATCACATTACCAGAGTCGCCACCGTATTTCATACCATCGTCTTTGGTTGCCACTTGATGTGTCTTGCCCTGTTCATCTTGGTACTTAATACGAGTAATAGCATTGCCTCCGAGATCAGAATCGCCCTTATCAGCAGTAATATCCGCATTACGCCCATCTTTTCCGGTTAAACCAATGTGACCAACGCCGTTTTTACTGGACATAGATACAGCATCTTTACCGTCTTTACCTGTAACAGCTACTTTGCCATCTGTACCATTCGCAGCATCTGGACCTGTGATAGATACGCCATCTTGACCGTTTTTGCCAACTTTTACCTTATCAGTCGTTACCATATCGGCAGTGACCGTTTTAGTAGTAATGCTATCGGTCTTAAGATTCTTAGCCATTTTAATAGTAACATTACCATTTTCGGCTACCGTTTTGATATTTTCGCCGGAATAATCGCTATCAGCCCCTTGGCCTTCACCTTTGATGGTAACCTTTTGACCTAAATCACGGTGGAAATCACCTGTATTACCAGCAAAATCCATGCCTTTCTTCGTAATGTCATCACCTAAGTTATTAATCTTATTATCCAAGGATTTGTGAGATTTTTGCAATTGATCTTCCGTAGCAGCACGGCCGCTTGTAATGTTGTTAGGATCCCAATCTTTGTTTTCCAAACCTGTCACATGACCGTCTTTGCCATCAACAGATACTTTACCGGCAGCAATCTTGCCGTCTTTTCCGTTGATTGTTACGTTGTCACCGGCCTTGATTGTACCATTTTCACCGTCAATCGCAACATTACCGGCTTTAATGGTACCTTTATTACCATCGATTTCAACTTTATCACCTGCTTTAATGGTGCCTTTGTTGCCGTCGATGGTAACCTTGTCACCAGCTTTGATAGTGCCTGTTGTACCATCCATTGCAATTTGTTTCGTAGGATCAGTCCCCATTGTTACTTGGTCCTTAAGGCCCACTTTGTAATTTGTAGAGCCGTCCGCATTAGTGGTCTTATCTACTTGGACATTATTACCTGCCGTTACTGTTGTAGTAGCAGCTGCTGCGGCTTTATCCAATTGGGATTTATTAACCGCATCCTTAGAATCAGTACCATCGGCTACATTCGTAATCTTCTTATTGGACGCATCGATACCGTCCTTCGTCATGGATGGACCGTTGGTAATCTTCACACCGTCTTTTGTAACAGCAGTCAACGGATTGCCATCCTTATCTTGAACGGTCATACCTTCACCATTTACAACGGTTTTACCGTTTGCACCATTAGTGCCATTATTGAAAGTTATGGAATCCAGCCCTTTAAGATTTTTTGCCAAACGAACATTGAGCACATTATCTTTACTGATAACACCGATATTGTTTTTGGTCAACTCATCTTCACTTGTAACACCACCCTTAATGTCCAATTGTTCATTAAGTTTTTTCTTGATGGTAGTACCGGAATCACCACCGTATTTCATACCATCGTCTTTGGTTGCCACTTGATGAGTCTTACCGTTTTCATCTTGGTACTTAATACGAGTGATTACATTGCCGTCGAGATCGGAATCGCCCTTATCAGCAATAATATCCGCATTGCGCCCATTTTTTCCGGTTAAACCGATGTGGCCAATACCGTCTTTGCCGGACATGGACACCGCCTCCTTGCCGTTTTTATCTGTAACAGCTACCTTACCATCAGCGCCATTCGCCGCATCTGGACCTGTAATGGATACGCCATCTTTACCGTCTTTGCCGACTTTCACGGATTCAGCCTTAAGATTTTTATTCATCTTCACATTGATAGTCGTGTTACCATCATTATCTTGGTTGATGAAAGTTTTAATGTTTTCACCGCTGTAATCAGCATCGTCAGCTTTGCCTTCACCTTGAACAGTGATAGTAGAGCCTAATTTATTGGTTTTTACACCGCCTACATTGGCATTGAATTTAAGCCCTGTATCAGTTTGACCTGCCAAAGCTTGTTTCAATTGATCCTCTGTTGCAGCACGACCGGATACGACTTTACCTACATCCCAAGTCTTATTATCAAGACCTGTTACATAATTACCAGTATTAGCAGGAGTTACGCCATCAGATTGTTTACCCATAGTTACAGTGCCGGCTTTCACAGTTTCCGCTGCAGTAACAGATGTAACATTAAGATCCTTTTTCAATTTAAGGCCGATCTTCGTATCGTCACCAGTTTGAGTAATTTCTGTAGTGATGTTATCATCGCCATTTACTGTTACCTTAGAGCCTAGCTTATTCGTTTTTTCGTCATTATTATCAGCATTAAAACGAAGGCCTTTATTGGTGAGTTCAGTCTTAGCGTCACCAATATTTTTATTTAACTCAGTTTTAGTGTCATGCAATTGACTGCCGTTCACTGCATCTTTGGAGTTAGCCGCCACATCGCCATTAGCAACATTGGTAATCTTTTGATCGTTCGCATTGATGCCGTTTGAAGATACATAGTTCTTACCGCCTACGGTCAAACCTCCACTGTTGATGGTTGTACCGCCAGCTGTTACGCTGTCCAAACCAGTTAATGTCTTAGACAACTTCACGTTTAATGTGCCTGTGCCATCAGAAACAACGCCAATATTATTATCAGTTAAATCGGCAGCTGCAGCTCCGCCTTTAATGGCAACAGTACCACCCAACTTTTTATTGATAGTCGTGCCAGAGTCACCGTCAAAGTTCAAGCCTTTATCCACTTCGGATTTAGACGCCACATCTTTAATCGTTACGGTTTTTGTTTGATCCGGATGGTTCTTATCTTGAACTGTCAATGCTACGTCACCGTTGGCATCTACAGTGTAGTCACCATTGGAACCCGCCGCTGGATTAGCAACAAGACTGAAGTCCGTTGCACTAGCACCTTGTTTCTTAACTTCATCACTAACCGTTTTCAATTGGTCTTCCGTTGCTGCACGACCAGATGCAATCGTAGGATTATCAATGCTCCACGCCTTATTATCAAGACCTGTTACGTAATTACCCGTATTAGCAGGAGTTGCACCATCAGCTTGTTTACCCATGGTTACAGTGCCAGCTTTCACAGTTTCCGTAGCCGTAACAGATGTAACATTAAGATCTTTTTTCAATTTTAGACCGATCTTAGTGTCGTCACCGGTTTGCGTGATTTCTGTCGTAATATTATCGTCGCCATTTACAGTCACCTTGGAGCCTAATTTATTCGTTTTTTCGTCATTATTATCTGCGTCAAAACGAATACCTTTATTGGTAAGTTCAGTCTTAGCGTCATTAATATTATTGTTGAGTTCAGTTTTAGTATCACCAATTTTTTTATTGAGCTCAGTCTTGGTATCACTGATGTTTTTATTCAACTCGGTCTTAGTATCGCTAATGTTTTTATTTAATTCAGTCTTTGTATCAGCGATATTTTTGTTTAACTCAGTTTTGGCTTCATGTAATTGACCGCCGTTCACCGCGTCTTTGGAATTAGCAGCAATATCACCATTAGCCACATTGGTAATCTTTTTGTCGTTCGCATTGATGCCGTTTGGAGATACATAGGTCTTACCACCTACGGTCAAACCACCACTATTGATAGTTGTAGCTCCAGCTGTTACGCTGTCCAAACCAGCCAATGTCTTAGCCAGCTTCACGTTTAATGTGCCTGTGCCGTCAGATACAACGCCAATATTATTATCCGTTAAATCGGAAGCTGCAGCTCCGCCTTTAATAGCAACAGTACCACCTAGTTTCTTGTTGATAGTTGTACCAGAGTCACCGTCAAAGTTTAGACCTTTATCTACTTCGGATTTAGACGCCACATCCTTAATCGTTACGGTTTTTGTTTGATCCGGATGATTCTTATCTTGAACTGTCAATGCTACGTCACCGTTAGCAGCTACAGTGTAGTCACCATTGGAGCCTGCCGCAGGATTAGCTACGAGACTGAAATCAGTTGCATTAGCACCTTGAGTTTTGATAGCTTCAGTAACTGTCTTCAATTGATCTTCTGTTGCAGCACGTCCGCTAACAGCAGTAGGATTAGTTACACTCCATGTCTTATTATCAAGACCTGTCACATAGTTACCCATATTAGCAGGAGTTGCACCATCGGGTTGTTTACCCATGGTTACAGTGCCGGCTTTCACAGTTTCCGTAGCAGTAACAGTGGTAACGTTAAGATCTTTTTTCAATTTTAGACCGATCTTAGTGTCGTCACCGGTTTGAGTGATTTCCGTCGTAATGTTGTCATCGCCGTTTACCGTTACCTTGGAGCCTAGTTTATTCGTTTTTTCGTCGTTATTATCCGCATTGAAACGAAGGCCTTTATTGGTAAGTTCAGTCTTAGCATCATTAATATTATTGTTGAGTTCGGTTTTAGTGTCAGCGATGTTTTTATTCAACTCGGTCTTAGTATCGCTAATGTTTTTATTTAATTCAGTCTTTGTATCAGCGATATTTTTGTTTAACTCAGTTTTGGCTTCGTGTAATTGACCACCATTAACCGCATCTTTGGAATTCGCGGCCACGTCGCCATTAGCGACATTGGTAATCTTTTGGTCATTTGCGTCAATGCCATTCGGCGTTACATAGGTCTTACCTCCTACGGTCAAACCACTAGCATTAATAGTTGTGCCTCCAGCTGTCACACTGTCCAAACCAGTTAATGTTTTAGCTAACTTCACATTTAATGCACTGCCATCAGATACGACACCGATATTATTATCCGTCAAGTTTGCCGCCACAGCACCACCTTTGATGCTCAACTTATCACCTAACTGTTTGTTAATTACAGCGCCGCTATCTCCATCAAAGTTAAGGCCTTTAGCGATAGTCGTATTAATTGTAGAGATAGCATTTTTATTGGTCGTAATATCTTGTGTATTTCGAGCAATATCAGTTGTGTTTTTGCCAATATCGGTTGTATTCTTGGTGATATCAACCGTATTTTTAGCTATATCTTGCTTATTCTTACCAATATCAGTCGTATTCTGAGCTATATCAGTCTTGTTCTTAGCTATATCTTGTTTATTCTTGCCGATGTCAGTTGTATTTTGAGCTATTTTGTCCTTGTTTGTGTTAACTTGCGTATTAACAGCTTTTAACTGATCTTCCGTTGCGGCACGACCAGTTACGGCTTGTGGATTATCTACATCCCAAGCAGTATTAGTAAGACCAGTTACCGTGCCTGCAGTACCATCAACAGATACAGGATTAGCAGTTCCTAAGGTGATTTTATCGCCTAGTCCGATTGTAAATTCCTTACCACCAGCTGCATTTGTACCTTCTTCTACAGTGATATTGCTGTTTTTAGCTTTCACAGTACTTGCCTTAGCCGTTCCACCGATAGCATCCTGCAACTGACTAAAGTTAACCGCATCAGTAGGATCTGTGCCTTTTGCTAGACCGGTAATCTTTTGATTATTCGCATTGATACCGTTCGGCATCACATAGGTCTTACCACCTACAGTCAACCCACCACTATTAATAGTTGTTCCGCCAGCTGTTACGCTATCCAAACCAGTTAATGTTTTAGCTAGTTTCACATTTAATGTGCTGCCATCAGACACGACACCGATATTATTGTCCGTAAGATCCGCCGTAGCACCACCTTTAATGGTAACAGTATCACCCAATTTTTTATTAATCGCAGCACCGCTATCGCCATTAAAGTTTAATCCTTTATTGATGTTGGTTACATTTGTATTGACCTTATCATTAACGGATTTTAACTGATCTTCCGTAGCAGCACGACCACTTACAGCTTGAGGATTATCTGCGTTCCAAGACTTATTATCGAGCCCTGTTACAAAGTTACCGTTTGCACCGCCTGCACCACCAGCTTGTTTGCCCATAGTCACAGTGCCGGCTTTCACAGTATCAGCGGCAGTAATAGTATTAACATTAAGATCTTTCTTTAACTTAAGACCGATCTTAGTATCATCACCAGTTTGACTGATTTCTGTTGTAATATTATCATCGCCATTTACCGTTACCTTGGAACCCAATTTATTGGTCTTAGTTCCACCAGTGTCCGCATCAAACTTGAGACCTGTGTTAATCACATCATTCTTCGCAGTCGATATATTATTGTTTAACTCGGTTTTAGCATTATCTATATTGCCGTTTAATTCGGTCTTAGCGTCATTAATATTCTTATTAAGTTCAGTTTTGGCATCACCGATATTTTTGTTTAATTCAGTTTTAGCATTATTAATATTGTTATTTAATTCGGTTTTAGCCGCATGAAGTTGACCGCCGTTAACTGCCTCTTTGGAATTAGCCGCCACTTCACCATCAGCAACATTAGTTATTTTCTTGTCATTCGCATTAATGCCGTTCGGAGTTACATAGGTCTTACCGCCTACGGTCAAACCACTACTATTGATAACTGTACCCCCAGCCGTTACGCTATCCAAACCGGTTAATGTTTTAGCTAGTTTCACATTTAACGCACTGCCATCAGATACGACACCGATATTATTGTCCGTCAAGTTCGCAGCCGCAGCACCACCTTTGATGCTGAGTTTATCGCCCAACTGTTTGTTGATTGCAGCACCGCTGTCTCCATCAAAGTTAAGACCTTTAGCAATAGTTGTATTGATTGTAGAGATAGCATTTTTATTGGTCGCAATATCTTGTGTGTTCTGAGTAATATTTTGCTTGTTTTGTGCAATATCAGTCTTATTTTTACCGATATCAGTAGTATTTTGAGCTATATCAGTCTTGTTCTTAGTTATATCTTGTTTATTCTTACCGATATCAGTCGCATTTTGAGCAATGTCAGTTGTGTTCTGAGCTATTTTATCCTTATTTGTGTTAACTTGCGTATTAACAGTTTTTAACTGATCTTCCGTTGCAGCACGACCACTTACAGCTTGCGGATTATTTACATTCCAAGCTATATTAGTAAGACCTGTTACAGTCCCTGCAGTTCCATCCACATTTACAGGATGTGCTGTACCTACAGCAAGTTTATTACCCAAGCCAACAGTGTATTCCTTACCACCATTCGCATTGGTACCTTCTGTTACGATTACATTTGCATCCTTTGGTTTTACTGTAGTCGCCTTAGCAGTACCACCGATAGCACTTTGTAATTGACTGAAATTAACCGCATCGTTAGGCGCCGTACCATTAGCAACACCAGTAATCTTTTGATTATTAGCATTGATGCCATCAGGTGTTACATAGGTTCTAGCACCTACACTCAAACCATTTTTACTAATAGTAGTATTTCCTGCATTAACGCTCTCTAATCCTATTAAATATTTTGCCAACTTTACAGTCAATCTACCGGTACCATCGGATACAACACCAATATTATTATCGGATAATGCCCCTGTAGCACCGCCTTTAATGACTAGAGTATCACCTAATTTTCTCTTAATCGAAGCACCTGTATCGCTGCTAAAATAGAGCCCTTTTTCAAGAGTATTATTGATAGTGTTAATATCATTCTTATTAGTAGTAATATCACCTTGTATTTTTGTGATATTTCGTGCATTGGCACCAATACGGCTTGAGTTATCTGAGATATTCTGCGTATTTTGATTAATAAAATACTGATTGGAATTAACTCTCTCATTAACCCGCTTTAACTGATCTTCCGTAGCAGCACGCCCTGTAACAGGTGCTGGATTATTTACATTCCATGATGTATTGGTAAGACCTGTGACCGTTCCTGTACCACTATCTATGGTTACAGGATGCGAGGCCGCCCCTTTCCCTACAGTAATCTTATAGTTTAAGCCAACAGTATATTCTTTACCACCTTTCGCCGTTGAGTTTTCCCTTAGCGTAATATTACCATCATCATTTACTTTTACTATGGCTTCTTTAGCCGTACCGTTAATTGCGCGTTGCAACTGACCGTAGTTAACTGCGTCCTGACTACCTGTACCGTCTGCAACACCTCTAACTTGTTGATTATTGGCATTAAGACCACCGGTTGACACATAGAGTTTACCGCCTACAGACACCCCTTTATTATCAATCGTAGCAGTTCCTGCTGTTACGCTATCCAAACCAGTTAATTTTTTAGCCAATTTCACATTTAGTGTGCCATTTCCGTCTGCTTGAACCCCAATATTGTTGTCAGCCAGAGCACCGCTAGCGCCACCTTTTATTCTTACTGTGTCACCTAATTTTACTTGGTTCTGAACAAAGTTATCACCATAAAAGAACAATCCCTTATCAATATTGTCTTTATTATATCTAATAGCATCGTGGATCGTGCTTTTACCTGTAAAACCGATATCGCTCATCGTTAATTTACCGGTATCAGGATCGAGCGCCGCATTACCGCCAAGGATATTTTTAGTAGTAGTGGCTAAATTGCCCAGGCTATTTGCTACGGCATATAACTGACTACCATTAATAGCATCTGTAGACGAAGCATTCATGCGCCCCGCCGCCACATTGGTAATCGTACGTTTTACCGTATCACTACCCACACTAAGCGTGGAGTCAGCACTGCCGCCAGCTAAATTCTTATACCACAAGCCATTTACAAACTGATTTGGCGTACTTACCACATTAGCCGTCTTGGAGTTGGCACCTAATGCAATCGATCGTTGTTGATTCGTATCAACTAATGCATTTTTACCGATGGCAATGGAATCATCTGCAGCTGCGATTGCAGCTTTACTCATAGCAATAGAATTATTTTTCGTCGCTTTTGCCGTCTCACCGATAGCAATAGAAGCCTCACCGCTAGCCGCGCTATCCCAACCCATAGCAGCAGCATTAGTAGCGTCAGCTGTAGAGTTCGCACCGATTGCGCGAGCACCCGCTGCCAATGCTTTTGCACCGTTACCGATGGCTACGCCCCAGTCGCCTCGAGATTGAGAGCCGTTACCCATAGCAACGGCACCGCCTTTAGATGCCTTCGCATTATTACCAAATGCCATGGAGGATCCACCCCAAGCTCTGGCATTGGTACCAAATGCCTGATCATTATCGGCACCCACATACTTACCGGCCTCATCATATCCGGCCCAGGATGTATTACCAAGGGCAAAGCCATTTAAAGAAGCTACTTTTGTCAAATTACCGATAGCAACACCATTATTTACTTCAACGGTTGCATTTCTTCCGATTGCAACGCCTTGCACATTACCAACACCAGCCCTATTAGTTTCTGTAACAGTAGCACCTGTACCCAAAGCCACACTATTATCTGCCATTGCTGTACTATTGTCACCTATCGCTACAGTACCATTTTTAGCCTTAGCATTATCGCCCCATGGCAATGAAGATGCCTGCGCTTCAGTTGGTATAATCCCTCCTGCTAACATAACAGTACAGATAGAAATTCCGAGCATCTTAGCAAACACCGAAGTCATTGTCGAGCGTTTCGACATATTTTTCGCTGTTTCAGCCACAACGACATAACACCCTTTTGTACGACTCCAGATTACTTTAAAAATTCGGTTCATCTCGTCTTACTCCTTGCATAAAACTATCAAATTATATGAATATAATAAAATATTTTATAACTATTTTAAAAAGTAAAAATACAGTTAATATATGGCTATTTACCGATGCATATCATATTAAACATATCATATTCTATGGTAAAAGTAAAAAATTTTTCACTCTACACTCACTTCCAAATCATAAATATTTATGAATATACAAAAACTCCGCCATATACCTTATGAATATGCTAAATGTACTAATTTTTTCGCATAAAATTAACTTCATGAAAAAATGTATTTCACCTTAGTAAACTATTATGATCTAATTATTACTTACCTATTTTAATTACATTACAAAATACCATGACATATATATGCTCAAATAGCCATTAAATCTATTTTTTGCATGCAAAAAGGCGCCAAAAGCATTTCGCTTTTGGCGCCTTTTATAAGCACTGCCATATCAATATGTTATTTCATATTATTTCAAGCCCGCTTGTTGCATCAATAATGCAATTTGTGCTCTCATTTCTTCATTGTCGCGTTGTACTTTTTCGTACTTAGCTTTCAAAGCAGTCATTTCATCTTGCATTACGTACATGGAGCTGATAGGGCCACCTTTGTAACGTTCAGGAACTGCTTTCTTCGCATCGGAAGTACCGAATTTACGAGTTACACCAGCATTTACCATGTTATGGTGGCTACCAACAGATACGCCTACATGGAACATAGTGTCTTCTGCTGTATAATGTGCAACGCCAAGAGCCGCCGCAGTTTCACCTCTGTAATTACCGATACCGGCCATTACTTGAGTAGGCTCCAATGGATCGTATTGAATCGGTTTCAACGCAGACATAGCCGCCGCATGAGCACCTACACGTTGTGTTTCACCCGCTACAGCATTGATTGCATTCGCCATCTTATCTGTTGCGCCTTTTAATTGATTTACGTTAACCGCATCAGTACCGTTCACACCAGCCGCAACATTGGTAATTGTATTACCGCCGTTGTTGAGGCCATCTTTAGTAAGACTTACAGCATTACCGCTAGCAGGTGTAATTGTTACACCGCCACCGTTTATAACTGTAGTATTACCTGCAGCATCCTTAGTTGTTACGGTTTCAAGACCTTTCAAGTCTTTCGCCATACGAACCTTAAGGTTGCCAGTACCATCGGATACGACACCTAAATTGTCTTCTGTAGTTAACTTGCTAACATCAGTAATACCGCCCACTACATTAACTTGTTCGTTAAGCTTTTTCTTGATTACGGAGCCGCTATCGCCACCGTATTTCATACCATCATCTTTAGTTGCTACTTGGTGGGTCTTACCGTTTTCGTCTTGGTACTTAATACGAGTGATGTTGTTACCGTCTAAGTCTGGATCACCTTTATCAACGGTAATATCCGCATTACGACCGTCTTTACCAGTTAAACCGATATGACCAACACCGTCTTTACCGGACATGGATACAGCATCTTTACCGTCTTTGCCAGTAATGCCTACTTTGCCATCTGTACCATCAACACCGTTAGGACCAGTAATGGATACGCCGTCTTGACCGTTTTTGCCAACTTTTACCTTATCAGTAGTTAAGCTGTCAGTCTTAAGGTTTTTCGCCATCTTGATAGTAACATTACCATCTTGGTCGGCTACTGTTTTAATATTTTCGCCGGAATATTTATCGTCAGACTCTTTACCTTCACCTTTGATAGTAACCTTTTGGCCTAAATCACGGTGGAATTCACCTGTATTACCAGCAAAATTCATACCTTTTTTCGTGATTTCATCACCTAGGTTAGTAATCTTATTATCCAAGGATTTGTGAGATTTTTGCAATTGATCTTCTGTAGCAGCGCGACCGCTTGTGATGTTGTTAGGATCCCAATCTTTGTTTTCCAAACCTGTCACATAACCGTCTTTACCATCAACAGATACCTTACCTGCTGCAATCTTACCATCTTTACCGTCAATAGTTACCTTGTCGCCAGCTTTAATGGTACCGTTTTCACCGTCAATTGTTACATTGCCAGCTTTAATAGTACCTTTGTTGCCATCGATTGTAACTTTATCACCAGCCTTGATAGTGCCTGTAGTACCATCCAACGCGATTTGTTTCGTAGCATCAGAGCCTAATGTCACTTGATCTTTAAGACTTACTTCATAGTTCTTTGAACCATTCGCATTGGTGCTAGGTGTCACAGTAATATTATTACCTGCCGATACCGTTGTGGATGCAGCTGCTGTAGCTTTATCCAATTGAGATTTATTAACCGCATCGTTAGGGTCCGTACCGTCAGCTACATTTGTAATCTTGTTACCGCCATTATTTAGACCGTCTTTTGTAAGACTTACTGCATTGCCGCCAGCACGATTGATTGTCATACCATCACCATTGATAACAGTATTATTGCCACCGTTTGTGAAAGTAGCAGACGTCAAGCCTTTCAATTCTTTCGCCAAGCGCAATTTCAATGTATCGGAACCGTCAGAAACAACACCGATGTTATCTTCAGCAGCTAATTTGCTTTCATCGGAGATACCACCCTTAACATTCACTTTATTGTTAAGTTTCTTTTCAATCACCTTGCCTGTATCGCCGCCGTAGAGCATACCATCATCCATGGTTGCCACTTGATGTTCGCCGTTTTTGTCCTGGTAAACAATACGAGTGATACCATCAACACCGTCTACGCCTTTTGCACCTTTAACGCCTTTAGTATCATCATCGTAGCCATTCTTCACGGACATGTCGATACCGCTTGTACCGTTCACCCCATTTGTACCTGCAGGGCCTGTCAAGCCGATATGGCCTACGCCATCTTTACCGAACATAGATACAGCAGGTTTCCCGTCTTTACCAGTAACACCTACCTTACCGTCTAAGCCGTTCGGGCCTTCAGGGCCAGTGATAGTTACACCATCTTTATCACCTTTACCGACCTTCACAGTTTCAGCTTTAAGGTTCTTATTCATCTTCACATCGACAATTGTATTGCCATTTTGATCCTGTTTGATGAAAGTTTTAAGGTTTTCACCGCTGTAGTTATTATCAGCATCAGTACCTTCACCCTTAATAGTGATCTTGGAACCAAGTTTATTAGTCTGTACACCGCCACTATTAGCATCAAACTGCAAGCCTTTATTGATAACATCGTCCAATTTGGATTTGGAGGCAATGTCTTTCAATTTTACGGTTTCCTTTTTATCCGGATGATTTTTATCCTCTACAGTCAAATCAATGTTGCCATTATCATCCACCTTGTAAGCACCGTCAGCTTCAGCCGCATTTTTCGCCAAACGGAAGTCCGTAGCATTAGCGCCTTGTTTCTTAACTTCGTCGCTAACTGTTTTCAACTGATCTTCTGTTGCGGCGCGACCGGATACCATATTAGGATTTTGAATATCCCAATCTTTATTATCTAAGCCAGATACATAGTTACCAGTATTGCCAGGGTTCGCACCATCTTCTTGTTTACCCATGGTTACAGTGCCAGCTTTCACAGTGTCGGATGCCGTTACAGATTGCAAGCCTGTTAAATTTTTAGCCAATTGCAATTGTAATTTTGCATTACCGTCAGCATCAACCGTCGCAGATGTAACACCGATATTATTTCCGGTTGCCAAATCAGATGCATTTGTCACACCACCTGTTATATTTACTAGCTTGTTAAGCTTAACATTAGATGTAGCACCCATGTCGCCTTTAAATTTAAGGCCGTCGTTCAAAGTAGCCACTTCTTCGTTCGTACCATCAGGTTTTTGGTATCTAATACGAGTTGTAGTCGTACCAGGAGCACCGTCTACACCAGGTTGACCGTCACGAGTAACAGAAATGTTAGTTGTTACACCGTCTTTACCATTAATACCGATTTTACCGTCTTTACCGTTTGCACCAGTAGCAGTAATCGTTTCTACATTGAGGTTTTTACCAAGTTTCACATCAATTGTACTGTCACCGTTACCGTCTTGAGAGATTTCCGTAATGATATTAGAGTTATCCCCTTTAACGGTTACTTTGGAGCCCAATTTATTTGTTTTTACGCCGCCATTGTTAGCATCAAATTTCAAGCCTTTATTAGTTAATGCATCTTCGCTATCTTTGATTTTATCTTTCAAGTAATCCACATTAACCGCTTCGCTACCATCGTTACCTGTCGCATACGCCACATTTGTTACATGAGTACCACCAGTTTTATTAGCATAAGTAGGACCTTCATAAGTTACTTTTGTCTTATCAACGTCACCATTATTGTCCAAATTATACTTAACAGCGCGATCGTTTAATTTATCAAGGCTAGATTTAGATGCGACATCCTTAATCTTAACTGTTTCTTTACTACCTGCATGGTTTTTATCCTCAACAGTTAAGTCAACATCACCGTTAGAGTCAACCGTATAGGCGCCGTCTGCAACTGCCGGATTTGCAACTAAACGATAGTCCGTAGACGCAGCACCTTGGCTTTTAATTACATCGCTGATTTTCTTCAATTGATCTTCTGTAGCAGCACGACCGCTTACAGGGTTAGACTTATTAACATCCCAGTCCTTATTTTCAAGGCCTGTCACATAATTTTTAGTATCAGCGTGTTTACCCATTGTTACGCCGCCTGCTTTTACAGTATCTGTAGCAGTAACAGTAGTAACATTAAGATCTTTTTTCAATTTAACGCCGATTGTAGTATCATCACCAGTTTGCGTAATTTTAGTAGTGATATTGTCATCACCATTGACTGTTACTTTAGAACCAAGTTTGTTTGTTTTTTCATCGTTATTATCAGCGTTAAAACGAAGACCTTTGTTGATAAGTTCAGTTTTGGCATTATTGATATTAGTAGTTAATTCGTTTTTGGCATCGTGCAATTGACCGCCGTTTACAGCGTCCTTACTGCCTGCGCCTACAGTTCCATCAGCAACATTGGTAATCTTTTGATTATTCGCATTGAGACCTGTTGGAGATACATATGTTTTACCGCCTACAGTCAAACCGTTGCTATCAATCTTAGTATTACCTGCTGTCACGCTGTCCAAACCTGTCAATGTTTTAGCTAATTTCACATTTAATGTGCCATTGCCGTCAGATACAACACCGATATTACCATCGGACAGTGTGCCTGTAGCACCGCCTTTAACAGTTACAGTGTCGCCTAATTGTCTGTTGCTTACATTACCAGTATCGCCAGCAAAGTTCAATCCTTTATTAATTTTTGTATTAATACTGGAGATGTCTTGCTTGTTTTGAGCAATATTGCCAGCATTATTTGTGATATTTTGCTTATTATCAGCGATATCTTGTTTATTCTTGTCGATTTGAGTCTTATTAGTATTAACTTTTTCGTTTACCGCTTTTAACTGATCTTCAGTAGCACCGCGACCGGATACAGCCACAGGATTATCTACATTCCAATCTGTATTTGTAAGGCCTGTTACATGACCAGCATCACCGTCTACAGTTACAGGATGTGCTGTACCTACAGTAATTTTATTACCTAAACCAACAGTATATTCCTTACCGCCTGCTGCGTTTGTACTTTCTGTTACAGTTACATTCGCATCCTTTGCTTTTACAGTGGATGCTTTAGCTGTACCGCCGATAGCAGCTTGTAATTGACTATAGTTTACTGCATCATTAGGGTCGCTACCATTAGCAACATTAGTAATCTTTTGATTATTCGCATTGAGACCTGTTGGAGATACATATGTTTTACCACCTACAGTCAAACCACCATTATCAATCTTAGTATTACCAGCTGTAACGCTATCTAAACCTGTCAATGTTTTAGCTAATTTAACATTCAATGTACCATTACCGTCGGATTCAACACCGATATTACCGTCGGATAATGTGCCTGTAGCACCGCCTTTAACAGTTACAGTGTCGCCTAATTGTCTATTGCTTACAGTACCTGTATCACCAGCAAAGTCCAAGCCTTTATTAATTTTTGTATTAATATTGGAGATATCTTGCTTATTTTTAGCGATATCAGTTTTGTTATTCGCAATATCGCCAGCATTTTTCGTGATATTTTGCTTGTTAGTATTGATATCACTAGTATTTTTATCAATGGCAGTTTTATTGGTATTAACTTTATCGTTTACCTTTTTCAATTGATCTTCTGTAGCCGCGCGGCCAGATACAGCCACAGGATTATCTACATTCCAATCTTTATTTTGAAGGCCTGTTACAAAACCTGTAGTACCGTCAATCGTTACAGGTTTTGCTGTACCTACTTTAATAGTATTACCCAAAGTCATGTTGATAGTTGTATCACCATTGGCTTGTGTAATTGCGGCATTGATATTGCTGCCGTCACCTTTGATGGTAACTTTAGAACCTAATAGGTTGTTTTTCGCACCACCTGTATTAGCATCGAAGTTAAGGCCTTTATCTATAGTGTCTTTATTGAATTTAATAGCATCATGAATCGTGCCTTTACCGGTATTGCCGATATTGCTCATCGATAAGTTACCAGTATCAGGGTCAAGGGCTGCATTGCCACCCAAAAGACCTTTTGTAGTGTTTGCTAAGTTACCCAAGGTATTTGCAACACCATATAATTGGCTACCGTTGATTGCATCAGTAGATTGTGCATTCACACGACCTGCAGCTACATTTGTAATGGTACGTTTTACTGTATCACTACCCACGCTAACTGTAGAGTCAGCACTACCACCGGCATAGTTTTTATACCATAAACCGTTTACCAATTGATTTGCTGTGCTTACTGTAGCATCAGTCTTGGAATTAGCACCTAATGCAACAGAACGTTCATGTGCTGCATTAGCAGAAACACCTAATGCCATAGAGTTTGTCTTCTCAGCTTTACTACTTAAACCTAATGCTACAGCACCTACCGCACCATCAGAAGTAGAAGATTGCACACCTATTGCTAGAGAATTACCACCAGATGCAACAGAACCATCACCAGCTGCAACATCAGCGTAGCCATTTGTCGTACTACCCCAGCCAAGTGCAGTGGAGTGAGAACTATTAGCTGTAGCATTCGTACCCAATGCAGCAGACCCCTGTTTAAAAGCCTTAGAACCATTACCAATAGCTACTGCCCAATCACCTCTAGATTGAGAACCATTACCCATAGAAATGGCACCGCCACCACCGGCTTTTGCATCATTACCTAACGCCATGGAGGAACCACCCCAAGCACGAGCATTAGAACCGAAAGCTTGGTCATTATCTTTACCTACAACAGTTCCATTCTCATCGATACCTGCCCACGCTTCGTTACCAAGTGCAAAACCATTAGTGGAACGAACGCGAGTACTATTACCGATAGCAACCGTATTATTCCCGCTCGTATATGAACTACGGCCGATAGCTACAGCTTGTGCCCCATCAGCACTAGTGCCGGAACCAATAGCAATTGCATTTACAACCGTAGTTGTAGCACTTTGACCGATAGCAATGCCACCAGTTCTTTGATTTGCCGGAACACTTTTCCCTTTATTATCATCAACAGTTACAGTCGCACCACGACCAATAGCGATACCAGCCAAAGTTCTACCCTCGTCCGTATCTCCTCTACCTACAGATGCACCAGTACCTACTGAAATACTATAATCACCCTTAGATGCTGTATTATCACCAATTGCGATACCACCGTCATTTTCGGCTGCCGCTCCGACACCATTTTTAATCGGTGCCCCCAAGGCATCGGTAGGCATCATAACGCCTGTCAGCATAACGGCAACTGCTGTAGCACCTACCATTTTAGAAAATACAACCGACAAAGAGGAACGTTTCGTCATGTTCTTTGCTGTTTCTGCCACCACAACATAGCAGCCCTTTGTGCGATTCCAAATCACTTTAAATACTCGATTCATTAATCTTTCTCCTATAAAACTTATAAAACTTACTAACTAACTATCTACATATTTAATGAAATAACAATGATAGATCGATGATGTATTGAGAGTTCATCGACATTCTTGAATGTGTATATCTAAAATACCACAAATTACGGGAAAAGTAAACTTTTTTTCATTTTATTTTCATAAAACTTTTGTATTTAAGATATTAATAATTTCGATAAAATTAAATATACTGAATATTCTGCATAAATACTGTATTTTTTTACTATTATTCACCAACTTTCATAAATAATACTAATATGCTCCATAATTATGTACCAATATCACATCATATATAACCAATTTATTTTCTCTTCATCATTCTGATTTATGATAGACCATATAATAGAATGATATCTTTTCATAAACAGATATCGTACAGTGTTTCTGCCATTTTGACTCAATGTACGTACACAATTACTACATACCTACTTAAGCCAATTAACTATTGCACAATCAATAAAGGTAGCATTTTATTATATAGTAAAAGGAATGACAGGTGAAATTCAAATCGCCGTCATTCCTTTTTTATTCTAATGCACTCTAAAGGCGTATCGGCGGGCTTTATAGAAATAGAGCATATGTGTATAAAAACAATTTATACGATTACTCCATGTGTTTTTTAATTTTTATTGTTATACTGAAAGCAGAAAGGAGGAAGAAATCTATGTCAGAACTCAATATCTTACAACAAAATATAGATAAACCAAATACGGTTACAGAAGAAGATATCGTAGTTACACGAGATAATCAAACTTTCACAATCAAAGGTCGCTTTAATGGGGAAGAAGGCGTATTCACATATGATGCGGACGTTCAACCTAACGATCAGTTACAATTTCTGCATCACAACTTTACGGCCATCGTAAAAAAAATTACATATAAGGTGATTCAAGGTCAGCGAATCACATTGATTGCAAAATTATATGCATAAAAATATCGGGGTATTGTTAATACAAACAACACCCCGATATTTTTTATCGGCCATACAATTATAAGAAATACAATACAACACAACAACACTTAATTCTTATAATTGAATCATCTAAAATTATTAAATTGTTGGTGCATTAATCGCTTTACGAAGATCCACTGTGTGAAGTTCGTCCATCGCAGGAGCTGCTTTTTCATCCACAGGTTTCACGCGATTATTGCCGTCTTTCATAGCTTCGTTCAAGCTGAAGATCACCATTTCGTTCATGTAGAAACGCAATTCATCATCATGTACATTGGCTGTATTGCGATCCAAGATATCGATGATTTGTTGCGCATAGTCCAATTTAGCGTCTTCAGATACAGTCGCATGTTCTGTAAAGAACTGTTTGTAATCATTATACAAACGATCTAACGCCATGCGCGCATAGCTATCGTTTTTGTAACGATGACTCACGATGTACCAGCTGCGACGAACGTTCATGTAGTACAACACATTGTTACGGTACCGTTCTTGACCGGTCATAACGCGGGAATCATCCATGATGCGCTTGCCCTTTTGGTCCAATTGGAATTGTGTGAAAGCATTCACTACGTCGCGAACTTCTTCGCTAGGCACAGGAACAGCCACTTCTGCTTCAATCACATTCAATGGTTCAGCTGGTTGTTCCGGCATCATCAATCGATCTTGAGCCGCATCCGCTTGACCTACCGCGCATACATAAGCCAGTGCCAATACAGGCATAAATGTTTTGAATTTCATACTTCCTCCTTATGATGAGCCGCCCCGGAAAGGGCGGCTTTCACAATCCTTACATGAGTGGTTAAGAACTCGAATATTCAGATTCGATTATTTTGTAAGACCTGCTTGTTGCATCAACAATGCGATTTGAGCTTTCATTTCTTCATTATCGCGTTGTACTTGATCGTATTTAGCAGTTAACTCTAGATCATGTTGTTTCATACGTTCATTTTCAGCTTTCAATGCAGTCACTTCATCCTGCAATACATACGCGGAGCTGATAGGGCCGGCTTTGTAACGTGCAGGAACCGCTTTCTTAGCGTCGGATGTACCAAATTTGTAGGATACGCCCGCATTAATCATGTTATCATGACCGCCAAGAGATACGCCCATATGGAACATTGTAGATTCATTAGTATAGTGCGCCACGCCTACAGCGGCAGCTGTGCTACCTTTATAATGGCCTACAGCAGCCAATACTTGAGTTGGTTCCAATGGATCATATTGTAATGGTTTGAGGCCAGAAATAGCTGCACTAGTAGCACCTACATCAGCGATTTTACCATCCACGCTACGCATAGCACTGCTCAATTGATTTACGTTAACCGCATCAGTACCATCTACGCCAGGGCCTACATTAGTAATTCTATTACCACCGTTATTAAGACCGTCTTTAGTAAGACTTACAGCATTACCTTGAACAGGTGTAATTGTCACGCCGCCACCGTTCATAACAGTTGTATTACCAGCAGCATCCGTAGTAGTTACGGACTCAAGACCTTTCAAGTCTTTAGCCAACTTGATGTTATAACCATCACCAGCAGCGTTTTTCACAACACCAATATTGTTATCTGCCAAACGGTTCACATCAGCACCGCCAGTAAGGTTCATAGTATCTCCCAATCCACGAACCACTTTACCGCTATCGCCAGGTTGGTCGCCTTGGAATACACGTCCTGTTCTTGCTTTATTATTGAAGTCGTCATTAACAGCTTTCAATTGATCTTCTGTTGCGGCACGACCAGGAACTGCTACAGGGTTTTCAGGATCCCAAGTTTTGTTATCCAAACCTGTTACGAAGTTGCCTTCTTTACCGTCGGAAGTTTGCTTACCTACAACTACATCGCCGGCTTTCACCGTATTTGCAGTCACGGAACCGTTGTTGCCGTCGATTTTAACTTGATTATCACCATTGCCAGCTGTGATTGTACCTGCAGAACCGTCGATATTAACTTGTTTTGCTGGGTCTTGGCCAAGAGTGATCTTGTCGTTCAAGGCCATCTTGATAGCACCGTTATCAACAGAAGTTTTGATATTACCGTCACCTTTTAGGTCAATTGTTTCGCCAAGAGGTTTCTTCACGGATTGACCGTCTTCCGCTTTAAGGCCAAAGCCTGTGGATTTGATGTCTTCGATAGCTGTATGCAATTGACCGCCGTTTACAGCGTCCTTGCTACCAGCGCCAATAGTGCCATCAGCCACATTAGTGATCTTCTTATCAGCCGCATCGATACCGTCTTTTGTTACCTTAGGACCGTTTTCGATTGTTAAGCCATCTTTGTTGATAGTAACAGCTTTGTTGCCACCATCATTAATTTGCAAGCCGTCTTTCGTCAACTTAGTCGCTTCATTAGCGCCATCCTTGATAGTAACACCGTTTGTATCCATCTTAGTGTTGCCTGTAGTTACAGTCTTAGCAGTTACAGTATCTACAGTGATGTCTTTTTTCAATTCTACCTTAACAGCACCGTCGTCTACGGATGTTTTGATATTTTTGTCATCACCTTTAACCTTAACAGTTTCACCAAGAGCTTTCTTCACGGATTGACCGTCTTCCGCTTCAAGGCCAAAGCCTTTAGTTTTAAGGCTTTCAACAGCATCATGCAATTGACCGCCGTTCACAGCATCTTTGCTGTCTTTTGCAACATTACCATCTTGAACGTTAGTAACCTTCTTGCCTGCTGCATCGATGCCGTCCTTCGTCATGGATGGACCATCAGTAATCTTCACGCCGTCTTTTGTAACAGCTGTCAATGGATTACCTGCTGCATCATTAATAGTCATGCCTGCGCCGTTTACAACGGTTTTACCATTTGCACCATTAGCGCCGTTGTTGAAAGTAATGGAGTTCAAGTCTTTAAGGTCTTTTGCCAAACGAACATTGAGGATATTATTTTTGCTGATAACGCCAATATTGTTTTCAGTCAAATCAGCTTCGTTTGTTACGCCGCCCTTAATGTCCAATTGTTCATTAAGTTTTTTCTTAATCACATTACCGGAGTCACCACCGTATGCCATACCGTCATCTTTAGTTGCCACTTGATGTGTCTTACCGTTTTCATCAGTGTATTTGATACGAGTGATTTCATTACCGTTGAGGTCCGGATCACCTTTTTCAACGGAAATGTCAGCGCTACGGCCGTCTTTACCGTTGAGACCGATATGACCTACACCGTCTTTACCGGAAATAGATACAGCTTCTTTGCCATCCTTACCAGTCACAGCTACCTTGCCGTCTGTACCGTTCGCAGTGTCAGGACCTGTAATGGACACGCCATCCTTACCATCTTTGCCAACCTTCACGGATTCAGCTTTAAGATTTTTATTCATCTTCACGTTGATAGTTGTATCACCAGATGTTTGGTCTTGTGTGATGAAAGTTTTAAGGTTTTCGCCGCTGTAATCTTCGTCAGCTGCCGTGCCTTCACCTTTAATAGTCACTTTAGAGCCAAGCTTATTAGTTTTTTCTCCGCCTTGATTAGCATCGAATTTCAAACCTTTATTAGTCAATGCGTCTGCACTATCTTTGATTTTGTCATTTAAGTAGTCTACATTAACCGCTTCGCTACCATCGTTGCCTGTAGCATATGCCACATTCGTTACGTGAGTACCGCCTTGCTTATTGTTATATGCAGGACCTTCGTAAGTTACCTTGGATTTATCAGGATTACCAGTAGGATCCAAATCATACTTAACAGCGCGGTCATTCAATTTATCAAGTTTGGATTTAGAAGCAACGTCTTTGATGGTAACGGTTTCTGTTTTATCTGGATGATTCTTATCTTGTACAGTCAACGCTACATCGCCGTTCGCATCCACAGTGTAGTCTCCATTGGAGCCTGCTGCTTGATTTCTGATCAAACGATAATCAGTGGAGTTAGCACTTTGAGCATCCAACGCTTTTTTCAACTGATCTTCTGTTGCCGCACGACCGGATACAATCTTATCTGCATCCCAATCTTTATTATCAAGACCTGTTACATAGTTGCCTGTTTCGCTGTCGCCGGCCGCGTTGTTAACAGTTTGACCACCCATAGTAGCACCGCCTGCTTTCACAGTCTTAGCAGCCGTTACGGAATCAAGATTTTTAAGGTCTTTCGCCAATTGAAGTTCCAATTTGTTAGTGCCATCAGCTTTTACGTTGATATTGCCGGCTGCGCTCTTGAACGCTGCAGATTCAGCTTCAGTTACGCCTTCACCTTGTACTTTCACCAAGGAATTCAATTTTTGTTTATTCACAGTACCAGAATTGTTACCAGTGAATTGTAAACCGTCCTCCATAGTCGCAACTTGGTGTTCGCCGTTGCCGTCTTTGTAAACGATACGTGTAAGACCGTTTGTACCGTCTACACCTTTTTCGCCTTTAACGCCAGTAGTAGGATCATCGTAACCAGGTTTTACGGACAAGTCGATACCATTAGTACCGTTCACGCCGTTTGTTCCGGCAGGGCCAGTTAAGCCGATGTGGCCTACGCCGTCCTTACCGGAAATAGAAACTGCTTCTTTACCGTTTTTGTCAGTAACAGCTACCTTGCCATCTGTACCGTTCGCTGTGTCAGGACCAGTAATGGATACGCCATCCTTACCATCTTTGCCAACCTTCACAGATTCAGCTTTAAGATTTTTATTCATCTTCACGTCGATAGTCGTATTACCTGTCGCCGCATCTTGTTTGATGAAAGTTTTGAGGTTTTCACCACTGTAATCAGCGTCAGCTGCAGTACCTTCACCTTGAATTGTAACAGTGGAGCCTAATTTGTTAGTTTGTACACCGCCTACATTGGCATCGAATTTAAGACCTGTGTTAATCAAGTCATTCTTGGTATTCGTAATTTGATCGCCAAGATCTTGCTTAACTTGATGTAATTGACCGCCGTTTACAGCATCTTTAGAACCTGCCGCTACATTACCGTCTTTCAAGTTGGTAATTTTTGTACCGTTAGGACCTTCCAATGTTACTGTGTCATGGCCTGTGTTACCATCATATTTTACGGAACGATCTTTTACATTATCTAGTTCAGTTTTGGACGCAATATCCTTAATCGTTACAGTTTTAACGTCACTGGATTTTTCGTCTTTTACTTTCAAGTCTACTTGATTGTTTTCAACCTTATAGGAACCGTCTGCCGCGTTGTTCGGATTAGCAATTAAACGGTAATCTGTAGCACTTGCATTAGACGCTTTCAAAGCATCGCTAACCTTCTTAAGTTGGTCTTCTGTCGCTGCGCGTCCCTCTACATACGTAGGATCTGAAATGTCCCAAGTTCTATTATCTAAACCTGTTACAAAGTTACCAGTTTGGTTACCACCTTTTTTATCCGCTACAGTATGATTACCTACAGTGGCAGTGCCTGCTTTCACAGTGTCAGATGCCGTTACAGATTGCAAGCCTGTCAAGTTTTTCGCCAATTGCAATTGTAATTTTGCATTGCCATCAGCGCCAACAGCCGCAGAAGTAACACCAATATTATTGCCTGTAGCAAGATCAGAAGCGCTTGTTACACCACCGTTGATGTCCACTTGTTTGTTAAGCTTAACATTAGATGTAGCACCCATGTCACCTTTGAATTTAAGACCGTCGTTCAAAGTTGCCACTTCTTCGTTAGAGCCATCAGGTTTTTGGTATGTAATACGAGTTGTAGTTGTGCCAGGAGCGCCGTCTACACCAGGTTGACCGTCACGAGTAACGGAAATGTTAGTTGTTACACCGTCTTTACCGTTGATACCGATTTTACCGTCCTTACCGTTTGCACCAGTAGCGGTAATTGTCTCTACATTAAGGTTTTTACCAAGTTTCACATCAATTGTGCTATCGCCGTTAGCGTCTTGAGAGATTTCCGTAATGATATTAGAGTTATCCCCTTTAATTGCTACTTTGGAGCCCAATTTATTTGTTTTTTCACCGCCTGTATTAGCGTCGAATTTCAAGCCTTTGTCGATAAGATCTTGTTTAGTTGTATCAATTTTATTGTTTAATTCATTCTTAGTATTTGTGATTTGGTCACCAAGATCTTGCTTAACTTGATGTAATTGACCGCCGTTGACAGCATCTTTAGAACCAGCTGCTACGTTGCCGTCCTTCAAGTTAGTGATTTTTGTACCGTTAGCACCTTCCAAAGTTACTGTATCTTTGTCAGTTTCACCGTCGTATTTCACGGAACGATCTTTTACTTTATCAAGTTCTGTTTTAGACGCAATATCCTTAATTGTCACAGTATTAACTGTACCGGATTTATCGTCCTTCACTTGTAAATCAACTTTATTGTTATCAACCTTATAAGAACCATCTGCTGCATTGTTCGGATTAGCGATCAAACGGTAGTCCGTAGCACTTGCATTAGCCGCATTAGCCGCTTTTACAGCATCGCTGACAATTTTAAGTTGATCTTCTGTTGCCGCACGACCGGATACAAAAGTAGGATCAGTTAAAGTCCAAGATTTATTATCCAAACCAGATACAAAATTACCATTTTGAGTCGCTGACTTGTTGTCTGTTACAGCTTGGTTGCCCATAGTAGCAGTGCCAGCTTTTACAGTCTTAGTAGCTGTCACAGTATTAACATTGATGTCTTTACCTAATGCAACCTTAATTGTTGTATCGTCACCGGTCTGTGTAATCGTAGTGCTGATATTAGTACCATCTCCAGCTACTGTTACTTTGGAGCCCAATTTATTTGTTTTTTCGCCGCCATTATCAGCATCGAATTTCAAACCTTTATTGATAAGCTCCGTTTTTGTATCATCAAGTTCTGTTTTGGATGCAATATCCTTGATAGTTACAGTTTTCTTATTCGCAGGATTTTTAGCATCTTGTACAGTCAAGTCAACTTTATTGCCAGATACAATGTAAGCTTTATCAGCAGCACTGCTGTTTTCAACTAATTGATAGTCAGGAGCATCTACGTCAACTTTATATGTTTTATATGTACCGTCAGTACCTTCTGTAATCGTTGTGTTTTTACCAGCAACAACTTTAACTGCTTTTTGCGCTTCATTACGAATAACAGATTTACCGCCGTCCGTAATGTTGGACAAGTCTTTATTTGCCGCATTGTCAATCTTGTTCTTAGTTGCATCAGTCAACGTCACATCAATTGTTTGGTTGTTAACAGATGTCGTAACATAAGAACCATCGCCTTTTACAGTCAATGTTTGATTGTCCAATAAAACGTCATTGTTACCGCTGTTACCGGCTACTTTCAAGTTAACATTGCGCAATTGTGCCACGTTAACAGCATCAGTATCCGCAGTACCTGCAGCCACGTTTGTGATTTGACGAGTTTTTGTACCACCGTCACCTAGGGACACCGCACCCATAGTGGATGTCAACGCAGCACCTGTCAATCCGCTATATCCGTTTGTACGGCTGTCTACAGTTTTAACATTATAACCTGCTTTACCGGCCGCAACGGAAGCAACGGAATTCGCACCCAATGCAACGCCGTCATCTACGCTGGATTTAGCTTTATAACCGATCGCTGTGCTGTTCGCATTAGCTGCAGTCGCATCAGCCCCGACAGCTGTAGCAAAGTTACCTGCTGCAGAAGTACGTACACCGGCTGCTGTCGCGTTATTGCCTGTAGCACCTGTGTTATCGTAGTTCGCATCGGCAGATGTGCCTTTAGCACTAAAGAAATTCGTTTGCGCCGCTTCAACAGCTTCTTTTACCGTATGGTATGTGCTGTTCTTGATATTGAAATCAGGCGCTTTATATGTAGAACCATTCGCTTCATAGCCCGTATAAGTAGGACCTGCGATGGATTTTGCCAAGTTACTGTTTACAAATTTTAATTGTTTTACATTTGTTGCGTCAGTATCGTTTTCACCACCTGCTACGTTGATGATACGGCGTTCAGAACCTACGTTACCTACCGCAACTACACCGTTTGCAACATTGTTGTTTTGTTGATTAGTGAAAGCAGAGTAACCATTAACCAAGGCACCTCTTACTTCCGTACCAGTACCCAATGCCAAGGAATTATTGGATTCTGCAACGGCATTTGTACCGATAGCCATGGAGTTAGTACCTGTAACAGTAGCACCAAGACCGATAGCTGTCGTATTAGTATTGTTTGCTTTCGCTTCTTTACCGATTGCAATGGCACCATCTTTAGATGCATTAGCCGCACCGCCAAGTGCAAGCGCATCAGCACCCAAGGATTTTGCATTACCACCTAATGCGATGGAGTTGGATAATTTGGCTTGGGAAGAACTACCCATAGCGATAGCATCAGCACCAGCAGCATTAGAGCTACTACCCATGGCAAAGCTGCTTACACCACTTGCATTGGCACTTTTACCCATTGCCACGGCATTTTGTGCGGATGATTGCGCCGTATTACCGATAGCAAAGGCATTCTCTGCACTAGCATTAGCACTATAACCCATAGCTACCGCATTAGCGCCACCAGTACTGGATGAGGAACCGAATGCCATAGAATCAGCTGCAGTAGTAGATGTTCTCGCCTTTGTACCAAATGCAAGAGAACGAACACCTTCTGTTACGGTATTACCATTGGCATTATATTGTGCACTAGGAGTACCATGTTGTTGACCAGGCAATTTTATAGTTTCTGCTGCACCAATTGCAATGGATTGATCCGCTTTTGCTGTAGCGGAGTAACCCATGGCGAAACTACCGTTACCCTTTGCCCAAGATGCAGTACCTAATGCTGCGGAGAACTCACCTTCTGCAGCGGATTGACGCATCATAGCCAAGGAGTTAAATCCGCTCGCCTTTGTAGCTGTACCAAGAGCCATAGCAGATGGTGATAAAGCCTGAGCATAATGACCTAAAGCAAAAGAAATACCACCTGTGGCCTGAGCATAGTTACCGATAGCTAAACCGGAATAATAAGTTGGATTACCAGTTTCCTGAATATTTGTATTTTTACCGATAGCAATGCCAGCAAAACTATTTTCTGTATAGTTACCTCTATCTGTACCATTATACAAATGACTATTATCAAATGGTGTCAGGTTCCCAGGGTTTTGATAATTATATAAATAACTACCTTCACTATAAACTACATTACCAGTAGCATAACCAGCGCCATTTACATCATTAATCGTCATAGCAGTATATGTAGCAGCATTAACCGTAGTAGTAATATTACCACCCATTAATAATGCAGCCACCGCCATAATCGCACTCATACGTGTCCAGGTTGTACCGCTTTGTACGGATTTTACCTTGCCACCACCTGTTTTTACAATTTCAGATACTACTACGTAGCATTTTTTAGTCTTACTCCAAATAACATTATAAATTCGATTCATGATTATCCTTTCTTACCGAAACTTCAGTAAAACACATCACTTGTGTTGCATAATATTGCAAAGATAATAAAAAGAAGAAGTATAAAGATTGATTATCATCTACACTTCTTACAACAAATACTAGTATTCTCAATTACGATACGAATACTATAATTATTCATGATTCTTCATCATATACT